>Ga0079225_10000709_pt1 | contig 18210 bp, 16 predicted proteins | sample Poulit2012_FD_76344 | JGI IMG/M metagenome (GOLD analysis project Ga0079225, IMG submission 76344) | Agricultural soil microbial communities from Georgia to study Nitrogen management - Poultry litter 2012 | ecosystem: Environmental > Terrestrial > Soil > Agricultural land | place: USA: Georgia... | reverse complement strand
ATTCGTAAGTTTTTAAAGGTCTAAAAGATAAAAAATTGTTAAGTAACAATGAAGAAGGGAGCGAGGATGTCGATGAACAAAAGAGTATTTTACACATTTACTATTATACTTACAATTATATTTTTATCCTTTGGTAGTTTGCCAGTATCAGCGAAATCAGTTGATGAAATAAATTCAAAAATAAAAGATTTAGAGAAAGAACAATCAGAAATAAAAAAACAACGACAATCAGTTGATACGGATAAAAAAAGTACTGAAGAAAAGTTAGATGACAATTTAAAAGAGCAAAGTTTCGTGGAAAAAGAACTTGACGCAATTAATGACCAACTTGTTGAAACGACTAACAATATACAAAGTAAAGAAGCGGAAATCGCTAAGACGAATGATGAAATTGACGAATTAAACAAAACGATTAAGGCGTTGGAAAAAGACATTGTTTATTTAGAAGACCGCATTGAAAAGCGCGATGAATTGCTCAAAGAACGGTTAAGAGCTATCCAACAAAATGGTGGTTTAATTAGTTACATAGAAGTTATTCTTGAGTCAAAAAGTTTCGGTGATTTTATTAGTCGTGCCAGTGCCGTAAACATCATAATGGATCAAGATAAGACAATTATGGAAGAACAAGCAGCTGATAAGGCTGATTTAGAGCAAAAAATGATCGAAGTTGGAGAACATAAAGTTAACGTCGAAGCTCAAAAAGAAAAATTAGAAAATCAAAAGCAAGAATTAGAAAGTTTAAGAGCAAGCCTTAATAAACAAATGGCAGAAAAAGAGAAAATTTCTGAGCAATTAAAAGAAAAATATGAAGAACTTGAAGAATATAAAATGAGTTTACAAGAGGAAGAAAAGACTTTACAAGATCAAGAGAAAATTATTAATGAATTAAGACAAAAAGAACAGACAAAATTAAACCAATTAAAAGAAGAGCAAAGAAGAAAAGAAGAAGAAGAACGTAGAAGAGCGGAAGAGCAACGAAAACAAACTTCGAATAACAATAATAGTGACCCTGTTATAACGGGGAACGGTACTTTATCATGGCCCGTACCAGGACATGGTTTAGGGTCTCCGTATGGATGGCGTAGTTTTAATGGTGGTAGTTTTCATCATGGGATAGACATACCTGCAGCAACTGGAGTTCCGGTATATGCTGCGGCATCAGGTGTCGTCACACGTTCAAACTATTCACCAAGCTACGGAAACGTCATTTACGTTTACCATTCGGAATTAGATTTGACAACGGTTTATGCCCATTTAAGTCAAAATCTTGTATCTTTAGGAGCGACTGTAGCCAAAGGAGAAATGATTGGTAAAGTTGGAAATACGGGTAACTCCTTTGGGGCCCACCTCCATTTTGAAACTCATAATGGAGCATGGGAATATAGAGGCGGCATAAATCCGATGCAATTCTTTTAAGGAAAACTTTCTTGCATTAAATCTTAATTATCGATAAGATTAAAGACATCACAACAATGCTTGTGATGTCTTTTTCAAATGAAACAAACACTTATTTTATTCAAGATTTTAACGGTGTTTAAGTGTAAAATATATATAGTTGACATTATATATTCAACAACGGGGTGAAAAAATGAATGTAAAAAAGCACACGATCGTTTTGCTTTTTTTTGCATCAATTATTTTAGGATTTACAGGAGCTTATGCTGGCGGACAACTGGCTAAATCGGACCAAGGAATGCAACAGAGTGGAAATGGTTCACAAGAAAAAGTAGTTGTTGACACACCTGAACATTTAGCAAAAGTCGCTCAAGCCTATAACCTTATAAAAGAACATTACCTTGAAGAGGTGGATGATGAAGAACTTATTGAAGGTGCGATTCAAGGAATGTTAGAAATTCTCGAAGATCCTTATAGTTCATATATGGATGTAGAAGTGATGGAAAGATTTAATGAACAAATTGAATCATCCTTCGAAGGAATTGGTGCAGAAGTAAGTTTAATCGATGGAGTAGTAACAATTGTCGCACCGATTAAAGAATCACCCGCAGAAAAGGCAGGATTGCGACCGAACGATCAAATTATAAAAATTGATCAAGAAAGTATTGAAGGGTTAGATTTAAATGAAGCTGTTGAACGTATTCGCGGAGAAAAAGGGACAGAAGTTGTTTTAGAAATATCTCGACCTGGAGTTTCCGAATCTTTTGAGGTAACTGTTGTTCGTGATGAAATACCGATTGAAACTGTGCATGCAGAAACGTTAGACGTTGCTGGAAAACAGACAGGAATTATTGAAATTACATCGTTTTCCGAAACGACTGCTGCTGACTTTGTCACAGCGCTCGATGAAATGGAAGCAGCTAATATTGACGGTTTAGTTATCGATGTACGCGGAAATCCCGGTGGATTGTTAAACTCTGTAGAAGATATTTTAAAACATTTTGTTCCGAAAGATTTACCTTATGTCCAAACAGAGGATCAACAAGGTAATAGACAACCATTTTATTCCGATTTAGATGAAAAAAAGGACTATCCAATTTCTGTATTAATTGATAGTGGTAGTGCTTCAGCATCAGAAATACTCGCTGTTGCTTTAAAGGAAATTGGTTATGAAGTAATTGGTCAAGCAAGCCATGGGAAAGGCACTGTGCAACAGGCTGTACCTTTAGGTGATGGAACGACCTTAAAATTAACGTTTTACAAATGGTTATCACCGAAAGGAACTTGGATTCATGAAAAAGGTGTACAACCGACAATCGAAGTAGAGCAGCCAGATTATTATTATTCCCATCCAATTCGTACTGATGAGCCACTGTCTATAAATGATTCGGGTGAAGCCGTTGAAAATATACAAGTAATGCTCACAGGACTCGGATATGATACAGGTGGTAAAGATGGTAAATTTGATCAAGCGACAGTTGCAGCCGTACAAGAGTTTCAAAAAAATAATGAATTACCAGTAACGGGTGAAGTTGACGAACGAACAGCAGAATTAATTGAGCGAAATGTTGTGGAAAAAATTCGTGCAGGTGAAGATGACATCCAATTAGATGAGGCAATTAAATCACTTTATAAATAAGTTAAATGCTGTTCCATTAAATGATTTATTAAGCAAGTTGCAAGATAAATATCATTTTTACTGGAACAGCTTTTGCCTATTATAAGATAAAGGATAAACATTACTATAAAAAGACCAAAGCTAGTAGGTGATATAAATGGGAAATATTATTTTGCAAGAAAGCTGGAAAACGATTCAGTTATTGTTTACGCAACCTATTTTATATTGGGCAATATTTTTAATCATCGTTTCTGCCTATGAACGGATTGAACGTGAACGATTAAATTTCGGTTATAAAATTTTTGATTGGCAAAAAGAGTGGCGCGATACTTTAGTTTTTTCCTTCGTTTTTGGTGCCGTTGTTTCAATTATTATGATTAGTTTTGGCTTTGTATTTACTTATGAAACAATTTATTTAATAAATATCGTCATTATTTTATTAAGTATTACGTGTAAATATACATTATTATCTGCTAGCTATACGATTGGTACAACTTTTTTACTAATCATTTTACTCCCATTACTTTTACCTTATCAAACATTTCTTCCAAAAACTTTGTTTTCTGTCAATAATTTTAGTGGACTCGTTATTTTACTAGGACTTCTCTTAATTGGGGAAGCGATTTTATTAAAACGTATTAAACGAAATAATGCCTATCCAAGTTTAACAAAAAGTAAACGTGGTGTTTGGATTGGAGAAAAACAATTACGTAAAATAAGTGTTTTGCCTTTGTTTCTTTTAGTACCGCACGGATTAATCGAGCCGTTTTTTCCCTATTGGCCGTATGTAAACTTAGGTTTTAATTCTTATAGTATTATTATTGTTCCCTTTGTCATGGGCTTTGATCATCGTATAAAAAGTTCTTTACCAAATGTAGCTGCACAAAAGTTAGCCCGGTCAATTATTATTTTATCTATTATCGTTTTAAGTTTAGGTATTGGTAGTATTTATTTATCATGGTTGTCCTTTGTAGGTATTTTAATCGCAATTGCAGGGCGTGAATTTATCGTATTCAAGTTACGGGAAAAGGATGAAGGAAATGTCCCTTATTTTACATCATTAAATGAAGGATTAAGAGTGTTGAGCATTATCCCGGGGTCACCAGCTGAAAAAACGGAACTATTAGTCGGTGAAATTATTACTAAAGTTAATGGAATTCCTGTAAAAACACCCGATGAATTTTACGAGGCCTTGCAGGAAAGTGGGGCATTTTTCCGCCTGGATGTCGTCGATGATGCGGGTGAAGTTCGTTTTATTCAAGGAGCTTTTTACGAAGATGATGACCATAAACTTGGGATAATATTTCCCCGAAACCGATATTATGAAAAATCAAGTTAATACTACTTTTTAAATAAATGACTAAAACATACGTATAATAGTTTTTTAAAATTTAGAGATAGGCAAATCCATCGAATATTTGTTCGCTTTTTGTTACACTAATAAGAGATACTAGTCTTGGAAAACGACTGAATGAGTGTGCGAAATGGAGGATTTTGTGTGAGTGGATGTTTTGAACTTTTTGCTAATTATGAACCACGTGGAGACCAGCCAAAAGCGATCGAACAGCTCGTCAAGCAATTAAATTCCGGACAAAGACACCAAACATTGCTTGGCGCAACTGGTACGGGAAAAACTTTTACCGTATCGAATGTCATCGAAGAAATAAATCGGCCAACTTTAGTTATGGCACATAATAAAACACTTGCAGGTCAATTGTATAGTGAGTTCAAAGAATATTTTCCGAACAATGCTGTTGAATATTTTGTTAGCTTTTATGATTATTATCAACCGGAAGCATATGTCCCTTCAACAGATACGTACATTGAAAAAGATGCGAGTATAAATGATGAAATTGATAAATTACGTCACTCAGCAACAGCTTCACTCTTTGAACGGCGTGATGTGTTAATCGTTGCAAGTGTATCGTGTATTTATGGACTTGGTTCCCCAATTGATTATGAAAATCATATGATTTCTTTACGGTTAGGTATGATTAAAGATCGTGATGATTTGTTGCGTGATCTTGTACGTATTCAGTATGCCCGTAATGATATCGATTTTCAACGGGGAACTTTTCGGGTACGTGGTGATTCTGTAGAAGTTATACCTGCTTCCCGGGAGTCCCACGGGATCCGTGTTGAATTTTTTGGTGATGAAATTGATCGCATTCGAGAAGTCGATATTTTGACAGGTGAAATTATTGGTGATCGGGAACATGTTGCAATTTTCCCTGCTTCTCACTATGTTACAGGGGAAGAAAATTTACGACGGGCAATTGAAGATATAAAAGTAGAACTTGAAGAACAACTCGCTTACTTAAGAAAAGAAAATAAATTACTTGAAGCCCAACGTTTAGAACAACGAACGAATTACGATATTGAAATGATGGAAGAGATGGGTTTTTGTTCGGGCATTGAAAACTACTCAAGACATTTAGCTAATCGGCCGCCTGGCTCAACACCCTATACGTTACTTGATTATTTCCCAGATGATTTTTTAATTGTTCTCGACGAATCGCATGTGACGATTCCACAAATTCGCGGAATGTTTAATGGTGACAGGGCTCGTAAACAAATGTTAGTCGACCATGGATTTAGATTACCATCAGCATTAGATAACCGGCCATTAATGTTTTCGGAGTTCGAGCAAAAGGCTGATCAATATTTATATATATCAGCTACGCCCGGACCTTATGAAATTGAACATACACCTAAAATGATTGAGCAAATTATACGTCCAACAGGTTTACTTGACCCTGAAGTGTCTGTTCGTCCAACTGAAGGACAAATTGACCATTTAATTAAAGAAATTAATAAGCGGATCGACCGTAATGAACGAGTGTTAGTGACGACATTAACGATTAAAATGTCGGAGGATTTAACAGATTATTTACGAGATCTCGGTATGAAAGTTGCTTATTTACATTCGGAAATCGACACCCTTGAACGAATTGAAATTATTCGTGACTTGCGTATTGGTAAATATGATGTGCTCATTGGAATTAACTTATTAAGAGAAGGATTAGATATACCTGAAGTCTCTTTAGTCGCTATTTTTGATGCCGATAAAGAAGGTTTTCTCCGTTCTGAACGTTCGCTTATCCAAACGATGGGACGAGCAGCCCGTAATGCCAATGGACAAGTAATTATGTATGCTGATCGGATAACAGATTCGATGCAAGTAGCAATTGACGAAACTGAACGTCGACGTAAAATTCAACAAGCTTACAATGAAAAACATAATATAACCCCACAGACGGTTAAAAAAGAGGTAAGGGATGTTATTCGCGCGACATATGTTGCCGAAGACGATGAACAATACGTTGATAAACTATCAGAAATTGCTAAACTTCCACAGGACAAAAAGCAAGCAGTTATCGAACAGATGGAAAAAGAAATGAAAGAAGCGGCAAAAGTGCTTGACTTTGAACGGGCAACAGAATTAAGAGATATTATTTTCGAATTACAAGCGGAAGAATCATTATAAGGACGCGAAAGGATGTCATGTTCATGCCTAGTAAAGCAATTACGATTCAAGGCGCAAGAGAACATAATTTAAAAGATATTAATATTAAAATACCGAAAAATAAGTTAGTCGTAGTAACAGGCTTATCAGGTTCAGGAAAGTCATCATTAGCCTTCGATACAATTTATGCGGAAGGGCAGCGACGTTATGTCGAATCATTGTCCGCCTATGCGCGACAATTTCTCGGACAAATGGATAAGCCTGATGTCGATGCGATTGAAGGTTTATCACCGGCGATATCAATTGATCAAAAAACGACAAGTCGTAACCCACGTTCAACGGTCGGTACTGTAACCGAAATTTATGATTATTTACGTTTATTATATGCGCGTGTCGGTCGGCCAACATGTCCAATTCATGGGACTGAAATAAGTTCACAAACGGTACAACAAATGGTTGATCGTATTTTACAATATCCTGAACGTACACGTTTGCAAATTTTAGCGCCTGTCGTTTCTGGACGTAAAGGTGAACATACACAAGTGTTAAACCATTTAAAACAAGAAGGGTTCGTCCGTATTCGAATCAATGGGGAAATGTATGAAGTAACCGATGACATTCAATTAGATAAAAATAAAAAACATTCTATCGAAGTCGTCGTTGACCGTATCATTCTTCGTGATGACGTTGCTACACGATTAAGCGACTCAATCGAAACGGCTTTACCGTTAGGCGATGGTAATGTCATCGTTGATGTGATTGGTGAAGAGGAATTGTTATTTAGTGAAAACCATGCATGTCCTGAATGCGGTTTTTCAATAAGTGAACTTGAACCACGCTTATTTTCTTTTAATAGTCCTTTTGGTGCTTGTGAAACGTGTGATGGATTAGGGACAAATTTAGAGGTCGATTTAGATTTAGTCATTCCCAACTGGGACAAAACATTAAATGAACATGCAATCGCTGCTTGGGAACCTATTAGCTCACAATATTATCCGCAATTACTTAAAAGTGTTTGCGACCATTACGAAATAAATATGAATGTTCCGATTAAAGAGTTACCGAAAGACCAATTAAATATTATTCTTTACGGTAGCGGTCATGAGAAAATCCGTTTTTACTATAAAAATGATTATGGTCGTGTCCGAGACCAAATGATTATGTTTGAAGGAGTCGTCCCGAATATTAATCGGCGTTACCATCATACGTCTTCTAATTTTACCCGAGAGACATTAGAAAAATATATGGCGCAAAAAGCTTGTCCAGCATGTGATGGTTATCGTTTAAATGAAAAAGCTTTAGCAGTAAAAATTAATGATATGCACATAAGCGAAGTAACGGACTATTCGATCGTAGAAGCCCGGGACTTTTTCGCGAAACTTAATTTAACGGAAAAAGAAACGCATGTGGCAGCAATGATTTTAAAAGAAATTGACGATCGTCTAACCTTTCTCATTAATGTTGGGCTTGATTATTTAACATTATCACGAGCTTCAGGTACTTTATCCGGTGGTGAAGCGCAACGCATTCGTTTAGCGACACAAATTGGCTCAGCTTTAACCGGGGTTCTTTATGTTTTAGATGAACCATCTATCGGATTACATCAACGGGATAATAACCGACTTATAAGTACGTTAAAACAAATGCGGGATTTAGATAATACGTTAATCGTCGTTGAACATGATGAAGACACGATGTTAGCGGCTGATTGGATCGTTGACATTGGGCCGGGCGCGGGCGAACACGGTGGAGAAATAGTCGTCAGTGGTCCACCGAAAAAGGTAATGGAACATAAGACGTCATTAACCGGACAATATTTATCAGGGAGAAAGTTTGTTCCTTTTCCTTTAGAACGCCGTAAACGAGACAAACGGGCTATAAAAGTAATCGGTGCAGCAGAAAATAACTTAAAAAATATTACTGCTCAATTTCCCATTGGTCTATTTACTGTTGTAACAGGTGTATCTGGCTCAGGAAAAAGTACACTCGTTAATGAAATTTTGCATAAAGGATTAGCACAACATTTATACCGTGGTAAACATCGCCCGGGTAAACATAAATCAATTGAAGGGTTAGAACATATCGAAAAAGTAATAGCGATTGACCAGTCACCAATTGGTCGTACGCCACGTTCAAATCCAGCAACATATACGAAAGTCTTCGATGATATTCGCGATGTTTTCGCACAAACGAATGAAGCAAAAATGCGTGGCTATAAAAAAGGCCGTTTTAGTTTTAATGTTAAAGGGGGCCGTTGTGAAGCTTGTCGTGGTGATGGAATTATAAAAATAGAAATGCACTTCTTACCTGATGTTTACGTGCCTTGTGAAGTGTGTAAAGGGACAAGGTACAATCGGGAAACGCTAGACGTACAATATAAAGGGAAAAATATTGCTGATGTGCTCGACATGCGCATTGAAGAGGCTTTACAGTTTTTCAAAAACATCCCACGGATTAAACGAAAACTACAGACGATTTATGATGTCGGCCTTGGTTACATTAAACTTGGCCAATCAGCACCGACATTATCCGGTGGGGAAGCGCAACGGGTAAAACTAGCGAGTGAACTCCACAAACGATCAAACGGGAAGACGTTTTACATTTTAGATGAACCGACAACAGGATTACATTCCGATGATATTAAACGACTTTTAGCTGTTTTACAACGTCTCGTCGACAATGGAGATTCCGTCGTCGTCATTGAACATAATTTAGATATTATTAAAGCAGCTGATCATATTATCGATTTAGGTCCAGAAGGCGGTGATGGCGGCGGTGAAATAGTTGCAACAGGAACACCTGAACAAATTGCTGCCCATGAAACTTCATATACTGGAAAATATTTAAAAGAAATTTTACAACGTGACCGGCAACGAATAAAGCGGGCTTTAGCTGAACAAGAAAAAGCTGAAACGGTTACTTAAATAACTATTTACAAGCATAGCAATACCATTCATTTATCGATTATGATACGATAAACATGCCTTTTATAATGAAAAAACGTGCTAAAAATAGGGGGTTATATACGTGAAACCAATTGATCAGCATGCCGTACAAAAATGGTTAGATGATTTTATTGGCAAAGACGTCTACGTTCATGCAGAAACGACAAATGGTGCATATGCAAGTAGCCACGGTAGAGATGGCGTTAATGTAGGTGTCTATATTAGAAATATACAAGTATCCTTTTCCCATGCTAAAATTACAACGGACAACAATGAATCCTACCGTGTTGGCTTAAAAACAGCACTTGGCTGGTTATATACAGAAGGATTAACTGATTGGACGATTCATAACGAAGACAAACTTCTTTTAGCGGGGCATGACTCTGAAGGTAGAGTTAGAGTTGCTTTACAAATTAGTGAACAACCTTTCACTTACGAATAAACGATGAAATGGGGTTATAGTGATGGAAAGACATGTTGTCGTTATTTATGCACACCCAGACGATGAGTCCTTCGGCGCAGCTGGAACGATTATGAAGTTTAGAAAGCAAAACGTCCCCGTCACATACTTATGTGGTACATTAGGACAAATGGGGAGAAATATGGGACCAACTAAGTTTGCTAACCGGGAAACGTTAGCAAAGGTTCGCAAACAAGAACTGTATGATGCGGGACGTTTCTTAGATATTGATATTCGTTTGTTAGGATATCATGATAAAACGATTGAATTTGAAGATCGTCAAGAGGTCGCCGAACATATTAAAACTATTTTAGAAGAAATCGAACCGAGCTTAGTCATTACCCATTATCCAGGTTATGCAATCCATCCAGACCATAATGCACTTGGAGCAGCGACGATTGAAGCGGTTCGATTAATGGATGAAAATAAACGTCCAACCCTTTGGGCACAAGCCATTGAAATGAATTATCAAGACGATTTGGGTGAACCTGATATCATTCATGATATTACAGATAACTTTGATAAAAAGTTACAATCTATCTTTCAACATAAATCACAGGCTGAAGGGATGATGAAAAAACTTAGTGGTGACCTACACATTGCGGAAGAGGAAAAAGAACGTCTACTGCAAAGATTAGGAAAAGAGCAGTTTTTCATTTGGGATTTTGATCAAGAATAAGGCGGTAAGTTTAAAAAAGCAAAGAAGGTGAACGACATGAAACGACTTTATCGCTCAAACCGAGAACGAATGTTAGCAGGAGTCCTTGGTGGTATTGCAGAATATTTTAATATTGATCCAACCTTTGTTCGACTCTTGTTTGTCGCGGGTCTCTTCTTTAGTGTTGGTAGCTTTAGCGTGTTTTATTTAATTGCTATATTTGTTATTCCACTAGACCCGGAGGTATATTAATGTTTGTTCGTTGGTTTACATCGGTATTTCTAAACGCACTATCACTTTATATTATTCACTTTTTATTTGATTCATTTTACATTGATAGTTTTGGGGTAGCACTTTTAGCAAGCGTTATTTTATCAATGCTAAATTTTATGGTTAAACCGATACTTATCGTGCTAACGTTACCGATAACAATTTTTACATTTGGCTTCTTTCTCTTTGTCGTTCAAGCGATTACGCTAATGATCGTTCAATCACTTCTTGGAGCATCCTTTGTTATCGATGGATTCGGTATGGCAATTTTAGCGGCCATTTTAATGGCTGTCTTAAATTCAATGATGCAACGAATACTTAAATAATTAACATAACAGATCCACAGCTTAGCGAAAAAGTAAACGGCATGTGGATCTCTTTTTATTCATATATTTATTTAAAGGCGGGGATTTTATGAATGAGCAATATATTTTATCCTTAGATCAAGGAACAACAAGTTCAAGAGCAATAATTGTTAATAAAGACGGCAAAATTGTCGGTATTGCTCAGCGTGAATTTGAACAATATTTTCCTAAACCCGGCTGGGTAGAACATGATGCAGCAGAAATTTGGACGGCGACATTATCGTGTATCGCTGAAGTGTTACGTAAAACATCGATTAAACCTGAGCAAATTTCTAGTATTGGTATAACGAATCAACGAGAAACAACAGTCGTCTGGAATAAACATACGGGAGAGCCGATCTATCGTGCTATCGTTTGGCAATCTCGACAAACTGAAGACATTTGTCAAACGTTAAAAGATGCCGGTTACAATGAACGTTTTAAAGAAAAGACAGGTCTTTTAATCGATCCCTATTTTAGTGGGACGAAAGTAAAATGGATTCTTGATCACGTCGCCGGTGCTCGAAAAATGGCGGAAAATGGCGACTTATTGTTCGGAACGATTGATACGTGGCTCGTATACAATTTATCGGGTGGCAAACTTCATGTTACAGATTATTCAAATGCATCACGGACATTAATGTTCAATATACATACGTTAACATGGGATGATGAATTGTTAGAAATTTTATCTGTTCCAAAACAAATGCTGCCAAAAGTAAAGCAATCTTCAGAAATTTATGGGTATACCGTCGATTATCATTTTTTCGGTCATGAAATTCCTATTGCTGGTATTGCAGGAGACCAACAGGCAGCCTTGTTCGGTCAAGCATGTTTTCATGAAGGTATGATGAAAAACACATACGGCACAGGTTGTTTTATGCTTATGAATACGGGCGAAAAGGCTATTCAATCATCTGCTGGTTTATTGACGACGATTGGGTGGGGAATTGATGGGAAAATAACGTATGCCCTTGAAGGTAGTGTGTTTATCGCTGGTTCAGCCGTTCAATGGTTAAGAGATGGATTACAAATCATTAATACGGCACAAGAAAGTGAAAATTATGCGTTAGAAGTAAATTCAACTGAAGGTGTGTATGTCGTGCCAGCATTTGTCGGTTTAGGTACACCCTATTGGGACAGTGAAGCCCGGGGAGCGATTTTCGGTTTAACCCGTGGAGTTGAACGCGCACATATCGTCCGAGCAACATTAGAGTCAATCGCTTACCAAACGAAAGATATCGTTGAAGTGATGACAAAGGAGGCTAATTTACCTTTAAAAACGTTACGCGTTGATGGAGGTGCAGCGAGCAATGACTTCTTAATGCAATTTCAAAGTGACTTGTTAAATGTTTCTGTTGAGCGAGCAATGATTCAAGAAACGACAGCTTTAGGAGCAGCATATTTGGCAGGCTTAGCAATAGGTTATTGGGAAAATAAAGATGAAATAGCTTCACAGTGGCAAAAGGAGCAAACATTTACAAACACATATCCAGTAGAAAAACGTGAACAATTATATGCTGGGTGGAAAAACGCTGTGGCAGCTACAAGAAAATATAAGCCACTTTAAAATATATGTTTTTCAAAAAGCGTTATTAGAAAAAATATGATACAATGTAAAACAGTTAAAGATGACACATAATGTCTTCACGGAGGGAAACTTCATTGACTTATGTTAAAACGAAAGATTTGCTAAAGATGTTTAATGTGAATTTAGTCGCTGGCCATGGAGGAATTTCTAGACAAATCTATACGAGCGAAATATCACGACCAGGCATAGAATTAGCTGGTCATTTCCAATTTTATCCTAAGGATCGCCTTCAAGTAATCGGCCAAAAGGAACTTATGTTTTATTTAAACTTAACAGATAATGAAAAAGACAAAAGAATTCAACAACTGTTCACGGATGAAACGCCGGGAATTATTTTTTCCTATGGAATTGACGTCCCAGAGTTATTTATTAAGTACGCAAATAAACATAACGTACCGATTATTCAATCTGAGTTATCAACTACCCGGCTAATTAGTCGACTAACAGACTATTTAGAAGCACAGTTATCTCCGACGATTACGATGCACGGTGTATTAGTTGATATATATGGTATCGGTTTACTTATAACTGGAAAAAGTGGCATTGGGAAAAGTGAAGTAGCCCTTGAATTGATCAAGCGTGGTCACCGGTTAATCGCTGATGACAGTGTTCATATTAGGAAAGAAGATAATATGCATTTAATAGGAAGCGCTCCTGATTTAATTAAAAATCATTTAGAAATTCGTGGTTTAGGGATTATTAATGCGATGTCGCTTTTCGGTGCTTCGGCGATTATTGATCAAAAACAAATATCTCTTGTTGTACATTTAGAATTTTGGGAAGACATGAAACAATATGAGCGTCTTGGATTAGATGAGGAAACGATACAAATTATGGACATTCATTTACCGCGAGCGATTGTTCCTGTACGTCCGGGACGAAACTTAGCAGTTATTTTAGAAACAGCGGCTATGAATTATCGGCTAAAAGAGATGGGTGTTCACACTGCCCAAGAGTTTTCCGAGCGTTTAACAATGGTTATTAATAATGGATATAGTGATAGTGAAGAATAGGAGTTGATTTTTTTGACGTGTAGTGCCACTCCTTATGATCGAGTGTTTTTAGAATTGGGACCTATCTCAATATATTGGTATGGTGTCATCATTGCTCTAGGTGCGTTTCTTGGATTGTTTATAGCGACGCGGGAAGCAGATCGACTCGGGTTAAATAAAGATTATATCGTCGATTTAGTCGTTTTCGCCATTCCTGTAGCAATTATTTTTGCGCGTATATATTATGTCGTTTTCGAATGGAAAGCACGATATGCAAATGAACCGTTTTGGAAAGTTTTTGCTGTTTGGGAAGGCGGCATTGCAATCCATGGTGCATTAATTGGTTCTGTATTAACGGCGATCATTTATACGCGTGTTCGAAAATTATCCTTTTGGCAAATTGCTGATATTGTCGCACCGAGTTTAATATTAGGACAAGCCATTGGCCGTTGGGGTAATTTTATGAACCAAGAAGCCTACGGTGGGCCAATTGTTGCATCTACTTATGAAAAATTCCATCAATATTTACCCGATTTCATTATGAATCAAATGTGTATTAATGGTGTTTATCATCATCCAACGTTTTTATATGAATCGGTTTGGAATTTACTCGTTTTTGGATTACTTTTATATTTACGAAAAGTGAATCCGTATCGGGGAGAAATCTTTTTATCATATGTTATAACTTATTCAATCGGTCGCTTTTTCATCGAAGGTTTACGGTTAGATAGTTTATACATTGTTGAAGGGTTACGAACTGCGCAATTTTTATCAATCTTATTAATTATTGGTGCGATTGCAATTATTGTTTATCGACGTCGTAGCGGTATTGTTAATCGACGGTATAATGGTAAAAAAATTAAATAAAGGCAAACAAGAGGAAATGAGGGAAGTTGTTGTTGAACATATTGCAACGTGGTTTTCTTAATGGCGTAAATATAACATGGACTTTGGGGAAAGTGATTTTCCCAATAACATTACTTGTCACCATTTTACAACACACACCTATTTTACCATGGGTGACCAAATGGTTAACGCCAATTATGGGCATATTAGGCTTACCAGGTGAAGCAGCGGTTCCTCTCGTTTTAGGTAACGCTCTTAATTTATATGCAGCTATTGGAGCGATTGTCACATTTGATTTTACTGTTAAAGAAGTTTTTATAATGGCGATGATGTTATCGTTTTCTCATAACTTATTTATCGAATCTGCAGTTGCTGCCCGTGTCGGTGTAAGTTGGTGGCTTATTTCTGGGGTACGTATTGGCCTTGCTTTAATTTCTGGTTTACTCATTAATTGGCTTTGGCGTGGTGGCTCACAAATGGCCCAATACGGTTTTATTCAATCACCAGAAGAAGTAGTTACAGGATGGAGTCAAATAGTCATTCAAGGGTTTTATAAAGCCTTTATGGCAGTCATTCAATTAGCTATTATCGTCATCATTCTTATGATGGTTATGCAATATTTACGTGAATTAGGCTTCTTAGATAAAATCTCAAAACTTTTAACTCCAATGACACGTATATTAGGTATGGAAAAAAATGCATCAATGACGTTAGTCGCTGGCTTAACCGTTGGGCTTGCCTTTGGTGCTGGTTTAATGATTCAAGCGATGCGGGAAGATGGTGTCTCAAAAAAAGATATGATTTTAGCACTTATTTTTCTCGTTTCTTGTCATGCAGTTATTGAAGATACAGTTATTTTTATTCCATTAGGCATACCTGTTTTACCATTGTTGTTTATTCGACTAATAACAGCATTTGTTTTAACGATGATCATCTCAGTTATTTGGCGACAATTTGAAAAAAGAAAGGACATCCGCCGTGGGCATTCATACGATTCTCTTTGATTTAGATGGAACGCTTATTGATACGAATGAATTAATTATCGAGTCATTTAAACATACTTTTGAAACGTTTGGTATACCTTATACGTTAGAAGAATTAAGTACGTACAACGGACCACCACTAATTGATACGTTTAAAAAGGTCAATCCAGATTATGTTGATGAAATGTTAACGACGTATCGTGAACATAATTTGTCACATCATGAACAATATGTTCGTCTATTTCCGAATGTACTTGAAACCGTTGAAAAGTTAGTGGAAAACAATTACGATTTGGCAATTGTCACGACAAAGCTTAGAGACTCAGCACTAATTGGGCTTGACATTACTGGTTTAACACCTTATTTTAAAACAATCATTACACTAAGTGACGTTACAAATCCAAAACCACATCCAGAACCTGTTCAAAAAGCTTTACATGAACTAAACAGTGAGCCAGAACAGGCGATTATGATCGGTGATAATTATCATGACATTATTGCTGGTCAAAGAGCAGGCACATTGACTGCCGGAGTAGCTTGGTCACGCCATGGTCCAGAATATTTTAGTTCCTACGAGCCGACATATATGTTATACGACATGTCAGATTTATTAAAAATTGTTTAACGAATGTAAGAAGGTGTATAGTTTATGCGACGAACGAAACGTTATCAAGTGACAAAAAGTAATTCCTTATGGCAAATTTATCAGACAGTTTCCTTTTGGAAAGTCGTTAAAAATTTTATCGTTATCCAAATTTCACGTTATACACCTTTTTTATCGTTAAAAAATTGGTTATACCGGACATTTTTACGTATGTCAGTTGGAGAACAAACAGCTTTTGCATTAATGGTTATGCCAGATATTATGTTTCCAGAAAAAATTGCAGTCGGTAAAAATAGTATTATCGGTTACAACACGACAATATTAGCGCACGAATATTTAATCGATGAATACCGAATTGGTGAAGTTGTTATCGGTGATGAAGTGATGATAGGAGCGAACACGACAATTTTACCTGGAATTATTATTGGCGATCGTGCAATCGTTGCAGCCGGTACAGTCGTTCATAAAGATGTTCCTGCGGGGGCTTTTGTCGGCGGTAATCCGATGCGAGTTATTTATACGAAAGAAGAAATGGAAGCAAGGCAAGCAGAGAAAACAAACGACATTAATTAGTTTACAAATCTTTAACATTTTTATGAACTTTGATTGTTTTTATATACATATTAAAAGTCTTATGAACATTGCTACGATTTGGTTTGTCAACTGTTTTAATCAGGTAGGTTTTGTAAGCAAATAATTAGACGAAAGCGGTAAATTCCTATAAGGTAGAAGATGAATGAACCAGTTATTGTTACTAATAATTGCTGAATAAAATTGTTAAAAATTGATCAATTTAATAATATATAGGAAAGAGGCGTTTTTTTATGTCTAAAGAACATGTTTATGATGTTATTATTGTTGGAGCAGGGCCTGCTGGTATGACAGCGGCTGTTTATGCATCACGTGCAAATTTAGATACACTTTTACTTGAACGTGGTGTGCCAGGTGGACAGATGGCTGATACGGAAGAAGTAGAAAACTATCCTGGTTTTGATCATATTTTAGGTGCAGAATTAGCGAATAAAATGTTTGAACATGCTAAAAAGTTCGGTGCAGAATATGCCTATGGTGATGTGAAAAATGTCGAAGATCACGGAGATTACAAAACTGTTTTTGCAGGTGATAAAGAATTTAAAACAAAAGCACTCATTATTACCGCAGGAGCACAATATAAAAAGCTCGGCATTCCTGGTGAAGAAGAATTGACCGGACGTGGTGTATCTTACTGTGCCGTTTGTGATGGAGCATTTTTCCGCGATCAAGAATTACTCGTCATCGGTGGTGGAGACTCAGCTGTTGAAGAAGGTATGTATTTAACACGGTTTGCCAGTAAAGTTACTGTCGTTCACCGTCGTGATAAGTTACGTGCTCAAAAGATTTTACAAGAGCGTGCCTTTAAAAATGAAAAAATGGAATTTATTTGGGATACCGTTGCCGAAAAAGTTAATGAAGTCGATGGTAAAGTAGGTAGTGTAACATTAAAAAATGTTAAAACTGGTGAAACCTATGATCACGAAATAGGTGGCGTCTTCGTTTATATCGGTATGGATCCATTAAGTGAACCGTTTAAATCATTAGGTATTGTCGATGATGAAGGATATATTCCAACGAATGAAAATATGGAAACGAATGTTCCTGGTGTTTTTGCTGCGGGAGATATTCGTGTAAAAGATTTACGTCAAATTGTCACTGCTACAGGTGATGGAAGTATTGCTGCTGAAACAGCTCAAAAATATATTGAAACCCTTGCTGAAACAGCAAAGGCGTAAACTTTTAAAGATAAACAATTATTCGTAATTACATTTTAATTAAGCTGTAACACTAGAGAAATATATAGGGGGTATAATGGTAATTAATTAGAGACCCCCTTTTTTAACAATATATCTCTATAACACAGGTGTACGTCCACCTGTGTTTTTTTGTTTAAATATAGTTTTTATATTAATCTTTTAAAGCTGTTTTTTTGTTCTCAATAAATGTTATAATATAAAAGAATATTGATAAAGTTAACTATGTACGGATATATTAATGGATTTTT
>Ga0079225_10000708_pt1 | contig 18238 bp, 19 predicted proteins | sample Poulit2012_FD_76344 | JGI IMG/M metagenome (GOLD analysis project Ga0079225, IMG submission 76344) | Agricultural soil microbial communities from Georgia to study Nitrogen management - Poultry litter 2012 | ecosystem: Environmental > Terrestrial > Soil > Agricultural land | place: USA: Georgia... | reverse complement strand
GCGACAGCTGACATGGGCGCCGACAGGTGAGTTCCCCTCACCGTCAGGAGGGTGGGCGAACGGAGCGCGTGGTGAAAGAACTGTCGGCGAGAAATGAGCTCTCGGTGGAAAGTGAGCGCTCGGTGGAAAGCGAGCGCTCGGTGGAAAGTGAGCGCTCGGCGGGAAGTGGGCTCTCGGCGGGAAGTGGGCTCTCGGCGGGAAGTGGGCTGGGGCGCCGTCAGAGGCCGCCGCGGAGGGCGGCGACGGGCTCGAGGGAGGCCGCCTTGAGCGCCGGATAGGTGCCGGCGACCAGGCCGATGACGCCGCCGAGCAGCGCCGCGCCCCCGACGAGACGCAGGTCGAGGATCGGGGTCCACGCCTGCGCGATGCTGATCCCGACGACGGCGAAGGAACCCAGCGCAGCACCGATGAGCCCGCCGAGCAGGCCGATCGTCACGGACTCGAGGATGAACTGGGCGGCGATCTGCCGGCGGCTTGCCCCGAGCGCGCGCCGCAGGCCGATCTCCCCCACCCGCTCGATGACGCCGAGCAGGGTGACGTTGGCGATGCCCAGACCGCCCACGAGGAGCGCCACCCCACCGAGCGCGAGGAAGATCGCGTTGATGTCCGCCTGGACGTTCTCGCGCAGCCGGTTGCCCAGGCTGGGCGCCTGGACGCTGATGTTCTCCGGGTTGTTCGGCGCCAGCGCCACGGGCGCCTGCTCGCTGAGCAGCGGACCGGCGCCGACGGCGATCCGCACCTGCGCCTGGGACGGTGCGGTGAGGCCGAAGTCGGCGCGGGCGGTGCCGAGCGGGATGACCACGGCGTCGAGCACGTCGCGCCGTCGGGCCACGTCCTCGACGATGCCGATGACGGTGTAGGCCTCCTCGCCGATGAAGATCGACGGCTGGGAGTCCACCCGGTTGATCCCGAGCCGCTCCGCGGCCGCGGCGCCGAGCACGGCCACCCGGTCGGTGCGGGTGTCGTGGCCCGAGTCGAACATCCGGCCGGTGGCCAGGGTGCCGCGCAGGGCCGGCAGCAGCTGCTCCGAGCTCGCGACGATGTGCGGCTGCACCTGCGCCGCCGCGGCCGGGTCGACGAGCGGCACGGAGGTCACCCGGCGGTCCCCGGCGTCGACGTCGGCGAGGAGCACCGCGGCCTCGACCCCGTTGAGACGCCCGAGCCGCTCCGGGGTGTCCCACGGCAGGGCGACCCGGGCCCGGCTCGACCCGTCCGCCCCCTGTGTCGTGCCCGGCTCGACCACGGCCTGGGTGGCGGCGACGGCGTCGAACTGGCGGGCGATCTGCCCCCCGCCGGTCTGGGCCATCCCGATCGTCACGACGAGTGCGGCGATGCCGAGCACCGTGCCGAGGATCGTCAGGGCGAGCTTGCCCGGCCGCGCCCCGATGCCGTGCCCCGACTCCCGGAGGAGGTCGCGCAACCCGAAGCCCTTCACGCGACCTCCCGCAGGACGCCGTCGGTGATGCGCACCCGGCGTTGGGCGCGGGCGGCGACGGCGTCGTCGTGGGTGATGACGAGGAGGGTGAGGCCGTCGGCGTGGAGCTCGTCGAAGAGATCGAGCACCTCGCGGGAGGTGGCGCTGTCGAGGTTGCCGGTGGGCTCGTCGGCGAGCAGCAACCGTGGCGAGGTGGCGACCGCGCGCGCCACGGCCACCCGCTGCCGCTCGCCGCCGGAGAGCGTGGTGGGCCGGAAGTCGATGCGGTGCTCCAGCCCGACCCGGCGCAAAGCCTGGTAGGACCGGCGCAGCCGCTCGCTGCGCGGGGTGCCCGAGTACATGGTGGCGAGCAGGACGTTCTCCAGCACCGTACGGTGCGGGAGCAGGTGGAATGCCTGGAAGACGAAGCCGATCAGCCCGCCCCGCAGGGCTGTGCGCTCCCGCTCCTCGGCGGTGTGGGTGGGGATGCCGTCGAGCCAGTACTCCCCGCTCGTCGGGCGGTCGAGCAGCCCGAGGAGGTTGAGCAGGGTCGACTTGCCCGAGCCCGAGGGCCCGACGATGGAGAGGTACTCCCCGCGCTCGACCCGCAGCGTCGTGGGGTGGAGGGCGTGGACGACGGGTGGCCCGGGGAAGGAGCGGGTCACCGCGCGCAGGTCGACCACGGGGCGGTCGGCGTGCGCGTCGTCCGGTGCGGCGGTGTCGTGCAGGTCCGTCACCGGCAGGGGCGGCCCGTTCACCCGCCCACCACCACGAGGTCGCCGACGCCGAGCTCGGCGGAGCGGACCTCGACGTAGCCGCCGGCGGTGAGGCCGGTCTCGACGACGACGATCTGGGTGCGTCCCTCGCCGCGGTCCACTTCCACCCGGCTCTCGCCGCCCGGGCCGGCGGTGAGCGCCGCGACCGGGACGGCGAGCACCTCACCACCCGTGGACTCCAGCGGGATCGTCACCCGCACGTTGGAGCCCACGATGGCGGCCCGCTGCTCCTCGGTGATCTCGACCGGCTCGAGCACGAGCCGACGCCGGTCCCCGCCGCCGGAGCCGCCGCCGTCGTCCTCGGAGCGTGCCGGGCCGGTGGTGATCTCGGTGACGGTGGCCGCGACCTCGGTGTCCCCGACGGTGAAGGAGGCGGCCATCCCCTCGGAGACGAGCGCGGCGTCCGATGCCGACACGCTCGCCAGCACCTGGAGGTTGGCGCCGGAGATCGTCAGGGCCTCCCCGGTGACGGTGGCACCCCGGCTGACGAGCACGGAGTCCACCCGGCGGGGCAGGGTGTCGACGTAGACGACCTCAGCGGCGGGCAGCGGTGTGCTTGCCGCCCGCCGGGCCTCCTCCACGGCGCGGCGGGCCTCGTCGACGGCCTGTGCCGCGGCGTCGCGCGCCGCGGTCTCGGCGGACACGTCCGGCGCGGACAGGGCCTCCTCGCGCTCGGCCCGGACGAGGGCGAGCTCCTCTCGGGCCTGGGTGACCGCCTCGGCGCCCTCGCCGCTGTCGATGGCGGCCTGGACGGCCCGCTCGGCCCGGGCGACCGCGGTGTCCAGCCGCAGCCGCTCGGACCGCGGCGGCCCGCCGCGGGCCCGGTCGAGCTCGGCCTGCGCCTGCGTCAAGCCCTCCTCGGCGGCGCGCAGGTTGTCCCGCGCGGCCTGGAGCATCTCCTCAGCGCCCTCCTCGGCGGTGGGTGCCGGGTAGCCGCTCTGCGCGTAGAGCGCGGCGACGGCGGAGGCGGTGTCGGCGTCGAAGACGTCGGAGCCGACGTCGCCGGGGTCGAGGTGGAGGGAGGCGAGCGCCTCCTTGAGCTGCAGGACGTCCGGGCCGGAGCTGCCGACCCGCAGGGTGCGGTAGACGGGCAGCTCACCGGGCAGCACGATGACCGGCCGGCCGGCGACCTCGAGCACGACGTCACCGGCGTCGACGACGTCGCCCACCTCCGGGACCTGCCCGGTGACGACGGGAGGCGCGCCGAGGTCGGCGGTCTCGACGCTCACCGGCACCGGGTCGTCGTACAGCGCGTCGCCGCGCAGCGTGAGGTCGGTGGTGAGCTCGCGTTGCTCGACCGGGACGGTGATGAGCCCGGCCTCGGGCGGGGCGGCCTCGGCGGCCCGCTGGGCGGGTGAGATGACGAGGTGGCTGAGCGCGACCCCCGCACCGAGGCTCACGACGGCGGTCGCGGCGATGGCCACGATGGTCCGGTTGGCGCGGGGCGGGCGGACGTCCGGCGGGACGTCGTCGAGGTCGTCCGGAGCGGCCAGGCCCGCGACCCCCAGCGCGTCGTCGTCCCGGCGGGGGCGGGCGGCGCGGACGGCGCGCCAGGTGACGCGTCGGGTCACGACTCCTGCCCGTAGGTCGCGACCAGCGCCTCGATGTCGCTCTGCCACGTCTCGAGGAACTTCTCCTCGTGCTCGAACTGGACCGCGAGGTACCGGGACTGGGTGCCGAGCTCCGCCTGGCAGGTGCTGTCGGCCACCGCCGTGGCGATCTCCCGCTCACGCAGCTCGGCGATGACGTCCTCGCCGATGAGGTCACGGACCGGGTCGGTGTTCGGGCCCATCGCGTCCCAGTCGAGGTTCTCCCAGTCGATCTGCGTCTCGGCCTCGGTGTAGAGCCGCTCCCACTCCTCGTAGAGCGGGGCGGCGGCATCCTCCGGGGCGGTCATCCCGTCGAAGCCGGCGTCGGCCATGCACGCGGCCCACTCGTCGTTGATCTCCGCGACCTCCGGGTCACGCTGGACGTCGTCGTAGAGCCGCTCGGCGGCGGCGAAGAGCTCGCTGAAGGCCGGGTCCTCCCACATGTCCTGCTCGTTGCCCTGGTCGTAGACCTCGTGCTGGGCGAGGCCGTAGCACCCGGCGTCCTCCCAGCTGTACTCCACGTCGACGTCCTCGACCCACTCGCCGTCGTCCTCGAACTCCTCCATGGGGCCGTGGAGGGCCTCGAAGTACGCCTCCTGCTCGGCGGGCGACATCGCCATGACGTAGTCGTCGTTCGGGTCGGCCCACTCCTCGACCGGCTCCTGCGGCTGCTCGTCGGCCCAGGGGTCGGTGGTGATGCCGTAGCCGTACTGCTCGGCCCACTCCGGGCTGCCCCAGTCGTCGTCCTCGTCCCACACGACGAAGGAGTCGTCGAACGTCACCGGGATGTACTCGAAGCCCTGCTCGGCCATGCAGGTGGCGATGATCTCCTGGACCTCCCGCTCCCGCTCGGCCATCTCCCGCTCCTGCTCCTCGGGGCTGAGGTCACCGCCGTAGAGGTCGGCGAGCGCCTTGCTCAGCGGGCTGTCCTCCCACGAGAGGTCCTCGGCCGGGGCGGCGTCCTGGCCACAGGCGGCAAGGACGGCGACGGCCAGCGCGGCGGCGGCTACGGGCAGGGGACGGCGCATCTCGGCTCCTCGGACAGGGGCCCGCTCCTGTCGCCGGCCCGCTGCGCCGAGACTATTGACTCAGCGCCGACCCGGAGTCGTCCCCAAGGATGATTTCTTCCCTGGCAAGTCACCTTTTGGTAACGGCTGACGACGGCTCCGGTCGGGGTGCCGTCTACAGTGGAGCGGTGACTGCCCAACCAGTGAAAGATGCGATCGTCTGGATCGACTGCGAGATGACCGGCCTGGACCTCACCCGGGACGCGCTCATCGAGGTCGCGGTCGTCGTCACGGACTCCGAGCTGCAGCCGGTCGACGCCGGGCTCGACCTCGTCATCGCGCCGCCGCCGGGCGCGGTGGAGCAGATGGTCGACGTCGTGCGCGAGATGCACACCACCTCGGGACTGCTCGAGGAGCTGGACTCGGGCCTGTCGCTGGAGGAGGCACAGCGGCGGGTGCTGGAGTACGTCCGCAGGTGGGTCCCGGAGGAGCGCAAGGCGCCGCTGGCCGGCAACTCGGTGGGCACCGACCGGGCGTTCCTCGAGCGGGACATGCCCGAGCTCGTCGCGCACCTCCACTACCGGATCATCGATGTCTCCTCGATCAAGGAGCTCGCCCGGCGGTGGTACCCCCGGGCCTACTTCCACTCCCCGGCGAAGCAGGGGGGGCACCGCGCGCTGGCGGACATCCTCGAGAGCATCGACGAGCTGCGCTACTACCGGGCGGCGCTGTGGCCGCAGGGCGAGGGCCCGGACACCGCCACCGTCAAGGCCGCGGCCGAGGCGGTGCAGGCGACCTCGACGGCGCTGACGATCGCCAGGCTGGCGGCGGAGGGCAGCGCGGCGAGTACGCCGGAGGGCAGCACCAGCGAAGGTGAGACACGCATCACCGCCTCCTGAGGCCTCCTGGTTCCCCACCACCGGCCCGGACGGGCTAGAGTGTGGGACTGCTGCGTCATTGCGGCGCGCATGGTGGGTGTAGCTCAGTTGGTAGAGCACCGCGTTGTGGTCGCGGGTGTCGCGGGTTCAAGTCCCGTCACTCACCCAGGGAGAACGAGGCCCGGGCTTCTGGTCCGGGCCTCGTCCGTTCTCCGGCCCGCCCGGGCCGGGCATGGTCCCCCCGCCGCGGACGAGGCGGCGGGCCCCTCCGCCGGAGACGGCCCGCCTCACCCGCCCACGTGACGGGAACGGCGACATCTCAGGCGAAGTCGAGACCGAGCAGGGCGTTCTCGGTGACCTCCGGCAGCGCCGGGTGGATCCAGTACTGCCCGGTCGCGACCTCACGCACGTCGAGGTCGAAGGCCATGACGGTGATCATCTGCTGGATCAGTGTGGCGGCCTGCGGGCCCATGTAGTGGGCGCCGAGGAGCCGGCCGGTCGCGCGGTCGGCGATGAGCTTGGCAAGGCCGGTGGTGTCCTCCATCGCCCAGCCGTAGGCGACGTCCCCGTACCGCTGCACCTTGACGGTGACGTCGTAGCCCTGCTCCCGGGCCTCCTCCTCGGTGAGCCCGACGCAGGCGACCTGCGGGTTGGTGAAGGTCGCCGACGGCACGTGCTCGTGCGGCAGCCGGCGCAGGTCGTCCGGGTGGAGCAGGTTGTGGCGCACGGTGCGCATCTCGGCGTTGGCGACGTGCTTGAGCATGTACGGGGAGGAGACGTCGCCCAGCGCCCACACGCCCTCGGCGGAGGTGGAGCGGCCGTACTCGTCGACGGCGACCCGGCCGTCCGGGGTCATCTCGATGCCGGCGGAGGCGAGGTCGAGCTGGTCGGCGTTGGGGACGCGTCCGGTGGCGACGAGCAGGACCTCCCCGGTGACGGTGGAGCCGTCGTCGAGCCGCACGCGCACCCCGTCGTCGGTCTCCTCGGCCCCGATCGCGGTGCGCCCGGAGACCACCTCGTAGCGCTGGGCGGCGAGCTCGTTGAACCGGTCGCGCAGGTCGGCGTCCAGACGCCGCAGCAGCGGGGAGCGGGAGACGATGGTGACCTCGGTGCCGAACGCCTCGAAGACGTGGGCGAACTCCATGGCGATGTACCCGCCACCGATGATGACGAGGGACCTGGGCAGCTCGGGCAGCCGCATGATGTCCTCGTTGGTGTGGTAGCGCACGCCCGAGGCGGCGATCGCCTCGGGGATGAAGGGCCGTGAGCCGGCGGCGATGACCACCTGGTCACCGGAGATGATCTTCTGCTCGGCCCCCTGGCCGGTGCGCAGGGTACGCTCCCCGACGAAGACGGCGTGCTGGTCGTAGACGTCGATGTTCGGGGTCTGCGGCCCGCGCCGGTACTCCTCGCCGCTGCGGGCGATCGGGTCCACCCGCTGGGCGAAGACGCGGTCCACGATGCTCGGCCAGTCGACGCAGACCTGCGCGTCCAGGCCCAGCCGGCCGGCCTGGCGGGCCTCCAGCGCGACGTCGGCGGCGTAGACGAACATCTTCGTGGGGATGCAGCCGACGTTGAGGCACGTCCCGCCGAAGGTGCCCTTCTCGACGATGGCGATCGACCGGTCGTCGAGCTCGGGTCCGGGGATCGAGTTCCCCGAGCCGGTGCCGATGATGACGAGGTCGTAGTGCGCGTCCACGGCGATGTCGGTCGCCGGGGCGTGCTCGTCCACCGCCGTGCCACGGGCAGCGCTGGTCATGGGGGCTCCAATCGTTCGTCGGCGCACGGTCGAGAACGGCCGGCACGGGCCCGCGCGGAGGTGGAGGTGTCCACGCTCGGGCGGCGGCCGTCTCCCCCGGCAGGGGTGCGCAGCCGGTCGTGGGGGATGCAGCGAGTCTAGGCCGGGTGGGGAGCCGGGACGAAACACCGCCGACCGTCGACGTTGACCGACGTGCACCGGTCCTGAACGCCGGAGGGGTACACACCCAGGACCGTCGCCGACGGTCCAGGAAGGACCACCATGTACGTCTACTCCCCCGAGTTCCTCGACGCCGAGGGCGCCTACCGGCGCGAGCAGCTGACCCGCGCCTGGCCGTCGCGACGGACGAGGCGGGCGAGACACCGACGGGCCGCACGACCGGAGCGCTCGAGCTCGGCCGCGAGGCCGACGACCTCCTCGCCGCCGGAGCCCGCGGCCCTGCCGGCGCCCGCACCTCCCGTCACCGCCGGCCCGCAGGCGGAGCGCACCCCGGTCCCGGCGGCGCACGTGTAGGCCGCGGGCGGGAGGACACGCCGGGCCGGGACGTCGTGCGTCGGACGCGCCGCGACGGGCCGGTCGTCCTATGCTCGCTGGGACCTCGGCGGCACGGGCGCACGGCGCCCGCAGGAACGGAAGGCGGATGCCATGGCCGGTGGCCTCGCCGCGCTGCTGGACGACATCGCCGCACTGGCCAAGCTCGCCGCCGCGTCGGTGGACGACATCGGTGCCGCAGCGGGACGGGCGAGCGCGAAGGCGGCGGGCGTCGTCATCGACGACACCGCGGTGACGCCGCGCTACGTCCACGGCTTCACCGCCGACCGTGAGCTGCCCATCATCCGGCGGATCGCCACCGGGTCGGTGCGCAACAAGCTCCTCTTCATCCTCCCGGCGATCCTGCTGCTGAGCCAGTTCCTCCCGTGGCTGCTCACGCCGATCCTCATGCTCGGCGGCCTGTACCTCAGCTACGAGGGGGCGGAGAAGCTCTACGAGTACGTCACCGGGCACCACAGGGAGCAGACGGCGGCGCCGGCCGCGGCCCGTGGCGCCGACCACGAACGGACGATGGTCAGCGGCGCGATCCGCACCGACTTCATCCTCTCCGCCGAGATCATGGTGATCGCGCTCAACGAGGTCGCCGCGGAGCCGCTGCTCAACCGGGCGCTCATCCTCATCGTCGTCGCCCTGGCCATCACCGCGCTCGTCTACGGCGTCGTCGCGCTCATCGTCAAGATGGACGACATCGGCCTGCGGCTCGCCGAGCGGGAGTCGCCCCTGTCGCAGCGGGTGGGGCGCATGCTCGTCCAGGCGATGCCGAAGGTGCTCGCCGTGCTCTCCGTCGTCGGGGTCATCGCGATGCTCTGGGTGGGCGGCCACATCCTGCTCGCCGGTGTGGACACGCTCGGGTGGCACTCGCCGTACGACCTCGTCCACCGCCTCCAGGAGGCCGTCACCGGCTCCCTGGGCGCGCTGAGCGGGTTCGTCACCTGGCTGGTCGACACGCTCGCCTCGGCGGTGGTCGGGCTCCTCGTCGGCGCTGCGGCGGTCGGCGTCATGCACCTCGTCCCGCGCCGGAAGACGTCCGGCGCGGGCCACTGAGGCCCCGCCGCACCGACGGCGGTGTGCCGGTGCCGGGACGACGCGTGAGCCCGCGGGTCACGCGGGGTCAGCGCCTGCCGAGGTACCCGTCGGGCGTCACGGGCAGGGCGCGCTTGTGCGCCGTGCGCCGGTACCAGCCGACGATCGTGGCCTCGTCCTCCGCGGGGACGTCCCTGCCCTCGAGGTAGTCGTCGACGACGTCGTAGCGCACGCCCAGCGCCTCCTCGTCGGGCAGCATCGGCTTGTCGGACTCGAGGTCGGCCGTGGGGACCTTGTTCACCAGCGCCTCCGGGGTACCGAGGTGCACCCCGATCTCCCGCACCCGGCGCTTGGGCAGCCCGAACAGCGGGGTGACGTCCGCGGCGCCGTCGCCGTACTTGGTGAAGAAGCCGACCGCTGCCTCGGCGGCCTGGTCCGTCCCCACGACGAGCATCCCGCGGGCGCCGGCGATGGCGTACTGGGCGGTCATCCGCAGCCGCGCCTTGACATTGCCCTTGTGGTAGTCGTCCCGGGCGTCGGTGACCGGGGTGGCCGAGGCGAGGATCTGGTCCCACAGCTCGTCGGTGGCCGGGCCGATGTCGACCGTCTCGACGACGTCGGGGGCGATGAACTCCACCGCGGCGGCGGCGTCCTCCTCGTCCTTCTGCACCCGGTAGGGCAGCCGGACGGCCACGAAGCGGGCCTCGCCGCCGGCCGCGCGGACACGTTCGCAGGCGAGCTGGCACAGCCGCCCGGCGACGGTCGAGTCGACCCCGCCGCTGATCCCCAGGACGAGCCCCTTGGCGCCGGTGTCCTGGAGGTAGCGGGCGAGGAAGTCGATGCGCCGTTCCGCCTCGGCGGCGGCGTCGAACGTGTCGGGGTCGACGACCTCGAGGGCGGCGATGATCTGCGACTGGAGCTGCTTGTCCGTCATTCCGCTCAATCTAGTGGTGGGGACCGCCGCAGTCCTGCCGGGGGCACGGCCGGTCGCTCATCTGGCGGGGGCGGCGGCACGGCAGCCGCCAGTGACCACACAGGAGGTGCTGCGTGACGGGGACACTCAGCGGGACTCCCGGCGCCCACCCCGAGCTCGACGACCCACCCGCGGACCCGTTCGGGCTGCTGCGGGAGTGGGTCGCGGCCGCCGAGACCGCCGGGATCCCGGACACGCTCGCGGCCGCCCTGGCGACGGTCGGGGTCGACGGCGCCCCCTCCGTCCGCTTCGTCGCGCTCAAGGAGGTGACCGAGGCCGGCGTCGTCTTCGGCACGAGCACCGAGAGCCCCAAGGGGCGGGACATGAGCCGCGACCCGCGTGTGGCGCTGGCGGTGTACTGGCGCGACACCATGCAGCAGGTCCGCCTGACCGGACGGGCGCGCCCGCTCGCCGACGAGGCGTCCGACCGCCTCTTCCACGCCCGCGTACGGGCAGCCCAGGCCGCGACGATCGTCTCCCGGCAGAGCGAGCCGCTCACCTCCGAGCCCGCCCTGGCACAGCAGGCGGCGGAGCTGGAGCGCGGCACCGAGGAGCTGGTCCGGCCGGCCCACTGGCGGGCCTGGCTCGTCACCGCGCAGACGGTGGAGTTCTGGGTGGGCAGCACCGGGCGCCTGCACCGCCGCCTGGCCTACACGCGGACGGCCGACGGCTGGTCCGCCCGCCGCCTGCAGCCCTGACCCTGCGGCGGGCGGCGGGCCCGCCTACCGTGGGCGGATGGCCACGCCACCCGCGTCCCCGCTCGACATCGCCCTGCCCCACGGGCGGGGCCGCCGTGTGCTCGTCACCGGCGCCACCGGGTACGTGGGCGGGCGCCTCGTCCCCGAGCTCGTGGCGGCCGGCTTCACGGTGCGGGCGGGGGCCCGCGACCCGAGCCGGCTCGCCTCCCGGCCGTGGGCGCGCGACGTCGAGGTCGTCGAGGCGGACCTGCAGTCGCCCGAGCAGGTGCGGGACGCGATGCGCGACGTCCACACCGTGCTCTACCTCGTCCACTCGATGGGCGGCGGCCCGGGGTTCGTCGAGCAGGAGGCCGGGATCGCCCGGACGGTGGCCGAGGCCGCCGTGGGCGCCGGCGTGCGGCAGGTCGTCTACCTCGGTGGGCTCCACCCGGACAAGTCGCTCGCCGAGCTGTCGGACCACATGCGCTCGCGCGAGCAGGTGGCGCGGATCCTCCTCGACTCCCGGGTCCCGACGGTCGTGCTGCGCGCCGGCGTCGTCATCGGCTCGGGCTCGGCGTCCTTCGAGATGATCCGTCACCTCACCGAACGGCTGCCCGTCATGCCCGGCCCGCGCTGGCTGGACAACCTCGTCGAGCCGATCGCGATCCGCGACGTCCTGTACTACCTCGCCCACGCGTGCGCGCTGGACGAGCCGGTCGACCGCACCTTCGACATCGGCTGCGGCCGCCCCCAGCGCTTCCGCGAGCTGCTCTCCGACTACGCCGAGGTGGCCGGGCTGCGCCGGCGCCGGATCTACGCCCTGCCCGTCCCGGCACCCCGGCTGTCCGGCTTCTGGATCGGGATGACCACCCCGATCCCCCGCGGGCTGGCGATGCCGCTCGCCGCCTCGATGGCCGAGGACGCGGTCGCGCGCGAGCACGACATCGCCGCCCTGGTGCCCGACCCACCCGGCGGCCTGACGCCCTACCCCGAGGCCTGCCGGCGCGCCGTCGGCCGCCAGCTCTCCGGCGACGTCGCCCACACCTGGGACGACGACGTCACGACGACGGCGGACCCGGCCGACCCGCTCCCCTCCGACCCGCAGTGGGCCGGACACACCGTCTACACCGACGTGCGCGAGCGGGAGGGGGCAGCACCACCGAGCGCGGTGTGGCGGGTCATCGAGGGCATCGGCGGGAGCAACGGCTGGTACTCCGCTCCCCTGCTCTGGCGGGTGCGCGGGCTGCTGGACCAGGCCGTCGGCGGCTACGGGCTGGCGCGTGGGCGCCGCCGGCCCGACACCCTCGAGGTGGGTGACCACGTCGACTTCTGGCGGGTGGAGGCGGTCGAGCCCGGCCGGCGGCTCACCCTGCGCTCGGAGATGCGCACGTCCGGGCGCGCCTGGCTGGAGCTGTCGGTGGAGCCGCAGCCGGGTGGCGGGTCACGCTACCGGCAGCGGGCGGTCTTCTTCCCGCGCGGGGTGCCCGGGCGGCTCTACTGGGCGGCCGTGCTGCCCTTCCACGTACTCATCTTCCCGTCGATGGCGCGCAACATCCTGCGCGCCGCCGCCGGTGCGGCCGGGGCTGAGCGGCGGGCTCAGGCGTAGAAGCCCTCGCGCAGGTTGATGCCGTGCTCGACCCACACCTTGAGCGCGGCGAGCATCCCGGTCCAGCCCTCACAGTTGCCGAAGGCGTTGCGCGCTCCGTCCGGCGTCACCTGCCACGAGGACTCGGTGATCGTCACCAGGGTGCGGGTGTCGCCGTCGAGCGGCTCGAGCTCGAAGGTCACCCGGGTCATCCCGCGCTCGTCGGTGGTGGCCTGGCTGTCCCACTCGATGACGATGCGGCGCGGCTTGTCCGCCTCGACGACACGGACGGGGAACGGACCGGGGAAGTCGTGGAACTCCCAGGTGACCTCGGTGCCGGACTCCAGGCGTCCTTCGGCGCCACCGGTGGTGAAGTACCGGGAGATCTGTGCTGGATCGGCGATGGCCTCGTAGACCTCGGCGACCGGACGCGCGATGCGCCCCGAGACGGTGAACGTGAGCTCGGACAGGTCGGTGGCTTTCATGTGATATTTTTACAACATGTTTGTCGGGCGGGTCAACGGGTCGGACGACGACGACCGTGTCTTCAAGGCGCTGGCCTCCCCCACGCGCCGGCGCATCCTCGACCTGCTCAAGTCCGGCACCCGCACCACCGGTGAGGTCTGCGCCCACTTCCCCGAGCTCGACCGCACGACCGTCCTGCAGCACCTGCGCGTGCTCGAGCGGGCCGAGCTCGTCACGGGCCGGAAGGTGGGACGGGAGCGGCACCTCACGCTCGCCCCGCTGCCCATCAAGCGCATCCACGACAGGTGGATCGGCCAGTACGCCCGTGCCGCGGTCGAGCTGCTCGCGGACCTCGACCGCGGGTGAGGGTCGGCGGCCGGCCTGCACGCCCCGCCGCCGTCGGCCGACAATGGCCCGATGCCGCTCCTCACCGTGGGCCACGGCCCGCTCGACCGCGCCGGGCTCGCCGCCCTGCTCACCGCGGCCCGCATCGGCCTCGTCGTCGACGTCCGCCGCTTCCCGGGCAGCCGCCGCAACCCGGACGTCAAGCGGGAGGCGCTGGCGCAGTGGCTGCCCGAGGAGGGCGTGCGCTACCGCTGGGAGGAGCGCCTGGGCGGCCGGCGCCGGCTGCCCGCCGACTCACCCGACACGTGGTGGCAGGTCGAGGCCTTCCGTGCCTACGCGGCCCACACCCGCACGCCGGAGTTCGGTGACGCGCTCGACCAGGTCGCCGCGGAGGCGGCGGACACCCGGGTGGCGGTCATGTGCTCGGAGTCGGTGTGGTGGCGCTGCCACCGCCGGATTGTCGCCGATGTCGCGACACTGGTGCTGGACCTGCCCGTCCACCACCTCATGCACGACGGCCGCGAGCGCCTCCACGAGCCCGCGGAGGGTGCCCGGCTGAGCGACGGCCTCGTCGTGTGGGACGGCGGTCAGCGGCGGTCGTAGGTGAGGACGACGTTCCCGCTCGGGAACGCCCGCACGTCGGTGAGGTCGAGCTCGGCGGGGGCCAACGCTCCCCCGGCGAGCATCGGGTGCCCGGCGACCACCGGCGTCAGGACGACGACGGCACCGGGTGAGCGCCGTCGTCGTCCTCGCCGGGGTCACTTCTTCTGCACCGTGATGGACCACTCCGCGTCGCCGATGCGGCGGTAGTCGGTCACCGGGTAACCCTCCTGCGCCGCCCACCGGGGGATGGCGTCGGTGGCCTGGGTGCAGTCGAAGTTGATGGTGAGGTAGTCCCCCTCGGGAAGGGAGGCGATGGCGTCCTTCGCCTCGACGAGGGGGAAGGGGCAGACCTGTCCGGAGGTCTCCAGGGTGATCGGCACGGGTGCTCCTTTCATCAGGCGTCCACGAGGGACGGGGTGGCGGTGCGCTGCGCGGTCGGGCGGTGGCGCAGGATGAAGATGTGGGTGGCGGCGCCGGTGCCGAGCACCATGAAGCCGAACGACAGCCAGCCCTGGTAGGAGAACTGGGCGGTGTTGACCATGGCGTTGCCGATGGTGCAGCCGCCGGCCAGGGCGGCGCCGACGCCCATGAGCGTGCCGCCGGCGATCGAGCGGACCATCGTCGTCGCGTCGGGGACGCGCAGGCGGAACTCGCCCGAGCCCTTGGCGGCGACGTAGGCCCCGAGGAGGATGCCGAGGATGAGGTAGACGCCCCAGTCGACGAGCTCGACGTCGCCGGTGACGAGGAAGGTCACCAGGTTGGCCGAGGGGGTGGTGATCCCGAGCCCGGCGGGTCGTCCGGCGGCCGTGCTCAGCGGCCAGGCAGCGATCGCGATGACGCCGATGACGACGGCTGCCGTGAAGGCGTGCCAGGGCTTGTCGAAGAGCAGGTGGGCGAGCCCGCGGCGGCGCGGGGGCAGGGTGGCGAGCTTCGGCTCGGCCGCGATGTGCCGTGACGCGGCGTACCCGACGGCGAGCACGAGCACCGCGACCAGCCACCACGGCGAGATGCCGAGCGTCTCGTGGATCGACGTGAGCCCGACGGTGTGGGAGCGGGCTGCGGCGGTGAGCTCGGCGAAGGCTCCGTACTTCATCACGGCGGCGGAGCCGGCGTAGCAGACGAGCGCGAACCACGAGCCGATGAGGCCCTCGCTCGAGCGGTAGAAGGTGCCGGTCGCGCACCCGCCGGCGAGGACGATCGCGAAGCCGAAGACGAAGGCGCCGACGATGGTCGCGACGGGCGCGAGCTCGCGAGCACCGAGCTCGATGACGCCGAGGGCGTCGAGGGCGAAGACGCCGATGCTCTGGACGGCGATGACGATGAGGAACGCGGTGATCCAGCGCGTGTTGCGCCCGATCCACACGTCTCGGAAGGCACCGGTGACGCAGAAGCGTCCCCGTTGCATGGCGAAGCCGAGTGCTCCGCCGACGGCAAGTCCGGTGAGGACCATGAGGTGTACCCCTGTGCTCAGGTTCGACAGATCGGGCCCGGTGCGGCAGCGCACGCGGGCAGGCATCGCCCGGGATACCCGGGGACGGACGAGAGGTGGCGAGGTGCGATGGGCCGGCGCACCACCGGGGTCGGTTGCTCGAGCCGTCAGGCGAGCATCACCGACACTCGCCGGTACACAGGTGGTCGGCGGTCGGGCGCGGCAGGTGCGTCGAGCGTCGCGTCATGGTTCCCCCCTGGTCCGGTCGGACGACGAGCGACGACGCTAGGGAGCCGGACGGGGCCGGTCCAGCACCGTCCGCTGCGTGAGACGGACCACAGCGGGGTGTCCGGTGGGTGGACGGCATCCGTCGACCGGGACCGCCGGTCGACGGTCGGACCCCGCAGGGGCGACGGCCGGGCCGGGCCTCCCGGGTCGACAGCCGGGCCAGGCCTGTTTGCGTCGACGGCCCGGGCCCGCCGGGGCGACGGCCGCCGAGGGGACGACGGCGCCGCCGGCGGGGCGCCGATGTCAGTCGCGCTCGACGCGCCGGACCTCTCCGGTGGCGACCTCGACGTGCACCTCGGCATCGTGCTCGATGCTGACCTCCCAGACCGGGGTGCCGTCCTCCGCGTCGAGGTCGACGTCCTCGAGCACGCCGTCGACCTCGGCCAGCGCCGTGCGGATCGCGTCGGCGAGGGTGATGCCCGCGGCGGCGAGCGCGGCACGCTCGTCGGGGTCGAGGTCGTCGTCGCGGTCCGTGCCGAGCACCTCGGTACCGGCGAGGTCGACGTGGACGTCGACCTCCTCCTCGCCCACGGCGACCGAGACCTCCCAGCCCCCGCCGTGGTCGTCCTCGCGGTCCACCTCGAAGGCGGTGCCCCCGGCCTCGGCCTCGGCGAGCCCGATCGCGGCGTAGACGTCGCCGGCGGTGTCCGGCGAAGCGGACGGGCCGTTCGTCGCCGCGGCGTCCGTGGCAGCGTCGGTGGCGGCGTCCGTGGCGACGTCGGTGCTGTCGGTGCCGCTGGTGATCGCGGGCCGGCTCTCCGGCGGGGCATCCTCGCCGCACGCGGCCAGCGGGAGGCCGAGCGCGAGCAGGGCGAGGGCGGTGGCCGCGGTGCGGGTCGAGGTACGCATACCCCCGATCCTCACCCCGGGACCGGGTGATGACCACATCGCAGAGCCCTTCATGGGAGGACTCTCACGACCGTCTCAGCGGGCTCTCATCCTCACCAGAAGGCGCGGGAGGCGATGGCGTCGGCGAAGTTCTCCAGTCCGTTCTCGGTGGTCCCCAGGTAGAGGGAGGCGTCGACGAGCGAGACCTCCATGACCCGCGGGTGACCGTTGTCGCCGTCGACCATGTCGATGCGGCAGAACAGCAGCTGGGCGTCGCGGCCCATGCGCGACTTGATGTACCCGTGGATCGCGGCCCGTGCCAGCTCCCCGAGCCGCAGCTCCTGCTCGGTGGCCTCCCGGGCGCCCACGAGCTCCTCCGACACGGTCCCCGGTGAGGCGAGGGGGCCGTGGAGCATCGCCTTCTTCTCCACGGTGTGCGAGAGCACCCCGTTGAGGTAGATGAGGGCGGTCTCGCCGCGCTCGTCGACCGACTGGACGTACCGCTGCACCATGACGGCCCGGCCGTCCTGGAGCAGGCGGTAGGCGTGCTGGATGGCCTCCATGCGCGACTTGGCGTCACGCGCCGTGAAGCGGCCGGTGTCACGGGCACCGGAGGAGACCGCCGGCTTGACGACGAAGTCGCCGAGCGAGGGGAAACGGGTGTGGACCTGGTGCTTGGTCAGGCCGGCGTCCGGCTCGAGCCACACCGTCTCGATCGTCGGCATGCCGCGCTCGCCGAGCTCGCGGAGGTAGTGCTTGTCGGTGTTCCACTCCACGACGTCGGCGTTGTTGAGCAGCTTGGGGATCTGGCGGGTCCACCGCAGGAAGTCGTCGCGGCGCGCGGCGTAGTTGTGCACCGCCCGCAGCACGACGATGCCGGCCTCGGACCAGTCCACCGACTCGTCGTCCCACGCCGCGACGCGTGGGTCGATGCCGCGGTCCGCCAGGGCGTCCGGGAGTCCTTCCTCACCGGGGTGCAGGCCCGGGTGGTCCAGGCAGGTTGCGAGAGTCACACGTGGCTTCGACACGTTCCCCAACTTATCCGAAAGGGCGAGCCTTCCCGGCCGGCTCGGACCGCCGGTGACACTCGTCACGATGGGGCCTCCATGGTGCTGCGAGCCCTTCGGCGATGGTAACGTTGGGGACTGCCGCACGCGCCATTAGCTCAATTGGCAGAGCAACTGACTCTTAATCAGTGGGTTCTAGGTTCGAGTCCTAGATGGCGCACCACCAGCCGCCTCCACGTGTGGAGGCGGCTTTTTCGTGTCCTCGGCGGGAGGTGCCATGCTGGGCGCCGAACCACCGACGAGGAGGACCCCGTGCCCCAGCTCGCCCCCGGCGACACCGCGCCCGACTTCACCCTGCCGACGGCCGACGGCTCCCCGGTCAGCCTCGCCGGCCTGCGCGCCTCGGCGGAGAAGGGCGTCATCGTCTACTTCTACCCCGCCGCCTCCACACCCGGCTGCACCACCCAGGCCTGCGACTTCCGCGACAGCCTGGCCGCGCTGCAGGCCCGCGGGTACGCCGTCGTGGGCGTCTCACCGGACGAGCCGGCCAAGCTCGCGACGTTCGCGCAGAAGGAGTCGCTGACCTTCCCGCTCGCCTCGGACGTCGACCACGCGGTGAGCGAGGCCTGGGGCGCCTGGGGCGAGAAGAAGAACTACGGCCGGACGTACACCGGCCTCATCCGGTCCACCGTGGTCGTCGACCCAGAGGGCACGGTCACCCTCGCCCGGTACAACGTCAAGGCGACGGGACACGTCGCCCGGCTGCGCCGGGAGCTGGGTGTCGACTGACGAGCACCGGTCACCCGGCCCTCTAGGCTGGTGACCGACGCGCGAGTGGCGTAACTGGCAGCCGCGCCAGGTTTAGGTCCTGGTGTCCTTCGGACGTGCGGGTTCGAGTCCCGCCTCGCGCACGAGACGACCGCGAACCTTCTCGGCGTCCGGCTAGAGGTACTCCTCGGCGTCGTCGCCGGAGAACTCCAGGCGTACCTCGAGCCGTGCCCGCATGAGCTCGTAGTCCGCCGCCAGCTCGTTGCGCCACG
>Ga0079225_10000707_pt1 | contig 18241 bp, 17 predicted proteins | sample Poulit2012_FD_76344 | JGI IMG/M metagenome (GOLD analysis project Ga0079225, IMG submission 76344) | Agricultural soil microbial communities from Georgia to study Nitrogen management - Poultry litter 2012 | ecosystem: Environmental > Terrestrial > Soil > Agricultural land | place: USA: Georgia... | reverse complement strand
GTGACCCAGGCGGCCACCGGACCGCTGCCCGTGGACGGCATCGCCGGCCCCTCACCGGTGCGGTCGCCGCCGCGGGTACCTCCGACCGCGGCGTCGGCGCGGCCCGTGGAGGTGCCTGTCGGCTCGGTCGTGGGGTCGTGCGTGGGTGGCGACGTCGGGTCGATCGTCGGGTCGGCCGTGGGATCGTCGGTCGGGTCCTCGGTCGGGTCCTCGGTGGGCTCCTCGGTCGGGTCCTCGGTCGGGTCCTCGGTCGGCCGCTCGGTGGGGTCCTCGGTGGGCTCCTCGGTCGGGTCGTCGGGGGTTGCCGTCACGCCGCACTCCGCGTGCTCGGCGAGGCCGATGTCCACGGTGCCGTCGCTCGCACACGCCCCGCCGATCTCCACCCGGTAGCCGTCGGGAGCGGTGACACCGACCCGGTGGCTGCCCGCCGGCAGCGGCACCGGCTCACCGAACTGCGCCGGCTCCTCGTCCACGGTGAGCGCGAAGCCCGCCGGCACCGAGAACAGCCCGAGGCCGGATGCAAGGACGTCGAGCGTCACGGTGAGCGAGCCCGCGACGTCGTCGTGGGTGACGATGCACGTGTACGCGCCGCCGGCCGCGAGGTCGACCCGGCCGTCGGGGGCGCAGTCGCCGCCCAGCGCGGTCGTGTACCCGGCCAGCCAGCCCCCGTCCACCGTGTAGCTGCCCGCCGTCAGGGCGGACGTCGTGCCGTCCGCCGCACCGGGCAGGCTGACGACGACGCCGGTGCCGTCGCTCACCTCGACGGTGACGTCGCGGGCCACGGCGGTGCCGCCGTCGTCGTTGACCACGTCGGTGACGAGCGTGAGCGTCGGCACCGCGACGACGGTGTCGGTGTCGGATGCGACGTTGTTCGCCGGGGTGAGGTCGGTGCCGTGCGCGCCGTCGTCGAAGGCGGCGGCGGAGACGCTCAACGTCTGGCCCACGACGACGTCCGGGTCGACCCGCACCGTGACGGTGCGCACTACCCCGTCGCGGGCGGGCACGGCGAAGGCAGGCCAGGTCACGGTCTCGCCCGCGGCGGTGCCGTCGTCGCTCGCGGACACGAAGGTCAGCCCCGGGGGCAGCGTGACGGTGAGCCCGACCCCGCTCGCGGCCACCGGGCCGACGTTGTCCACTGCGACGGCGTAGGTGAGGATCTCCTCGGCGCTCACCTCGGAGCGGGCGTCGTCGACGGACACCGCGAGGTCCGGACGCTGGACGAGGGCCTCGGAGCAGGAGCCGAGCAGCGCCTGGAGCACCGGCTCGGGGTCGTCGGCGAACTCCCGGATGTCGAAGTACGCGCCGCCACTGTTGGTGGCGAGCTCCTGGTAGGCCGTGGTGCGGTGGTCGACGGTGATGATCGAGAACAGGATGGCGCCGTGCGCCTCGAGCGCGGCCGCGGCGTCCGCCGGGGTCACCTGGTGCTGCTGGGTCGGTTCGTCCCCGACGAGGACGACGCACTTCCCGGCACCGGGTCGCAGCCCGACGTCGGGTCCGAGCGCGTCGATGACGGCGTTGATCCCGGGCTCCGTGCCACCGTTGGTCAGCAGCCGGGCGGCTGCGGCGGCGACGTCGTCGAGGTCGTCGGTGGCCGGCACGAGGATGCGGGGCAGGTACACCGGTCCGCCGTCGCGGCGCTCGACCGAGCCGCCGAAGCCCATGACACCGATCTGGTAGTCGAGCTCCGCGGCCAGCTGGTTGGCGATCCGCACGACGTTCTCCCGGATCCGGGCCTGGACGCTGCCCATGCTCCCGGACTCGTCGACGGTGAAGACGACGTCCCCGGGTGGCAGCTGCGTGGTCGGGACCTCGACCGCGTCGGAGGAGGGCAGGTAGTCGTCGCTGCCGTCGTACGTCGCGGTCAGGCCGCGGTCTGCGCCGAGTGGGAGGAGGACGGTCGCCTCGCCGTTGCCGTCCGTCGTCACGGTGCGGCTGGTGCCGCCGAGGGTGACGGTGACCTCCTCACCGCCGATCGGCCGGTACTCGAGGGTGTTCCACAGCTTGACGCGCGCAGTGACGGACCCGCCGCCGGCACTGCCGGGGACCGGGTGCACGCTGAGGTAGGTCGCCGCCTGTTCGGCCACCACCTGCACCGTGCTCGTCGCCTGCCCGCCGTCCTTGTCGGTGACCGTCAGCGTGGCGGTGTACTCCCCGACGGGGTAGACGTGCGGCACTCGCACGGTGGTCGAGGAGCACGGCTGGACCACGTGGACCTCGCTGCCGTCGCCGTAGTCCCACACGCAGCGCAGGGTCTGCCGGTCGATGCTGCTCGGGTCGTTGACGGACGAGCTCGGGGTCCAGCGGACCCCGACGACACCGGGCTCGACCTCCCAGACGGGCGAGCGGTAGCCCGGACCGGCCGATGCCGTCGGCGGCCGGTTCCGCACCTCCACGGTGCGGGTGGTGCTCGTCGTCATCCCGAAGGAGTCCACGACGGTCAGGGTGACCTCGTACGCCCCGTCGTCGGCGAAGGAGTGGGTCGGGCTGGCCGACCCGGTGGTGTCGGGCAGCCCGTCGCCCCACTCCCAGCGCCGGTGGACGACGGCACGTCCGTCGACGGGGGTGGTGTCGGTGAAGCGTGCCGAGGCGGCCTCGTCGACGGTCCCGGGGAAGGTGAACGTCGCCTCGGGCAGCGGAGGGACCACCCGCTGGCGCAGGCTGGTCCGCGCAGTGGTGCCGGAGGAGTCGGTGACGGTCAGGGTGACGGTGTAGTCGCCGGGCTCTGCGTAGGTGTGCGTGGGGTGCTGCTCGTCGGACGTGGCGCCGTCGCCGAAGTCCCAGTGCCATGCGGCGATCTCGCCGGTCGAGGCGACGGACCGGTCGGTGAACTCCACCGTGGCGCCGCCGACCTGGCCGGTGAGCACCTGGACCCGGTTGGTGACGATGTGTGTGCTGTGCCCGCGGTTGTTCAGTGCGTCGAACCGCACGTAGCGGCCGGTGGCCGGGCGCTCGAGGTCGATGCGCTGGAGCTCGGCGGTGTTCGCCAGCTCGGTGCCGGTGACGGCGGTGAAGCCGCTCGGGGCGTGCGAGAACGCGAAGCGGACGTCGCGCGGGCGCTGGGTGGAGGACGACCCGGGCTGGACGGCGACCGCCGCGACCTGCCAGGTGGCGCCGAGGTCGATGACCGCCCACTGGTTGGTGACCAGCCCGGCGGCGGTGGCCCACCCGACCTCGCTGCTCGGGTAGTCCGTGTCGATGAGCTCGTGGGCGGACTGGCTGCCGTGGTGGCTGCTCCACAGCACGGCGTCACCGCCGTGCTCCGCCCGGGCGACGTCCCCGAGACCGGTGTCCGGCAGCGGGCTGAACGCCGCGGACGTGGGGCCGACGACGGTGACCTCCCGCGTCACGACGTCCGAGACGGCTCCCAGGGTGTCGGTGACACGCAGCGCCACGGTGGTCGACGCGTCGAGGACGTGCCGCGGGTGCTGCTCGGCGGAGTCGACGGTGAACGTCTCGCCGTCGTGGTCGAAGTCCCACTCCCACGCCGCGATGCCGTCGGCGTCGCGTGAGGTGTCGGTGAAGGTCACCGGGGTGCCGGCGTCGACGGGGGAGGGGGTGAACGTGAAGTCGGCGACCGGGCGGTCGGTGACGGTCACCGTGCGGGTGGTCGTCGCGGTGGTGCCGTCGCTGTCGGTGACGGTGAGGGAGACCGGGTGCTGCCCGGCGGTGTCGAAGGTCCACGTCACCTCGGCGGTGTCGGCGTCGGTGGTGCCGTTGCCGTCGAAGTCCCACGCGCGCTCGACGATCGGGCCGTCCGGGTCGGTCGAGGTGTCGGTGAACGTCACCTCCTCCCCGACGATGCCCGGGGTGGGGGCGTGGTCGAAGCCGGCGGTGGGTGGGCCGGTGTCCGGTGTCGCGGGGTCGCAGTCGTCGTCCACCCCGTTGCCGGGCACCTCGGGTCGCCCGGGGTGGACCGCAGGGTCGTCGTCGTCGCAGTCGATGGTGCTGTGCCACCCGTCGCCGTCGGCGTCGGGGTGGACGGGCACGGCTGTCCACCGCGTGGTGGCGGCCCGACCCCGCCCGTCGGTGGTGTGCGCGACGACGGTGTGGGCGCGTCCCGCGTCGTCCGCGGTGAGGCTCAGCGTGTGGCTGGTGCCCGTGCCGACGACCGCGTCACCGACCGTCCACTCGGTGGTGAGCTCGTCGCCGTCGGGGTCGGACGGGGCGACGGTGAGCTCCTGCCGGCCGTCGATGGGGATCTCGAGGACGGCGTCGGCCGGCGGGGTGGGCGTCCCGTTGCTCGGCGGGCGGTTGCTCGTCGTGACGTTCGTGCGGACGAAAGTCACGGTCTGCCGGCCCTCCGCGTCGGTCCCGCGGACGCCCACCACGGTGCGGCCCGGGCGGGTGAAGGTGTGGGTGATGCTGGTCCCCGTGGCGTCGTCGAAGGCTCCGTCGTCGTCGAGGTCCCACTCGACGCTCACGCAGGCGGCGCAGGTGACGCCGAGGGTGCGGGGTGTGTCGACGGGGACCGACCCCGGCACGCTCGTGGAGGTGATGCGCGGGTAGGGCGTGTCGTCGCTGCCCGCGACGACCTGCTCGAGCTCGCCGATGACCGCGTTCATCGCGTTCCCGAGGTCGGTGTACGCCTGGGACATCTGGTTGTTGACCGCGTTGCTGGTGTTGACGTAGCCGGTGAACGAGCCCGGTACGGCGGACGGGTCGAGGGCGTCGAGCAGCTCCTCGACCATGGCGGTGAGCTGCTCCGGGGTGGCGCCGAGGTTGCGCAGCTCGCGCTCGTCGTCGGGGCTCATCCCGTTCCGCTCGAGCTCGGCGAGTGCGTTCTTCACCCGCGTGACGGCGGTGTCGAGGTTGATCCCGCTGCCCGCGCCGCCACGGACGGTGGTCAGTGCGCTGCTCTCGTTGGCGAGGGCGGTGCTGAGGAGGCGGGCGTAGGCCTGGACGTCCCGGGCGTGCATGAGCGCGGCAGCGGCGTCGTCCGCCTGGGCTGCCCCCTGGTACTTCTCCAGCGAGCCGAGGAAGGCGCCGGACAGCTCGGTGACGTCGCTGACGTGGTCGGCCCAGGTGGCGACGGCGTGCCACAGCGGTCCGTCGGTGGGAGGGGTGAAACGCTGACGTGCGGCGGGCACCGCGGGGGCGGCGAAGTCGGGGTCCGGCGGGTCGGCGGCGATGCCGTTGTAGTAGGAGGCGCGGTCGACGATCGTCTTGACGACGTCGAGCTGGAGGCGGATGAGGTCGCGCGGGCCGACGGTGGGGCAGTAGACGTCGACGGGGCCGCCCGAGATCGACGGCAGGAAGCTGCACACGTAGGTGAGGTAGAACCCGGCGAGGTTCCGTGCGTCGCTGACCAGCGAGTAGGCCGTCGTCCCGGCGAAGAGGAGGGCGTAGGCCTGGGCGGCGGAGGTCCAGTGCTCGGCCTGTGCGGTGGCCGCCGACTTCAGCTGCTGGATCCGCGGGTCGGGCAGCACCGGGACGTCGGTGGGGATGACCACCTCGAAGGCGTCGCGCAGGATGGTGTCGCTGCCGTCGAACACGCCGTCCTGGCAGGTGTCCTCGACGATGTCGTAGGTGCCCGGCCCGATGCTGCCGCCGGGGGCGGTGATGCCGATGACCTCACCGAGGACGGCGCTGCCCAGCGAGGTGCCCATGATCGTGTTGGGGCTGCCCGAGACGTCGCTCAGCGCATCGCCCCGGGAGACGGTGCCGCTCGGCACGACGTAGATGTCCGACGTCGTCCAGAAGCGGTCGCAGTCCCGGGTCAGGGTGCCGAAGTCGATGACGACGTAGGAGTTGGGCCGTGGGTGTACCGCCCGAGGTCGAAGGTCTCGGCGTCGGCGCGGGCCGGAGCCGCCACCAGGAAGCCGGTCAGTGCCACGACCACCGCCGTCGCCGCCGCGGCCAGACGTCTGCCGATCCCCATGCCCACCCTTTCGTCGTCGAATGTCTCCGCGACACCATCGCCCATCCGACGGGGCGGCGTGGTGCTTTTGGACGAGGGAGGCGTTCTGGGACCGCCCGGTGGGCGGGGTCCGGCGGACCGGTCCGGTGGATGGGAGGGCGTGCGGTCAGAAGGGTGGCCAGGGGATCGCCGGGTACCCGGCGCGCGGCGCGGGCAGCCGCCCGGCCGCCAGCAGCTCCTCGCAGCGCCGGACGGTCGCCGCGACCTCGGGACCGGTGAGCAGCTCGCCCAGGGCCGCGCCGAGCTCCCCGTCCAGGGCGGCGCGGACGCGGTCGAGCGCGGCCCGCTCGAGGCCGTCCAGGTCACGGTCGGCCCACCCCCACAGCACGGTGCGGAGCTTGTGCTCGACGTGGAAGGTGAGCCCGTGGTCCACGCCGTGGCGGTGGCCACCCGGCATCTCCAGCACGTGACCGCCCTTGCGGTCTGCGTTGTTGGCGACGACGTCGAACACGGCCATCCGCCGCAGCGCGGGGGAGTCCTCGTGGACCAGGGCGACCCGCCGGTCCTGCTCGTCGACCCCGTCCAGGACGTGGCACCATCCCTCGGGCACCTCTCCGGCCGGGACGAGCACGACCGACTGCTGGGTGGGGTCCGGCTGCCGCCACAGCTGGGCCATCCCGGGCCCCAGCGGGCCGTCGCACAGCCACGTGCGTGGGACGAGGTCCCAGCCGAAGGCCTCCGACAGGAGGTAGGCGGCCACCTCGCGGCGGGCGAGGGTCCCGTCCGGGAAGTCCCACAGCGGCCGCTCGCCGGCCACCGGCTTGTAGACGACCTTCACCTGCCCGATGTGGCCGACGAAGGTGGCGTTCGACGCCGGGAGGACCCGCGCCTCCAGGACGATCTCGCCGTCCGGGGCGAGGTCGGGGGTCACGGCCGGTCGAGGTCCAGGTCGCAGGTGTGACCCTCCGGGTCGACCGGTGCGCCGCACAGCGGGCACGGGGGCCGTCCGGCGGCGACCACGCGGCGGGCCCGCTCGGCGAAGGCCCGGGCCGCGCCCACCGGGATGCGCACGACGAGCGACTCCTCCGGCTGGGACGCCACCGGTTCCAGGGTCTCGGGGTCGACGGGCTCGACGGGCTGGGCCTCGATGACGACCTGCGAGGTGGAGCGGTCCCAGCCGAGGCTGATCATCCCGACGCGGAACTGCTCCTCCACCGGCTGGTCGAGGTCGCCGTCGTCGACGAGGGCCTCCGAGGCCTGGGCGGGGACGCTGGCCGGGTTGCCCTCCGTGGCCATGAGACCGTCGAGGATCTCGTCGACCTTCGCGGCGAGCGCCGCCGACTGCTCCTTCTCCAGGGCCACGCTGACCATGCGCGACCCGCTGCGTGCCTGGAGGTAGAAGGTGCGTGAGCCTGGTGGTCCCACGGTGCCGACGACGAATCGGTCGGGCCAGTCGAAGGTGTGAACGATGCGGGGCACGTGCTCCATGCTACGAGCCGGTGCGCGTCGGTGACGTCGGGCCGGCCCCGCCGCCGACCGGTGCGGTGTCGGGCGGGGCGGTGAGCCAGCCGAGGTCCCCGGCGTCGGTGTTCATCGCGATGACGTGCGGCTGCTGGGGCGTGTAGCGGACGACGGACACCGAGCCCGGGTGCACGTGGATGCGCTGGAAGAGGTCGAGGTGGAGTCCCAGCGCGTCGGCGAGCACCGCCTTGACCAGGTCCCCGTGGGTGACCGCCGCCCACACCGCCTCGCGGCCGTGCTCAGCCTCCACCGCGGCGTCGATACGCCGGACGGCGCCGACGGCCCGGGCGTGCATCGCCAGGAGCGACTCGCCGTCGGGGAAGACGGCGGCCGAGGGCTGCCGCTGCACCACCGACCACAGCTCCTCCGTGGCGAGGTCGGCGAGTTTGCGACCCTGCCAGCGGCCGTAGTCGCACTCGGTGAGGTCCTCCTCCACGACGGTCGGCAGCGGGCGCGGCTGCCGCTCGACGACGGCCTGCGCCGTCTGGCGGCACCGCTCCAGCGGGCTGGTGACGACCGTGACGAGCGGGACGGGGGCCAACCGCTCGCCGGTGCGCGCGGCCTGCTCCCGCCCCGTCCCGTCGAGCTCGACCCCGGGGGTACGGCCGGCCAGGACGCCGCTGGTGTTCGCGGTGCTGCGGGCGTGCCGGACGAGGATGACGGTGGCCATGGGCACCGATCCTAGGGCCGGGCACCCACGGCCACCGCCGCCGGACGGGCTACAGGACCGCCTGGAGGAAGTCGCGGGTGCGCTGCTCGCGGGGGCTGCTGAAGAGCTCCCGCGGCGGCCCGTCCTCGACGATCCGGCCCTTGTCGAACATCATCACCCGCTGCGAGACCTCCTGGGCGAACTGCATCTCGTGGGTGACGATGAGCATGGTGATGTCGGTGTTGGCGGCGACGTCCCGCAGGACGCCGAGCACCTCGCCGACGAGCTCGGGGTCGAGGGCGGAGGTGACCTCGTCCAGGAGGAGGATCTCCGGGTCCATCGCCAGCGCGCGGGCGATCGCCACGCGCTGCTGCTGCCCGCCCGACAGCCGGGTGGGGTGTGCGTCGGCCTTGTCGCCCAGCCCGACGAGACGAAGGAGCTCGTGGGCCCGCTCGGTGGCCTGCTCCTTGCTCCGGCCCAGGACGTGGAGCGGGGCCTCGACGAGGTTCTCCAGCACCGTCATGTTCGGGAAGAGGTTGAAGTGCTGGAAGACCATCCCGATCCTCGTCGAGACGCGGTTGATGTCCTTCTGCTTCTGCCGTACGCGCTTCCCGTCGCGCAGCTCGTAGGTGAAGGGCTGCCCGTCGATGTAGATGAACCCGTCGGTGAGCTCCTCCAGTGTCATGACGAGCCGGAGGATGGTGGTCTTGCCGGACCCGCTGGGCCCGATGAGGGTGACGCGCTCACCCTTGGCCACCTCGAAGTCGAGATGGTCCAACACGGTGTTGTCGCCGAACTTCTTGACGACGTTCTCGAACCGGATGGCCGGCGTGGTGTCAGTAGCGGGCAAGGCGGTTCTCCAGTCTGCGCACGAGGAGGGAGGTGGGGTAGCTGGCCGCGAGGAAGATCAGCCCGGCGAGGGTGAAGGCCTCGGTGTAGGTGAAGGTGCGGGAGCCGTAGTTCTCCGCCGCCCGGATCATCTCCGGGACGGTGATGACAAAGAGGAACGGGGTGTCCTTGAACATCGAGATCACCCAGGTCCCCAGGGCGGGCACGGTGGTGCGCAGCGCCTGGGGGATGACGATCCGTGTCCAGGTGCGCCCCCGCGGCAGGGACAGGGCGGTTGCGGCCTCCCACTGTCCCTTCGGCACGTTGTCGATGCCCGAGCGGTACACCTCGGCCATGTAGGTGGAGTAGTGGACCCCGAGCACGCCGATGCCGATCCACAGCGGGTCCCACGTCACCGCGTAGAAGACGAAGAGCAGCTGGACGACGAGGGGTGTCATCCGGATGAACTCCATCACCCAGCGCACCGGCTTGGCGATGAACGCCGGGGCCGACCGGCGGACGAAGGCGATGACCAGGCCGAGTGTCGCGGCGATGAGGGACCCGAGCACGGTGGCGACGAGGGTCACCTCGAAGAAGGCGGAGAGCAGCTGGGGCAGGACCTCCGCAGCACGCTCCCAGCTCCAGAAGTCGTTCATGAGCTCACCGCCCCGGACTTCGCCGCACGGGGCCGGAAGATGCTCCCCGGGGGTGCCTCCATGCCGAGCCGGCGCTTGGCCCGCGCCTCGCCCCAGTTGGCGATGACGACGAGGAGGTAGGCGATGACGAAGTAGATGACCATCGCCGTCCCGTAGGAGAAGAACGTGTCGTTCGTCCGCTGGCGCAGCACGTTGGTCACGAAGGTGATGTCGTGCATGAACAGCAGGTAGGCCACGGCCGTGCCCTTGAGGAGCATGATCCCGAGGTTGCTCAGCGAGGGGATCATGATCGCCCAGGCCTGCGGCCAGATGATGCGGAAAAGCCGGCGCGCGGGGGAGAGGCTGAGTGCGACGCTCGCCTCCCACTGGCCCTTCGGCACCGCGTTGATGGCGCCGCGCACCACCTCCGCCCCGTAGGCGCCGTAGTTCAGCCCGAGCCCGACGATGCCCGACACCAGGCCAGCCACCTCCCGGTTGGCGTAGAGGTCCGGGAAGGCGAGCGGCACCACGTAGAAGAACCAGAACAGCTGGACCAGGAGGGAGGTGCCGCGGAAGAACTCGATGACCGTGCGGGCCGCACCCCGCGCCAACACGTTGCGGGCCCGTGCGGCGAGCCCGAGGGCGACGGCGATGAGGAAGGCGAGCGCGGACCCTCCGACCGTCAGCTGGAGGGTGACGACGATCCCGTCGACGAACTGTGGCCACAGGGTGGCCAGAGCGTCGAAGTTGTCACGCATGGGGAAGGGGCTCAGCCGATGTTGCCGGCGCAGAGGTCCTCGGTGGTGAAGTCGCCGGTCGGGCGCTCACCCTCGGTGAAGCCCCACTCGCCGACGACGGAGAGGTACTCCTCCTCGCTGCCGACGATCTCGGCGAGCTTCTCGTTGTAGGCGTCACGCAGCTCGGTGTCCTCCGGGCGGAAGACGGTGCCGCCGGCACCGAACTGCTCCACGCCGTCGATGACGGCGACGAAGGTGTCGGTGACCTCGACCCCCGGGTCGCCCGAGGCGTTGTCGAGCATCCAGTTCAGGGAGATCCCGGTGAGCGCGAAGACGTCGGCCCGCCCGTTGGTGATGAGGTCCATCCCGTCCTGTGGGTTGCCGACCTCGGTGGCGTCGATCCCGAGTGCGCTGGCGTAGGTGGCCTCGATCGCACCGGTCATCGCGGCCATCCGCAGTCCGTCGTCCTGCGCCTCGGCGATGTCCTGCATGTCGTGCACGTCGAAGGGGTTGCCCTCCTCGACCATGAGCGCGGTGGTGTACTGGAACTCCGGGTCGGAGAAGATCGCCTGCTCGCAGCGCTCGGGCAGGATCGACATGCCCGCCGCGACGACGTCGAAGTGGCGGGCATTGAGGCCCTGGATCAGCTGGCCGAACTCGGCCTGCACGCCCTCGACGTTCTCGATGCCGAGCTCACCCCAGATGCGCTTCTGCAGCGCGACGGAGGCGCCGACGAGCTCGCCCTCGTCGTTCTGGAAGCTGTAGGGCGCCTCACCGGCGAAGCCGACGGTGATCGTGCCCTTCTCCTGGAGGGCCTCCAGGGTGCTCTGGCCGGCCTCGGTCTCCACGGCTCCTCCGGTGCCACCGTCGTCTCCGCCGCATGCCGCCAGCCCCAGGGCAACCGCTGCGGCTGCTGCGGGGATCGCGACCCGTCGGCGTGAAAGATTCGTGGTCATCATGGTCCCTTCGGTTTGCACGAGGCAGTGCTTCCCGAAACCGATCCCAGGCCGCAGGCTGCGTTGCCCGGAGACGGCCAGGCGCCCCGAGTGGTCATGTGCCCCGCCACGCTAGGGAAGTCCGGGAGGGATGACAACAGGGTGGTTCGTCCGGATTTCACGCGGCGAACGGTGCGCGACACCCGCTGTTATCCCCATGACGACGCGCAGAGGTCCCGGTCCGTCGAGGAGCGGGACCACCTGTCACGGCGTCCGAGATCCGGTGCGTGATCGTTATCGCACCGAGATGTACTTTACTTGGACTTGACTATGACCGGGACACCTGTAGACCTTCTCGGTGGCTCACTGCAGCGCGGGGATGACCTCACGCTCGAAGAGCTCGATGCCGCTGGTGTCGTAGGCGGCCTCGGGGAAGTAGAAGATCCCGTAGGTCATCCCGAGGTCACGCAGCGCGCGGAGGTTCTCCACGATCTGCTCGGGGGTGCCGCACGCGGGCATGCCGCGCACCGAGCGCAGCTGCTTCTCCACGCCGTCCTCGGGCACGCCCACCGAGCGGAGCCGGTCGGCCAGCCGCTCGAGCCGGTCGGTCACCTCGGCCTCGTCGCGCCCGATCGCGACGTTGTAGTTCGCCGAGCGGACGATGCGGTCGTAGTCGGTGCCGACGTCGCGGCAGTGCTCGGCGAGGACCGCGGACTTGTGGGCGAAGGCCTCCGGCGTCCCGTCGAAGTTCGTGTAGTCGGCGTAGCGCGCCGCGATGCGCAGCGTCACGCGCTCACCCCCGCCGGCGACCCACAGCGGCACACCACCCTCCTGGAGGGGGAGCGGCCGACAGATGGCGCCGTCGACCGCGTAGTGCATGCCGCTGAAGGTGGCCACGCCCTCGCGCCAGGCCTGGCGCATGATCTGCACGCCCTCCTCGAGCATGGCCAACCGCTCCCCGGCCCGAGGGAAGCCGTACCCGTAGGCGCGCCACTCGTGCTCGTACCAACCCGCACCGATCCCCATCTCGATGCGGCCACCGCTGACGTGGTCCACGGTCGCGGCCACCTTGGCCAGGTACATCGGCGGGCGGTAGGCCATGCAGGTGCACATCTGCCCGAGCCGGACCCGCTCGGTCGCGGCCGCGAGCGCGGCCATGAGCGTCCACGCCTCGTGCGTGGCCTCCTCGCTGGGCACGGGCGTGGTGTGGAAGTGGTCGTACACCCACACCGACTCCCACGGCCCGGCGTCGGCACGCCGGGCCAGGTCGCGCATGACCTGCCAGTGCCGCTCCTCCTCGATCCCGACGAGGTCGAATCTCCAGCCCTGGGGAATGAACATTCCGAATCGCATGCGCGGAGCGTACGTCAGGTCACGGACTGGTCACGGCACGCGCGCTGCGGCACGACGTCCCGGCCCCTTGCGTACCCTGGTCGCGTGGACACCGGGGAAGACACGGCGCGGGATGCCGAGGAACGCATCTGGACCGTCCCGAACGCCATCAGCTTCCTCCGGCTGGCGCTCATCCCGGTCTTCGCCTGGCTCATCGTCGCCGAGCACGACGCCGCCGCACTCCTCGTCCTGGCCGTCGCCGGGGCGTCGGACTGGGTGGACGGGTACGTGGCCCGCAGGTTCGACCAGGCGAGCCGGCTGGGCCGCATGCTCGACCCCGCGGCCGACCGCCTGTACATCTTTGTCACCCTCATCGGCCTGGCCTACCGCGAGCTCGTGCCGTGGTGGCTGGTCGCCGTCATCGTCGCCCGCGAGCTCGTCCTCGCCGCCACGCTCCCGGTGCTCCTCCGCCACGGCTACGGCCCGCTGCCCGTCCACATGGCCGGCAAGGCGGGCACGTTCTGCCTCATGTATGCATTCCCGCTGCTCCTGCTCGCCTCGGTGCCCGGCCTCGTCGGGGACGTCTCCTGGACGGTGGGCTGGGCCACCGCGCTGTGGGGCGTGGGGCTGTACTGGTTCGCCTGCCTGCTCTACCTCGAGCAGGTGGTGCGGATCGTGCGCCGGGACCGACGGGCGACGAGCACCGCATGACCGGCCGGCGGCCCGACCAGTCGATGACCCTCCTGCGGGAGGTCGTCGAGCGCCCGCTCGACCCGGGCTACGCCGAGGCGGCCCGCCGGCGCGCCGAGGGACGGGCCCCGGCGCTGCCACTGTGGCGCAAGGTCGTCATCGGGGTGCTCGCTGCCGCGCTCGGCGCGGGGGCCGTGTGGGCCACCCGCGAGCTGCGCACCCCGGCCGACGCCGCCGGTGAGGCGCGCACCCTGCTGCTGTCGCAGATCGACGAGGGGGTCGCCCGGGCCGAGGCGCTGCGTGCCGAGAACGCCGCCCTGGCCGAGGCGATCGACCGGCTGCAGGAGGAGTCCCTCGCCGGCACCGACCCCGAGTTCCTCGAGCGGGTGCGCCTGCTCACGCTCAGCGCCGGCGGCGCCCGGGTGCGCGGCCCGGGCGTGACGATCACGCTCGACGACTCCCGCGAGGCGCAGGCCGGGGAGCCCGACTCCGACCTCGGCCGGGTGCAGGACCTGGACCTGCAGGTGCTCACCAACGCGCTGTGGGCGGCCGGGGCGGAGGCAGTGGCGATCAACGGGCACCGGCTGTCCACCGTGAGCGCCATCCGCTCCGCCGGGCCGGCGATCCTCGTGGACCTGGCCCCGCTGGCCCGCCCCTACGTCGTCGAGGCGGTGGGCGACCCGGACGAGATGCAGGCCCGCCTCACCCGCAGCTCCGCCGGGGCCCACCTGGTGACCCTCCGGGAGACCTTCGGGATCTCGGTGACCATCGCCGAGTCGGCGGACCTCGTCCTGCCCGGGACGAGCGCGCGCACGCTGCGCCACGCCGAACCGTTGGCCGAACCGGCCCCGGACGAACCATGATGGTTCGCCACAGGTCCGCGCAGGCGTCGAGGGAGGGGTGGTGAATGTTCGCCGTCATCGGGCTCGTCATCGGCGTCGTCGTCGGTGTGGTCGTCGAGCCGACCGTGCCCACGGCCCTGCAGCCGTACCTGCCGATCGCCGTCGTCGCCGCGCTCGACGCCCTCTTCGGGGGCCTGCGCGCCTACCTCGACGGGGTCTTCGACGACCGGGTCTTCGTCGTCTCCTTCCTCTCCAACGTCCTCATCGCGGCGCTGCTCGTCTTCCTCGGTGACCAGCTCGGCGTCGGCGCGCAGATGACGACGGCGGTGGTCGTCGTCCTCGGCATCCGGATCTTCTCCAACGCGGCGGCCATCCGGCGCCACGTCTTCAAGGCCTGAGGCGCGTGCAGCACATGGACGGGCAGATCCGACCGGCCCAGCCCGGCGGGGGAGAGGGCAACGGCCTGGCCCGGCTGCGCCGGCTGTTGCTCGGGCGCCACCGCACGTGGGTGCACGTCCTCATCGTCCTGCTGTGCACCGCCGTCGGCTTCGCCCTCGCCGTCCAGGTCCGCCAGACCCAGTCCGACACCTACGCCGCCATGCGGCAGGACGACCTCATCCGGCTGCTCGACGAGCTCACGGTCCGGAACCGGGAGCTCACTGACGAGGGCGTCGAGCTGCGCCGCGAGCTCGCGGAGCTGGAGTCGGGCTCCAGCTCGCGGGCGGCAGCGCAGGAGGCGGCGGCCCAGCAGGCCCGGGTGCAGGGCATCCTCGCCGGGGCCCTGCCCGTCGCCGGTCCCGGGGTGGAGATCGTCGTCCACGACCCCTCCGCCCAGGTCAGCGCCCCGACCTTCGTCACCGTGCTCGAGGAGCTGCGCAACGCCGGCGCGGAGGCGATCGAGCTCAACGGGCAGCGGATCACCGCGTCGAGCTGGCTGGGCACGAGGGCCGGCGGCCTCGTGGTCAGCGGCGTGGACATCTCACCCCCGTACACCTGGCGCGCGATCGGCGACCCGCAGACCCTCGCCGTCGCGCTCGACATCCCCGGCGGGGCGCTGGCCTCGATCCGGGCCGCCGGTGCGGCCGCCGAGGTCACCCAGCGCGACCGCATCGAGATCACCTCGGTGCGCGCCCTCACCCCGCCGGAGTGGGCCACTCCGGTCCCTGTCGAGGACCGCTGACGGCACTCCGGACGCGACAACCTGTCACTGGCGTGCCAACGCGAACTATGGTGGTGTCGTGAGCCGGGTGACAGGACCCGGTCGGGTGTCGCTGGAGGGGAGTTCACGCAATGGGAACCGAACCGGAACCGCAGGACGTGTCGAGCACGACAGCCCGGTTCGGAGCGATCGGGGCCGGTGAGGACACCACCGCCCGGGCCGACGTTCCGCCGCCCGACATGGCGGCCATCGAAGGCCTGCCCCCCGGTCACGCCCTGCTCATCGTGCAGCGCGGCCCCACGGCCGGTGCCCGCTTCCTCCTCGACACCGAGCGCACGCTCGCCGGGCGCCACCCGACGGCCGACATCTTCCTCGACGATGTCACCGTCTCCCGCCGCCACGCCGAGTTCATCGCGCACGAGGGCGGGTACATCGTCCGCGACGTGGGGTCCCTCAACGGGACCTACGTCAACCGCGAGCGCATCGACTCCGCCGTGCTCCAGGCCGGGGACGAGGTCCAGATCGGCAAGTACCGGCTCACCTACCACCCGAGCCCGAACCGCGGCGACGCCTCCGCCTCGTGAGCGCGACGGCACGCCGCGCGAGCGGTCCGGAGAAGGAGGAACCGCAGGAGCAGGAACGTCGGCCGTGGCCGCCATGGGCCTCCACCGAGCCGACGATGAGCATCGGGGCGGTCCTGGCGGTGCTGCAGCCGGAGTTCCCGGCGGTGCGCATCTCCAAGCTGCGCTTCCTCGAGGAGCAGGGACTGGTCAGCCCCCGCCGCAGCGGGTCGGGCTACCGGATGTACAGCCAGGCCGACGTCGAGCGCCTGCGGTTCGCGCTGACCCAGCAGCGTGACTCCTTCCTCCCGCTGCGGGTGATCCGCGACCAGCTCGAGGACCTCGACGCCGGGCGTCCGGTGGCCAACGCCCCCGGCACCCGGGTGGTGGCCCGCGACGGCGAGCTCGTCCGGCCGCGGCCCTCGGCCAAGGTGCGCGCCGAGGAGATCGCCGACCTCACCGGGGTGAGCCTGGCCGAGATCGAGGAGATCGCCCAGGCCGGGCTCATCGTCGCCGACGCCCGCGGCCGGTACCCGGGCCGGGCGGTCGACATCGTCCAGCACGCCGCCGCGCTCTCCCGGCAGGGGATCAGCCCGCGCCACCTGCGCACCGTGCGCACGGCCGCCGAGCGCCACGCCGACACCATCGAGCAGGTCGTCGCCCCCGTCCGGGCCCAGCGCTCCGGAGCCGGCCGCGAGCGCGCCGCGGCCCGGGCACAGGAGCTCGGCGAGCTCTACGGGCGGCTGCACCTGGACCTGCTCCGGCTGGCCATCGACGATCTCGCCTGAGCATGTCCGGTCCGCGCGACACGGCCCCGCGAATACCCGCGCACGGGGCCCTCGATGGTCGTACGGTTGCGAGTATGCGAGAGATGGATGTGCTCGGCGTCCGAGTGAGCATCCCCGAGAACGAGGTCGTCGTCGTGCTGGCCGCGAAGGGCGGCGGCCGCACCGTGCTGCCGATCGTCATCGGGCCACGGGAAGGTGCCTCGATCGCGACGGCCCAGGCGGGCATCGTGCCCGAGCGGCCCCAGACCCATGACCTGTTCATCTCGCTCCTGGAGGCGACCGGGGTACGCCTGGAGGAGGTGCGGATCACCAAGCTCGAGCAGGGCACGTTCCACGCCGAGCTCGTGCTGTCCTCGGGACAGCTCGTCGACGCCCGCCCGTCGGACGCCATCGCGCTCGCGCTGCGGGCGCAGTGCCCGGTGCTGTGCGAGGAGGCGGTCCTCAGCGCGGCCGGCGTGGTGATGGACGCGGAGGACGAGGCCGACGTCGTCGCCGACTTCCAGGCCTTCCTGGAGAACGTCGAGCCGGAGGACTTCGAGACCTGACAGGCCGCGCCCCGGGAAGGCAACCCTCAAGTTCAAGTTGAGGGTGAGACACGCCGGGGATGATCCGTCCAGACGGCGCGCCGGGCGTGTCGTTGACTGCGCCCCTGCCGGGTCATAGCGTGGGGGACATCAGGGCCGGAGCACACACCTCGTGCACGGCGTGGACGAACGGGAGTGCACGTGAGCGGCAGCGACGCGACCGCCGGCGCGGCGAGCGGGATCCCACAGCGGGCACAGGGCATGCTCTTCGGCGACTCGTTGCCGGACCTCGACACCGAGACCGGCTACCGGGGTCCGACGGCCTGCCGGGCCGCCGGCATCACCTACCGCCAGCTCGACTACTGGGCCCGCACGGGGCTGGTCGAGCCGAGCATCCGCAGCGCCAGCGGGTCCGGGTCCCAGCGCCTGTACAGTTTCCGCGACATCCTCGTGCTCAAGGTGGTCAAGCGGCTGCTCGACACCGGGGTGTCGCTGCAGCAGATCCGCACCGCCGTCCACCACCTGCACGAGCGTGGCGTGGACGACCTCGCCGGGATCACCCTGATGAGCGACGGCGCGAGCGTGTACGAGTGCACGAGCGCCGACGAGGTCATCGACCTGGTCCAGGGTGGCCAGGGCGTGTTCGGCATCGCCGTCGGCCGGGTGTGGCGCGAGGTCGAGGGCACGCTCGCCGAGCTGCCCACCGAGCGCGCCGAGCGCGGCGCCCCTCCCGTGGAGGACGAGCTCTCCAAGCGCCGCCGCGCCCGCGACGCCGGCTGACCTCACCCTCCGTCCGGGTCGCCACCTCCCGGGTGGGCCGGGCTCCGCCTGGGGAGTTGTCCCCATCACGTTCGGCGGGCCGCGTGCCGGAGGTCATGCGGAGTACTCCTACTATCGAAGTATGAGTAATCCCATCGCCGGTTGGTACCCGGATCCTTCAGGAGACCAGAGCAAGCTCCGCTACTGGGACGGCACGTCCTGGACCGAGCACTACGCGCCAGCGCAGGGCGGTGGGCAGGCCACCGAGGCGGCCGGCCCCGACGGCTCGGGCACCTCCGGTGAGAGTGCCGTGACGGGCGATGCGCACAGCAGCGGCTCCGAGGAGGGCGCCGCGCAGGGCCAGGCCGACGCCGGCCAGGCACAGCAGGGCCAGTACGCCGGCCAGGCACAGCAGGGCCAGTACG
>Ga0079225_10000706_pt1 | contig 18254 bp, 24 predicted proteins | sample Poulit2012_FD_76344 | JGI IMG/M metagenome (GOLD analysis project Ga0079225, IMG submission 76344) | Agricultural soil microbial communities from Georgia to study Nitrogen management - Poultry litter 2012 | ecosystem: Environmental > Terrestrial > Soil > Agricultural land | place: USA: Georgia... | reverse complement strand
TCTCATCACCTGCGACTGGATTGATTGAACCGAAAATATCCAGGATTTCTTTTGCGAGCGTGCCTTCATCAAGGAAATCTATATGAAATTCTCTGTATAACCTGATATCTGTCTGAACTTTCCGTCGCGTGATGCTGATGATACGGTCTTCCTGGAATGCGCCAAGCAGCGAAGCTCCAAGCCCTCCGGTCGTGCCTGTTATAAATACATATCTCATTATAAAATGCTCCTCTCTGTAATTAAATCAAGTATAGATAACCCGTATTTATTTGTAAAATATAAAAAATACATAAAAATGAATAAATATACTTGATTAAGCATGTTTATAATGGTAGTATTTAAATCATTAAATCGAACACAGAGGTGAATGAATATGAAGGAAAAAGTGGTTTTAGCGTATTCAGGAGGACTTGACACAAGTGTGACCATCCAATGGTTCATTGATAAAGGTTATGAGGTTGTGGCAGTATGTCTGGACGTCGGGGAAGGGAAGGATCTTGACCTCGTCCATCAGAAAGCGCTGGATATGGGAGCGGTCGAATGTCATGTCATAGACGCGACCGAAGAATTTGCAGAAGAGTTCGTGGCATATGCAATCTACGGCAATGCAATGTATGAGCAGAAATACCCGCTTGTCTCTGCACTGAGCAGACCCCTCATTTCCAAAAAGCTGGTGGAGATTGCCCATCATACAAATGCAGACTATGTGGCACATGGATGCACAGGTAAAGGGAACGACCAGGTCCGTTTCGAAGTTGCAATCCAGGGCCTCGATCCTGCACTTAAAGTACTGGCACCGGTACGTGAATGGACATGGAGCAGAGAAGAGGAAATCGACTATGCCAAAGAGAAGAACATCCCCATTCCAATCGATCTGGATTCACCTTATTCCATAGACCAGAACCTGTGGGGCAGAAGCAATGAATGTGGAGTGCTGGAAGATCCGTGGAACACTCCGCCGGAAGATGCATACGACCTGACTGAAAATATACAGGTTGCGCCGGATGAAGCTGAAGAATTGCTGCTCACTTTTGAAAACGGCCTTCCCAAATCAATCAATGGAGTGAAATACGAACTCGATGACCTCATCATCAAACTGAATGATATTGCAGGCGTGCACGGCATCGGCAGAATCGATCACGTTGAAAACAGGCTTGTGGGTATAAAATCACGTGAAATATATGAAACGCCGGGTGCCAAAGTGATTCTGACTGCCAAGCATGACCTTGAAACGATCACTCTCACTAAAGATATTGCACATTTCAAGCCGGTCATCGAGCAGAAATTTGCAGAACAGGTGTACAATGGACTCTGGTTCTCGCCACTTTCCGACTCTCTGAGAGGCATGCTCAAGGATATGCAGGAACCTGTCACAGGAGAAGTGAGAGTATCCCTCTACAAAGGTAACATCACTGTCACAGGCAGACGTTCTGATAATAGCCTCTATAATGAAAAACTTGCGACGTATACAAAAGAGGATGCATTCAACCAGGATGCTTCGGTCGGTTTCATTGAAATTTTCGGCCTGCCGACCAAAGTCAAATCCATGCTGGACAGTGGAGTAAAACTCTATGACTGAAAAGGCATGGGGCGGCAGATTTCAGGGCGAAGCCATTGAATGGGTGGATGAGTTCAACGCGTCCATCCATTTTGATAATACCCTGATTGAAATGGATATAGCAGGAAGCATAGCACATGCGGCAATGCTGGCCAAACAGGGGATCATCACTGATGACGAGCAAGAAGAGATCACGGATGGGCTGAAGGCGGTCCTCGAGGATTATAAAAATGGTATTACCGAGTTTTCGGTCGCCCGTGAGGACATCCATATGAATGTCGAACATGCTCTGATTGAAAAGATCGGTAATACCGGCGGCAAGCTTCATACTGCCAGGAGCAGGAATGATCAGGTGGCAACTGATATGCATCTGTATGTCAAAGGAAGAGTAAACGAAATCATTGAAAGTATAGAGCGCATGCAGAAGACGGTTCTTGATCTGGCAAAAGACAATCTCCATGTCATCATGCCGGGATATACACATCTGCAGCGTGCGCAGCCTGTTTTATTCTCACACCATATCATGGTCTACTTCTGGATGCTGAAAAGGGATAAGGAGAGGTTCAGTGATTCGCTGAAACGCATAGATGTTTCCCCGCTTGGCGCCGGTGCCATCAGTGGAACCACTTTTGACATTGACAGGGAGGAGACCAGACAGCTTCTGGGATTCTCAGAGCTATATCAGAACAGCATGGATGCTGTAAGCGACCGTGATTATATAATTGAAACACTGTCGAACATCAGTCTTGTGATGGTACATCTTTCAAGGCTTTCTGAAGAAATCATCTTCTGGATGAGTGAAGAGGCGGGCTTCATCCAGCTGGACGATCAGTTCACGACGGGCAGCTCTATGATGCCCCAGAAGAAAAACCCCGATATGGCCGAACTGATCCGCGGCAAGAGCGCTCGCACAGCGGGATCACTTATGAGCATGCTGATGCTGTTGAAAGGGCTTCCCCTCACATACAATAAAGATATGCAGGAAGACAAAGAAGGGTTGTTTGACGCTGTTACGACCGTGTCCGGTTCACTTAAAATCATGAATGGAATGCTTGGAAGTATGACGCTCAATGAAGAGGTACTCGAGAAGACGGTTGAAGAGGACTTTTCAAATGCGACCGAGCTGGCCGACTATCTTGTGCAAAAAGGTGTGCCGTTCAGGAATGCTCATGAAGTGGTCGGAAAAGCTGTACTGAAATGCATAAATGAACAAAAATATCTCAGGGATATGTCTCTTGAAGAATTCAAAACGGCGCATGGAGCGATAGAGTCGGATATCTATGAAGTGCTGGCACCGAAAGTCGTTGTTGACAGAAGGAACAGTAGCGGCGGCACAGGGACGAAGGCCGTGGAAAAACAGATCGGAATTGCAGAAGACACTTTAAAAAGAATTTAAAAAGCAGGCCTCGTCGAGGCCTGCTTTTTGATTTTCATATGACGATTGCCTTCCTAGAGTCCCAGGTCAGGGTAACCGTATGTAAAGATTGTAGCGATTGCAAAGAATCCAAAAGTGGCTACAGTGGCAACACTGAACAGCACTGCCAGCAGATTTTTGCTTTTAATCGAAGCAACAAGTGCCCAAATACCAACAATGAAGACCATTAATGCTAATAATGAAAAGGCATTGATTCCAATATGAATGGTAAGGCCACCGATTTCAAACAGCTCTCCTGTATCGATGAATGGCATTTTTGTTCAACCTCCCAATATTTCTCTTTTACCTCATATATATTGTATAATTAAAACATGACTTTGTCGAGTAGATTTTAAGGAGTGAAAATATGGATATAAGAACTTTGCCGCTGGGCATACTTGAGACGAACTGTTATATTCTGAACAATGGGACCGGAGTGCTGATTATCGATCCTTCCGGTGAGGCTGACGTGATTGAACAAGAGATTGATGATATCGGGCTGCCTGTGGAGGCAATTCTTCTCACCCATGCCCACTTTGATCATATCGGGGCATTGCAAGAGACTGCCCGGACATACGCCGTCGACACATGGATCGGCGCCGAGGAGGAGGACTGGCTGGCCGACCCGGACAAAAACGGTTCCGGCAAGTATGCGGACATGGGCATTGAACCGGACTCTGCCGATGTTGAAGTAAAGATTCTGGAGGAGGGGCCGATGGAGGTTGGAAGTTTCAAATTCGAAGTGTTCCACACACCGGGACATTCACCGGGCAGTATGAGCTTCCGATTTACAGATTTTGTCGTCTCCGGGGATGTGCTCTTTTCAGGAGGCATAGGCAGGACGGATCTGTACATGAGCAATCATATCGATCTCATCAATTCCATCAGAGAGAAACTGTATGTGATGGATGGGGATACTGATGTGTATCCCGGCCATGGTCCCGCTACGACAATCAGAGAGGAGAAGGCAACCAACCCGTTTGTCAGAGGATAGTGTATATAAAAAAGCAGGCAGATTTAAAATCTGCCTGCTTTTTTATGTTTAGCCGAAGCTTGGTTCCAACAGGAACGTTGTGTAGTATGTAAATCCTACAAAGAAAAGGACCAGATATGCAGCAAATACATACATATACATTCTTTCAGTTAATTTCATATACCCCAACAGAATGAAGAAGCCAGTTTGGGCGATGAAGAATAATGTCATCATCATCATATCCCCGACATAGAACAGGATTGCAAACATTGCAGTCCAGAATCCAAGTGTCTTAAATACCTTATCCATAGGAACAGTCCTTTCATCGTTACTAAAACATATCATAATCAATTATAAATAAACTTCAGATCAAAGTAAATACTAAAAAAGACAATAGTTTTGTAATCTATTTCCATTAATCATAATTATACCTCAAAAACATATGCAGAAATACAAAATTTGCTTTTTTAATTCTGAAAAGATCAAAACAGCCGTTTTTAAGCATATATAGGGTAGGAGGTGTTTATATTGAAGACAATATTAAGTGAAATTTTCAAAGGCGCAATGCGTCAAAATGCAACCGACATTCATTTGACACTCGAGAGCAATACAGGTCTTGTCAGAGTGAGAAGAAGAGGGGAGATGGCCACTCTGTGTGAAGTGACCATGGAGGAGTACAGAAAACTGATCAACTATTTGAAGTTCACAGCCGAACTGGATATTAACGAACACAAGGCGCCGCAGAGCGGACGGACGGTTTTTGATGACGGGGATATTAAAATCGGCGTGCGGGTCAGCACACTGCCGATATCCCTGATGAACGAAATCATTGTCATCAGAATCCTCAATCCTATGGAGGAAAGAAAGTCCGAGGGGCTATTCCATACAAAAAAGGAATATGAATTTCTGAAGGAGTACATGACACGTATGCAGGGGCTCGTCCTTTTTACCGGCCCCACCGGCTCGGGAAAAACGACTCTGATGTACCGACTGCTCGCGGATATAATTTCAGAAAACAGGCGTCAGGTCATCAGTATCGAGGATCCTGTTGAATATGAAATGGACGGTATCGTGCAGGTGGAAATCAATGAAAAGGCCAGCATGGATTACAGTCCTCTGTTAAAAGGTGTCCTGAGATGTGATCCGGATGTGATTATGTTCGGCGAAATACGGGATGCCAAAATTGCGTCCGAACTGCTCAGGGCAAGTTTGTCCGGTCATCTTGTGCTCAGTACGTTCCACAGCAAATCTGCAGTGAGCACTTTGAGCAGACTGAAGGATTACGGCCTCTACATAGAGGAAATGATCCAGAGCATCTCACTTATCATCAATCAGAGGCTCATACACACGAACCGCGGGAGTTACATCATCTACGAGTATATGGAGAGCAGCCACATAAGAGATTATCTATCAGGCCAAAAGACCGGTGTTTCCACACTTTCGGAACAGCTTGATGAACTCTGGAAAGGAGGGAGCATCTCTGAAACAGAACTTAAAACGTTTAAGGACAGGTTCAAATAGGCTGGGAAAATACGATTCACATTTCCTGTATAAACTGGCTGATCTGCTGGAAAATGGATTCACAATGCATCAGGCGCTTGTATTTCTCCTTGAACAGTATGATGTGCTGAAAGACAAGGATAAAAAGGTATGTCTCGCCCTGGTGGAGGAAGGGGCGACCCTCAGCCGCATATTAAAAAGACTCGGCTTCAGAAATACAATCATCATCCAGATTTCATTTGCCGAAATCCACGGGGAGATGCTCATGAATCTGCGGGAATCCGCCTTTTATCTGGACCATATGCGGGCCACATCGAAAAAACTGCTGAAGGCAGTGCAGTACCCGCTCGTCTTGGTATCCATATTCATTATCATGCTCATCGTTCTAAACTATACCGTCATCCCCCAGTTCAATTCACTCTACAGTGCAATGGGGACAAGTTCGGACGGGGTTGTGACTGTGCTCACCTCTTTTCTGCAGCTGCTTCCGCAGCTGGTGCTAACCTCCGTCTCGGCTGCTGTCATTTTTGCCATTGCAGTAATGTTCATTGCGGCGATGAAGGATGTGGACAGGAAGGCAAAAATACTGTTGTTCATACCGGGGATCAGATTCTATTTCAGAAATTACCAGACGTACAGATTTTCAAGAGAGTTCGGATATTTCATCAACAATGGTCTTGAAGTCAAGGAAATACTCGATCTGTTCATCCACCAGACTCTGAATGAATATTTGAGATATTCCTCCGGATTGATCGAGGAGAAGCTGATGGAGGGGCACACGCTGTCTGAAGCTATTGGACAGATCGATATGCTGGACGGAAAACTTGCAGTATTTGTAAGTCATGGTGAACAGAACAGCAGTGTCGGCAAAGAACTCATCCTGTTCAGTGAATACACGCTTGAGAGGATCATAATGAAGATTGAAGATGTAACCAGAAAGATACAGCCTGTAATATTCCTTATACTCGGGCTGCTCATCATCTGCCTGTATCTGGTAATAGTACTGCCTATTTTCCAGATGATGGCGACAATCAACTAGGAGGATTCAAATATGATAAAAAAACTGATGAATAAAAAATCAAACAGAAGAGATGACGGTTTCACATTGATTGAAATGCTGCTCGTACTGCTGGTGATATCCGTTCTGATCATCCTCATCATTCCAAATATCGCTGCCCAGAGTGCCAATGTCCAGGATACCGGGTGTGATGCCCAAGTCAAGATGGTCCAAAGCCAGATACAGGCATATACGCTGAACGAAGGCAGTGCCCCTTCCTCTGTAAGTGCGCTTGTACCGGATTATTTGACGAACGATCAGGTGACCTGTGCAAACGGCACCGGAATTGTGATTGTAAATGGCCAGGCAGCAAAATCCGAATAGCGGATTCACCATGATGGAAATGATGCTGACGCTCGCAGTGGTCAGCATCCTTCTCATGCTCACAGTACAGTCGGCTCCACAAAACAATGCTCATACGGTGGACAGGGAAGTGGATAATATAGCATTCTTTTTCCAGCTGGCACAGACCAACGCGCTGAACACGAAACAGGCGCATGTGGTGGAATTCGACCGGACAAAACATCGTATCGTAATCAAAAGCGGCTATGGAGAGACGCTTGAAACATACACACTCAATACCTGCAAAATACTCCAGGGCGGACTTTCCGGATTTTTATACAAATCAAACGGGGATACGAATGCATTTGGTACCATCCGGTTCCACTGCATGGATGAGACGGTGAACTTCGTCTTCCAGATACAAAAGGGGAGGTTCAGGATTGAAAGATGAAGGTTTCATGATGCTGGATGCGGTACTTGCCATGCTGATATTTTCAATAATAATCGGCATCCTTGTACCCGCACTCATGATGATCAGGACAACACTGACACTTGCGGAAGAAAAACTTGATTTCAGCAGATCGCTCTATATAGAACTTCTGAACGATGATACACCTGAAAATTTTACGCATGACGATTATATACAAAAAGGGGATTTGATGTGTGCGAAGGAAAATGAATCACTTTGTTTGCGCGTCAGGTAACGGAGGCTTCACATATATGGAGGCACTTGCCGCCCTTTCTGTCGCAGCAATGATAATGATGGTCATGCCTGCGACCGTCTCCTATTTTTCCTCTATGAATGACTACGGACATGATTTTGAAGCAGACTTTTTCATCCTGGATATCACTGATGTGTATAAGGCAAGCGAGAAAATCACGGTATCCAGTGACGGGGCGTCGATCAGCTTTGATGATGACAAAAAAGTCATCAGTTACCGCCGTGCAGGGGGCCGTATCATCAGGAGTGTGGACGGAAGCGGTTTTATCACCGTCATGTTCGGCGTCAAAAAATTCGATATCAGAGACGAAGAGCTCCATGCCCGGCTGGATATCGAAACTGAAAATGGTGAATTCAATGAAACATTTACATTCGAAAAATGACGGATTTTTCAGCTTTTCTATATACATTATTCTCATTTATCTGATAAGTTTATATTACCAATATTATAATGAGATGATGATCACACTGGATATACGCATGAATTTCATAGAAATCTACCAGTATAAAATCAGCAGACTGATTGAAGAGGAGTGAAGACGATGATTCTAGTAGGCTTCATGGGCAGTGGCAAAAGTACAGTTGCGAAAGCCCTGGGAGAGAGGCTGGGACTGGACGTTATGGAGCTGGATGCGGAGATATACGCATTGAGCGGCAAGACGATCCCCGAAATATTCGCTGAAGAGGGCGAGGAGGGGTTCCGTAATTATGAATACAGGGTGCTATCGTCTGCATGCGAGAACGATGGCATCATTTCCACCGGAGGCGGTATCATCACACATGATGATTCATATGAAATGATCAGAAAGACAGACCGGAAAGTGATTTTCCTGAACGCTACATTCGACTCCCTGTATGAAAGGATTTCAGATGACAATAGCAGACCTCTTGCAAGCCAGCCCAGGGAACATGTGAAAGCACTGTATGACAGCAGAATAGAGAGATACAGGAATGCAGCTGACCACGAAGTCGATACAGCATGCGGGCTCGAAGACACGGTGGAAGCCATTTTAAACCTTACCCGCTGACAGGGCTTACAATATCACGATAATCAGCTTGCTATTTCATGGATGCTATGGTTATAATTAGGTCGAAATATTAATTGAATATTTTGCGATTGAACAATGCTCGAGAGAACGAGTGATCGTCGCCGAAGGAGCAAGCCGCACAGGTGAATCTCTCAGGCAAAAGTACAGCATTGGGACGCAATCCTGAAGACAAATCAACAGGGCAGTTTACAAGGCTGCCCTGTTTTTTATTTTAAAGGAGGAAAAATCATGCCTGAATTAAAGAAGACACCGTTGTATGACTATTATGAGGAATCAGGTGCCAAAGTTATTGATTTCTCAGGCTGGGCGCTGCCTGTCCAATTCTCAAGCATCAAGGAAGAACACCGGGCAGTACGGGAAGCGATTGGCATTTTCGAAGTCAGCCATATGGGTGAAATCAGAGTTACGGGCAGGGAATCGGTCGGGTTTCTGAACTATGCTCTGACAAATGAGGTTACAAACCTCACAGCTGAACGCGCCCAATATACAATGCTCTGCAACGAGCGCGGCGGAGTGATTGATGACCTTGTGATATACAAATTGGATGAAGATGATTACCTGCTTGTCGTCAACGCCGGAAATACAGATATTGATTTTGATGTACTTAAAGCGATCAATGGCTTCGATGCAACTGTTGAAAATGTGTCTAAGAAATACGGACAGCTGGCGGTGCAGGGTCCTGGAGCCCGCGATCTTGTACAGAAGCATGTAGAAGAGGACATCAGCGAAATGAAGATGTTCCGCTTTAAAAAGGACATAGACATCGACGGTTCCAAAGTGATCCTTTCCCAGACAGGATATACCGGCGAAGACGGGTTTGAAATCTACTGGGCTATAGAAGATACATTGAAACTTTGGAAGCTTTTCCTCGACGGCGGGGCAGAACCATGCGGACTCGGTTCGCGCGATACATTGAGACTGGAAGCCGGCCTGCCGCTCCACGGGCAGGATTTGACGGAAGACATCACTCCTGTCGAAGCGAATATGGGGTTTGTGGTCAAGACGGACAAAGGTGACTTTGTCGGCAGGGATGTGCTCAAGGAACAGAAGGAAGACGGTGCTCCGAGAAAGCTCGCCGGCTTCGAAATCCTCGAAAGAGGGATTGCACGCACAGATTATGAAGTAAAAGACTCTGACGGCAACAAAGTGGGATATGTCACAAGTGGTACCCAATCCCCGCTTACCAAGAAATCCATAGGGTTCGCGCTTGTCGATAAAGAGTTCTATGAACTTGATAAAGAGTTCAATATCATTGTCAGAAACAAAGAAGTAAAGGCGAAGTTTGTCAAAACGCCATTCCATAAAAACTAATTATGAGAAGGAGTGTATGATTTGAGTCATCGTTATTTACCATTAACAGAAAAAGATAAGCGGGAGATGCTGGATACAATAGGCATTTCAGATGTCTCTGAACTTTTCAGTGACATACCTGAAAAAGTAAGGTTCAAGGGCGAGTTGAATATCAAACCTAAGAAGAGTGAAACTTCACTGCTCCGCGAACTTGGAGATATCGCAAGGAAGAACATCACAACGGAAACACATGTATCATTCCTTGGCGCAGGAGTATATGATCATTATATACCGGCTGTAGTGGATCATGTGATTTCACGCTCTGAATTCTACACGGCATATACACCGTACCAGCCTGAAATATCTCAGGGTGAACTGCAGGCGATTTTCGAATTCCAGACATTGATTTCCGAACTTACTGCAATGGATGTGGCAAACTCGTCAATGTATGATGGACCGACTGCCTTTGCAGAAGCTGCGACTATGGCCGCCGGAAAAACTCGTAAAAAGAAAGTTGTCGTATCAAAAGGTGTCCATTATCAGGCGGTTGAAGTATTGAGAACATACTGCAAGGCTCAGGATATTGAAGTTGTCGAGGTTGAACTTGACGGTTCTTATACGGACCTCGCCCGGCTTGATGAAGCTGCCGACGAAGATACAGCAGCGGTAATGGTACAGTATCCAAATTTCCTCGGTTCTGTGGAAGATCTGGAAGAGATTGAAAAGATTGCACATAAGCATAAAGGACTGTTTGTTGTAAACAGCAACCCGCTTGCACTCAGCGTGCTGACGCCTCCGGGCGAATTCGGTGCAGATATCGTAACAGGTGATACACAAGTATTCGGTATCCCTACACAGTTCGGCGGCCCGCACTGCGGTTATTTCGCTGCAACCAGCAAACTGATGCGTAAAATGCCGGGGCGTCTTGTCGGCCAGACACAGGATGATGAAGGCAACCGCGGTTTCGTACTGACTCTGCAGGCACGCGAACAGCACATCAGACGTGACAAAGCAACAAGTAACATCTGTTCCAACCAGGCACTGAATGCCCTTGCCTCATCTGTGGCAATGAGTGCTCTCGGTAAAAAAGGTGCTGTTGAAATGGCGGAGAACAACATACAGAATACTTACTATATGAAAAATCAGTTGAAAAACAAAGGATTCGAAGTACTCGATGGCCAGTCGTTCAACGAATTTGCTGTTAAGCTGTCCAAAAATGTGGATGATATCAATAATACCCTCTATGATGACGGCTACATCGGTGGTTTCAACCTTGGAAGAGTAGATGGAAAATTTGAGAACTACATGCTCATTGCAGTGACAGAGCTGCGTACCAAAGAGGAAATTGATTCATTTGTTGAAAGGTTGGGTGAATATAATGCTTAAGGGATCCAGTCCTTTGATTTTCGAAAGAAGCACAGAAGACAGGTTCGCATATTCACTTCCGGACCTGGAAGTGGAAAAACATGAACTATCCGATATAATAGACAGGAAATTCATCCGCAGAACCAAAGCCGAGCTGCCTGAAATCAGCGAGCTCGATCTGATGAGACACTATACTGAGCTTTCCAACAAAAACCATGGTGTGGACTCAGGCTTCTATCCACTTGGTTCATGTACAATGAAGTACAACCCTAAAATCAACGAAAAAGTTGCAAGGATGCCAGGTTTTGCAAACAGCCATCCCGAGCAGAATGACAAGGCAATCCAGGGTTCACTGGAAATCGTCCATGATATGCAGGAGCATCTGAAAGAGATTACAGGCATGGATGAAATTACACTGCAGCCGGCTGCCGGTGCCCAGGGAGAGTGGACTGCGCTGATGATGATCAAAGCTTTCCATGAAGCGAACGGCGACCATAACCGTACCAAAGTGATTGTCCCTGACTCTGCCCACGGTACAAACCCCGCAAGTGCAGTAGTAGCAGGATTTGAAGCTGTTACAGTCAAATCCAATGATAGAGGCCTCGTTGACACCGATCATCTGAAAACGCTGGTCGGGGATGATACAGCAGCGATCATGCTGACAAATCCGAATACACTTGGACTTTTTGAAGAGGATATTCTTGAAATCCGTGACATCGTCCATGAAGCAGGCGGCAAGTTGTACTATGATGGCGCAAACCTAAATGCCATCATGGCCAAGGTAAGACCGGGGGATATGGGCTTCGATGCAGTACACCTCAATCTCCATAAGACGTTCACAGGCCCTCACGGCGGCGGCGGTCCCGGATCGGGACCTATCGGCGTAAAAGCGGAACTTGCGAAGTTCCTGCCGAAGCCACTCGTTGTAAAAGACGGCGGCAGTTACCGTGTGGAACACGATGTACCTGAAAGCATCGGACGTGTCAAACCGTTCTACGGGAATTTCGGCATATTCCTCCGTGCATATACTTATATCCGCACGATGGGGCCGGACGGTCTCAAGGAAGTATCAGAAAACGCAGTGCTCAATGCCAACTATATGATGAGGAGACTCGAAGGCACTTTCGAACTTCCTTACAAGCAACACTGTAAACATGAATTCGTAATCAGCGGTTCAAGGCAGAAGAAAATGGGCGTACGTACACTGGATATGGCCAAACGCCTGCTTGATTTCGGCTACCATCCGCCGACTATCTACTTCCCGCTGAACGTCGAGGAATGCATGATGGTGGAACCGACCGAAACAGAGTCCAAAGAGACGCTCGACGGTTTCGTCGATACACTGATACACATTTCAAAAGAGGCGGAAGAAAATCCGGATATCGTCCTTGAGGCACCGCATACTACAGTCATTGGCCGACTGGATGAAACGCAGGCTGCAAGGAAACCTGTCCTCAGATTCCAGCGGGAAGAAATCATAGAAGAAAAAGAATAATAAAAAAAGGACCGCGCGGTCCTTTTTTATTTGGATTTAGATTTGATTTTCCCTGTCCACTTGCTGATGCCGTTTTTCAGCATATAGATATCACTGTATCCTTTTTTCTTAAGCATCTTTGCCGCTCTGATAGGCAATCTGCCATTGTGGTCATACAGATAGATTGGCTGGTCTTTCCTTAATGAGTTCATTTTCATGGAGAAGTTCATCATCGGAATATTCCTCGCTCCCATGATGTGCCCGTGTTCATATTTTTCCTTTTCCCTCAAATCAATCAGCTGAACTCTTCTCAGATCTTTTTTAAATTCTTCTTCCGGCAGGGATTTCACATTGCGCATATTCCTGTAACCATTCAAAACGAGCAGCAGTATTACGATGACGGCAGCCAGAAGGATGATCATCCAATTTTCCAAAACTCATCTCTCCTTAATTTTTCACATAAGTATATTATAGAGATATTTGATATACTTTTAAAGAGGAAATGATAGAGGGAGAGATAGGAATGTCAGAACGCATGTGGTATTACATAGAAAGTCATAAGAATGATGCGGCCTACAACATGGCGTTGGATGAACTTCTGATGGAGAAGGTGAGGAACGGGGAACTGCCTGCCGTTCTCAGGTTCTATGAATGGGAAACACCGACCCTGTCACTCGGATACTTCCAGAAGGTCCATAAAGAGATAGACCTTGGACGTGTGAAGTCATATGGATATGAGATGGTCCGGCGAGCCACCGGCGGCAGGGGGGTCCTGCACGACAAGGAACTGACATACAGTGTCGTTCTGCCTGAAAGTTATGAGGGGATGCCGGATTCTGTGACAGAGAGCTACAGAGTAATATCGGGCGGACTTATGGAAGGGTTCAGAAACCTGGGGCTGGATGCCCATTTCAGCGTGCCGCAGACAAAAGAACAGAGGAAAGAATTGACCAATATCAGGAGCAGTGTTTGTTTTGACACACCGAGCTGGTATGAACTTGTCGTTGAGGGACGTAAAATAGCCGGCAGTGCACAGACAAGGCAGAACGGTGTGATCATGCAGCATGGATCCATTCTCCTGGATATCGATATCGATCATCTTTTCGATATGTTCAAATACCAGAATGAACGTTTCAAAGAGAAGATGAAGGCGGCTTTCAAGGAAAAGGCGGTGGCGATCAACGATATAAGCGAAAAGCACTTTACTGTCAACATGCTGTATCCGGCTTTCAAGAAAGGATTTGAAACAGGCCTTAACATGGCAACAAAGCCATATGAGCTGACTGATGAGGATTTCGGACGGCTCGAAGAAATCAGCAGAAAATACGCCTCTGATGAATGGAACTTCAGAAGATAGCAAAAGATCCGGCATATGCCGGATCTTTTGCTATCTTCTATTCTTCTGTTTATATTTGCGTTTCGATTTTCTTAGTGCCTTCCTGTATTTCCTCTGGCTCGGTGTCAGGACGAAGAAATAATATACTCCGTAGATGACGGCTCCGAGGACAATAAGGAATATCAGTGAATTTACAATCATGTTCAGAAAGTAATCCATATTGGTAAGCAGTCCGATTGCTGCAATGATAAGGACTGCATATAAAATTATCTTCTTCAAATTCAGTCTCTCCTTAACAATTTATTGAACGAATGGATGGCAACTTCGACCTGTGTATCATCCGGCTGCTTTGTCGTAAGATATTGCAGGAGGAGGCCGGGGAAGCCCAGCCACTTGAATACCGGAACATCTCTGAGCTTATTGGTAAGCTGTAAAAACTCGAAAGAAACGCCGATGACGACGGGAATCAGTGCAATCCGGTTCAAAATTCTTACATAGAAAGGCTCCACCGGTACGAACATGTAGACAACGAAGCCAACCAGCACCGTAAAGAGTATGAAAGAGCTGCCACACCTGTAATGCAGCCTGGAATGCCGCTGTACATTTTCAATCGTCAGTGGACGGCCGTCCTCAAAGGTATTGATCACTTTGTGCTCGGCGCCGTGATACTGGAACAGCCGTTTGATCATAGGGGTCATGGATATCACATATATATAGCCAAGGAGGAGAATCAGCTTGAACAGTGATTCCAGAAAAACCTGTCCAAAGTGCGAAGTGATTGCGCCTGAGAATACTTCGGCAACGAAGACGGGGATGAGAGTGAACAGGAATTTTCCGATGAGGAATGACAGTATGCCGACGATGATGGTGGACAACACGACCTTCGTCTGATTCACCGCCTGTTTTTCATCTTCGATGCTGATGTCATCTTCAGGGTCCCTTTCGTACCGGTCTGTTGCAAATTCCAGATGCTTCATGCCGTATATGCTGGATTCAAGTATCGCGACATTGCCGCGCAGAATAGGAATCTTCTTTAGTTTCTGCGCCCATTCCTTCTGCGGGCGTTCCATTTCAAAATACTGTATGACATCATTGTTTCTGCGGATGGCGGTCACCATCCGATTTTTTGTCTGGAACATTACGCCTTCCACGACGGCCTGTCCGCCTACTAAAGGTTTATCCATTGGCAACTCTTCTTTCCTGTCAATAGTATTCACTGGCATTGTTCAGCTGTCCGAGGCCTTCATCAACAGCTTCCATAGAACCAGAATCCGCCCCGTTTTTAATTGACTGCAATGCCCCTTCTATCTCATCATTGGCAAGCTTCAGCGAACTGTGCTGCCTTTTCAAATATTCATTGAGTTCAAGGCCTTCGACAGCTTTTTCATAATTGCCTGCAGCTTCGTTTATACTGGAACTTATGTCGTCTATATCTTTACTGATGACAGACAGGTCGTCTTCTTCCTTTGCTTTCTGGACAGCTTCACTGAGGCCGGTCAATTCCTTTTCCAATGTACCGGAATATTCGCTGACAATCTGTACATATTCATCAATGTCCGAATTGCCGATTACGGACTGCATCTTCGAAATATCCTCTTCAAGAGCGTCAAGCCGGAGTTTGTTCTTCTGAACATTGACTTCCTCTGTCTGAAGGACACTCTGGAGCTCTTCCTTCTTCTCCTCGGCACTTGAGAGCTGTTCCTCGGCAGAAGGGCTGCCGCACCCGGCCAGCATAACTATGGGTATCAATATTTTAAGTGATCGTTTCATTTGTAATTTCTCCTGTATATCATTTTATTATTTTATCATGATATGACGTAATATTAAATTGAATACTACTGAAATATCCAATGATTTAATGTAGAATATATTTGAAAGGTGGATGAACAATGATCAAGTATGAGAAAGTCAATGCATTGCTGGAAGAGAAAAACTTGGATGCGCTGCTCATCATGAGTGACTATAACAGACGATATCTGACAGGTTTCACGGGGTCCAGCGGTGCTGTAATCATGACAAAGGATGAAAGATTCCTAATTTCAGACTTCCGCTACAAAGTCCAGGGAAGGGAGCAGGCGAAGGATTTTGAATTCGTGCTTCAGGATAAGGGCCTGCTTGATTTCATCATGGAGTTTATGGAATCCAGGTCTTATGAAAGTGTCGGATTTGAAGGAGAACATGTGAACTTCAACTCTTTCGACAGGCTGGACAGCACTTTCGATCTCGTCCCGCTCACGGGCGAGATTGAAAAAATCCGCATGTTCAAGACCTCAGACGAAGTTGATCTGATCAGAAGAGCCTGCAGCATTGCCGATGAAACGTATGAGTACATACTCAAATATATAAGGCCGGGCATGAGCGAGCTCGATGTGAGGAATGAAGTTGAAAACTACATGCGTAAACTTGGAGCAGAAGGCTCCAGTTTTGATATGATTGTAGCGAGTGGCGTTCGGGGCGCACTCCCCCATGGTGTTGCTTCCGAAAAACTTATAGAATCCGGTGAAATGGTGACGCTGGACTTCGGTGCCTACTATAAAGGCTATGCATCTGACATCACAAGGTCGTTCGGTGTCGGATCAGTATCAGAAGAGATGGAAAAGATCCACCACATCGTACTCGAATCCCAGCTCGCTTCCCTGGATCAGATCAGACCGGGCATGACTGGCAGAGAAGCGGATAAAGTTGCACGGGACATTATAGAACAAAATGGCTATGGTCCGAATTTCGGCCATTCGCTCGGGCACGGACTCGGCCTTGAAGTCCATGAAATGCCTGGTCTGGCCAAATCAAGTGATGTAAAATTGGAGAAAGACATGGTCGTGACGGTCGAACCGGGTATATACGTTGATGATGCCGGCGGCGTCCGTATCGAAGATGACTGCCTTGTTACAGACAGCGGTCTTGAAAAATTATCACACAGCAGCAAAGAGCTGTTCATCATCTAATTCATTTGCAGTTTTGAATACTGAGGAGGAAAATTATGATTTCAGTAAACGATTTTAAAACAGGTCTTACAGTAGAAGTGGAAGGCGGCATCTGGAGAGTCATCGACTTCCAGCACGTCAAGCCGGGCAAAGGTGCGGCCTTTGTAAGAAGTAAGCTCAGAAACCTGCGCACAGGCGCAATCCAGGAGAAAACTTTCCGTGCGGGGGAAAAAGTGGGCAGGGCTCAGATAGACAATAATAAGATGCAGTATCTTTATGCGGACGGCGATTCCCATGTATTCATGGATAACAATACCTTTGAGCAGGTTGAACTCCAGGCGTCAGCACTTGAAGATGAACTGAAATACCTAAAAGAGAATATGAATGTCTCCATCATGATGTACGAAGGCGAAGTTATAGGTGTCGAACTGCCTAAAACTGTTGAACTTGAAGTGACAGAAACAGAACCAGGCATCAAAGGTGACACAGCAAGCGGTGCTTCAAAATCAGCGACACTTGAAACAGGTCTTACCATCCAGGTTCCTCTTTTTGTGAATCAGGGGGATGTCCTTGTCATCAATACTGAAGAAGGCTCATACGTATCCCGTGCCTGAAAATAAAAGCAGATGGAAGTCTGCTTTTATTTTTTGCTTGAATTGGTATGACCACTTGCGTAAAATATAAGTCAGTAATTTTTAATTGTTAAGGAGAAGTAGACATGAATCTGGAATATATCGATAATCTGATTGAAAAAATGGAAAAAGCATCATTGACGGAACTCTCCTATAAAGATGGGGACGTTGATATTAAATTGAAGAGGGACATGGGGAATAACGTCCAGGCAGCACCGATACAGGTTCCGCAGCAGCAGACTCCCGAACAGCCGAAGACAAGTGCACCTTTGGAAGAGGGCAAGGTTATCAAGGCGCCGATGGTCGGTACTTTCTACAAGGCGGCGTCACCAGAGGCGGATGCATATGTCAAAGTCGGCGATAAAGTGGACAACACATCAGTCGTATGCATACTTGAAGCTATGAAACTCTTCAATGAAATCCAGGCAGAAATTTCCGGTGAGATTACAGAGATCCTGGTCGAAGACGGAGATATGGTTGAGTATGACCAACCATTGTTCAGAGTACGATGATCAATAAGATACTTATAGCAAACCGTGGCGAAATCGCAGTAAGGATCATCAGGGCATGTACAGAACTGGGCATCGATTCTGTCAGCATATACTCAGAAGCGGATACGGACAGCCTCCACCGGAAAATAGCCACTGAATCCTATTGTGTCGGTCCGAAACTTTCCAAG
>Ga0079225_10000705_pt1 | contig 18268 bp, 21 predicted proteins | sample Poulit2012_FD_76344 | JGI IMG/M metagenome (GOLD analysis project Ga0079225, IMG submission 76344) | Agricultural soil microbial communities from Georgia to study Nitrogen management - Poultry litter 2012 | ecosystem: Environmental > Terrestrial > Soil > Agricultural land | place: USA: Georgia... | reverse complement strand
GAAGCAAGCTGGTGGCCACAACGTGCGCCAACAAACCAACCCCCAACGGCAGTCACCTCCCCCAGATAAACAGACCTGCCAAACCCCGCCATGCTCGCCTCGCCGCCGCCCGTCTCAAATCTAGAGAATCGAGACAGCCCTAGGCCTTCGCTCTCCTGCCTCATAGCCCCAGGCCGGGGTGTCTCATTTCTTGTCTCACACCGGTTGTCTCAGATCCTTGCTGTCGGTAGGTGCTGAGACAGTGACCGGTATGACCGCCACGATCGGCTATGCCCGCGTCAGCACCACTGGTCAGGACCTCGCCGCGCAGCTGGCAGGGCTTGGCGCGGCCGGTGTCGACGCGGACCGAATTTTCACCGACAAGCTCTCCGGCTCCGGGCGTATAGACCGGCCCGGTCTAGCTGCGCTCCTGGACTACGCCCGCCCTGGTGACGTGGTGGTCGTAGCTGCGATCGACCGGCTGGGCCGGTCTGTCGCCGAGGTGACCCGCACGATCGCTGATTTGGACGGCCGCGGGATCGTGTTGCGCGCGCTGCGGGAGAACATCGACACCGCCACACCTACCGGCCGCGCGGTTGCCGCGATCATGGCCAGCCTCGCCGAGCTGGAGTTGGAGCTGGGCCGGGAACGCCGCGCAGCGTCTCGAGAATCCCGGCGTTCCCGCGGCCTACCGGCAACCAAGCCGCCCAAGCTCTCCCCCGAACGACAGGCGCAGTTGCGCCGGCTGGCCGCCACCGGCGAGCCGGTCGCCGAGCTGGCCAAAGCCTTCGGCGTCGGCCGCGCGACCGCGTACCGCTACACCGCCGGTCTCAAGCGGAATCAATGAGCCGTGCGAAGCGCTGTTGAGCTGCCTGCCGGGTCGTGCCCAGGGCTACTGCGATGACCGTCCAGGAATCTCCTACCCGTTGGGCGGCTCGCACGGCTTCGATTAGCTCGGTGTCGGCGTCGTGCACCGCGTCTACCGCCGCGACGATCCGGCGAAATGCGGCCGCGTCACGCGCCCGGTGGGTCTGAGGATCGAGGGTGTTTAGCCCTGTCTCGTTGTCGTGCAGAACAGCCATGGGATCACCTCAATTCAGAAATACGTAGTGCTGGGGGTACAGGTCGTCGGCGTGGATGATGCGATCAGGTGCAGCGGCAGGTACAGCCACCAGGCCGAGCAGAGACCCGTCGCGGGCCGGACCAATCACCAGAAGACGGTCCTCGCCTTCGTATTCGTATTCCACGAGGCGCAGCGCGTTGCGGAATGCGTGCTCGATGTCCTCCCTGGATTTGCCGTGCCGGTAAGCGCTACGCCGCACCTCCACACTGTCAAGTGTCCTTGCACCCAACCCGGCTGTCAAGCCTCCTTTACAGCCGTTGGTGGTTCGATATCCGGGGCCTTCACGGTGACGCCACGCGGGCGGTTACCTGCGGTCGGGGGAAACGATGTACGGAAATGCGCGGACGCGCCGTGGCGGTGCTTGCTGTCCGGGGAGCCGTGGCGAATACTGTTACTGAGTTACTGAATTACGCATATACGAGTGTGCGTAACTACTGATATGGAGTCGGCTATGTCGCCATCAATCACGATCGCCGTCGCGAACCTGAAGGGTGGCTCGACCAAAACCACGACCGCGGCGTTCGTGCTGCACGCTCTGGCGCAGGCAGGTCTATCAGTGTTGGGCGTTGACGCGGATGGCGAGAATGAGTCGCTGCTGGCCTGGTCGGAAGCGGGCGAGTGGACCGTGCCTGTGATTGGGCTGCCCGTCTCGGACCTACACCGCAAACTGCCTGGCATTGCTGGTGACCGCTACGAAGCCATTGTGATTGACACGCCGCCAATGAAGGAGCGGCTGGGGGTGGTGGCCTCGGCAGTCCGCGCGGCCACGCACGTCTTGGTGCCGATGGCTCCGACGGGGATGGAGTACTCTCGTCTACCCGCGATCCGCGAGCTGGTCGATGAGGCGAGCGCCTTGTCGGCGGGCGACCCGCCGCAACTCGCCGTCGCGTTGACCCGAACTGTTGCCAACGCGGCCAGCACCGAGGTCTACCGCGAGCTGCTCACCGCGGACGGCGTCCGCGTGCTCAACCCCACCGTGGGCCGGCTAGAACGCTATGCGCAGGCGTTCGGGCTGCCGATCGATAATGCGGCGGTGACGGCGTACGGCGACATCGCCGCGGAACTGATCAGTGTTCCCGTAGCTCCGTAATTCCGTATATGCGGATATACTGATAGTGATGGAGAGCAGGGAGGACACCCGATGGCCGCGGCAGCCGACAGGATCAGGGCCAACGCCGAACGCCTGAAAAAGGCAAGTGGGGCGGCACCGGCACCCGAGCCGCCGCCAGCACAGACAGCTCCGACTGTGGTCGCTGTCCGGCAGAAGAACGTGCGCCGCACCGTCGACCTATCGCCGACAGCGCACCGCGCCCTGGATACCTGGCAGCGCGACGCCGCCGACCAGCTCGGACTCGCCCGCGTCACCGGACAAGACGTGATCGCCGCCCTCGTCGACCAGCTCCTGGCCGACACCGACCTCAGCGAGAAGATCATCCGCACCATCGCAGCCCAACGGACCTAGAAAAGGCTCCCCGCCCGACCCCCGCGCGCTGTCGCTGTCCCGGGCAGAAGAACGTCGCGGTCCCTGTTAGTCACACGCCCGCCGGGAGCCCGGTTTATACCTGCTTATACATCCGCGAGGTATAAGCAGGTATAAACCGGGCCGGGTGGCCAGTGCCTGGGGGCGCCAACGGCCAGCGACACCGCCTCACCGCCTCAGGAGTGGACGGGTTGCGCTCGAACATGGGCGGCTAGAGGTCCAGGCCGTAGCTGCGGTCGCTGCTGCGGGATCGGTTGACCCGGAGGGGTGTGCTTCGGTCTTCGTATTTTTTGATCAGTTCTGTTGCGCGGTTGAGCAGTTCGTTGAGTTCGCGGTCTTTGACCGGGTGCTGACGGGTGCGGTTGATGGCGGTGTCGGGGGTGGGGGCCTCGGTGTCGGTGAGGCTGCGCGCCCAAGGCAGGTGGGCGTGGGCGGTGTCGATGAACGCCTGTCCTGGCCTGTCGTGGTGGCGCTCTGGGCCGCTGGTGACCAGCAGCAGTTTGATGCTGCGTTTACCAGCTTGTTCACACAGTGCCCGCAGGTGTTCGGGGGCTAGGTGCTCGGCGTCGTCGACGACAATGAGCGCACCTCTGGCCTGATCGGCTCGCTCTCGCTGGCCGGGCCCCTCAAGGCCGGACAGGATGGTCTGCATCTGGTCGGCGGGGTAAATGTTGGTGGTGTACTCGGCGGCTTCAGCGCGGGCTTGGTCGGTGCCGGGAACGGCGATGACGGATTTGTCGGCGGCGCGGGTGGCGGCTGCCAGCGCGGCCAGCAGCGCGGGCTTGTCGTCGCGGTCCTGAACGTGCAGGGGTTGTACAGCGCTCATTTCGCGGGTGATGGTGCGGGCCAGTTGGCGGCTGCGGTCATCGAGGCCGCGGCGATCGGCCAGCACGTCGATACCGGTGCCGACGCCGACCGCTGCTGCGGGGCTCCACCCGTCGCCGGCGGCTTTGAGCCAGTCCAACTCGGCGGCCAGCCGCGCCTTATCGTCTCGGGCCGCCCGGCGGCTGGCGGCTTCCTGGCGGGCGGCGCGAGCCGCGGCGAGGTCGCGGTCGTAGGCGCTGCGGGCTGCGGTGACGGCCTGGTCGCGGGTGTCGAGCAGTTCGATGACTTGCGCTGGCAGCGCCTCGCGGGGGGTGTGCTCAGCAACGTCGACCACGGTCAGGGACCGGTTATCGCGGTCGAGGAGCCTGGTGAGGGCTTCGGCGGCCTCGTGGTCGGTGCCGCGGCGCGCGACGGTCTGACCTTCGACGGTTTCGCCGTGTTCGTGGTCGCCTTCGCCGGCGTCTTGCTCGTAGAGGTAGACGCGGTTGCCTTGGCGGCCGCGAGTCATCGCCACATAGGCTGCTGATCGGGTTCCGGTGGGGGACAGCAGCGCATGGCAGCGGTCTGCGGTGACGCCTTGGGCGGCGTGCACGGTGACCGCGTACCCGAGGTGCACATGCTCGTGCAGGTAATCACCCTCAAGCACGGTCAAGGCGCCATCGCCGATCCGCCGCGCAGCGATCCGGTCACCGTCGGCGTCGATCTTTAGCACCTGCCAGCGTTGCCCGTTGCGTACCGGAGCGCCCTCGATCGGCGTTCTGGGCCGGCCACCATAGACGGTGATAGTCGGGTCGTTGTTGCGGGTGATGACGGTGTCGCCGACACCGATCTTGTGCCGCCGGGCGACGGTGATCGTCTCGGCGTCATCGCCGACGATCTGGCGGTGGATGCGCTCATTGAGCGCATCAGCAAGCTCCCAACGGTCGGCAATGAGCAGACTGTCCGCACCTTCGGCACGGTCGGCATTCCACGCGGTGAGCACGTCGTTAGCCATCGTGACGGGATCGCCGATGTGCAGTCGCGCCTGGTCGCGGTACCAGCCGATGGCCTCGGATAGCTGCGAGCCGGTCGATGAGCGCACCGTCAGGGACGCGGCCCGCTCAGCCGGATCATTCATCCGCCACACCCGGTCGAGTTCTTGGGCCCACGGAAGGTCCGCGCACAGCCGGGCGAACATGCCGCCGCGGGCTTTGACCGGCGCGAGTTGTTCGGCATCGCCGACCAGAACGGTCTTGGTCCCAGCGGCCGTCGCCGCGGCGAGCAGTTCCCCGAGTGCGCCGGTGCCGACCATGCCTGCCTCGTCGACGACCAGCAGTGTCCGGGCGTCGAACGTGAGCCGGCCGGCGCGCAGGTCGGAGAGTGCTCGGGCGACGGTCCCGCCACGGTCGGCCGCGCCCTCTGCCAGAGCCACGTCGGCGGCTTTACCCGTCGGCGCGACGACCAGAACACACTCGATGCCGCCGCGGTGCGCGGCCTCCCGCAACACCTTCAGTGAGGTGGTTTTGCCGGCACCGGCCGGAGCCGAAAGGGTCTGCACCAACTGAGCTGAGGAAGCGATCTGGCGCATGGAACGCGCCTGGTCCTCCGACAGTCCAGCGGCCTCGCTGATTGCCCTGGTGGGCAATTTCGCCGCATCGTTGCGGGCACCGATCAAGGCGTAAATGTCGCGTTCCTCGGCAATGATTTCGACGGTGGTGAACCGCTCGTGCCCCTCGCGTTGATGCGCTTGACGCGGCGCGGTGATCCGGATCCCGTGCCTGTTGGCGAGCGCTTCAACGATGGTTCGCGGGGTCACTCCGGGGGGAGCGCCTTCAATCACGACGGGCATCCGCGCGGCGATCGCCTCGACCAGATCGGCGCGCGTAAACGCCGCCTTGTCGATCTCCCTGGCGGCCTCATTAGCCGCGTCCCACACGGTGCGCCCAGCCTCGATCCGGGCTTGGCGCGCCTCACGTTGAGCGGTCTCGTCGATACTGAAACCGCGTTCGTCGGTGAGCCACATCTGTTTCAGCTCGGCCCACGGCAGGTGCTCCGGTTTGCGTGGCCTGGTGGCGCGCTGCGCGGCAGCCAATTGCGCCGCGGTGAGACTGTCCTGGGCCTCGACCACGGCAAGATTTTCGGCGGCCCACTCGCGTAGCTGCGTCGAACGCTGGGACCACGCTTCGATCGTTGTGCGGCTGATCCCGGCGACTTCGGCCATACCGGTGTGCGAGTCGATCCGGCCCCACTCGACACCCAGTGCTGCGGCCAGTTCGGTGCGCAAGGTGTTCTGGTAGATGAGGCCGGCAGCTTTGGCCTCATGGTGCAGGGAGTTGCCGTCATAGGTGACGAGCTTCCCGTCGCCGCGAGCCTGGCGGTTGGGCAGGATGACATGGGTGTGCAGGTGCGGATCACCGGCGCGCGACGTTTCGTGTTGGAAGGCCGCCGCCACGAATCCGGGCAGCCGTTGCAGGTCGTTGAAACCGGTCTGCCGGTTGGGGATGCGGGTGTATCCGGCGTGCTGATGCAGGTACTCCATTGCCTCGGCGATGGCCAATCGGTGAGCCTCCGCGATGGCCTTGGAAGTCACTCCGTCGGTGTCCAGGGCGCGCATGAGTGACACCGTTTTCGGCGCGCAGAATGTGAGATCAAAGGCGTGCACCGACCGAGCGTTGAACGCGCTGCCGGTGGCCCCGTTGGGCGCGATCCCGTCCTGGCACCAGCGGGTCACAACGTCCAAGTCGGCATCGTTGGCGCGATCTTCGGCGCTCAGTCCGACCAGCTCCGCAGCGCGCTCGATGTCCCCGGACAGCACCCATACAGGCATCCGGGTCTCGTGCTCGGAGTAGTACTCGCCGAGCCCGCCGTTGGCCACCTGGCGGTCCATCGCGGCGGCCGTCGCAGCCCGCGCGGTGTCGGTGTAGTAGCACACTGACGAGGCCTTCAAGCCTTTCGAAAGTGTCAGCACTGGTCACCGCCTACGGTCTGGCTGTGGGCTGCCTCAGCGCCCACAGCTCGATCATTGCAGATTCACTGCAAATGTGCCAAAAATTATTAGGGCTGTAGATGGTGAGTAAGTGGGAAAAAGCCTGGTGGGGGTAGGGCGGTGGTGGTTGTTGAGGAAATCAGGGGGAAGTTGATGGGTGGGAATCTGGAATCAATGAGGGTGTGGGGTGGTGTGGTGAAGTGCTGGAGATGCCAGGCGGCTGGTGGAGTGGACGCGTACCGACTTCCGGTGTCGGTTTAGTGTCGCGCGAATCTGCACAAGGGCGGCGGCGCGCACGGCAGCAGACGCCGGTGGAGCCGCGGCTTCCTGTTCGATGCTGGCGGCGGCGTTGCCGCCGCCGTTGTCAGGTGGCGGCCCGGCGGGCCGCCAGTCGAGTCGCCGTAGGCGGCTCGACAGAAACGCGCCGGGACGTTCGATGCGGTCCGGCCAGCCCCAGCCTGTCGCGCTCATGTCGGCGTTGAGCCGGTCGGTGACCGTTCGCGCCGTCCACACAGCGGGATCGATCCCGACCGCGTCGATGGCGTCGCAGACGGCGCCGATGTGGCCGCTGCCGAGGCCGTGGGAGCGCGCCACGATCCCGGCGGCGAGTCGCTGCAGCGCTAGAGGCCGGGGCGCGCAGCGCCCCCGGCCCCGCCCCCTCGTTGATCGAACCCTCCCGGCGCGCGCTGCGCGCGCCCTTGGTGAGTACAGACCAACAGGAGAAGAAGACTTAACACCCCCTGACGGGGGTAGGTGGCAAATAGGCTGGTTATCCACAGCCGGGCTGCGGCGGCTGATCAGGTGATAGATGGAGGGCCGGCGCCCGCACGCCGGAGTGGTTGGCCCGCCGTGGCCGCGACGTGCCTCCAGCACCCAACCTGACGCCCGCAGCACCGCCCAAGCACTGGTGACTGTGCGCAGCCCGCATCCCACGGTGGCCGCGATGCGCTCGCGGGTGATCGCGCAATGCTGCCCGTCGTCCCAGTCGGCAGCCTCGGCCATGGCGGTCGCTACCGCGACGACCGTGCGCGCCGCGACCGCCGCCCCGGCCTCGCTCCGCGCGGCCTCGAACTCGACGGGCCCGGCCGCCCACCGCTCCACCGCGGCGAGCCAGCCCGCCCGGCTGGTCCATACGGCAGTGCCGCGTGCGCACGCACCGGCGCGCTCAATCCACGGCCGCAACGGACGGTGCACGGCTTGTTTTTGGTCACGATTACGCGCGCCATCGTGAATCTGCATCAGGCGTGCGCTATCGTGAGACGAGTCCTGCAAGACTTCGCCCCTTCGGGGGTATCGAACCCCTCGCGGTGCCCGCCGCGGGGGTTCTTTTTATTTGTGTGCTGGTAGCCGGGCTGCGGCCCCGGTGCAGATCACATCGCCAGCGGCAAGCCCTCCTCCGTCGCGGTCGGTCCGATCAGCTCGGCGGTGAATCGAAGCCGCCGGGCCAGATCGGGGTGGCCGGTGACGGCGCACGCGAGGTCGGCCAGGATCGTCGACCGGTCGGTGCCGAACCGCTCGGCAATGGCGTCGATCTCGTCCCGCACTGGGATCGGCACTCTCGCTGTCATGACATGCCGGTCGCCCAGCGATGGGCGGCCGGTTCTTCGACCTGTTGTAGCCATGCCGCAATCCTCGGTGAGGCTTTCTGAAAGCGCGTGGCGACACGCCGTAACCATTCCGAGATTTTTCACGCGGTGTGGGCGGTGGGCAGGGCGTGAAGCTCTTCGGCGGCGTATGTGTAGAGGTGGCCGTGAATTTGCCAGCGGCCGTCGGTGCGTTGCGCGGCGATGAATTCTCGCCGATCCCGTGGGTGTTGGGTGGCGAAGCGGACGCGCTGCTGGCCGGCGATGGCGGCGGCGGGGGCGAGCTGGTTGGTGATGTCGGCGATGATCACCTGCTCGGCGCCGGTGAGAGGTCTGCTGCGTGGGTCGTAGCCGAGGTACCAGTCCGTGCGGCGATACCAGGACGTCGCGGCGGGCCCGCTGTGGCGCGCGAGGCACGCTTGTGCACGACTGGGATACCACTCGATCGCCAGGCCGTGAGCGTCGAGTAGTGCGTACTGGCGTCGGCCGGCGAGTTGGACCTGCCAGGTGTCCGGAGCGTTGGCGAAGTGGGCGATCGCGGCGTCTTCGAAAGCGGCAAGCATGCTTTTCGTGGGTCCTTTCCGGGAGACAACAACGCAAGGCAGTCTTGACGGTAGGCGTGCGTCGGCGTACCGTCAAGACTGTCTTGCTCGTGTTGGATTGGGGTCGTGGATGAGGACGGTGGTGCGGTGGAGGAGCTTCGGCGCGCGCACGCCGAGTTGGTGCGGCTCACCGGTGAGTTGGCTGAGGCGCGCGAGCGTCGCCGTCAGTCGGCGCGGCGCCTCGTTGAGGCCGGTTATGGGCCGAGTTGGATTGCTCAGCAGCTCGGCGTTACCCGCCAGGCCGTGGACGGGTTCCTGCGGTACAAGGAGCGCAGGCAGCGCTGACGGCCACGCTCGGCCCTTCCTCGTACTGGCCGCGTCTGTGTGTGTCGGTCGGCGGGGTCAAGGCTCGCCCGGAGGGCGACGGCGTCGCCGCGTGGCCTTGACGCCGCTGGCCGACACATTTCACATACTCGCGGTCGAGGAAGGGATCTCGGATAAGGCACCGGTTTTGTCTGATTTGTGTGTAAATCAGACATTTTTAGACACTCTGGAAGGTGTTGCATTGTATGAACATTCGACCTTGGTGCGGGTGTCGGAGTGACGGGTTACGCTGCGCCTATGGCCACAGCACCGCCGTCATCACCGGCACCTTCGGCGCCGCCACCTTCACCAGTGCGGGTGGGGCTGCGCCGGCGCGTGTGGGTTGGGGTGGTCGCCGCTGTCGTGGCGGCCGCGATCGGTGGCGGAGCGGTCGGGGCCTTGACGATGAGTGCCACCAGCAACCGGGTCCCATCGGTAGTCGCTGAACCCGAAGCTCTCAGCCCCAGCCCCGGTGAAGTACACGCCCAAGACGTACGGCTGTGTACGAAATTCTTGCTGGTGAATGTCGCCACTCCCGATGACGCCTCTAAATCCGAGGTACTGCCAGCCGTGGCAACGCTGGAACTGGCCCTCGATCAAAACCAAGCTGCGAGTCCAACGATTAGGTCGGCGATCGCGGCCGCGCGTGACGCATTCGCGGGCCGGATCGCGGCGAACGTACGCGCTCGAGGCCTGGCCGAATTGGCGCCGTTCGATCGTGAGGCCGCACAGGCGGCGATCGACGAGGCGTGGGCCGCGTGCAGATTGGACGAAGAATGAGGCAGGAAATTCGGTGTGAGCCAGAGGCTTTCAGCGCCTCGGTCATCGCGGCAGCGTCCGCGGTGGGCGCTACCGCTGTGCAGGCAGCGGTGCCCGCGGGTGTTGCGGCCGCACCGGCAGAGCCGGTAGGTGCGGTGATCGTCGCCCGTGCAGCGGGCTGGGCAGGCTGGCGGTCCGGTCTGGCAGGTGCGGTGAGCGCTGAGGCTGGGCAGCGCAGTGCTGCTGCCGCGGCGACGAGTGCCGCGTTCAGCGCGAATGACGCGGCAGACCATACCAGATGGGCGACTGTTCGGCTGTGAGCGCCGTGGCGGGAGATGTGCCGGTTCCGGGTGGGTCCGGTGGCGCGCTGGTCGCCTCCGTGTGGCCTCAAGCGTCGGAGACCGAACTCGATGCCTGGGCGGCCGATCACGCAAGCGTTGGCCGGGACTTTGAGCGCCGCGCCGAGGATCTAAACGAAGAGATGCTGAAGCAGGCGAGCCTGTTGGTGGGTGCCGCGGGCGACGCTAATCAGCGAACAGCCTCCGCCCTGCGTGATTACCTTTACACGGGGGCCAATGCGCTGAAGGCCGCGAGCGCCGAGGCGTCGGCCCTGCGCGCAGTGGTGCTTGGTCTGAAAATCGACCTGACTAACCTGGCCGACGAAGGCACCACCGCGCTGGACTCCGCGCCAAATGCCGCGACACACGCCGCGCTCACGGCGCGCTACGCGGCCGAGGCGACCGCGATCGCCGCAGCCGCTGCGGCGGAGCTCGAGGCGGTGCCGGTGACACCGCCGCCGCCCCCACCACCGTGGGAGAGCAAAGACCTAGCCGACCGCGCAAAGGACACGGAAACGGCAGACGCGGAGAGCCGCCGCGATACCACAGTGCAGGCTGTGGATCACCGCGGTGAGCGCGAAGGCGGCGACAACGCAGTTGCCGCCGATGGAGAAAAACCCACTCGCATCGCGGATGCGGGCGCCGAGGGCGCGGTAGAGGGTGATACAGCGACGCCGGATGCTGGTAGTGATCCGGTAAGGATCGCCGAGGACACCGGTTTGGGCGATGAAGTTCTTACGCCTACGAAAGTCGCTGACGCCCTCAATGAGCCAACTGATGGGTCGGGCACCACGCAGTTTATGCCGTTGTCGCCCGCGTCGATGTTTCAGGGCGGCGCGCCTTCGATGCCGGGCAATCCGGCGTCGTTGGGTGGGGCGGCGGGATCAGTGAAGCCGCCGCAGATTCCGTCGAGTGCGCTGAATCCGTCGAGTGCGTTTAATCCGGCGCAGTCGTTGGGTGGGGCGAGCAGTTCGTTGAATGCGCCGACGTCGCCGGCGGCGTCGAATCCGTTGCAGGCGTTCACGGCGCCGTTGTCGGACACGGCCGGCTCCTTTCAGTCGGGGCTGAGTTCGGGGCTGGGGTCCTCGGCAGTCAGTGGTGTGGGGCCGCGCGCGGTTGACCCGGCTATGTTGTCCTCGCCGCCGCCTGGGGTGACGGGCCAGCCGGTGGCGGCGGCGCAGGCTGCGGGTGTGGTCGGTCCGGGTGCGCCTGCTGCCCCGCCCCCGCCGCCTGCGGGGCCGGTGGGTGGTGGGATGCCGATGGGTGGCGGCGGGATGATCCCCCCGGCGTCGGGCGCGGCGGCACCGCTGGGGCCCTACACGCCACCTGGGGGCGCGGCTCCTCCTGCTGGGACTCCTGCGGCGACCGCGGCGGCGTCGGCGCCCTCGGCGGGGCCGGCGGCGTCGACTCCTGGGTCGGCGCAGGGTGGTACGACTGCGGCCCCGTTGGTGGGCAGCACTACTGGGGCGGCTGCGGCGATGACTGATCAGGAGATGAACCCGGATTTGGCAACCGCTACACGGGTGTTAGAGGGGCTGGTGCGCGGCACGACCGCCGCGAAGGATCCCGTGTACACGGAGTGGGCGGTGGCGGTGACCCGCACGGCGATGGGGCCGATCACGGTGATCGCCTCAAGTGTTGGTGGGGGCGCCTATCTGCCTTCGTCGGTGTATGTGCCGATGGGGGTGCGGGTCGCGCCCTTGGATTCGAGTCTGCCGATGGGATGGGCGTCGCAGTTCATGGGCTGGCAGCATCCGGTCGATGTGGTGATTGCCCATGCGCAGACGATGGCGCAGACCGTGGCGGGGGTGCGGGTTTCGGCGATCGCCACCACCGATGGGTTCGGTCCGCGGCCCAAGGATGGGGCGGATTTCGTGGCGGTGACGGTGCGTGAGATTTTGGGCCGGCCCGGCAGCGCGCCGATGTTTGACGGGGCGCATCAGCACCGGTTGACGACTGTCGATCCGTCGCTGGCGCAACGGGTTGCCGCGCTGGACCGGGGCGGGGATATGACGACGGCGGTTGCCGCGGATTTGTCGGTGGCGGTGATCCGTGCCGCCCAGGAGCACACCCGCCCTGATGGGGTGGGTGTGGTTCACGACGATGATGTGAAGGCGTTGTTGGCGATCAAGGACCGCAAGCCGGTGGACTGGGATCAGCATTTTCAGGACGTGTCGGCGCGCGACAATCATGCGATCGTGATGCCCGAGGCGGCCGCCACGCCGGTTGACCTCGATGATGCGGAGGTGTCGGTGGCGCTCCGCGCACGCTACACCGGGTTCTATATTGCTGGACGCATCGTGGAGTTGGTGCGTTGCTGGCGGCAGTCACCGCCGAGCATTCTGGATATTGCGTACTGCGGGTTGATGGCCGGCGCAGGCGGTGCTGTGGCCGCAGTTATCGGCGCTTGGGAGCGGGAAGGCGCGGCATGACGATCAAGATGGCCGCGGCGTTAGCCGAATTTGCTAAGCGCGGTCGAAAATACGGATGGAATGTCTTCCGACGGCAAGCATTAAACCTGGTCTTGCACCAAGCGCGGGCCGGAACCCTTGACCAGCACTGGCGGGAGACCGAGGTCGCCGCGCTTCTCGAAGGCTGGCGGGACGGTGAGCCTGCGCCTGCGGATCGAACATCCCCGCTTTACGCGCTGTCGGCGTTAGGTGTTGACCGTGAGCGGCAGACAGACTACGAGCGCGCCGTGCTGGCCTTAACGGAGGTAGTCGAGATGCCGGTCAGCGATTGGGATCCGCTTCGCGGACCAAGTGTTGGCCCGCTGCGCGCGGTCCATGCGTGGCACACCGCCAGCCTAGAACTGGTGAACGAGGAACTAGACGAGAGACTTCGACGCCTGTGTGACACCAGTTTTAAACAGCACTTCGTGGAGTATCACCGTCAGCAGTGCGACGTGCTGAGCGAATCCTACGAGGCAGCGCTCGCAGGTGCAGGCATCGCGATCGACTGGGTGAGCCGATCGCGAGCACGCTTCACAGAATGGCCGGAGAGCCCAGAGCGCACGATGCGGTTGCAGTGGCTTGAGGACGCAGAAATCACCGCCGAACGCGAGCGGCTGCCTGAGTACTGGAAGGAGCCGCTGCGGTGAGCGCACCGGTAATTCCCTTTCAAAGCGCTGTCGACGGCGCGCTGGGCACCGTCGTTAACCTGCTCGGCGATGGGCTGTCGTCGTTACTCGGGCAGGAAAAGCGACACAACCAGAGCCAAACTGATGGCGGCCATGAAGCCGGTGAGGACGATGCCGGGGCGCACGCCGACGCCGAGGATCAAGGTCTTGGTTCGTTAAAGGCGCTGTTGCAGCGGCTGGACGAGTTGAAAAAGGGCGCCGATGCGACGGTGGCGGCAGCCGATGAGGAAGCTCGGCGGGCCAAGGAGCGGGTGGATGCGGCGCGCGAGAAGATCAATGCGGCGATCGAGAAGCTCAAAGACAAGCAGAAGCGCGGCGAGGACATCACCCCGGCAGACCTTGATGCGGCGCGCAAGCTGGTCACCGACGAGTTGCAGTCGGTGCAGCAAGATTTAGAGAAGCTCAACGCCGCGGTGAAGAAGGCCGCCCAGCGCACCGCGGAATTGGCGGACCTCCACAACGAACTCGCCACCGACAACGCCGTCGACAACGGCGTCGATGGCGGCGGCTGGGACCGGTCACTGCTGCCTGACCCCGAGCCGGCGCCTCCGAACCCCGAGCGACAGCACGCGGCCCCGACCGGGTTTATGCCGGGGATGGCGCCTGGCATGCCGGGGTTCCCGATGCCGGGATTCCCCTCTATGGGGGGTGGGCCTGGCGGCATGCCTGGGTTGAGTGACCCGTTGAGTGCGTTGACTGGACTGGGCCAACACGGCGACGCCGGTTTGGGCCTCAAAGATAAACCACCCCTGGATGATGCGGCCGATGGCAAGGAGATCGGGTTGCATGACGACGAGGGTGGCGATAAGGACGTCGACACCGATAAGGGAGCGGAGAAGGTCAGCGACGAGGGCGGTGAAGCCGGCGATGAGGGTGCGCAGACCACCCCGGCGGCCAATGATGAGGCACCGGCTGGTCCGCCGCCACCGACGACTGAGGTCCAGTTGCGTGATGGCCAGACGGTCGAGGCGCGCACCGCGCAAAGCGCTGAGGCGGTGCGCGGGGTGTTGGCTGGAGCCAGTGTGAGCGAGGGCTACCAGCAGGCGGGGATCACGTTGCCGCCGCCGGGTACTCCGGTGACCGAGCCGTTGCCGCCGACGCAGCTCAAGGCCGGTGACCTGGGGGTGTGGAAGGACCACATGGTCATGGCGTTGGGCGGTAACAAGGTGTTGGTCTCAGGGCAGGTGCAGCCGCTGGATTCGGTGAGTTCGGGCCCGGACTTTTTGGGCTGGATCGACCCGACCGGCGTTGGAGTGGGTCGTCCCTAGTCAACAAGAGCGTTCCCTAGTCAACAAGAGCGTGGAGCCAGCGCGCTGTCGCCGCGAATGCTCCGACACCAGCAACGGCTGCCATTGGTGCCGCAACGCCGCCGCTGAAGTGGGTGAGTGCCGCAGCCCCAGCGCCCACATGCAGCGCAAACACGAGAATCACTGTCGCCCGCAGTGGCAGCAGCCGCGACCGGCTCGGTGTCGTCGTCGGCATGATGGTGGTCCTTCCAGTCGATTCCTATTTCGGAGGCTCGGACCGGGTCCTACGGTGCGAGGATCGATCCAGTCGCCTCTATCCGGTAAGTACCGGCCAATCCGCCTGTTTCCGTCATGCCTCCCATGATCAGTTCCGGACCGGCACTGACCGCCGCCACCAGCGCGACACGCCTAAACGCGTTTTGGACCGGCGCGCCGCCGACTCCACGAGAGTCTTGGTTCTAAAGAATGTGGACGGCTCAGATCCTGTCGCGACCACGGGCCGCGTGACTCCCCGTCAAGTTCGGCGAGGTGTCGGTGCCGACGGCTACGTTGAAGTGAGAGTCCAGCAAGATGCGGGACATGAGCTGGAGGTAGTCGATGGATCCCGTCACTATCGTCGCGGCGGCGGTCGCGATCGGTGCGTCGGAGGGCGTACGCGAAACAACCAAGACGGCGATCACCGATGCGTACGCCGCCCTACGGAACTGGCTCACGAGCAAGTACACGTCAGTGACCGCCGAGGTCACCGGCCTTGAGACGGAACCGCAAGAGGAGTTGCGGCGGGCTCTGCTAGCCAAGAAGCTCGCAGCAGCTGGCGCCAATGACGACTCGGAGCTGCGTGAACTGGCGCAGACCCTGTTGACCTTGGTAGAGGAGGAGGAACCCGACGCGCCAGCGACGGTAGGTGTGATCTTGCGGCGCGCCTCCATCGGAGGTGACGTCGAAATCAGCGACGTCGCGGTCGACGGCGGCAGCGGAGTGATCGCAGAGGACATTAATGCGGACGGCTCGCTGCGAGTCAGTAGCGTATCGGCTCGCAGCCCCCAGGCGCCGCCCCACCCTTAGGTGGCGCGGAAGCCGTAGCCAGCGAGCTTGCTTTCGCGCAAACCTTCACCTCGACCCAGCGGAATGTCAACGTGGGCCGCGACAACGTCACCAACGTCACCATCGAAGCGGCAACCGCAGCCGGGAAGAGTGGGGGCCGTACCCGCGCAGTCACCGTCTCGGCCGAGCGGATGCCCGTCAAGATGAACATCTGGAAGGTCACAGTGCACAACGGCACTACGGGGCCTATCACCGATCTCGAGCCTGAGGTGTACCTCGTCGACGAGACCGGAGCGCGATCGGCCGGGATGTGTGTGCCAGCGAAGGAGAAGATTTCGGTTCGAGAACTCGCCCGCGAAATTTTGACTGAAAACCTGAGCGGAGGACTGGACGCGATTGGTCAACACGCCCAAGGGATGTACGGGGGGCTGCCGCAGGGCATGGGGTTCGGTGGTCCGCAATTCGGACAGCTCGGCGCATACGGGCCGATGATGACCAATTACCTAGTGGATTCGCCCAGGGGGGCGGCGGTATTTCAGAGCATGCAGCAGCAGATGGTCGACCGGTTCCCGCGGGTGGTGCCCGCCGGCCAATCCGCCAGCGTGGCCTATGTCGCGGACCCCGGCGAGGTACGCGCCGACATCCAGTTCGCAGACGAGGTGGGCGATCTTTGGCGCCGCCCGTACGGAGAACCTCCTGAGCCGGTGCTCGTGGATGACGCCCCGACTTAACCGCTATCTCGTTTCTAGAAATTCGAGTCGAATCATTACTTGTCTCAGATCTCGTGGTTTGACGCGTCGTCGTGAGCTTCCGCCGGCGATGTCACCCTGGGTCCGTTCAAACGACTTCGCGTACGTCTGCGGGGGTGGCGGCTCTGCGGTGGGTTGCGAGGAAGTTGTCGATGAGGGTTGTGCAGTCGTCGCGCGTGATGGTGCGCAGGCCGGTCATGCGTGCGAATGCGAGGGGTCCGACGAGTTGGCAAATTGCGAGGTCGCGGTCGATGTTGCCGAGTTCGGTGTGGGCTTTCGAGCTGGTGAGGATGGCGTCGAACGGTTGGCGGTACTGGTCGACGACGCGGGCCCGCAGTGCCCCGGATGCGTGACTGTTGTCGGTCTCTTCTTTGGCGCCGGTGGGGCCGAGTGAGAGCCATGCCAGGGTGGTGACGTGCAGCGGGGCGTCGTTGAACAGGGCGGCTTGGCGGCTGAGCAGCTCGATCAGTTGTTCGCGTAAGGAACCGCTGGTCGGTGCTGGTGTGCTTACCTGCGGTAGTAGCCGCTCGAAGGTGGCGGCAAGCAGATGCGACGAGCTCTGAAAATGCCGATAAAGGGTGGTGCGGGCCACCTTGGATGCTTTGGTGACGGCATCGATAGTGACGGCCTCGACGCCTCCGGTGCTCAACAGTGTTGCCGCAGCATCCAATAGTCGATTCCGTGACCGGATCCGCCGCGGATCGATGTCGTCATCATCGGGCAGGGAGGGCTGATTGCTGTCGCTCACGGGTCACCTCGGCGGTCGATTTCGGCGATGTCGCACCGGGAAGTCTAGCAGTTGTGGTACTACCAGTAGCGCAGCGAAACTTGAAGTAGCGGGAGCGTTTCTGTGTCAGATCGTGCGGTGCCGTCGGAACGGCTGCCTTCTCATACCCCGACCTGTATGGGGTGTGGTCCGGACAATCCGCACGGCCTGCATGTGGAGGTCTACCGCAGTGCGGATTCGGTGTATGCCGATGTCACATTCGACGAGCGCCACATCGGAGCCCCCGGCCTGGCGCACGGTGGGGCCGTCGCCGCGGCCTGCGATGACGTGCTGGGCTTCACGCTGTGGATCGCCGGCACGCCTGCGGTGACGCGCAGTCTGACGGTGGAGTATCTGCAACCAGTACCGCTGCACCGGCCCCACCGGATCACCGCGCACATCAGCGCCCGCGAGGGTCGGGCGTTGCACGTCGCGGCGACCGGCACCTGCGAAGGGGCCACCCGGTTCACCGCGACGGCCGTATTCATCGTGGTTGATACCGCACATTTCGCCGCCCACGGCGATATCAGCGGTTTTGGGGAGATCCTCGAGCAGTTCTCGCGCCGCGGCGGCGATCACACACCATGACCGTCGCCAGCGCCCGAGCGAGCGACACGCCCACCGGGCTCGACGAGGAGTATTCGGTTGCCGATCAGGTTCACGCAGCCGGGGTGCCGCGTTCGCGCGTCTCGGCCCGTCGTCGCGAGGCCATCATGGATGCCGCCCTGGCTATAGCTACCACCGGCGGTTACGACGCGGTGCACATGCGGACGGTCGCCGAGCACGTCGGCATGGCCGTGGGCACGCTGTACCGCTATTTCCCGGCCAAAACCCATCTGCTGGTCGCGGCGCTGAGTCGAGAATTTCAGCGTCTCGACGTCGCCGGGACCTGGACAACCGGTGCCGGCACACCGCGGCAGCGATTGGAGCGACTGACCAGCCACCTGCACGGCCGGTGGCAGCGCGAGCCGCTGCTGACCGACGCCATGACCCGGGCTTTCGCCGCGGCCGACACCCGCGCCGCCGCGGAACTTGATTCTGCCGCCGCAACGATCCACACGCTGCTGGCCCGCACCCTCAGCGCGGGCGAGCCGACACCGACACATCTGGTTGTCGCCGGCCTCATCTCCGACATCTGGCTGGCCAACCTGCTCGCCTTCATCAGCGGGCGGGTGTCCGCCGAGGAGACCCGTGACCGCATCGACCGGGCCGTTCATCGGCTACTCGACAGCGCCGCCGCGCACTCCGAGGAACCGTAACGATACTCCTAGTATCGCAGCGATACCTGCCGTACCCTTAGGGGTGCGACTCGATGATGCGTCGAAGGAGAACGCCATGTACACCCAGTGGATCGAAGATTGTGTCG
>Ga0079225_10000704_pt1 | contig 18271 bp, 14 predicted proteins | sample Poulit2012_FD_76344 | JGI IMG/M metagenome (GOLD analysis project Ga0079225, IMG submission 76344) | Agricultural soil microbial communities from Georgia to study Nitrogen management - Poultry litter 2012 | ecosystem: Environmental > Terrestrial > Soil > Agricultural land | place: USA: Georgia... | reverse complement strand
CCGGGATTTCAACCCGATCTGCAGCCCCGATGCTAGAAGCCAGATCCCAGGCATGGATAAACAGATCGAGACTGGGAAAAGCAAGGCCCTCACTGACTACCCGCGGGCCCAATGGCGAATCGACGACGGCGTCAAGATCTGCCTCAGCCACTGCCTGACGCGCAGGATCTACCAACTCAGCCCACCATTGGCCAGGGGGCCATTCAACAGCTTCACCCGGTTGCTCAGGCCATGTCCGCTGCACCAGATTACCTCGCATGATCGATGTACCGGTGCTTGTCGCTGCGCCGACATGACCGAGTACGTCAAGTGCCCGCCAACCTTTGCATGGCGATGGCAACATCCATTGATCTTCAGACACCTGTTGGACGATCTCACTGAAAAAATCCAGACCCCAGACATAAATTTGGTCAGATGTTAGATTCATCACATCAGTTTAGCCTCTGTCTACCGCACGTATCAAAGCCCTAAAAAAACGTCACCTCGAATGTGCACCTTCGATCGCAAGAACAACATCTCAGGGAAGCTCACGCTACGCACTCGCGTCGCTAACCCCGACCGGAGCGCGTGAGAACGTATTCTTATAAGCGTGGCTACCACCACACGGCGGCCGTTAACCAGGACTTCGGAGTGTCACTTGCAACCAGGGTAAGGCCAGCAGTACCTTCTCCTTGTGTTCCAGAACATCAGCCAGCCGAGGTAGGTTTCAGACCACGTAGATGCAAGCTAGATACACTACATTGAGAACTTGACATTTTTGACGTGACGCAGTTCACTGGATTACACTACATGGAAAAATTATTTCGCATCGTGGAGGTAAACGCGAGTGGACGTGCAAGAGTTCAACGCCTTGTCACAGGCTGAAGCCGAGCAGGCTTTACGACCGTGTTTGGACGTTCCCCGTTGGATAGACGACGTCACAGCGGGACGCCCATACGATACGGTCCAATCAGTACTTGACCGTGCCGAACAATCCGGCGCGCAATTAAGTGCCGCTGAGGTCGACCAGGCAATGGCGCATCACCCTCGCATTGGGGAGCAAGCCAAAGGCACCGGTAAAGAAGCCACCTTATCCCGCGATGAACAAGCAGGCTTAGGCACCGTAACCGACGATGTCCAAACCCGACTCGCTCAAGGAAACGCAGAATACGAAGAGCGTTTTGACCGAGTTTTTCTTATCCGAGCAGCAGGCCGCAGCCCCGAAGAAATCTTGACGCAATTGGAGCGCCGCATGGAAAATTCTCCGGAGCAGGAAGTAACTGAAGTCGCCGAGCAGCTCAACCAAATTGCCTCGCTCCGTTTGAAAGGACTGTTCTCATGAGTTTTGTAACCGCCCATGTCCTCGATGCTTCGCTCGGCACCCCGGCCACCGGCGTGACCATCACGCTGCTAGCTGCCGACAATACCGAAATTGCCCAGGCCGTCACCAACGACGACGGCCGCGTGCCCGATCTGGGCCCTGAGACCCTGGATTCCGGTGTATACCGGATCACCTTTGGAACAGGCGAATATTTTGCCAGACGAAACGTAGAGACCTTCTACCCGTCGATCACCGTGGATTTTAAGGTCGATGCTAACCAAAAGCATTATCACGTGCCGCTGCTATTGAGCCCGTTCGCCTACTCCACCTATCGCGGCAGCTGACCCAGGAGCTGATAGCGCAGTCCGTCAGCGGTTGCCGCAAGGATAAAAGGAACCAGTACTAGGAGACTATTTTCATGACTCAAACCGCCCCAAATACCCAGACCAGCAACGGCACTGTACGGCTCACGGCCAACCAATACGGTAAAGCCGAAAACCATGTTGTGCGCGTTTACCGAGATAGCAAACGTCACAGCCTACGTGATCTAAATGTCACCTCGCAGTTGCGCGGAGACTTTGCCAGTGCACATACTGAAGGCAATAACGAGCACGTGGTCGCCACGGATACCCAGAAAAACACAGTTTTTGCCAAAGCCAAGGAGAATGGCATCGAATCACCCGAGCAATTCCTGCTCGGGCTAGCCGATCACTTCACCTCTAGCTTTGACTGGGTCACCGGCGGTCGTTGGGCCGCAGAAGAATATGGCTGGTCGCGCATTAATGACCATGATCATGCCTTCTACCGTTCAGCGCCCGAAGTTCGTACGGCCTTGCTTGTCCGTGACGGCGACCGTGATGTGATGATCTCCGGTTTCCATGATCTGACGGTACTCAAGACCACCGAATCTGGCTTTGTGGGCTATCCGAAAGACAAGTACACGACGCTACCAGAAACCGAAGATCGCATCCTTGCCACAGATATCGCCACTCGTTGGCGCTATAACACCACCGATGTGGATTTTGAAGGCACCTATGAGAAGGTCAAGGACATTATTCTATCGACCTTCACCGATCACTATTCCTACGCGTTGCAGCACACGCTGTACCAGATGGCTGAAAAGGTGATCGCTGCAGTCCCAGAAATTGATGAAATCAAGTTCTCTTGCCCGAATAAACATCACTTCCTGTACGACCTTGATCGCTTTGGCCTAGAGAACCCCAACGAGGTATTCTATGCGGCTGACAGACCCTACGGCTTAATTGAGGCAACAGTTGCACGGGAAGGTGCCGATGTTGACGAGCGTGACTGGATTGGCGTGGCAGGCTTCTGCTAATTGGTTCGACCTGGGCTGTCGCTGACTAGTGGCCCGACTGCTAGTAGGCCTACGACAAAACCGCCCCGCAGTTTCACTCTGAACCTGAGTCGAACTGCGGGGCGGTTTTTATATGTACCTGGTAGATGCGCCATCTGCTATTGAACGTGTCACGGCGCCTCCGGGCGGTATTTTTAGGTATTATCTGATCAGACTCGTCCAAATACGGCCCACCAAGACCAATGATGTGCAATTACGGGGCCAATGCCGGTCGTTGTATTTATTGGCTTTAGCTCAGCATCAGTGATGGCAATGAACTGTGCCAGTAGGCGCGCCTTATCAGCGGCACTGCGGCAGGACGGATTTTAGACCTGGCACCTTGCAGAGTACGGGGGTTGATTCTGTCATTGGCCCAAAGTCTGGGTCGTCTCCCCCGACAGGGTGCGAGTAATCCTGGTTCGTCGACGATGGTGATTGCTTTTCTTCATAATGAGCAGTCATTTTTTCCCTACTTTCATATAGCGGAAATTACTATTCACTGCATGAAAGTAGTATGACGCATGAGCCTGAGCCCGTCAAGAGGTTGACACTAAACTATTGCACGCAATGCTGCACTACTCGACGCGATTGAGGTCTGCACTTATTTGACGTGCAGCCTCCTGCAACAGCGGCACCGCACGGCCAGCGAAGTCCTCGTCTAACCGGCTCGTCGGGCCGGACACTGACACCGCCATTGGAGTTGGAGCACCAACAACATCAACAGCAAAGCATCGCACACCCAGCTCTTGCTCCTGCTCATCTATGGCATATCCCCGCTGCCGCACACGCGCTAGCTCGGCCTCCAGGTCAGCGAAATCGGTCAGAGAATTTGGAGTCAGCTCCGGCATACCCGATGAATGCACAATCTGAGCGATGCGCTCGTGATCAAGCGCTGGCAAAACTGCCTTTCCCACACCAGTGGCCGAAGGGTGTACCCGTCGGCCCACCTCTGTAAACATCCGCATTGAGTGTTTTGAAGGCACCTGTGCCACATAGACCATCATGTCGCCGTCAAGTACTGCAACGTTTGCACTCTCTCCCAGCGCCGAAACTAGCGAGCGCAGGTGCGGGCGCACAATGTCACCCAATTGACGGCCCGCCAGATCACCAAGCCGCATTAAAGTCGGGCCCAGCGCGTAACCCCGATCCTGCAACTGTCTAGCACACCCCAAATTCACTAAGGTACGAAGCAGACGGTGAATGGTCGGCATTGGCAAATCAGCGCGCTCCGCCAATTCACTTAACGTCGCGCGGCCACCTGCATCGGCAATCAGGCCTAGTAAAACAAAGGCTCTCTCAACAGACTGGACTCCTGGCTTAGTCTCTTTGACTGGCTCAGCACCATTTGCGGGATTAATAGCATCGGTTGGTGGTTTTACGCTCGGCTTTTCCACACTGCACTCCTTTACATCAGCAATTACGACCATCTTACATTGAAAGTGGAATTGAAGTTCCACTTGCCGAAATTAGCTGAATAAGCGATACTGGTTTTCACGTAGTAAAGATACAGTTTCATAATACGAAATAACAATGTTTTTGAAGGAGTTCTTTGATGACAGCACCCAGCCCCGGCTATTCCATTACAGTGCGGGTCTCAACTCCTGCCACGTTCACCGCGACCTCAGATGTCACAAATGCCGTCGCCAGCACTGGCGCCCAGATCACCGCGGTAGACGTCGTCGAGTCATCACATGCAGGAATGACCGTTGATGTCTCGTGTAATATTCGCGACCGTGCACACGGTGACGAAATTCGCGCAACCGTAGATGCCTTGGAGGGCGCTACCGTCGGAAATATTTCCGACCGTACCTTTCTTATGCACTTGGGCGGCAAACTTGAGTCTAAACCCAAGGTTCCTTTGCGCAACCGTGATGACCTCTCCCGCGCCTATACGCCCGGGGTCGCTAGAGTCTGCCAGGCCATCGCCAAAAATAAGGCAGACGCTCGAAACCTCACGATCAAGCGAAATACCGTAGCGGTTGTAACTGATGGCAGCGCCGTACTGGGTTTGGGAGATATCGGTCCCGAGGCCGCCATGCCCGTTATGGAAGGCAAAGCCGTCCTGTTTAAACAGTTTGCCGGAGTGGATGCTTGGCCAGTTGCCCTGGACACCAACGATACCGAAAAAATCATCGATATCTGCAAGGCGATCGCCCCGGCCTATGGCGGTATTAACCTCGAAGATATTTCTGCTCCGCGCTGTTTTGAAATCGAATCACGACTGCGCGAGGAACTGGATATACCAGTGTTTCACGATGATCAACACGGCACCGCAATTGTCACTCAGGCTGCGTTGATCAACGCTTTGAAGGTGGTCAACAAAAATATTGGTGACGTGCGCATCGTAGTATCTGGTGTTGGTGCAGCTGGGACAGCCATCATCAAACTCCTGATTGCCTCCGGGGCAACCAATATCTTGGCTGCGGGCCGCAATGGAGTCATTGAACACGGCTCAAACCACGACGACGAACACCGTAGATGGTTAGCGTCCCATACAAACCAGGAAAACTTCAAGGGAAGCCTCAAAGAGGCCGTTGCCGGTGCTGATGTGTTTATTGGCGTTTCGGCCCCGGATCTACTCGATGAAGACGATATGAAAAATATGAACTCAGATGCGATCGTCTTTGCCATGTCGAACCCAGATCCAGAAATCAACCCCGAGGTAGCAGCTCGAAATGCGGCGGTAGTAGCAACCGGCCGCTCGGATTACCCCAACCAGATCAACAACGTGCTTGCCTTCCCCGGTTTCTTCCGCGGGCTACTAGACGCCCATTCCCACAATATTACCGACCAAATGTTGGTAGCTGCTGCAGAAGCCATTGCCTCTTGTGTCTCTGCCGATGAGCTCAATCCCAGCTACATCATCCCTTCTGTCTTTGACGCTGAAGTCTCCACACGGGTGGCCGACGCGATTGTCGAAACTGCCCAGCAAGACACCTAAAACGACTCGATATAGATAGTTTAGAAAAACGAGAAAAGGAGCCATGCACTCATGACTATCACTGTGACCGGACGCCAAGACCTACCGAGAATTGATGAGATTCTTACCCCGGAGGCCCTGGCATTTATTGAGAAACTCCACCAGCGTTTTGCCGCAACACGCAATGATCTTATGGACGCCCGAGTCTCTGCACGGCGTGCCGCGGCAGAGTCTGGCCGGCTGGATTTTCTACCGGAAACCCGTGAGGTTCGCGAATCCGACTGGCAGGTTGCCCCTGCCCCGGAAAAACTGCGTGACCGTCGCGTGGAAATCACAGGCCCGGCCGCACCGGCAAAAATGGCAATCAATGCACTAAACTCCGGGGCCAAAGTTTGGTTAGCTGACTTAGAAGACGCAGCTGCACCGTTCTGGCACAACATGATTGAATCACAACTGAATTTGCGCGACGCTGCCCGCGGCGACTTGTCCTTCACCTCTCCGGAAGGCAAGTCCTATACTTTGCGGGAAGACGGTGAAGTAGCCGTTGTCGTGATGCGCCCACGCGGCTGGCACCTTTCGGAGAAAAATATCGAGATTGATGGCCAACGCGCTATCGGTGCATTGGTGGACTTCGGTCTACACTTTTTCCATAACGCAGCAACACTGCATGAACGCGGCGAAGGCCCGTTCTACTACCTGCCAAAAATGGAGTCGTATCTTGAAGCACGCCTATGGAACGATGTCTTCACCTTCGCTGAATCAGAGCTGGGACTGGACCACGGCATCGTACGCGCCACCGTTCTGATTGAGACCATCCCGGCAGCCTTCCAAATGGATGAGATCCTATACGAACTGCGGGACCATGCCTCAGGCCTGAACGCTGGGCGTTGGGATTATCTGTTCTCAATAATCAAGACCTTCCGCGAAGCCGGCGAAAAATTCATCCTTCCTGATCGTGCCGATGTATCGATGACGGCCCCGATGATGCGCGCCTATACCGACCTATTGGTTCAGACGTGCCATAAACGTGGCGCATTCGCCGTCGGCGGCATGGCGGCGTTCATCCCTAACCGGAATGAACCAGAAACGACCAAGAATGCCATAGAAAAAGTCAAAGCAGATAAGCAGCGCGAAGCCGGAGACGGTTTCGATGGTTCCTGGGTCGCACATCCAGGTCTGGTTGATATCTGCGCCGAGGAATTCACTGCGGTGCTGGGCCAGCGACCAAATCAAGTCGACCGGCAGCGCGATGATGTAAATATCACCGCCGAGGATCTGCTCGATATTTCTTCAGCGCCCGGACAGGTCACTGAAAAAGGTGTGCGCGCCAATCTCTACGTTGCCGTGGCCTATACCGCTGTCTGGCTTTCGGGCAACGGTGCGGTCGCCATCCACAGTTTGATGGAAGACGCCGCAACCGCCGAGATCTCGCGTTCACAGGTGTGGCAACAAATCGCTAACAAAGTCACTGCCGTCGATACCGGTCAGACTATTACCGCTGAACGGGTATCAACTATCCTGGACGAAGAAGTGGCACGGCTACGCGAAGAGCTCCAGGACGATGAGCGCTTCCAGCGGTACTACGAGCCAGCCGCAGAAATCATTGCACGGATCACCACCGGCCGAGAAGAGGACTTCGTGGACTTCATGACCTTGCCAGCCTACGAGGTGATCGATTGATGCTTATCAACCAAGAGATGCTGGACCACATCGATCAGAAATTGGCCAGCACCGATGCGCTGCTCGAACGGGCCTATCCCGGTGATGACGGCAGACGACAAGCTGTTCATACGGTCTATATTCCAGCCGATCGTTATACCTCTGATACGCCACAGCAGTGGGGACAGCAGGCCTTAGATGCGGTACGTCAGCAAGGTTCACTGACAGAGTTAGCTGAACTAGTTGTGGACGACGCCCAGAGCGCCGAGTATAGACAGCATTTGGCCCAACTGGTCGAGCGCAAGCTATCTGAGGAGCCCATCGAGGATCTACGAATAGACTTCGAAGACGGCTATGGTCGACGCTCCGACACCGAAGAAGACCAACACGCAATCCAGGCGGCCCAATACGTTGCTCAAAGCATTGAGGCGGGTACCGCTCCACCTTTTGTAGGCATCCGGTTCAAATGTTTAGAAGCAGATGTCCGAGCTCGTGGGTTGCGTACCCTAGAGATGTACTTGAGCACGCTATTGGAAAAGGCCGGCACCTTACCGGATTCCACCGTTTTGACCCTGCCAAAGGTCACTACCGTTGATCAAATCAAAGCAATGAACGATGTGGCAGACACGCTGGAAGCCGGTTTGAAGCTACCGCCTGGTACGGTGCGTTACGAAGTTCAGGTGGAAACTCCACAGCTTATTGTGGGCCCTAACGGTACTGCCGAAATTGCCCGAGTAGTGCATGCCGGCCAGGGTCGTATCACCTCGTTGCACTACGGAACCTATGACTACTCTGCATCGCTAGGCATTGCGGCGGCATATCAGTCCATGGACCATCCGGCCGCGGACTTTGCAAAGAACGTGATTTTGACGGCGGTGGCAGGCACCGGTGTCCATTTCTCAGATGGCTCGACCAATATCCTGCCCCTGGGCCCAGCTAAGGACGTCAAAGCCGCCTGGCAACTCCATGCCGGCTTGGTGGGACGTCATTTGCGTCGTGGCATCTATCAGGGCTGGGATCTGCATCCTGCTCAGCTTCCGACACGATTTCTTGCGACTTTTGATTTCTTTAATCGGTCGTTGGATTCTGCAATACAACGTTTGGCAAGCTATGTTCGTGCCGAAACAGGGGCGGTGATGGATGAGCCTGCGACGGCTAAAGCACTGGCGCGCTATATTCTACGTAGTACCGCCTGTGGGGCTGCAGACGCCACCGATGTCCAAGCACGGCTTGGGGTGGGTCAATCAGTCTTAGAACAACTAGCTTCTACCGGGCTAGTGCCGGAATCGGCGGCACCGTGATTCGACAGTACGCAAGGAGACGTCCATGACTTCAACCCCGCAATACTATGCTCCGCATGGGGGCCATCCGCCACAAACACAGCTCCTTACCGATCGGGCGGTAGTCACCGAGGCTTATACGGTTATCCCTAAGGGGGTACTTCGCGATATTGTCACCTCGGTCTTGCCCGAATGGGAGGATACCCGGGCCTGGATTTTGAATCGGCCGGTTGCTGGCGGTGCTACCACCTTCGCCCAGCTCATTGTTGAAGTATCTCCGGGCGGCGGTTCCACCCATCCGGAGCCGCAGGCAGAAGTCGAGGGCTTCGTGTTCGTCCTGGAGGGGTCTGTAGCGATCCAAATTGACGGACAGACTGAACATCTCAGTGAGGGGGGCTTTGCATTTTTGCCTGCCGGGGTCTCATGGCAGCTCCGAGCCACCGGGGATGCTCCGGCACGGTTCCAATGGATACGTAAACGCTACGAGCCGTTGGAAGGCTACAGTCCAACACCGCAGTTTGGCCAAGAGCAGGATATTGAACCTGCGCCGATGCCAGGTACAAATAATGCTTGGCGAACGACACGGCTTTTGGATCCCAGCAATCTTGCCTACGATATGCACGTCAATGTGGTTACGTTCGAGCCTGGCGCCGTCATTCCTTTTGCCGAAACGCATGTGATGGAACACGGCATATATGTGCTGGAAGGTAAAGCCGTCTACCGGTTGAACACCGACTGGGTAGAAGTTGAGGCCGGAGATTACTTCTCCCTTCGCGCCTTCTGCCCTCAAGCCTGCTACGCCGGTGGACCAGCGAATTTCCGATATTTGTTATACAAAGATGTGAATCGACAGGTCATGCTGTAACGGCTAGCTACCCAAAGGGTGTGTCCAAGACAATTCCGATTGTCTTGGACACACCCTTTTAATATTGAGTTAGCTCATCATTCTCGGCGCATAATGCCAAAGTCTTCAATTTCCGGCAGCCCATAGGTCTCGGATGATGAGTCGCTTTCGCTCGGCGGCCGCGACAGCGCCACCTCGCAACAGGCGAGTCTTGGGATAGCAAGCGGCTCGAGTTCCATGCCCTATCCCGGCCAGCTGCTCAGCAGCTGCATTACTGTCTAATGCAACAATGCAATCGACGAGTAGGCCGAAAGCAGCGACGCCCAAAGCTTCCGGTCCTAAATAAAACGCTCGGCTAGGATACCTAGCCGAGCGTTTTATCGTAGCCTTACTGGTTCAGTAACTTATGAGGCTATTTTTTGGATTCATTCCGCTTTGTAGGTTCCGATTCAGACTTGCCTATATCGGAATCTTGCCCGTTAACAACCTGCACAAGTTCTTGCGTCGTGGTGACTTCACCACATTCGATTCGCTCTTTAACTTCTTCGAGTTTCTCCTCAGGGACTATCGGTATTTCTTCGCCATCGGAGTCAACTAATTTGCCGTCAACAAAAACATCACCGTCTTCCAGATCCTGCAGATGTGACCACGTCAGGTAGCGTACCGGTTTAGCCGCAAAGACCGACGGATCTGGCGAATTACCTGCTTTCAGTTCGTTAAAGATGATGTTCAAAATCACCGCAACAATGGCTGCAGAGGAAATCCCAGAATCAAAAATGGTCTCTACCCAGGAAGGGAAATCACTGTAGAAATCAGGGCTTACGACCGGGATCATGCCAAAGCCCAGTGCGGAGGCAACGATGATGAGGTTCATGTTGCCTTCGTATTTGACCGTTGAAAGATTTCGGATGCCAGACGCTGCAACAGTCCCAAAAAGAACAATTCCTGCTCCGCCAAGGACTGGCATAGGAATTGCTGCAATAACCTGGCCCAACCAGGGAACCAACCCGAGCACAATCATGATGCCGCCGCCGGCGGTGACTACCCAGCGGGACTTCACCCCGGATAGGGCCACTAGGCCAACGTTTTGCGCAAATGCTGACTGGGTGAACGAACCAAACACTGGCGCTACTGCAGAAGACAACATATCTGCACGCAAACCATCAGCGATGCGACGCGAATCTACTGGAGTGCCAACGATCTCCCCGACTGCGATGATGTCTGCAGTGGTCTCAGTTTTGACCACAAGAATGACAATCAACATTGACAAAATCGCTGCAATATCAAAGGTGGGCATACCAAATTCAAAGGGCTTAGGAAAAGCCACCGCCATGCCGTCTCCCACGTCAGAGAAGTCGGTTCTTCCCATAAACACGGCAATTATTGTGCCTACTACCAGACCCAACAGAATGGACAACCGTGAAAGTGTTGCCACGCCCACCTTAGAGAAGATCATGATGATGATAAACGTGATGACCGCCAGGCCGATATTCATCATTGAGCCGTAATCATCAGCTGTATCATCGCCACCCATAGCCCAGTCGGCGGCCACTGGAAATAAAGTCAGACCAACAGCGGTAATTACCGTACCGGTCACAACCGGCGGAAAAAACCGAACGATCTTGGCAAAGAACGGGGCAATGAGAAAACCAATAATACTGGCCACGATGATGGCGCCAAAAACATCCTGCAGCGTATCCCCGCCAGCAAGGATGGCCAGAATAGTTGACACAGAAGCGAACGACACTCCCTGAATCAACGGCAGCCGGGATCCAAGAAACGGCAGACCAGCAGACTGAAGTACCGTTGCTAGACCGCCGACAAACAAACTGGCCGTGACCAACTTGGCTGTATCTCCCGCAGATAGGCCCGCGGCATTGCTAACGATCAAAGGTACGGCAAGAATACCGCCGTACATAGTTAAAACGTGTTGAAGACCGAAAGCGAAGTTCTGGCCCATCGACAATCGTTCATTTTCCGGCGCATTGGAATTTGCCGCGTACGCGGGTTTAGCGAAAAGAGATTTCACGATCCCTCATTTCTTTGTGAACACTGACTTCTACAGTGATTTCACAATGTGAAATTATTCTTCCGAAGATAATACCTAACAGTAACTCAGTTCACATTATTCCTGTCAAGTTCCGACGTCAATTCTTCCTTTTTCTGGAATTTAGTTATCGCATTATGAAATTAATGCGGCAGACAAGCTTGACTCGCATCACAATTACTTTTACGCTAACTTTCACAACTCAAAAACTAGATTCCACATTATGAAAACACTAGGAGGCTGTTGTGACAGAAACCGTTTCCGCCCAACAATCCGATCGTCTAAATTTTTCACCCGCAGATTTTGTGCTGAACTGCTCCACCTTGCTAACCGAACTCCCCGTTAACGAACGCCCCGCTGCCGCAGCTGCTGCCGGGTTCACCGAAGTAGAGTTCTGGTGGCCTTTCGACGGCGAACCTACTCCGTCAGATGCAGAGGTCGAAGAATTCATTATCGCCCTTGATGAGGCCGGCGTTCGTCTTGTCGGATTGAATTTCTGGGCAGGCCACATGGCCGGCGGCGACCGCGGACGCGTATCCACCCAGGGTGAAGAAGTCACCTTCAAAGAAAATTGCGCTGTTGCAGCCAAAATCGGCGAACGCACCGGCTGCACCGCGTTCAATGCACTCTACGGTTTACGTCAGCCGGGCGTTTCCGAGCAGGAACAAGCTGATCTGGCGGTAGAAAACCTGGCTATTGCCGCCCAAGCAGTAGCCCCGATCGGCGGCACCGTATTACTCGAACCAGTATCTGGCGCTGATGGGTACCCCCTAAAGACCGCTGCTGACGCTTTAGAGATTATTGACCGTGTCCAATCCGGCGATGCCAAAGCAGGTGCGGCCCAGAATATTGCACTGCTGGCCGATTTTTATCACATGGCCGTCAACGGCGACGACGTCGCCCAGGTTATCGAAGACCACGCAAAGACCTTTGGACACATCCAAATCGCAGATAACCCTGGCCGTGGCGCCCCTGGCTCCGGGGAACTACCACTATTCAAGTGGATCGCCCGGGCACGCCAACTGGGCTACACCGGCAAGGTGGCTTTGGAATACAAACAGGATCAAAACACCGCCTTTGACTGGCTGGCCAAATAAGTGTCACCGCACGCAGATCAGTCACGTTCGTAGAACTTTAGAAAGGACTTTATATGGCAAAGCAAAAAATCGCGTTCATCGGTCTAGGCATCATGGGCCTGCCCATGGCCAAAAACCTCGTGCAGGCCGGTTTTCCGGTGACCGGTTATAACCGTTCACCACAGAAAGCTCAGGCCCTTGCTTCAGCCGGCGGTCATGCAGCCGAAACCATCGCTGAGGCTGTTCAAGATGCCGAGGTTATTATTACCATGGTTCCCGATTCGCCCGATGTTACTGCGGTAGTTACCGGCAGTGAAGGCGTCTTTGCTCATGCGCCACAGAACGCTTACTGGGTTGATGCTTCCACCATTCGTCCAGACGTTGCGACTGAGCTTGCCGAACAAGCCCGCGCCGCTGGCCTAAAACCCCTAGATGCCCCAGTTTCCGGTGGCGAGCAAGGTGCCATCGACGGTGCGCTATCGATCATGGTCGGCGGCGAACAAGCCGATTTCGACGCTGTCCAGGACGTACTCAATGCGGTAGGCAAAACCATTGTACGAGTCGGGCCTTCCGGTTCCGGACAAACCGTCAAAGCGGCAAATCAGCTTATGGTTGCCGGAAATATCCAATTACTGGCCGAAGCAGTTGTCTTTTTGGAAGCATACGGTGTCGATACTTCTTCAGCCCTGCAGGTATTGGGCGGAGGACTCGCCGGTTCCAAAGTCTTGGACCAAAAGGGACAGAAAATGCTGGACCGCGAATTTAGCCCAGGTTTCCGACTCGAGCTACACCACAAAGACATGGGCATTGTTACTGCCGCAGCTAGAGAAGCAGGCGTTTCGATCCCGATTGGCGCAGCAGTAGCCCAACTCGTTGCTGCAACCGTCAACCATGGCGACGGAGGCCTTGACCACTCCGGCCTGTTCCGGCTTGTAGAAGAGCTTTCCGGTCGGGCCAATAATTAAGCCTTTCAGAGGACTTTCAAGGAGACAGACATGACCACGATGCGTACTGTAGATGCCATCGCCCTGATTTTAGAGAAAGAAGGCGCAACCGAGACGTTTGGTTTGCCAGGCGCTGCCATCAATCCGCTGTACTCAGCAATGAAAGCCCACGGCGGGCTCAATCACACCCTGGCACGCCACGTCGAAGGAGCCTCACACATGGCCGATGGGTACAGCCGGTCGACACCCGGAAATATCGGGGTGTGCATTGGTACCTCCGGGCCGGCAGGCACGGATATGATCACCGGCATGTATGCGGCCGCAGCGGATTCAGTCCCGTTACTTTGCATCACCGGACAGGCGCCAGTGGCCGTCTTACATAAAGAAGATTTTCAAGCCATCAATATCGACGAAATTGCAAAGCCACTGTGCAAGATGGCGACCACTGTGCTGGAACCCGGACAAGTGCCGGGAGCTTTCCAAAAAGCATTTCAGCTCATGCGCTCATCCCGCCCCGGGCCTGTCCTGGTAGATCTGCCGCTGGATGTACAGTTGGCTGAAATCGACTTCGATATTGACACTTACGAACCACTGCCGGTGTCGAAACCCGCTGCAACAGAAGCCCAAGCCAATAAGATCCTCGACATGCTCTTCGAGCACCACCGTCCAATGATTGTTGCCGGTGGTGGGATCATTAATGCTGATGCTGCTGACGAACTGATCGAATTAGCTGAGTTGCTAGACATTCCTGTGGTACCAACCCTTATGGGTTGGGGGGCCATACCGGATGACCACCCGCTAATGGCCGGCATGGTGGGCATCCAAACCCATACTCGCTACGGCAACGCAAATTTCCTGGAATCCGATATCGTGCTAGGCATAGGCAACCGGTGGGCAAACCGTCACACCGGCGATCTAAATGTGTATCGGGCTGACCGAAAATTCATCCACGTCGATATCGAACCAACTCAGATCGGCAGGGTCTTTGCACCGGACTACGGCGTGGTATCTGACGCTAAAGCGGCACTCCAAGCTCTGGTTGATGCCGCTCGCAAACGCAAGGCAGCCGGATCAGTACCGGAATATTCCACCTGGTCGACCAGCTGTACCGCACGTAAAGGTCAGCTGCAACGCAAGACGCATTACGATGAAAAACCCATCAAACCACAGCGGGTATATCAGGAAATGAACCGTGCTTTCGGCCGCGACATTACGTATGTGACCACCATTGGCCTCAGCCAGATCGCCGGGGCACAAATGTTGCATGCCTACCGTCCACGGTCTTGGATCAATGCCGGTCAGGCTGGACCTCTGGGTTGGACAGGCCCTGCAGCACTTGGAGTGGTGCGCGCCAAACCAGGTGAGACTGTTGTGGCGTTGTCTGGGGATTATGATTTCCAATTCATGATCGAAGAACTGGCCGTCGGCGCCCAACACCAACTGCCCTACCTACACGTAGTGGTAAATAATTCATACCTTGGCCTAATCCGGCAATCGCAACGGACCTTCGACATGGACTATGAAGTCTCACTGGCCTTTGACAATATTAATGCCACACCCGAAGCACAAGAAGGCGGGTATTCCGGCTATGGGGTGGATCATGTTAAAGTCGCCGAGGGGCTGGGTTGCAAGGCCATCCGTGTTGAAGACCCGGACCAGATAGGGCCAGCCCTCGAACAGGCCAGCCAACTGATGGATACCCACCGTGTTCCAGTGGTAGTGGAGGTCATTCTGGAACGTGTCACAAATATTGCCATGGGGACGGCTTTGAATAATGTCAATGAGTTCGAAGACCTAGCTGTAAACCCCGAGGATGCTCCAACCGCCCTGACACTACTGGATTAGTAGGGACCCTATGAACCGCTCTACCGTCATTGTTGTCGCACCCGATAAATTCAAAGGGTCGGCTCCTGCCAAGAAAGTTGCCGAATCCCTCACCCAAGGGCTCAATTCAGTGCTACCATCAGCCGAGGTGCGCTGCGTCCCGGTGGCCGATGGCGGCGAAGGCACAGTCGACGCCGCCGTCTCGGCAGGATTCGCCAGGCATAGCCTGCAGGTGACCGGGCCGGTCTCGGTGGGGGTTGAAGCAACATGGGCGCTAGACGGTTCACACGAAGCAGTCGTGGAATTAGCCCAAGCCTCCGGCATCGAATTGCTTGACCCGAACCGTCTTGCCGGTACAGCGGCCACCTCTCGGGGCACCGGCGAGATATTACAGGCCGCCCTTGAATCCGATGCCCAACGCATCGTCTTGGGCCTGGGTGGGTCGGCATCCACCGACGGTGGAGCCGGGATGCTGGCTGGACTGGGCGTGGAGTTACATGACAGCAACGGTCAGCCAGTCCCTGACGGTGGCGGCAATTTGCAACACTTAGCGCATGTCAGCCTGGCGGGTCTTGACCCTCGCTGGGCTGACATCGAAGTGGTTCTGGCTAGCGATGTGGATAACCCACTGCTTGGGCCTGCTGGTGCTGCCGCCGTATTCGGCCCGCAGAAAGGTTTGGCAAGTGACCAAGTACCAACGCTTGATGCTGCACTAGGCAATTTCGCGAATTTACTGGCCGAAGCCGCTGAACGCGAATGGGGATCCACTGCCGGCAAATACGTTCGCGATATGGTTGACCATCCCGGTGCAGGCGCTGCAGGAGGCACCGGGTTTGCAGCTATGGCTGCGTTAGGTGCAAAGCAACGTCGTGGCATCGACGTAGTATTAGATTTTGTCGATTTCCCCAACGCCCTGCGCCATGCCGATCTGGTCATTACCGGTGAGGGAAGTTTGGATGAACAATCGTTGCAAGGTAAGACACCGGTGGGTGTTGGACAAGCGGCAGCACAGCACGATATCCCCGTCTATGCGGTGTGTGGCCGTAGCCTTCTGACAGCACAGCAGGCAACACAGGCCGGTATCGATAAAGTATTTGCCCTAAGTGATCTGGAAGCTGACCCCAGCGTCTCCATGAGCCAACCACACCGATTGCTGGTTCAGATCGGCCAGCAAATCGGTCATACTTTAATAGCAGAAACGGCACAACGAGAAGGAGTGGATCGGGTATGAATCAACCCGTTTACGATGTGGTTTTCCGAGCCAACCAAACCCTGTTCGAAGGAAAACTCCAGTCGCTAGAAGTGGCAGTCCAGGACGAACAAATCGTAGCGATCCGCCCGCTGGGATCTGAACTGACTGGTAAACGAATAATCGAGCTGGAACCACACCAGGTGCTGCTACCTGGGCTCGTCGATACTCACGTGCACGTTAACGAACCTGGACGCACCGAGTGGGAAGGTTTTGAGACGGCAACACGTGCCGCGGCAGCTGGTGGTGTCACCACGCTGATCGATATGCCGCTCAATTCAGTACCTTCAACCGTCAATACTGAAGCCCTACAGATCAAACAAGACGCAGCACAAGATCAGCTGTTTATTGACACTGGCTTTTGGGGCGGGGCTGTGCCCGGTAATACAACCGATTTGAAACCACTACACGACGCCGGTGTTTTCGGATTCAAATGCTTCTTAGAACATTCTGGGGTCGATGAATTTCCGCATCTTGAAATCGATGAAATGCGTCAAGATATGGCTGAGATCGCCAAGTTTAACGGGCTAATGATTGTGCACGCAGAAGACGCCCACACGTTAGAACAGACCCGCCAGCAAGGCATCACTACCGGACCAAAATATACTGACTTCTTAGCTTCCCGCCCCGGAGCCGCAGAACAGGTCGCCATCCAAGCCGTTATCGACGCGGTGCGTACAACGGGAGCGCGCGCCCACATTCTGCATTTATCCAATGCGGATTGCCTTGAACAAATTGCTCAAGCTAAAGCTGAAGGATTACCTCTAACAGTCGAAACCTGCCCGCATTATCTAACGTTACTTAGCGAAGACATCGATGATGGCATGACCGCGTATAAGTGTGCCCCGCCCATCCGCGAGGATGCTAACCGAGAACGACTCTGGCAAGGACTACAAGACGGCACGATCGACATCATCGTTTCTGATCATTCACCCTCCACACTGGAGCTGAAAGAACACGGCGACGGCAATTTCGATACCGCATGGGGTGGAATATCTTCCCTCCAACTTGGACTATCAGTGATCTGGACTGAAGCCCAGCAACGCGGCGTTGACCTCGCCGAAGTAGCGTCTTGGATGGCTGAGGGCCCAGCCCGGATCGCTGGAGTTTCAGACAAAGGACAACTGGCCCCCGGTAACGACGCCGACCTGGTCATTTTCGATCCAGAAGCCACTTGGACGGTCGACGCCGGCAGCTTGCACCACCGTAATCCGATTACCCCCTACGATAAGCGCGAGCTCTCCGGCCAAGTGGTCTCGACCTGGTTACGCGGTCAACAGGTAGATTTCAAGGTGCCCCGCGGACACTTTTTGTATTCCAAAGAGCGAGTTTCGTTCTAATTTTTCGACCATGCTGAGTCGATTACGCAGCGGCCTTTATACCTTCTTGTCATAAAGCAGATTCATTGCCCACTTCGCTCAAGAATTCCTTGTAGCTAACCAGTATTGTTTGCCACTGTACCTACTACAACCCAAACTTACTGTAGCCAGGAAGCGAAGTGGGGACCCTTCGAGTATTCGGGAGAACAACCGGTAACGCCAAGCCTACGGGCCTGGCGTTACCAAATGGTCTAGACACCCAAGGTGTCGCGCAGTCGAGCGACGTGCCCGTCGGCGTCGACATTATATTGTGCGTGCTGAACTTTTCGGTCGCTGTCAAGAACGAATGTTGAACGCAGGGTGCCTTCGAAAGTGCGCCCATTAATGGTTTTTTCTCCGAAGCTCCCGTATGCTTGGGCGGTTTTGGATCCCGGATCGGATAGCAGCGGGAAGGT
>Ga0079225_10000703_pt1 | contig 18278 bp, 19 predicted proteins | sample Poulit2012_FD_76344 | JGI IMG/M metagenome (GOLD analysis project Ga0079225, IMG submission 76344) | Agricultural soil microbial communities from Georgia to study Nitrogen management - Poultry litter 2012 | ecosystem: Environmental > Terrestrial > Soil > Agricultural land | place: USA: Georgia... | reverse complement strand
GGGCGCTGACGACGACGTTGGCCGGGTTCGACACCAAAATCATCCTGGTGCTGCTGACCTTCGGCATTACCGCGTTCCTGGCCCTGGCCTCACCGCTGGCCCTGATCACACTGCCCACCTTCGCCTGGCGACTGACCTCCGACGTGCCCTTCCATTGGACGACCGATTGGCACTATTCGGCAGTGTTGATGCCGGTGGTGTTCCTCGCTGCTGTGGACACCCTGCAGCGCCTGCCGGGGCGCCGGGGGTGGCGCAGCGCCCTCACCGCGGTGATGGCGCTGATCGCGCTCGTACTGACCACCCAGTACCCGCTGTCGGACCTGGCCCGGGCCCGCACCTACGCCCCCAGCGACCAGGACCAGGGGGCCCGCGCGGTGCTGGAGCGCATCGAGGATGAGGCAACGGTGGTCTCCGACATCACGATGCTCGCCTACCTCGCCCCCCGCACCCAGGTGTACTGGCTGCACAGCCCGGGAATGCCCACACCGCAGTACGTGGTGCTCAACCAGCGGTCGGGGATCTACGGCGACGAACCACCCCAGGACGTCGCGGCCTTCGCCACTGAGCGTTTCGGGGAGCACGGCTGGGTCGAAGTCCTGGATGCCGATGGTTTCCTGCTCGCCGAACGCACCGAGTGAGATCCGCGCCAGGGACAGGCGCGGCCCGGCGATCGCTCAGCGCGGTGGCTGATCCGGACCTGCCGGCGGTTCCTGCCGGGCCGGGGGCTGGCCGGGCTCTGCTGCGGGCCCGCCGGGCGCCGGGTCGCCGGGGGCACCGGCGGGCGGGGTCTGCTGTTCGGCAGGGCGGGCAAACCCGGAGCGCGCCCCGGTCGCAGCGGATGTGGGAGTCGGGGTCCGGGGACGTTCGCCATGTCCGGTACCGCCGTCGAGTTGGCGCAGCAGCGTGCGCGCCTGGCCCGCTGTGTCCGGCAGGCACAGCAACGCGAAGGAGCTGGCCACCACCTGGGAGGAGGACGTGAAGTCACGTTTGCCACCGGTCAGGGCGTAGGCGATCACCCCGAAGAGCATGCCGAAACCGGCACCGATCAACAGCGCGAATCCGAGAGTGGACAACAGTTCGCCACCGGTGAGCAACACCATCACCAGCCCGACGAACAGCCCGAACCATGCACCGGAGGCCGCACCGGACAGGGCCGCGCGCGGATAGTTCAACCGTCCGGTGATGCGCTCGACCATCTTCAGGTCGGTGCCGACGATCGTGACCGCCTGCACTGCGAACTCCTGATCGGAAAGATAGTCGACAGCTCGCTGCGCCTCGGCGTAGGTGCCATAGGAGGCGACCTCCTCACCGCGCGGCTGAGAGTCGATACCGGGTCCACGTGCACTTCGCATTGCTGCCATGGCTCCATTGTCCCCGACTAGTGGTCGATCGGCACGCCTGTTCCGAGCCCAGGCACCCTGGGGTACGACCACCGCCGACAAAATAGCTCACTCAGTGACGATAAATGATTGGAACATAGCTAGAACCATCATGTTGTGTCAGACTATGCCGACGCTGTCGGAGCTAAGGAGCACACGATGACCGAGTTTCCCGTGGCTGACGATCAGGGGGCCGCCGACGCCGGTGGCACTGGGCTGGGCGCCCTGATGGACGCTGAGCTGACCAGCCAACCAGAAACGTGGGGGCGTGCGGCGCAGCTGGCCGCCGAGGGGCAGCCGATGCCCGCCGCAGGCGAGCGTGTGGCGATCATCGGGTGCGGTACCTCATGGTTCATGGCCCAGTCCTATGCCGCGCTGCGCGAGCAGGCCGGGCAGGGTCTCACCGATGCCTGGGTGGCACCGGAGACCTCGCTGAGCCGGGACTACGACGTGCTGATCGCCCTCTCTCGTTCGGGTACCACCACCGAAGTGGTCGATATCGTCGAGAAAGTCCGTGGCCGGGCCCGGGTACTGGGCATCGTAGCCGACCCCCAGACACCGCTGGCGGACCGCGTCGACGATCTGATCGCGCTGCCGTTCGCCGAAGAGGAGTCCGTAGTACAGACCCGGTTCGCCACGACGGCACTGACCCTGTTGCGCGCCGGCCTGGGCCTGGACGTTTCCGGTGCCATCACGGACGCCGAACGGGCCCTGGCCCTGCCGCTGCCACCGGCGGCAGTATCCGCCGAGCAGATCTCCTTCCTCGGTACCGGCTGGACGATCGGCCTGGCGCACGAGGCCGCCTTGAAGAACCGGGAGGCGGCACAGTCCTGGACGGAGTCCTACCCGGCAATGGACTACCGCCACGGCCCGATCTCGATCGCCGCACCCGGGCGGGCGACGTGGATCTTCGGGCCCCAACCCGAGGGCCTGGGGGCGCAGGTGGAACAAACCGGCGCCACCTTCATCGAACACCCCGACCTGGACCCGCTGGCCGAACTGGTGCTCGCGCAGCGAGTGGCACTGGCGCGAGCACGGAATCTGGGGCTGAACGCCGACCAGCCGCGCGCCTTGACCCGATCGGTCATCCTGGACCGATGACACCGCCGGGCACCATCGCCGTTATCGATGTCGGCGGCACCGATGTGAAGTCCGGTCTGATCGACCGGGACGGGGAACTGACCGGCGTCCACACCACAGCCACACCGCTCGGCCCGCAGGTGGTCGACGAACTCCTCGAGCACGCCACGGCACACGTGGCCGCGACGCGGGACGCCCATCCGGACCTGGTGGCGCTGGGCTTGATAGCACCGGGCATCATCGACGACGAGAACGGCGTGGCCGTCCTGGCCAGCAACCTCGGCTGGCGGGATGTGCCGATGCGCGCCCTGCTGGCCGAGCGGGTGGGGCTGCCCGTGGCATTCGGCCACGACGTCGCCACCGCAGGGCTGGCCGAGGTCCGCGAGGGAGCGGCGGCCGGCGCCGAGGATGCCGCGGTGATCGTGATCGGCACCGGCATCGCCGCAGCACTGTTCAGCAACGGCCGGCCGATCCGCGGGGGCGGGTACGCCGGTGAGCTGGGGCATGCCCCCATCGACCCCGAAGGCCCACGGTGCGCCTGCGGTGGCACCGGCTGCCTGGAGGCGATTGCCAGCGCCGCCGCGATCGCCCGCCGCTACTCCGAGCGCTCCGGGCACCAGGTCCCCGGCGCCCGGGAGGTGCTGCTGGCTGCCGGTGCCGGTGACGGCCACGCCGCAGCAGTCTGGCACGAGGCCATGGTGGCCCTGGCCCGGTCCATCGCCCAGCTGGCCGCGACCCTGGCCCCGGAAGTCGTGGTGCTCGGCGGCGGCCTGTCCCGCGCCGGACACCAGCTGCTGGACCCGGTGCAGACCGAACTCGACCGGCTGTTGAGCGTGCAGCGCCGCCCACAGTTGCGGTTGGGCCAGCTCGGCACCGATGCGGGCCTGATCGGCGCCGGAATCCTGGCCCAGGAGGCACTGCCATGATCGTGACCGTCACGTTGAACCCGGCGATCGACCTGACCTACACCGTCCCGGCCATCGAGTTGGGCCAGAGCCACCGGGTGCAGAACCCTGCCGCCCGCGCCGGCGGCAAAGGTGTGAACGTGGCCCGGGTGCTGACCGGTCAGGGCGTTGCTGCGATGGTGATCGCACCGATCGGCGGCGCCACCGGTGCTGAGTTCCGCGCCGAACTGGACAGCGCCGGCCTGCACCACCGGCTGGTCGACGCCGGGCCGGCCACCCGGCGGACGATCGCTCTGGTCACCCGGACCCAGACCACCAACGTGAACGAGGCCGGCAGCCCACTATCGCAGGATGAGTGGGAGCAGGTGGTGACCACGATCACCACCGCGCTGCAGGAGGCGAGCGTGCTGGTGATCAGCGGATCCACACCCCCGCATACCCCGCTGGATATGCTGCCGCGCCTGATCAACGCCGCCGCCGAGCGCGAGATCCCGGTGGTGGTGGACACCAGCGGCGAGTACCTGCTGGCCGCGGCCGAGGCGGGTCCGACGGTGTTGAAACCGAATCGGGAGGAACTGTTGACCGCGTTGAGCCGGGAGTCCTCACCCAGCGCCGGCCCGCTGACCGGTAACCCCAACCTCGACCACATCGCCGACGCGGCGCGGATACTGGCTGCCCGTGGCGGGTCCACGGTGTTTGCCTCCCTGGGCGGCGAGGGGATGCTCGCCGTCGGCCCGGAGGGCACGGTCAGTTACGCCCGCTTGCCTCGACCGCTGCCGGGTAACCCCACTGGCGCCGGTGACGCCGCCGTAGCCGCCATCGCAGCGGACCTGGCCGGCGATGACTTCGACCGCCAGTCCAGCCTGGTCAAGGCCACCGCCTGGTCGGCCTCGGCTGTACTGGCTCCACTCGCGGGCACGTTGACCGATCCAGCGCCGTTGCTGGGCGCCGTCCGCCTCCGCACCAACCAATGAGGAACACCTGATGCCCCTGGTCAGTACCCGTGAACTGCTCACCGAAGCCCGTCGCAATGGACGCGGGCTGGCCGCGCTGAACGTGATTCACCTGGAATCGGCCGAGGCGATCGCCGTCGGTGCCGAGCAAGCCGGCCACCCGGCGGTGCTGCAGATCTCGCAGAATTGCGTGCATTACCACGGCGCCCTGGCCCCGATTGCTGCCGCAGCCCGAGCGGTGGCAGAGCATTCCTCAGCCCCGTTGTCGCTGCACCTCGACCACGCTGAGGATGTGCAACTGGTCCGGGAGGCGATCAGACTCGGCTTCTCCTCGGTGATGTACGACGGCGCCACCCTGCCCTACGCCGAGAATGTCGCCACCACCGCCCAGATAGTCACCGAAGCGCAGGCCGACGGAGTGTTGGTGGAAGCCGAACTCGGCGAGATCGGCGGCAAGGACGGCGCGCACGCCCCCGGGGTGCGCACCGACCCCGGCGAAGCAGCCCGGTTCGTGGCCGACACCGGTGTGCACGCCCTGGCAGTCGCCGTCGGCTCCTCCCATGCCATGGTGACCAAGAGCGCTGAACTCGACCTGGATCTGGTGGCCGACTTGGCTGCAGCTGTGCCCTGCCCATTGGTGTTGCACGGCTCCAGTGGCGTGCCCGAGGAAGCGCTGACTGGCGCGATCGGAGCCGGGATGACCAAAATCAATGTCTCCACCCAGCTGGTGCGCTCCTTCACCGCTGCCGTGCGTCATCGCCTCGCCGAGGATGAAGACCTGGTGGACTCGCGTCAGTACCTGGCCGCGGGACGGGCCGCGATGGCCGACGAGGTCACCCAGGTGCTGGGCACCATCTCGGGAGCCGGCACACCATGAACCGCGAAGAGCGCCTGTCCTCCATCCTGGACCTGCTCGGCTCGGCCGACAGCGTGCAGGTCGCCGAGATCGTCGACACCTTCGGGGTCTCGCCGGCCACCGCCCGCCGGGACCTGGATGTGCTCGCCTCGCGACAGTTGCTGAACCGCACGCGAGGTGGGGCCACCGCCATCTCGGTGGCCTACGACCTCCCGTTGCGGTACAAGCGCGAGCAGCATGCCGACGCCAAGCAGAGGATCGCCGCCAAGGTGATGGACCTGGTCCCGCCGGGCGCCCGGGTGGGCCTGACCGGGGGCTCGACGTGCACCACGATCGCCTCCGAACTGGGGCAGCGAGCAGACCTGGTCGGACGCACCACCGCTGAGTCCCTGACGGTGGTCACCAACGCGGTGAACATCGCTGCCCAATTGGTGATCCGCCCGCACATCAGAGTGGTGATGACCGGTGGCGTCATCCACGCTCGTTCCTATGAGCTGGTGGGCCCCTACAGCGACCTGATGCTGGAGCGCATCACCTTGGACCTGGCCTTCGTGGGCATCAACGGCTTCGATGTGCTCAACGGCCCGATGGTGCACGACGACCGGGAGGCCCGGGTGAATGGCCTGATGGCTTCACGTGCCGAACGCGCCTGGCTGGTGGCCGACTCCTCCAAGGTCGGTCACCGTGCGTTCGCCTCGATCGGCCGACTGGATATGTTCTACGGCCTGGTCACTGATAACGGCATCAGTGCCCGGGACCGCCGGGAGATCACCGACGCCGGTCTGCAGGTACTGGTCGCCGACTGATCGGGTGCCGCCGCCAGGAGTCCCCACTCACATAATTCGAGTGTGAGGCGCTAGCAAACGTAGACTTCAGGTATGGCCACCACGCAGGAAGTCCACACGGCTCTGGAGTCGGTACTCGACCCGGAGATCCGTCGCCCGATCACCGACCTGGACATGGTCCGCAGTGTCGACGTCGACACCGAAGGGGTGGTCACCGTCGTGGTGGCGTTGACTACCGCCGGTTGTCCGCTGAAGGACACCATCACCCGGGACGTCCGCACCGCGGTGGAGAAACTCGACGGGGTCCAGCGCGGGGACGTGGAGTTGACGGTGATGACCGAGGACGAGCGCACCGCGCTGCGCACCAAGTTGCGTGGCGGCACGGCCGAACCGGTGATTCCCTTCACTCAACCGGAGAACCTCACGCGCATCTACGCGGTCGCCTCCGGTAAGGGCGGGGTCGGCAAGTCCACAGTGACGGCCAACCTCGCTGCCGCGATGGCTGCCACTGGGCTGAAGGTCGGGGTCCTCGACGCCGACGTCTACGGCTTCTCTATTCCGAGGATGCTGGGGGTGGAGCTGCCACCGACCAAGGTCGATGACATGATCCTGCCGCCGGTCGCCGGTGATGTGAAGGTCATCTCGATCGGGATGTTTACCCAGCCGGGTAAGGCGGTCGTCTGGCGTGGGCCGATGCTGCACCGGGCACTGCAGCAGTTCCTTGCCGATGTGTTCTGGGGCGACCTGGATGTGCTGTTGCTGGACCTGCCCCCGGGTACCGGGGACATCGCCATCTCAGTGGCACAGCTGCTGCCCAAGGCGGAGTTGCTGGTGGTGACCACCCCGCAGCTCGCCGCCGCCGAGGTTGCCGAGCGGGCCGGGGCGATGGCCCAGGCCACCAACCAGACGATCGCCGGCGTGATCGAGAACATGTCCTGGCTGGAGCAGCCCGACGGCTCCCGACTCGAGTTGTTCGGTGCGGGAGGCGGCCAACGGGTCGCGGACCGGCTCAGCGAGGTGCTCGGCACAGATGTCCCCCTGCTCGGCCAGGTGCCGATCGAAGTGGCACTGCGCGAGGGCGGCGACGCCGGCAAACCACTGGTCCACAGCGACGATCAGTCCCCGGCGGTTGACATCCTGCGCGAGGTGGCCGACGGACTCGGCCACCGGTCCCGCGGCTTGGCCGGACGAAAACTCTCCATCTCGCCGGTGGGCTAAGGCCGGCGGTGGGCTGAGGCCCGGCGGTGGGCTGAGGCCGTCGCCAGGTACGGTTCAGGTTGCCTCGTCGTCGAACGGGGTACCGACGAGGACGCTGTCGCCGTCCGCGCTCACCTCGGTCTGGCCGGCGGCGTCCACGACGGCGGTAGTGCCCGCCGCGGTGGCAGCGCTGGCCGCACCATTGCGAGCATTCCGGCTCCCGGAGGTACGCGTGGGTGGCGGCTTCGGTTTGGACCGCGCGGTCGAGGCACCGGTGCGGCGGTTGCGCGCTGCGTTCCTGGCCGCGGCGGACCGGGCTGGCTTGCTAGCCGGCAGGATGTCGTCCTCGGAGAGGGCCTCGCGCACGATCCGTCGGGGGTCGTACTTGCGCGGGTCGAGCTGGGACAGGTCGAGGTCCTCGGCCTCCTCACCGAGTTCCTCTTTGACCTTCTCGGTCGCACCGGTCGCCATCTTCTTGAGTTGCTTGACCAGACGCGCGAGTTGCTCGGCGTACTTCGGCAGCCGCTCGGGACCGATGACAATGACCGCGATCACGATGAGGATCAGCAGCTGCTCACTGTTGATACCCATGGCGGCAGTCTAGCCCGCCAGAGTCACTCGCTGACCTCTTCACCGAGCGTGACTTCGAGGGAATTATCCTGACCGTCCTCGCGCACCGTCAGCTCAACCACCTCACCGGGGGCGTGGGCCCGGATCAACACGATCAGTTCCTCGGCACTGGTGACCGGGACCCCGTCCATCGCCACGATCACATCGCCAGCATTGAGCCCTGCCTCCTCGGCCGGCCCGCCGGCGGTGATCGGCTCGTTCCCGCCGGTGCTGCTCGGCAACACCCGCACCCCCTCGCCAGTGTGGGAATTGTCCAGCACTGCCCCGATGACGGGGTAGGTCGCCTGGCCGGTGTCGATGATCTGCTGGGCGGTGCGGTCTACCTGTGCACTGGGGATGGAAAAGCCCAGGCCGATGCTCCCGGTCTGCCCGGGTTGGGAGGCGATCGCAGAGTTCACCCCGATCACCTCCCCACCAGTATTCACCAGCGGCCCACCGGAGTTGCCCAGGTTGATCGCCGCATCGGTCTGGATGGCGTTGATGAAGGTGGCGCCCTCCTCACCGACTCGGATCGGCCGGTTCAGGGCACTGACGATCCCTGAGGTGACGGTCCCATCCAGGCCGAGTGGTGCACCGATCGCGACCACCGGGTCACCGACCCGGATCTGGTCGGAATCACCGATCGCCAGTGGGGTCAGGTCATCCCGCTCCACCTGCAGCACGGCGAGGTCATAATCGGCGGTGGAACCGACCACCTCCGCGACCTCCTCACCACCGTCGGGAAGCACGACGACGACATCGCCGCCCTCAGCCTCGGCGATGACGTGCTCATTGGTCACGATGTATCCCTCCTCGTGCCAGACGAAGCCACTGCCGGAGAATCCCTGGCTGCCAGAACGCACCTCGATCGAGACCGTGCTGGGCAGGACCTGCTCAGCGATCGCGGCCACGTCCGGGCCGCCCTCGCCGCCGTCACCATCGAGCGTCGGTGCCGGGGTGGGTGTTGGCGCGGGGTCAGGTGCTGCGGCCTGGTCGGTATCGAAGAGCCACCGCGAGCCGACCATGCCCAGGAGGGTGCCCAGCAACAGCGACAACAGCATCAACAGTGCGACCACCCCGGCCCCGAGTCCGTTCCGGCGCGGCCGTGGTGTCCGGCTCTGCTGGGTCGGGCCCGCAGGCCCGGGCGGGGGCTGGTGGCCCTGGGGACCGGGATAGCCGGCCGGTGGTGGCTGCCCGCCGGTCATAGCGGCCGGCCCACCCGTGCCGGGCCCGCCGGGTGGAGCGAAGGGGGCCTCGCGCGCGGACCCTGCCTCCTGATCGGTGTGGGCACCAGAGTTCGGGCCCCCGGGGCGGGACCGGTGCTGCGGCGGAAACGCCGGCGGCTGACCTCCGGACGCGCCGGGTGCAAACTCCTGGAACTCCTGCCCGGGCGGCCGGGACTCCCCTGACGTCATAGCCCGCATTCTCCCTTGCTTGGCGCCGCCGTGCTCGCTGGTTCAGGACTCACCGGTCAACACACGCCAGCCGGCGCCGATCTGTTCCAGGACGCCGTCCGGTTCCGGGGCTCCAAGCGCCCCGCGATCGGGAAGGGCCGCGATCAACTCATGAGCATCAGCGGGATCGGGACCGGAGGAGACAGCCACCACCAGTTCACCGCACTGCAGCACCCACCAATGCTCCTCGACCAGGTAGGCCTCGTGATGGCCGATCTGGACCGGTTCTAGCGCGGCCACCTTCGACATATCGAGGTGTGCCTGTTGCTCCAGGACGGTGACCTGCTCACCGTGGTGGTCCAGATCGACGCGCAGAATGCGGGCGCCCTGCTCGGTACCGGGGAGCACGTGGACGGTGTTGGCCACCATCCCTTGAGGAAACTCCTGCGGCCCGACCCAGCCACCGGCTGCCAACCAGTCCAACACCTGCTGGGAGTCCATGTCGGTGGCCTCGGGTCCAGAATCGAGCGGGGCGGTATCTGCCACCGGGTGGGCGGTAGCCAGGATGTCCGAGGGTTCCTGGACATCTGGCCGTTGACCGCCCACGACGTACAGGGACAGGACGACGAGCGTCAACGACACGAACGTCGCCGCCAGCACCCCGGTGCGGACCGGATGGCGCACCTGCGCCGGGTATTCGGCTGCGGTGTGGTCCTGCTCGCTGATGGCCAGCAACCGCGCGGACAACTCCGGACTCGCCGATGCACTGGGCACCGCGGCTGCGGCGGCTCGGGCCCGGCGTTCGGCGTTCACCGCCTGCTGGCAGAGCGAACAATTGATCAGGTGCGCGTACGCGGTCTCCGCCCGGGCCGTGGAGAGCTGACCGTCGACGAGCGGGGTAACCAACGAACCGAGGTGGGCCATCAGCCTGCCTGCAACGCCGGGTCGGAGGCGTCCCGGTTCGACGGCGCCGACCGGTGCGGCAGGGCAGCACGTAGGGCCGCCCTGCCGCGATGGATCCGGGAACGGACCGTGCCCATCGAGATGCCCAGCACCGAGGCAATCTCCTGGTAGGAGAGTCCTTCGAGGTCGGAGAGGACCACCGCGGCCCGATACTGCGGTTTGAGCTCATCGAGTGCGGTCTGCACGTCGGCAGCGAGATTGTCGTGTTCGAATCGGCGTTCCGGGGAGGAGAACTCGGCTGGGGCCGGGACTCGTTCGGCCGCCACGCCCAGGGCATCGAACCGGAGCCGACGACGTCGTCGGGCGTGGTCCAGGAACAGGTTCGTGGTGATTCGGTGCAACCACCCCTCGAACGTTCCCGGAGAGTAGGAGTCCAACGCCCGGAAAACCCGGACGAAGACTTCTTGGGTGAGATCCTCGGCGTCAGCCTTATTGCCGGTGAGCCGATAGGAGAGCCGGAACACCCGATCGGAATGCTGCCGCACGACCTCTTCCCACGTGGGTGGCACCCACGCGGTCTCCTCGGGATCCTGCCGGTGATCGCCCGGATCAGCCGGCAGCTGGGAAGGCTTCGTCATCCCAGCCAATCTTAGGGGGTGCTCCTGGGAACTTCCTGACCGCCAGCTCCCAGCTGGTCAGGACAGACAAGGCGACGGAACAGGCCTGCTGACGCTACGATCACCGCAACCCGCCCGCTACGACTCTCCGGAGGCCACCATCGTTGCTGACAAGGCCCAGAGCTGGGCATACACCGAGGAGTTCCTCGCCGAGGATGAGCACATCAGCGAAGCCCGCGGGCGCGCCGAGGAGTTCGGTATCAGCTCCGTCTCCCCCGGCACTGGCGCAGCCCTACGCCTGATCGCAGCCACCCTCGATGCCCACGCAGTGGCCGAAGCCGGCACCGGAACGGGCGTTTCCGGTCTGTGGCTGCTGGAAGGAATGCGCGCCGATGGGGTACTGACCACGATCGACGTGGAGGTCGAGCACCAGCAGGCCGCCAAGGAGGCGTTCACCGCCGCCGGGATCAAATCCACCCGGACCCGGACCATCTCCGGGCGTGCCCTAGAAGTGTTGCAACGACTCGCCGACGGCGCCTATGACATGGTGGTCCTCGACGCGGACCCGGCCGAGGCCGCCGATTACCTCGAGCAGGGCATCCGGATACTGCGACGTGGCGGCGCCATCGTGGTGACCGATGCCCTCTGGCATGACCGGGTGGCCGACCCGGCCCGGCGGGATGAGGCCACCGTCCGGATGCGTGAACTCGGCAAGACCGTGCGGGCCGACGAGCGACTATTGCCGGCCCTGTTGCCAGCTGGAGAGGGCCTGTTGGTGGCGGTCAAACGCTGAATCACCACAGGCCCGGGCCGGGGCCGAGCCACCATTTTCCTTTGCCCCCACCCCGCCCGGTGGGTCACTCTCGGGTCCATGCCCAGCTTCGACCATCCAGGCGTGGACTTGAGCTTCCTCGCCCCGATGTCCTACGCCCGCGCCGATGAGTTGGCCGCCTTTCTGCGTCCGGCCGACGACGGACGGGCCGGTGGGCTGGTCCTCGATGTGGGGTGCGGCTGGGGCGAGTTCCTGTTGCGGGTCCTGGAGCACCATGAGACCGCCGTGGGTCTGGGTGTAGATCTCGACGGCCAGGCGGTGGAGATCGCGAATAACCGGGCCTTCGACCGCGGCCTGGCTGCCCGAGCAACCTTCATCGAAGGGGATGCCGCTGAACATCTCCCGGACCGGGTCAATGCCCTGAGTTGTATCGGTGCCACCCACGCCGTGCAGGAAACTGGGGCCGAGACGTGTCAGTACGGCCCGGTGCTGAGAAAGTTCCGTGACCTACTCCCCCGCGGCGGCCGGCTGGTCTACGGCGAGAGCATCTGGTCCCGGACGCCGACAGCTGCTGCAATGGGCGCCCTGGGTGGGCGTCCCGATGAGTTCATCAGCTTGGGCGATCTGGTCCGCGAGGCCGGTCGCTGCGGGTTCGCCGTGGCCGGCTGGTCCGAGGCGACGATGACGGAATGGGATGCGTTCGAGTCCGGTTTCGGCGCCGGTTATGCCAGGTGGCTGACCGAGCACACCAGCCAGGATCCGCAGGCGGACGCCGTTCGTGACCGCATCCGCTCCCAGCACGCCCGGTACTTCGAGGGCTACCGGGGTGTACTGGGCCTGGGGTACCTGACGTTGATCGCCGTCTGAACTGGGCGCCGGAGCAGCTGCGTTAGTTGCTGGTCGGGTATTCACCGAGCCAGCGCACCAGCGCACGGGCGCTGAACCCGGTCGGTCCCTCGGTGATCTCGTGCTGGGTCTTGGCCGCTCTGGCGGGCCCGGCAATATCCAGATGCGCCCACGGCACGTCTGCGGCGAAGTGCCGAAGGAAGAGTGCGGCCGTGATCGAACCACCGGAGGTGTGGGAGTCGGTGCTGATGTGGCAGAGGTCAGCCACATCGGAATCCAGGGCGCGGGCATAGTCGGCCACCAGCGGCATCGGCCACAGCGGCTCCCCGGTCGCTGCGCCGGCGGCCTGCAAGGTCTCGGTGAGTTCGCTGGTGGTGGCATACAACGCCCCGTGTCCCTTACCCAGACCCAAGGTGGCCGCCCCGGTGAGAGTGGCCACGTCCACCAGCGCCTGCGGGCGGAACTCCCGGCGGGCCCAGGCCATCGCATCGGCCAGGACCAACCGACCCTCGGCGTCGGTGTTGCGGATCTCCACTGTGGTGCCATCGACCATCTGCAGCACATCACCGGGCCGGTAGGAACCAGCACCCAGGGCATTCTCCGCCAGGGGCAGGACACCGACGACGGCGGTGGGTACTTTGGCCCGGGCAGCGCCGAGCACAGCGGCCAACACCGCGGCCGCGCCGCTCATGTCGGTCTTCATCGGCATCATCGCCTCGCGCGGCTTGAGCGAGAGCCCACCGGTGTCATAGGTGATGCCCTTGCCCACCAGGACCACCGGGCCGGTGGCACCGCGCTGTCGGCGGGCGGGGGTGTAGCTGACCACCGCCATCCGCGGCGGCGTACTCGAGGCCGACCCGACGGCGAGGATGCCGTTCATCCCGCGAGCGGCCAACCACTTCTCATCGTGGACCTGGACGCTGACGCCCTTGATTCCCTTGGCGCCCTGCGCGGCCTGCTCGGCCAACCAGGCCGGAGACTTGGTGTTCGACGGGGTGGCCGCCAGCATCCGGGCGAACAGGGTGGCCTGGGCACCGATGCGAGCAGTCTCGATCACGTCGCCGTCGAGGTCGGCGGCGATGGTCAGGCGCTGCAGCGGGGCCTCCGGCCCCGGTCCGCTGCCGGTGAACGGAGGCCGGTAGGAAGCCAGCCACACACCTTCGGCGAAGGCGGCCGCGCCGGCAGCCGGGTCTGCGATCGCTGCCTCGGCCTCGAGCGCCGCTGCGAAGGCCACCAGGACACGCTCACGTTCGGCGCTCGCCCGGGCCAGACCGGCGCCGGCGCGACGCAGTGACTGCGTGGACCGGTCACCGACCCCGACGAACAGGAACCGATCGGGCAGACCGCTCCAGGGCGTCTTTCCCTCCGGTTGCGGCAGGGCCACGGCAGTAGTGCTGCCCGCGGTGTCCTTCGCACCGGACCGGCGCGCCAAGGCGGTGAGGTCGAAACCGTACCGGTCGCTCAGCTCCTGGCCGCCGGCCACCACGGGGCCGGCGGAGTCGGGCAGCACCGCGAGCGCGAGTACGTCATCGGTGTCGAACGCCCGCAGCGCCCGGCGGTCAAGGCCCCCCGGATGGACCCGAATCTCAGGGAAAAGCTCGGCAACCACGAAAACCGCGGCTCAGTCGGCGACGGCGTTCAGAGCAGTGCTGAGCTCACTGGCCTCGGTGGGGTTGAGTTCCACGACCAGTCGTCCGCCGCCTTCCAGCGGAACTCGCATGATGATCCCGCGACCCTCCTTGGTGACTTCGAGTGGTCCGTCACCGGTCCTGGGTTTCATGGCGGCCATGGGCGTGCTCCCTGTGTGGGTCGAGGGTGGATCGTGGCGGATCGGTGGCGATGTCCTCATCGTTTTCCGGCCCCGTCGCGAACTTCTTCGTGCCCCATTCTACGCCAGAACGCCACGGAGTTGATTGGTCCGGACGCCTTGGCGTTGATTGCTCCGGTGGGTAGGGCCTATCGAAGGTTGCTACCACCCGGCCGGTGGCCAGCCACCATCCGCACCCCAGGACCACCACGATGACCAGCGCGAACACCCCGGTCATCGGGGTCACCCAGGTCATCGGGTTACTCCGCCCGGCCGCGGGCCTCGGCCGCGGTCGCCTGCTGGGCGGCCCGGACCTCCTTGTTGCGCCGGTGCTGGTTGGCGCTGATCACCAGGTGTACCGCTTCGGCGGGGTCGTTAGTGACCTGGATGAGGTCGACGTCGTGGGGTGAGATAGTCCCGGCCGTCACCAGGCTGTCCCGCAGCCAGTGGAGCAACCCACCCCAGAACTCGGTGCCGATGAGCACCACCGGGAACTGCTTGACCTTCTGGGTCTGCACCAGGGTCAGCGCCTCGAAGAGCTCATCCAGGGTGCCGAAGCCACCCGGGAGAACCACGAACCCCTCGGCGTACTTGACGAACATCGTCTTGCGGGCGAAGAAGTACCGGAAGTTGACCCCGAGGTCGACGAACGAGTTCATCCCTTGCTCGAACGGCAACTCGATGCCCAGCCCTACCGAGGTGCCACCGGCCTCGCTCGCGCCCTTATTCGCTGCCTCCATCACCCCGGGCCCGCCGCCGGTGATGACCGCATACCCCTGGTCGACCAGTTCCCGGGCCACCGCTTCGCCGACGCCGTAGAAGGGGTGATCGGCGGCGAACCGGGCTGAGCCGAAAACACTGATCGCCGGGCCCAGCTCGGCCAGAGCCCCGAAACCCTCGACGAACTCGGCCTGGATCCGCATCACCCGCCAGGGGTCGCTGTGCACCCAATCCGGCTCCCCGGTGGAGGGTTCCAGCAGCCGTTCGTCGGTGGTCTTGTCCGGGATGTGGCGGCCGCGCAGACGCAGTGGCCCCTTGCTGTACTCCCGGCCCTTTTCACGTCGGGGCAGCCACCCGCTGCGGCTCTGAGAACCGGATATCTGCGAATCGTCGCTGGTCACGATGTCAATCCTCTCGTGGAGTTCTGTTCCGGGTCCCGGCTCAACCATGCCTGCAGAGCCGCCGCACAGGTTCTGATCTGGGTTGTCGGGACCTGCTCGTCATCGGCATGGGCGAGCATCGGGTCGCCGGGACCGAAGTTCACCGCCGGAATGCCCAGTTCGGCGAACCGGGCCACATCGGTCCACCCCTGCTTTGCCTCGGCGTCGCGGCCGGTGAAGGTCTGCACCGCGGCGAGGAACTCCTGGGTCACTGGGTGATCCAGACCCGGGCGGGCGCCGGGAGCAACGTCCAGGAGTTCGACGTCGAACCCGGTGAAGACCTCCCGCACGTGGGCAAGGGCGCCTTCGCCGGAGACCGACGGTGCGAACCGGTAGTTGACCTCCACAGTGCACACGTCGGGGATCATGTTGCCGGCGATCCCGCCGCTGATAGCCACGGCGTTCATCCCCTCCCGGTAGCTCAGCCCATCGACCTCGACTACCTGCGGGGTGTACCCGGACAGCCGGCTCAGGACCTCGGCGGCGTCGTGGATCGCGTTCTTGCCCATCCAGGACCGCGCCGAGTGCGCCGTGCGCCCCCGGGTGGTCACCGCGACCCGCAGCGTGCCGTTGCATCCGCCCTCGATCCCGGCGCCGGTCGGTTCGCCCAGGATGGCCAGGTCGGCGGCTAGCCAGTGCGCCTTGGTACGCACCACGCGGTTCAGGCCGTTAGCCTCGGCGTCGACCTCTTCGTTGTCATAGAACACCCAGGTGACGTCCCAGGCGGGGGCGGTCAGGGACGCCGCCAGGTGCAACGCCACGGCGACTCCGCCCTTCATGTCCACCGTCCCCCGGCCCCAGAGCACCTCGTTCCCGTCGGGCCCGGGCCGGCGCCGGGTCGGTAGGTTCGCCTGGATCGGGACGGTGTCCAGGTGACCAGCGATCACCACCCGGTGGTCACGACCGAGTTCGGTCCGGGCGATGACGGTGTTCCTGTCCCGCTGCACGTGCAGGTGGGCGCAACGCGCAAGAGCGCTCTGCACCGCGTCGGCGAGCGGCCCCTCACCGCCGGAGACACTCTCGATATCGCAGATCGCCTGGGTCAGGTCCACGACATCGGTGCGCGCCGGGTCCGGTAGCGACGGCGGCTGGCTGTCCGCCCTGGGGAAAGTCATCAGCTCAGCCCCGGTGCAGTTCTCGGGCGGCTTCGGCGATCGAGCCCGAGAGCGAGGGGTAGACGGTGAACGCAGCCGCGACCTCATCGACGGTCAGCCTGTTGTTGATCGCCAAGGTGATCGGGAAGATGAGTTCGCTGGCGCGCGGGGCCACGACGACCCCGCCGAGAACCAGGCCCGAGGAGCGGTGGGAGAACAGCTTGACGAAGCCCTCGGAGATGCCGAGCATCTTGGCGCGCGGGTTGCGAGCCAGCGGCAGCGTCGTGACGAGACCGTTGACCTCCTTGCGGGTGATCGCGCTCTCGGCGATCCCGACGGTGGCGATTTCCGGGGCCGTGAACACGTTGGCCGAGACCACCTGCAGATCCAACGGGGCAACGGCATCGCCCAGGGAGTGCCACATCGCGATCCGGCCCTGCATGGCGGCCACCGACGCCAGCGGAAGCACCCCGGTGACGTCGCCGGCAGCGTAGACGCCCCGGACGGTGGTGCGTGAGACCCGGTCGACCTCGATGTGACCGGACTCGGTGGTGGCCACGCCTGCCCGGGCCAGGCCGAGGTCCTCACTGTTGGGCACGCCGCCCACTGCGATCAGGCAGTGCGAACCGGTGATCACCTGACCGTCGGTGAGTTCGACCTCGACACCGTCGCCGGACCGGCGCACGGCGGCCGCCCTCGACCGGGACATCACATCCATGCCCCGGCGACGGAAGGCCGACTCCAGCACCTCGGCAGCATCGGAGTCCTCCCCCGGCAGCACCCGGTCCCGGCTGGAGACGAGCACGACCGGCACACCCAGAGAGGTGTAGGCGCCAGCGAACTCGGCTCCGGTGACCCCGGAGCCGACCACGATCAGTTTTTCCGGCGCCTCGGTCAGGTCATACAGCTGGGTCCAGGTCAAGATCCGCTCGCCGTCGGGGCGAGCTGTGGGTAGTTCCCGGGGCCGGGCCCCGGTGGTGAGCAGGACAACGTCGGCGGCCAGCGTTTGTTCGCCGTCGTCGCCGCGGACCACCACCTCCCCGGGCCCGCCCAGGCTGCCGGACCCAGCGATCAGGCGGACACCTTTACGTTCCAGGCGGGTGCGCACGTCCCGGCTCTGGGCCGCGGCGAGCTTGCGCACCCGGGTGTTGACCTCATCGAGGCTGACTTCGACGGTGCCGTCGTGGCCGCCGGTGGGGTGGATACCCAGCTCGCTGGCGCTCTCAGTCAGGGTCATCCACTCAGCGGTGGCGATCAGCGTCTTGGAGGGCACCACATCGGTCAACACCGCCGCACCGCCCAGGCCTTGCCGTTCGACGAGCGTGACCTCCGCGCCGAGCTGGGCGGCCACCAGGGCCGCCTCGTACCCGCCGGGCCCGCCACCGACAATGACGACCCGGCTGCCCTCGCGGGTGGTCGATCGGCGGACTCCACTCGACGGTTCGGCGGGCACAGGGTGATCCGGAGAAGAAGTCACGCGCCCCATTGTGCCTGCTCGGAGTAAGTTCGGAGATGTGACTACACACGAGGACTCGATGAGCACCGCACCGGGACCGCTAACTGCCGCCGGCGCCGGGGCGGACCTGGACGACCCGAGAACCGACCCCGCCCAGGCAGCGGCCAGGGCGGCGCAGACACTTCGGGAGGCCACCGGGGTGGCCAGCTATGACATCGCCCTGGTGCTGGGTTCGGGGTGGTCGGCTGCTGCAGATCTGCTCGGCCGCACCGTCGCCACCGTGCCTGCGACCGAGGTACCCGGTTTCGCGCGGTCCGGGGTTCCGGGCCACCCCGGGACGTTGCGGGCCGTGGAGGTCGACGCCGGCGGGCAGAGCAAGTACGCCCTGGTGGTGGCAGCCCGCACCCATTATTACGAGAACCGCGGGGTGCGACGGGTGGCGCACGGGGTGCGCACCGCTGCGGC
>Ga0079225_10000702_pt1 | contig 18286 bp, 15 predicted proteins | sample Poulit2012_FD_76344 | JGI IMG/M metagenome (GOLD analysis project Ga0079225, IMG submission 76344) | Agricultural soil microbial communities from Georgia to study Nitrogen management - Poultry litter 2012 | ecosystem: Environmental > Terrestrial > Soil > Agricultural land | place: USA: Georgia... | reverse complement strand
GCTTTGGATGACTACAAAGACAATTAGCAAAAGCAGGGAACCAAAGACCTTGAAATTGACCCATTGGGAATCACTAAAATAACCGGAAAAGGCAATAAACAAATTCAGGGCGCCAGAGAAAATGAAGAAGCCCGCCCAGCTGTAATTGAGCTTCTTCCAGGCGGCCTCGGGCAATGCAATTTGCCCGCCCATGAAGGTCATCATGAGATTGCGCTCGAAAAAGAGCTGGGCAATCAACAGGATGGCAGCAAAAAGCCAATATAAGACGGTGGGCTTCCATTTGATGAATGCATCATTCTGAAAAACCAAAGTGGCAGTACCAAAGACCACAATAACCCCCAGATTGATCCAATGGGTGGTTTCGATGGTCTTTTGGCGCAGCTTGAGCCACAGGATTTGGGCGACCACTGCAGCCATGGCAACGGCGGTCGCAGCGTAGATATCCATGCTGCGGAAAGCAATAAAAAACAGTATGAGCGGAAAGAGATCAAATAGCAGTTTTTTCATGTTATTGGGCCTAAGGCGAAAGGGGCAGATCTTGAGCCAAGATTAAAGGGTAAGCACCTAAAGACGTTCAGGCAAGAGTATTGCATAATACAGGCCGCAAGTAACAGAATTATATTCATACTTTGGGAGACCGATCATGCGGCCTTTAGCATTATTCAAACAAACCCTTATTGTCGGCGCCATTGCATTGAGTTGGCCAATGTTGGTTCAGGCTCAAATCAAAGTCGGGGTAACCGTATCCTCTACGGGGCCCGCCGCATCTTTGGGAATACCCGAACGCAACACGGTGAGTCTGTTGCCCACCGAGGTGGCCGGGCAGACCATTGAGTATATTGTATTAGATGATGCAACAGATACCACTCAGGCTGTGCGTAACATGCGCAAATTAGTCAGCGAGGATGGTGTCGATGTGGTCATCGGTACCTCTGCCACCCCGGGTTCCCTGGCCATGCTCGATGTCGCCGAGGAAACCGAAACCCCCATGATCAGTGTGGCGGCCAACGCCCGCATTGTCGAGCCTGTTGACGGGCCGCGCATTTGGGCCTTTAAAACCCCGCAAAATGACGAGCTGATGGCGGCTGCGCTGGGCGACACCATGGTGGCCCAGGATATCAAGACATTGGCCGTTATTGGCTTTAATGATGCCTACGGCGATGGTTGGCTCGAGGAAATGACCAAAGCTGCAAACGAACGTGATATCGAGGTTGTCGCCGCCGAGCGCTATAACCGCAATGACACGTCAGTTACTGGCCAAATCCTGAAAATCATGTCCACCAACCCTGATGCCGTGCTCATTGCTGCTTCTGGTACCCCAGTGGCTCTGCCCCAGACCGAGCTGGTCGATCGGGGCTACGAAGGCATGATCTACCAAACCCACGGCGCTGCCAACAGCGATGTATTGCGCGTATGCGGCAGCAACTGTAATGGCATGATTTTGCCTGCAGGGCCATTGCTTGTGGCCGATCAGCTCGAAGATGACCACCCGGTCAAGGCATCAGCCCTCGAGTACAAGGAACTCTACGAAGACAAATATGGCGAGGGCACCATCAACACCTTTGGTGGCCACCTCTGGGATGCCGGCCTGCTGGTAACCAACGCCATTCCTGCCGCCCTGGAAACAGGGGCGCAGCCCGGTACGGTCGAGTTCCGTCACGCGTTGCGTGATGCCATAGAAAACACCACTGATTTGGCAGCGTCGCAAGGGGTATTTAATATCACCCCCGAGGATCATTCCGGTCTGGATGAGCGCGCCCGTGTCATGGTCGAGGTCGTTGACGAAAGCTGGAAGTATCGGCCCGACCTGGCGAACTAATTAGCCATCTAACTCCTGAACATCGCCCCGGGGCGCAGTGGCCGCCACTGCGCCCCTTTTCCTTTCACGCATTGGGTATCGTTCGTTCATGGATGCCACTGTCATATTGATTCTTGCGCAAGATGGTCTGCTCAATGGGGCCATTTATGCCCTGCTGGGTCTGGCCCTGGTGATGGTTTTCGCTGTCACGCGCATTATTTTTATTCCTCAAGGCGAATTTGTCACCTATGGCGCCTTGACCCTGGCTTTTATTATCAATAATCGCACGCCTGGCACCCTATGGTTGCTGCTATTTGTTGGGTTGGCGGCAGCGGCACAGGATATTTACGCCATTGTAAAGCGGGCGCCCGAACACAAGTTGCGTCGCATCCTATTGGTATTGGCAGGTTCAGTGGGCTGGCCCTTGCTTCTGATTGCAGTCAGCCCCTGGCTGTTGAATAAAGATCAACCCCTATTTGTCTCTGTGCTGTATGCCCTGGCCATTGTCATTCCTCTGGGGCCCATGCTGTACAAGCTGGTTTATCAACGGCTGGCCGAGGCTAGCGTTCTGGTTCTGCTTATTACCTCGGTGGCTTTGCATTTTGCCCTGACGGGTCTGGGTCTGGTGTTCTTTGGTGCCGAGGGATGGCGTACGCCTGCTTTCATGCGGGGGCAGATCGATATATTGGGCATGATGTGGTCGGCCCAAACTGTATTTGTATTGGTTGCTTGTGCGGTACTTATCGGTGCGCTTTGGCTGTTTTTTGGTGCCACCTTATATGGCCGTGCCTTGCGCGCCACGGCAGTTAACCGTCGTGGTGCCCGTTTAGTGGGTATCAGCACCGAGATGTCAGGGCGCTTGACCTTTTTGTTGGCCGCGGCTGTAGGGGCTTTTTCAGGCATGCTGATTGCACCGGTAACCACCATTTACTACGACACAGGCTTTTTGATCGGCTTGAAAGGCTTTGTGGGTGCAATTATCGGGGGGCTGGCCAGTTATCCCATTACTGCCATTGGCGCTATTTTTGTCGGCATCCTCGAGGCGTTTTCTTCCTTTTGGGCCAGCCAGTATAAAGAGGTGATCGTCTTTACGCTCATTATCCCGGTCTTGCTCTGGCGTTCTTTGGGCATGCAAATAATGGATGACGAGGAGGACTAAACCCATGAGACGCTGGTTTTTTACCCCCTTTGTCGTGTTCTTTCTGGTGTTGCCCTTGTGGTCGGGGACTCCCGAGTTCTGGATTACCCAATTAAACTATATCGGGCTAAGCAGTCTGGTAGTGCTAGGCATGGTGGTATTGACAGGGGTTGCCGGGCTAACCTCTTTTGGCCAGGCTGCCTTTGTAGGTATTGGGGCTTATACTACGGCTTGGTTAAGCACCCAAATGGGTGGGTCACCCTGGCTTGGCTTGCTGATTGCCCTGGCACTGACCTTTGTATTTGCCTTTATCATCGGTTCGGTCACCCTGCGTTTATCGGGGCATTATTTGCCCTTGGGTACCATTGCCTGGGGCTTGTCCATCTACTACTTATTTGGCAACCTTTCTTTCCTTGGACAACACGATGGCATATCAGGTATTCCGCCCATCGAGGTCTTTGGCCTTTCGCTAGGGCGTGGGCGCGCCATCTATTATCTGATTTGGATAGCTGTGCTGCTATCGATGTGGGCCACTTATAACCTGCTGCATTCGCGCCCCGGGCGGGCCATTCGGGCTTTACGACAGCGCGGCGTCATGGCCGAGTCCTTTGGCATTAATACGGCGCGCTACAAGGTTATCGTTTTTATATATGCCGCCTTGTTGGCCTGCTTGTCAGGCTGGCTGTATGCGCATTTGCAGCGCGCCGTCAGCCCCAGCCCCTTTGGCCTAAATTACGGTATTGAATATCTATTCATGGCTGTGATTGGCGGGGCCGCCAGTGTATGGGGGGCAGTGTTGGGCTCCAGCGTCATCCTGATTATCAAGGACAGACTACAAAATATCTTGCCCTTGTTTCTTGATGACAATATCAATGCCGAGCTGATCGTTTTCGGTATTTTGATGATTATCATTTTGCAATATGCTAGCCAGGGTTTATGGTCATTTTTGGCGCATTGGTGGGAACAGCTTTGGCGCCGTCTGGGCCAGCCGCCCCTAAGTGCGCGCCAGCGCTATCCTGCCTTGCAATTGGGGCAGGCAAATGGTGCTGCAGCTGCCCCAGCGGCTTTGGCAGAGCGCAGCCTGCCGGCCAAGAACACGGTCGTATTGGAATTAGACCGGCTACGCAAAGAGTTCGGGGGCCTGGTGGCCGTTGATGACCTCAGTTTTAGCCTTAAGGCCGGCGAGATTGTAGGCCTGATAGGCCCCAACGGCGCTGGTAAAAGTACTTGCTTTAACTTGATTACCGGGGTGTTGCCCCGTACAGCAGGCGAGGTGCGTTTTTTGGGCCAGCCTCTGGGGGCGTTGAATGCCCGAGACATTGCCCGCCTGGGGGTAGGGCGCAGCTTTCAGCATGTACAGTTGGTGCCCAATATGACAGTGTTGGAAAACGTCGCCCTGGGGGCGCATCTGCGTCGGCCGGTTGGCGTGTTCAGCGCCCTGATGCATGCTGAACGGCAGATCGAGGCCAGCTTGTTGGCCGAGGCGCGCAAGCAATTAAAACGGGTCGGGTTGCTCGACATGCAATACGAGCCGGCTGGGCGTCTGGCCCTGGGCCAACAGCGCATTTTGGAAATTGCTCGCGCCTTGGCCAGTGATCCCATTTTATTGATGCTTGATGAGCCTGCGGCGGGTTTGCGCTATCGAGAAAAGCAGGAGCTTGGCGCTGTATTGCGCCAACTACGCGAAGAAGGCATGAGCATCTTGCTGGTCGAGCATGATATGGATTTTGTCATGAAGTTGACCGATCATCTGGTCGTGATGAATTTTGGCACTAAACTGGCAGAAGGCACGCCCCAAAGCATTCAGCAAAATCCAGCAGTACTCGAAGCCTATTTGGGTGGGGTGGTAGAAACATGATTGGGGTTTAATTACCATGAGTCAGGCTAATACTTTTGTCTCTTCGATGCAGTCCACCACAGCCTCGGATACCAGCCTGTTACAGGTGACCGATCTGGTCGTTCAGTACGGCACGGTGCCTGCCTTGAATTGCCCGCGCCTGACGGTCTCCAAAGGGGCCATTGTGACGGTGATTGGCGCCAATGGCGCAGGCAAGTCGACACTGCTTAATGCCATTATGGGCAATCTACCCGTTAATGGACATGCGCGTGGGGCAGTACTTTATCGCGCGCATGCGGTCCAGGACTGGTCTGTCGAGCAACGTGTCGGCCAGGGTTTGTGTTTGGTACCGGAAAGTCGTGAGCTTTTTGGCAGCATGACCGTCGAAGACAATTTGCTTTTGGGCGGTTTCAGATTGTACCGACAGCGGGCCGTGGGCTGGCGCGATGTGCTAACAGAGGTTTTTGACTTGTTCCCGCGATTACAGGAACGCCGCAAGCAGCTGGCAGGCACCCTGTCTGGTGGTGAACGGCAGATGCTGGCCTTAGGGCGGGCATTAATGGCTCAGCCGCAGCTGCTCATGCTTGATGAGCCCAGTCTTGGGTTGGCCCCGTTGATTGTGAGCGAGATTTTTCAAACCATTACTGAATTGCGCCACCGAGGTGTTTCCATTTTGCTGGTCGAGCAAAATGCCCGTGCGGCGCTGCAAATCGCTGACTATGGTTATGTGCTGGAAACTGGCGAGGTGGTCTTGGAAGGGGCTGCCCAAACGCTGGCCAACGACCCACGGGTGGTGGAAAGCTATTTGGGTTTGGGCCAGCAGCAATCCAGTTAACACAGGCCATGAGGGGGCGGCTGCGGGGCAACAAGGCGAGATGCCCCATTAAGGGTTTCTATATTAAAGATTTGCCCCGCTAAATGCTGTAGTTGGCTATTGGAATCTTCATTAAGAATAATGGTGTAGTTACGGGCATTGAGCCATTGCAGAATGGTGCGCAGATGAGGCAGGTCTTGGGCCGGCAGATGCTGTTCAAAGCTGTCAAATAAAAAAATGCTGGCGCCAGTGCGCAAGGCCCGAGCCCAGGCCAGCTGGTATTTAAGGCTGGGTTCAAGGCGGCTACTTAAAGAAGTCAGATGCACTTCAAGCTGGGGGAAAAGTCGAAATATGTCGCCAAGCGGCAGCCCGCCGCCACTGAGGGCAGCCTGGCCCGGGGGCAGTAGCAGGTTTTCCTCGCAATTGAAATGGGGCACGATGCCCGTGTGTGGATCACACAAGACCATGCCGACATCTTCGAGACGGTGGCTGTCCAGGTGGCTGGTTTCAACATTCAGTATTCGTATCGAGCCGCGAATGAGTTTGTGGCGGCCAGCCAGGCTATCGATAAGCAACCGGCGTGTGTACTGATAGGGGCTAAGGAAGGCAATAGTTGCCCCTTGGTTGATTTTGACATTGAGCCCGCGGATGAGGGGCCCCTGATGCTGGTGCCAAGCCGAGAAGTTAATAAGTTCAAGGGCCGAATATGGCATGACGCCACCTATGAAAATACAACTGCCCTGTACTTGGGGTCACTGCAGCACGTGCGCCAGCCACCAGGAACAGAGCAGGGGGTTAGGGCCAAAACAAATTATATACATGTTAATTATGCCTGTGCCCCAGCCCCAGTTCCATAAGGGTTTAGCTCATTAGGGAGAATCTCTAGGCTGAGGTTTTTTCAGGGTATCGGCAAAGGTCAGCAATGCCGCATTCTGGGCATTTGGGCTTGCGTGCAACACAGATATAACGGCCATGCAGTATTAGCCAATGGTGCGCGTCTTGCAAATAGGGTTTGGGAATCACCTTGAGCAGTTTTTGTTCAACCTGATTGACATTTTTGCCAGGTGCCAACCCCGTGCGGTTGGCGACCCGAAAGATATGGGTATCTACGGCAATGGTAGGCTGGCCAAAGGCAGTGTTCAAGACCACATTGGCGGTTTTGCGACCCACCCCAGGCAAAGCTTCCAGGGCCGCGCGGGTATCGGGTACCTGTCCGTCATGTTCGGTGAGCAGGATTTCACAGGTGCGGATGACATGCTTGGCCTTGTTGCGATACAAACCAATGGTCTTGATGTATTCTCGCAGCCCTTCCTCGCCAAGGGCCAGGATACCCTCTGGGGTACCATGTTCAGGAAAGAATTTGCGGGTGGCCAAATTGACCGCAACATCAGTGCTTTGGGCCGATAAAATCACGGCAACCAGCAACTGAAAATTATCTGCATATTCCAATTCGGTGGTTGGGTGTGGGTTTGCCGCCTGAAAGCGGGCAAACATCTCTTTTCTATCTTTGGCGTTCATCTGTGAAGTCATTTTTTTTGGCGTCGGGCACGTGCCTTTTGTAGGGCGGCTTGAATGTGGGCCTGGCGTTGTTCTGGACCGGATTCGGCCAAATCGCTGAGCTCTGGCTTAGTAGCCAGGAGCCGTGCTGCGGGGGTGTCGGGCTGTTCGCTATGGCGTTGGGCCAGGCGGTGTTGACGCCGTTCGTAACGTTGGCGCGCCTGGGTGGCGTCAGCGGTAGACCATTGGCGTTGGGTAGGGACCATCTGTATGCAGTCTACGGGGCAAGGGGCAACACACAGTTCGCAGCCGGTACAGTAATCGGGCACCACAGTATGCATCAATTTGTTGGCCCCGATGATGGCATCGACCGGGCAAGCCTGAATGCACAAGGTGCAGCCGATGCAATGTTCCTCGTCGATCACGGCGCGAAGCACGGGCCCGGCAGAACCGCATTCGGGATTCAGGGGTTGCACCGGGCGTTGGGTCAGGGCGGCTAACTGGGCAATGCCCTCGGCCCCCCCTGGTGGGCAACGGTTGATGGCTTCACCATCGACCGCAATTGCCTGGGCATAAGGCAAACAGGCATCGTAGCCGCAACGGGTGCACTGAGTTTGCGGTAATACGTCATTAATGGCTTGGACAAGTTGTTCTAGCGCGGAACTCATGGCAACAGCAGTAATTACCGGTGTTGGGCACCGGTATGGATAAACGGGTAAATGATATCAGCCAGCTAAAAAACCCATAAGGGTGGGCTTGGCTGGTAGTACAAGGCCGGAAATCAGGTTGTACGACGCTGCTGGGCCGCGATAAAGGCCTTGACTTGGGGATATACCTTGTTACGCCAGCGCCGCCCTGAAAATATACCATAATGGCCACTGCCCTCGATAGTAATGGCCTTTTTCTTGTGGTAGGGCAGGCCGGCACAAAGCGTTTGGGCCGCGTGGGTTTGGCCTTCGCCCGAGATATCGTCTAATTCGCCCTCGATGGTCAGCAAGGCACTGTGCCGGATGGCATCTGGTCGTACCAGCTGATCATTAATGGTCCATAGTCCGCGAGGCAATAGATAGTCCTGGAAAACGATTTGGATGGTATCCAGATAGAACTCAGCCGGCATGTCGAGGACGGCATTATATTCATCATAAAAACGCTTGTGTGCCTCGGCGTCGTTGTCCTGGCCTTTGATCAGATGCTGGTAGAAGGCATAATGCGAGAGCATGTGTCGATCGGGGTTCATGGCGATGAAGCCGGCATGTTGCAGAAAACCCGGATAAACGCGACGCCCTGCACCGGGGTAACGGGCTGGAACGCGGTGAATGAGGTTGTCCTCAAACCATTGATAGGGCTTGGTGGTGGCCAAGCGATTGACCTGGGTGGGTGATTGCCGCGTGTCTATGGGCCCGCCCATGAGAATCAGGCTGCGTGGCTGGTGCTGAGATTGCCCTTGGGCCATGAGCGAGGCGGCAGCAAGCACTGGCACGGTAGGTTGGCAGACCGCCATTACATGACAGTCGGGCCCCAAGTGCTTTAAAAATGCCTGGATATAATAAACGTAATCATGCAGATGAAATGAGCCCTGGCCCAGGGAGACCATTCTGGCATCGATCCAGTCGGTGATATATATCTGGTGATCGCGTAGCATCGTGCGCACCGTATCGCGCAGCAGGGTAGCATGGTGACCCGATAGCGGGGCCACGATCAATACCTTGGGCAGAGTGCCCGCACGTTTGTCGGCGCGCTCAAAGCGGCGCAGCTGGCAAAAAGGTTTTTCGAGGCAGATCTCGGTATTGATGGGAATTTCTGCCTCGTCAATGGTGATTGACTCTATGCCCCATTCGGGTTTTTGGTACTCCTTTCCCAGCCTGTGCAAGAGCTCGTAGCCTGCAGCCACTTGCTTGGAAACTGGCGTATAAGCCAATGGACTAAAGGGATGAGTAAAAACCTGGGCACCCGTATTGGAAAACGAAGCGATGGAACCAAGTACGGTGCGCTGCCATTCATGAAGGTCATAGAGCATGGATAACCCTTGTTAGGTGTTGTTTTTGTATCACCCTATCACTTGTATAGAACATCGATTCATTTGTCTACAGGGTTAACGCTCAAGGTGTTTCAGTTTGTCGGGTTGGCCATTCCACTCTTCGGCATCGGGCAGCGGGCCTTTGGAACGGTTGATCATGCCAAATTGGGGTGAAAGCTCAGCATTGAGCTCGATAAAGTGAAGCTGGTCTTCGGGAACGTCTTCTTCGGCAAAAATGGCATTTGCCGGGCATTCGGGAATACATACCGCACAGTCAATGCATTCGTCAGGGTCAATAACAAGAAAATTGGGCCCTTCACGGAAGCAATCAACCGGGCAGACATCGACACAGTCGGTGTATTTACATTTGATGCAGTTCTCGGTGACGACATGAGTCATAAAGGTTTGCTCCGGAAATACAATATCGTTAGGGAGTTTAACGAAAAGAGAGAGTTTAAAAGATACAATAAGGGAGACGTGAGATTTATTTTAGCGAAATTATATCGAATACAAGAATAAAACCATTAAACCAACAGGATAATATGATTATTACCTCCTTACTGGATACGGATCTCTATAAATTCACTATGATGCAGGTGGTGCTGCACCGCTTTCCCTCGGCTCAGGTACAGTACCGGTTTCAATGCCGCACGCCAGATGTCGACCTAAGCCCTTATCTTGAAGAAATTCGCTACGAAGTGCACCAGCTGTGCCAGCTTCGCTTTACCGAAGAAGAGCTCGATTATCTCGCTGGGCTCAGATTCATGAAAAGTGACTTTATCGATTTTTTACGCTTATTTCAACTGCCCGAGCGCTGTATCCACATTGAGCCAGGCGACCAAGGGGGCATCAGTATCGAAATAGAAGGGCCCTGGTTACATACCATCTTGTTCGAGATTCCTGTCCTGGCCATTGTCAACGAGGTGTACTTTCGTAACACCACCCCCTTCCCGCCGCTGGAAGAAGGGCGCGAACGGTTACAGGCCAAAATGCGTCTGGTGCTTGATGATCCCGAGTTGTCTGATTTTCGGGTAGCAGAATACGGTACCCGACGCCGCTTCTCCAAAAAATGGCACGATGAAGTGGTAGCAACCATGAAAGAACAAATGGGCGTGCATTTTACGGGCACCAGCAATGTCTGGATGGCCAAAAAACACGATGTACTGCCCCTGGGCACTATGGCCCATGAATATTTGCAGGCTTGTCAGGCGCTGGGTCCGCGGTTGCGCGATTCCCAGGTATTTGCCCTGGAGATGTGGGCGCGAGAATACCGGGGGGATTTGGGCATTGCCTTGTCTGACGTCTACGGCCTTGATGCCTTTTTGCGCGATTTCGACATGTATTTTTGCAAGCTGTTCGACGGAGCACGTCATGATTCTGGCGACCCCTTTGTCTGGGGAGACCGCTTGATCGAGCACTATCAAAAGAATAGGGTAGACGCTCGCACCAAGACCATTGTCTTTTCTGATGCGCTAGATATCCCCAAAGCCATCGAGCTGGCCCGCTATTTTGCTGGGCGCATTGGTGTTGCCTTTGGTATTGGTACTAATTTGACCAATGATTTTGGCCACCAGCCATTGCAGGTGGTGATTAAGATGGTGCGCTGCAATGGGCAGCCCGTAGCCAAGGTTTCGGACAGCCCGGCCAAAACTCTGTGCGATGACCCAGAGTACTTGTCCTATCTGCGCAAGGTATTCAATATTCCCGAAGATTTACAAAGCGATGAGGCCAGCGAGGTTGGCGCCTAATTCATAGGCTGGTGTTTGCTGCTGGGGGCGCAGATGCTTTGGGGCCCAAATTTCTGCGCCTGTTTGTGCCCCCAGCTGACATATGTAGGGCGGCCAGGCCTCGTCGAGGCGCCAGCCTGTACAAATGCGCTGTAGCTGCTTGAGGGCCTGTTGCCCATCGCTGCCTGCGCTGATAATGGCAGCGTAGGGGCGCCCATTAAGCTGATCGAGCACGGCATAATAGCAGCGATCGAAAAAGGCCTTCATTTCACCACTTAGGCTGGCCAGATTTTCAGGGGCACAAAAAATATAGGCGCTTGCTTGCCTCAATTGGTGTGGGGTGGTGGCCATGGCGCTTTGTAGCTGAGCCTGGTGGCTGTCCGCTACCTCGAGGGCAGCAAAAGCCTCTTGGGCGCCACGCCAGGCGGCCTGAGCCAACTGTTGACTGGCCCCGGTACGCGAATGCCAGATAATGAGCAAGGTTTTTTTAGTCATAAGGTCCTATCCATCCGTCCCACACTTTTTCTTATAATTTAGGCTACGGCAGAAATCATCTAGGTTCAATATTTAGGGACAATGACCAGTTAAAAAAGGAATGGGGTGCACATGCCATCAACAATGCCAACCACATCACCAACCCAGGATAGTCCTTTTTCAGAACAGTGGTTGCAAAAGATTTATCTTCGCCAACCGGTCGAGCTGCAACCCTGCTTTAAGCGGGCCGTACGTTATGCCGAACCCTGGTTAGTGGGTACACGGGCGCGTACGGGCGAACATCTTGCTTCCCATTGTGCTGCCATGGTGGAAATTTTGCAGCGCTTGGGGGCTGATGTGCCTACCCAGATCAGCGCTTTGCTGGCGTACATCCCTGAAGACTCTGGCGCCGTGGCCCAGCGCGAGCAATTGCAAAACGAGTTTGGCACCGAGATCAATACTCTGGTTCAAGGCACGCGCTCCCTTTATCGCATTGCCCAAATCACCGCCAAAGACCATGACACCCGGGCCTTGACTGATCAGCGGGAAATGAAACGCAAAATGCTGCTGGCGATGGCGGTCGATCTGCGCATTGTATTAATAAGATTGGCATCGCGTTTACAGTCTTTGCGCTGGTTTGCCTCCAGCAAACAGCCTTGTCCGACTGATTTTGCCCGTGAAACCATGGAGCTCTACACGCCGCTTGCCAACCGTTTGGGCATTTGGCAGGTCAAATGGGAAATGGAAGATCTGGCTTTTCGTTTCCTTGAGCCGGAAACTTATAAAGAAATAGCCCGCAAACTCGAGGAAAAACGCGTTGAGCGGGAAAAATTTATTGAGCAGGTGGTGCAGAAACTGTCTTCTGCCCTTGAAAAAGCCGGTGTCGAGGCCCAGGTAACAGGCCGGCCAAAGCACATTTACAGCATCTGGAACAAGATGCGCAACAAAGACCTCGATTTCCATCAGTTGTACGACTTGCGTGCCTTGCGGGTCATTGTGGATGATGAACGCAGCTGCTATACCACACTGGCCTTGGTGCACGCCATGTGGACCCCGTTGCCTGACGAATTCGATGATTATATTTCACGCCCCAAGCCCAACGGTTATCGTTCTTTGCATACGGTGGTGGCTGACGAGGCAGGGCGCAGTTTTGAAGTACAAATTCGCACGGCCGAGATGCATCATTTTGCTGAGTATGGGATGGCAGCTCATTGGCGCTACAAAGAAGCCGGTCGCCGCGGCGGGCAAGTGGCAGCCACCGAGGATGAACAAAAAATTGCCTGGATGCGCCAGCTATTGGCCTGGGATAATGGCGAGGGACATGGTGCGCGCCAAACCAAGGCAAATGCGGCAGCTGAGGCGACACAGGGCGAGGCTGCCGATCGTGCCGAGGTCGCATCAACTGAAGCAACGGCAGCAACCTCCAGCCGTGCTGAACGTATCTATGTGTTGACCCCTCAGGCACGTGTTATCGAACTGCCGCGGGGGGCAACGCCAATTGATTTTGCCTATTCGCTGCATACTGATTTGGGTCACCGTTGCCGGGGCGCGCGCGTTGATGGGCAAATGGTTCCCTTGAGCACACAGCTGCAAACTGGGCAGACGGTGGAAATTATTGCGGCCAAATCGGGGGGGCCCTCGCGAGACTGGTTAAACACCCAGCTGGGCTTTTTGGCCAGCGCACGCTCTCGAGCCAAAGTGCGCTCGTGGTTTAATGCGGTCGAGCTGCAAGAGCGAATTAGCCAGGGTCAGGCTTTGGTGGAAAAGGAATTGCAGCGCTTGGGTAAAACTGCCACTAACCTCGAACAGCTGGCTCATCAACTGGGTTTTGCCAAGGCTGATGATCTGTATGTGGCGGTGACCAAAGATGAGTTTAGCCTAAGGACCATAGAACAGGCTTTTAGGCAGCCTGATGAGGCAGACAAAGAAGAACAGCCCGTTGTCAGCGATGCCCGACGCTCAAGTGTCACACGCACAGGACGTAGTGGGGTGCTTGTGGTGGGGGTTGATTCCCTGATGACACAGCTGGCTCGCTGCTGTCGCCCAGCGCCGCCCGATGAGATTGCCGGGTTTATCACCAAGGGCCGTGGGGTATCCATACACCGGCGCAATTGCCCTTCTTTTCAAGGCCTGGTAGCACGTCAGCCCGAGCGCAGCATCGAGGTCACCTGGGGGGATACCGGAGAAAATTTATACCCCGTTGACATCCATATCCGTGCCACCGAGCGTGCCCACCTGTTGCGCGATATTTCCGAGGTGTTTGCTCGGCTGCGCATTAATGTGGTCGGTGTAAATACACAAAGCAAGCGTGCGCTGACACACGTGGTTTTTACCGCCGAGGTACAAAACGGCGCCGAAATTCAAAAGCTGCTTTCAGCACTTGAAGAGATTCCAGGGGTGCAGGCCCAACGTCGGTAAAAGGTTTTGGTGCTGCAAAGCTATTAAGCCCAACGCCGGTAAAGGGTTTTAAAGCCGCGCAGATCTCAAGTCCAAAATCAAGCCATGGCAAGCTGTTAAATACAAGGGCGGCGACGTGCAAGCGGTTTACTGCTAAAATAACCAGATTGGCAGAATGAGCGCAGCGACCAGCTTTAGGGTCGCCTCTTTGTTTTGGCGCTTTGTTTGGTTATTTTATCGCCCAAAAGGGATACAGTTTTGAGTTCATACCACTTTCCAGACGAGCAGGGGCATTTTGGGCCCTATGGCGGTTCCTTTGTTGCTGAAACCCTGGTGCATGCGCTCGATGAGCTGCGCGTTGCCTATCAAGCCTGCAAACAAGATCCCGCATTTTTAGAGGAATTCCACAGCGAGCTTAAACATTTTGTGGGGCGTCCATCGCCGGTTTACCATGCCCGCCGTTGGTCGGAAAAGCTCGGTGGGGCACAGGTTTGGCTCAAGCGCGAAGACCTCAACCATACAGGCGCCCACAAGGTCAATAACTGTATTGGCCAAATCTTATTGGCGCGACGCATGGGCAAAACACGTATTATTGCCGAGACCGGCGCTGGCCAGCACGGGGTGGCAACGGCCACAGTCGCGGCGCGCTATGGGCTTGAGTGCGTGGTTTATATGGGCAGCGAAGATGTCCGGCGCCAGGCCTCCAATGTGTATCGCATGAAACTGCTGGGCGCCGAGGTGGTGGCAGTAGACTCGGGTTCCCGCACCCTTAAAGATGCGTTGAACGAGGCGATGCGCGACTGGGTGACCAACGTAGAGAACACCTACTACATTATCGGCACGGTGGCCGGCCCGCATCCTTATCCCGAGATGGTGCGCGATTTCCAATCTGTTATTGGCACCGAGTGTCTCGAGCAAATGCCACAAGAAACCGGCCGGCAGCCCGATGTCATTGTCGCCTCTGTTGGTGGTGGTTCCAATGCCATGGGCATCTTTTATCCGTATATTAACGACGAACAAGTGCAGCTTGTTGGGGTCGAGGCGGCAGGTAAAGGGCTGGATACCCAAGCCCATTCTGCCTCCATTAATTGCGGCCGGGTGGGTGTGTTGCATGGCAACCGTACCTTAATTTTGCAAACCCAGGACGGTCAGGTTCAGCCCACTCATTCAATTTCCGCCGGCCTTGACTATCCCGGGGTAGGTCCAGAACATGCGTGGCTCCAGTCTTTGGGCCGTGCCCGCTATGAAACCATTACTGATGCTGAAGCCTTGGCAGCCTTTCACGACTGCTGTCGCCTTGAGGGCATCATGCCGGCACTCGAGTCCTCCCACGCTTTGGCGTATGCAGCCAAGTTGGCGCCTACGCTGGGTAATGACCAGATTATTTTGGTTAACCTCTCGGGGCGTGGCGATAAAGATATGCATACTGTGGCCGAATACAGTGGTATCGAGTTATAAAACCCTGCATCGCCGTTCATTTTTATCGCTGCTTGGTGTTCTAGCATGCGCCGGGCCTGATGCAAATTGTCCTGGGGGCTCCCCCCCGCTACGAGTAAGTCACTGATGAATAATCAATCCAATCAACGTATACAGCAGGTATTCCAGCAGCTCCAGGGGCGGGCTGCGTTAATTCCTTATGTCACCGCGGGTGACCCCAGCCCTGAAAGCACGGTTTCCCTGATGCATGCTTTGGTTCAGGCCGGGGCGGATATTATCGAGTTAGGGGTTCCTTTTTCCGACCCCATGGCCGATGGGCCGATTATTCAGCGCGCGGCTGAACGGGCCTTGGCCAAGGGAATGAGTCTAGCCAAGGTTTTGGCTGCCGTACAAGATTTTAGAAAAACTAATCAGACCACCCCTGTTGTGCTCATGGGTTATGCCAATCCCATTGAAGCCATGGGGCAAATTCAATTTGTTGAACAAGCTGCGCAGGCAGGGGTCGATGGGGTGCTTACGGTTGATTATCCCCCCGAGGAATCCCAGGAGTTTTGTCAGGCCTTAATCGCACAGGGCGTCGATCCTGTTTTTCTTTTGGCCCCAACCTCTACCGATGAACGTATCCAGAAAATTGCGGGGTTGGCGCGCGGTTATGTATATTATGTGTCCCTAAAAGGGGTGACGGGCTCCGATCGTATCGATATGGACGATGTGGTGCAGCAATTAAACCGAATTCGTCAATATGTGCAGACGCCCGTGGGGGTAGGTTTTGGTATTCGCAGTGCCGAACGGGCCCAGCAGATTGCGCAACACGCAGAAGCAGTGATCATTGGCAGCAAGCTGATCGAAACCATGGAGGCAGAAATGGCTCAATCTGGGGACCCGTCGCAGGCCATTAACGCTGCGGCAGACTGGTTGCAAACCGTCGCCCAGGCCTTGCGTGCCACGCCTTCAAAGTCATGATTTTTACAGTTTAAGCAACAGGATAACAGCATGAGTTGGATCCAGAAAATACTTCCCCCCCGTATGGGGCGTACTTCAGGCAATAAACGTGTGCCCGAGGGGATTTGGGTAAAGTGCCCTGCTTGTGAAGCGGTACTCTACAAAGAAGACTTGCTGGCCACCCAAAACGTATGCCCCAAATGTGATCACCATATGCGTTTAAATGCCCGGGCGCGCATCGACAGTTTGTTGGATGCCGAGGGTCGCAAGGAAATTGGGGCCCAGCTGCGTTCCACCGACCCTTTGCGTTTTAGGGATTCGAAAAAATACCCTGATCGCTTAAATCAGGCAGTTCGCAGCACCAAGGAAACCGAGGCACTGGTTGTCGTCCAAGGCACGATTTGCGCCATGCCGGTGGTACTTAGCTGTTTTGAGTTCGAGTTTATGGGGGGCTCGATGGGCTCGGTCGTCGGCGAGCGTTTTGTACGCGGGGTTCAGGCGGCCATTGATTCGCGTAGTGCCTTTGTCTGCGTGGCTGCATCAGGGGGCGCACGCATGCAGGAAAGCCTGTTCTCCCTCTTTCAAATGGCAAAAACCAACGCCATGCTGGTCAAATTGGCAGAGATGAAGCTGCCCTTTATTAGTGTATTGACTGACCCCACCATGGGCGGGGTATCTGCCAGCTTTGCTTTTATGGGCGATGTCGTGCTCGCTGAGCCTAATGCCTTGATAGGCTTTGCTGGTCCGCGCGTTATCGAGCAAACCGTGCGTGAAACCCTGCCTGAGGGCTTCCAGCGCGCTGAGTTCTTGTTGGAAAAAGGTGCCATTGATCAGGTGGTCGATAGGCGCGAATTGCGTACCGAGCTAGCCCACTTGATTGCCTTGTTGATGCAACAGCCCTACGAAGCTGTGGTTATTGAACAGCCTGCTGAGCCTGAGGCCGATGCGGATGCATCCGCACCCGCCAAAGATTCCTAAGCAAGGTCAGAGGCGTCGAACAATCTTAAGCAAGGCCATAAACGCCAAAGAAACTTTAGCAAACAAGGTCATGGGCGCCAAAGGCCCTTAAGCAGAGCCGCCTCTTAAGCAGGGCCGCTGTTGTTCAGCCATCAGCAAATAATAAATTAGCCAGCCAATAAAAAGCCCCCAAGGATTGAATATTCAGGTTCAATCTCTGGGGGCTGTTAAGCCCCAGTTACCTAAACTAGGTTATTTTACGGTTTCTACCTGCTTGAGTTGCTCTTCGACTACCACCTTGAGGGTGGGAAGCTGGCGACCTAAGGCAGGCTGTGTTGGTTTGGTTGAAACCGATAGCATGGCTTCACTACGGGTTTGCACCAAAATCAGGCCGGCCTTGTCCAGGGCCTCTTCCTGTTCAGCAGTCAGCAGTGGCGTTTTCTTGGCCACAGCAGATGCTTGGGCAGAGGTCTGGCCCGGCAGCATTTCAGACACCGTTTCTTCAGCTGTTTCTGTATCCGTATCTACGTCAGCTTCTGCAACAGTTTCCCCATCAGCTTTTACATCAGTTGCCGCATCGGTTTCTGTAGTTGTCTCAGCTGCGCTATCGCCCGTGCTGGGCAATGCATGGGTGGCGACGGGGGAGGCCGGTTCGGTGTCTTGGGCATCCTGCCCAGTTGCCGGCTCATTACCAGGCTGCACTGCTGAGTCCTGAAGGGCATCTTGTGCACGGCCATCGCTATTGATGACAATTTGCTCCCCGTGGGTCTCTACCTGGACCAGGGGTTCATCCTGGGGCTCTGTGGCTACTGCCCACCGAGAGCTTTCAGGATCACGCCCCAAATCGGATTGCGCGGCGATTTCACGATAGGGTGGATGGGTAGGGGTGCGCGTTTCTACCAGAGTCAAAGAGGCTGCGGTGGTATCAAGCTCTAGCGATGCTGGTGCCCACTCGGAAGCAGGAGCTTGTACCTGTTGCGTTTTCGTTGGCTCTTGAGTGTCGGCAGCTTTGGACGTCTGGGCAGCAGGCTCTGTAGCCTGAGACTGTGACGACGGTGTATCATGCGCAGCTGCTACTGGGCCGCTTTGCTGGGGCTGACCTGCCGTTGGGGCAGGGGCCGCTGAGGCAGATTGGGTGGCGGCTGCTGCCGCTGCGACCTGAGCGGCCTGAGCAGCGGTCTCGCTAGATTGGGTGTTAACCGCCGTCGGACGGGTAGCAGGCCTTTCTTGAGCGGTTTGCGATTGCTGAGC
>Ga0079225_10000701_pt1 | contig 18295 bp, 16 predicted proteins | sample Poulit2012_FD_76344 | JGI IMG/M metagenome (GOLD analysis project Ga0079225, IMG submission 76344) | Agricultural soil microbial communities from Georgia to study Nitrogen management - Poultry litter 2012 | ecosystem: Environmental > Terrestrial > Soil > Agricultural land | place: USA: Georgia... | reverse complement strand
GATCTCCTCGCGCTGGTCGATGAGCGCGGTGTTGCAGGATTCGGCGAAGGCGACGGTGAAGGGGATCTCCCCGGTGCGATCAGCGGGGTAGGCGTCATAGTTCTTGAATTCTCGCCCGTCCACGGTGATCGTATCGGGGCAGGAGACGACGTCGTCGACGGAAAGGCCGGAGCGCAGGAGCGCGAGCGCCGTGACGACCTTGAAAGTGGACCCGGGCGGGAACTGGCCGACGGCGGCGAGGTTCTGGCCCTCGTTCGATTCCGCGTTGGCGAGTGCGAGAACCTCGCCGCTGGAGGGGCGGATCGCCACGATCGCTGCGCCGGGTGCGTCCTTCGCATCGGCCTTCGGGGCGCCGGCGAGCACTTTCTCCGCGGCGACCTGCAGCTCGACGTCGAGCGTGAGTTTCAGCGGCTCGGGCGCCCCGCCCTCGAGGGTGGCCAGCGTGGTGCGCCCCTCTTTCGGGCATTCGAGCGGGTCTTTGCAATCGGAAGCGTTGACGGTGAAGATCTCCACTTCATCGACTCCGCGCAATTGGGCGTCGTACTCCTTCTGAAGCCCGGAGATGCCGACGATGTCGCCTGCGGCGATTGCGCCGTCGGAATCCTCGATGATCTCCGCCGTCGCTTCGCCCGCGCGCCCGAGCAGCTCCCGGGCGAAGGTGCGGGTGGGGGCGAGGAGCGCTTCGCCGCTGACGACGAGCGCGCCGGGCAGGTCTTCGAACCCTTCGTCGATCCACGCGTCGACGTCTTCGGGGCGAACGCTGATCGCCTCGACGAATGCCTTCGGACCGGCCGCGAGGGCGCGGTCGGTGAAGGAGCCTGGGTCCACGCCGGCGGCCTCGGCGATCTTCTTCGCTGCGGATTCCACCTCATCCTCGTCGACTTTGGTTTTATCCAGCCCGTAACGGCGGATGGTGCGTTCGGTGATGATCGGGGTGTCATCCCCGGCGAGGATCTCGGCCCGCTCCGGGGCGCGGGCCTCCACGCCGATGCGCTGCCCTGATTCCACCCCCGGGGCAAACGCCGCCGGTTCCCACTGCACCCACCACTGGGAATCGTCGTACGACAACGCGACCTCGGTGTCGTACTCCCACGTATTTCCGTCGATCTGCCACGACCACTGCAGCGGAAGAACCGCGTCGTTCATGTCGTAGGCGATCTCGCCGGGAGTGACAGTGAGCGGGTAGTCCTCGAGGGCCTCGACGTGGTTGGCGAACGCCGACGCCGCCTCCGGGTTGAGGAGCGGCACGTCATCGAGGGTATGCGCTGAGAGTGACTCGGTGAGCTCCGCGGCGAGCCCTTCGGCGCCGGTGTCCTTCGCGGTGCAGGCAGGAATGAGGAACAGTGTCAATGCCGCCGCCGCGGCAAGGAATCTTCGTTGCTTAGCCATCACCGAAAATGGTAGACCGTGGGTGAGACACGCGTCAGGCGAATTCCGACACGTGATGTAGGACAATGGGAGCTATGCGAATTGTCGTGTTAACCGGTGCAGGTATCTCCGCAGAGTCAGGGGTGGCGACTTTCCGCGATAGTGGCGGGTTGTGGGAAGGCCACGACGTACAGAAGGTCGCGACCCCCGAAGGGTTCGCCGCCGATCCCGACCTCGTGCTGCGGTTCTATGACGAACGGCGGGCGGCCGTGCAGTCCGTCGAGCCCAACGCCGCTCACTTCGCCCTCGCCCGCCTCGAAGCGGAACTTGCGGGGGACCTGCACATCGTCACCCAGAACGTCGACGATCTGCACGAGCGGGCAGGATCGAAGAACGTCATCCACATGCATGGGGAGCTCCTGAGCGCGTGGTGCACCATGTGCGACGAACGGGAGCCGTGGAGCGAGGCGTTGGCGCACTTCCCACCCTGCCCGAGCTGTACCGCCCCCACTCTCCGCCCGGACATCGTCTGGTTCGGAGAGGTTCCCTACCGGATGGATGAGATCGAAGGCCTCCTTCGCGAGGCGGACCTCTTCGTGTCCATCGGCACCTCCGGGGAGGTGTACCCCGCCGCGGGTTTCTCCGCCGCGGCCTCGGCCTTCGGCGCGCATACCGTGGAACTCAACCTGCAGGCGAGCCGCTCGGGATGGTTCGATGACGTACGTGAGGGCCCGGCCACCGTCGTCGTACCGGAATGGACGAAGGAAATCCTCGCGAAGAATTCGCAGAAAGCCTGGTACGAATAATAATCAAAACGCCGCTCCCAAATAGACTATTTATTAATACCGCCCGAATTGCCGAATTCCTGAATTCCGGCGCCAATCGAGGAGTTCATCGTGAGAGCAGCGGCGCAGAAATACGGCATCGAGTGACAGGGCCAGCCGCTATTGTCAACTTTGCGATTCTCCTTTCTTCTTGATTAAGTAGGAATCACCAGCAGGGTTTTATAGCGAAGGAGGAACAATGGCCGTCACGAATAATTCAGCCGTAAATACCGAGGTGGATGTTCTCGTCGTCGGCAGCGGAACCGGGATGGCGGCGGCGCTGTCCGCCCACGAACAGGGCTTGAAGGTGCTCGTCGTGGAGAAGACCGAGTACGTCGGCGGTTCAACGGCGCTCTCCGGCGGCGGGGTCTGGGTACCGGCGAACCCCGTGCTCACCGGCGCCGGTTCCACCGACACGATCGACCAGGGGCTGACCTACACCGAATCCGTCGTTGCAGGCAGCGGCCCCAAATCCCGCTGGACCTCTGCGATCGAACACGGGCCCGAAGCGATCGCGATGCTGCAACGCACGACGCCGTTGAGTTTCATGTGGTCACGGGGGTACTCCGACTACCACCCGGAGAACCCCGGCGGGCACGCGATTGGGCGCACCATCGAATCCAACCCCTTTGACGCCTCCGTGCTCGGAGATCAGCGCCGCTATTTGCGCCCCACCGGCCTCTCCGCGCCGGTTCCGATGCCCATCACCTCGGTGGATTATCGGTGGATGAACCTGTTCGCGCGGATGCCGGTGAAAGGGATCCCGCGGATCGCGCGCCGGGTCGTGCAAGGGATCGGGGGCAAGCTGGTTGGCCGCGAATACATGGCGGGCGGGCAAGCCCTCGCTGCGGGCATGTTTGCCGGGGTGGTGCAGGCGGGGATCCCGGTGTGGACGGAGGCCGCGCTCGAAGAACTCATTGTTGACGGCGGCCGGGTCACCGGGGCGGCGATCCACCAGCAGGGCGAAACGGTCACCGTGAGTGCCCGCAAGGGTGTCATCCTCGCCACCGGTGGCTTCGATCACGATCTGGCCTGGCGCCATGAATACCAGTCGGCGCGCCTGGGGGAGTGGTCTCTAGGGAACCCGGGCAACACCGGCGACGGCATCAAGGCCGCGACCTCCGCGGGCGCGAGCACCGCACTCATGGAGCAGGCCTGGTGGTTCCCCGCGGTGGCCCCGCTGCCCGGATCTGCGCCGATCGTGCTCCTGGCGGAGCGCTCCCTGCCCGGCTCCTTCATCGTCAACCAGACCGGGGCGAGGTTCATCAATGAATCCACCGACTACATGTCGTTCGGTCAGCACCTGCTCGCCGCCGAACGGGGCGGGGACCCGATCGAGAAGATGTGGATCGTATTCGACCAGGAATACCGCGACAGCTACGTCTTCGCCGCCGGCCTCTTCCCGCGCATGCCGATCCCGCAGGAGTGGTACGACGCGGGGATCGCGTTCACGGGAAACTCACCGGAGGAACTTGCCACGGCGATGGGAGTTCCGGCGGAGACGTTCCGCGGCACGCTCGCCCGCTTCAATCGGATGGCCGGCGCCGGGATCGACTCCCAGTTCGGCCGCGGCGACTCTGCCTACGACCGCTACTACGGCGACCCGACTGTTTCCCCCAACCCCAACCTGCGACCGCTGCGCGGAAAGCCACTGTACGCCGTCGAGATCGTCCTATCGGACCTCGGCACGTGCGGGGGGATCACCGCCGACGAGCGGGGGCGGGCACTCACGCCCGATCGCGAGGTCATCGGCGGCCTGTACGCGATCGGGAACACCGCAGCCAACGCGTATGGGGCGACCTACCCCGGGGCGGGGGCGACGATCGGGCAGGGAATCGCGCTTGGCCACGTTGCGGCCCTTGATGCCGCGGGCAAACTCGGGTAGAACGCTCCTATGCACGGGGCAACGCCAGCGATCACCGAACTCCTCGCCGCTGGCGTGCCCTTCACCGAACGGGCCTACGCCCACGAGCCCCGGGCCTCCTCGTACGGATGGGAAGCCGCCGAGGCGCTGGGGCGGGACGCGGACCAAGTGTTCAAGACCCTCATGGTCACCGGCCATCACCGGTCCCGCGACTACGCGATCGGCATCGTCCCCGTGAGCACGACCCTGGACCTGAAGAAGATGGCGAAGGCGATGACGGCGAAAAAGCTAACGCTCGCCCCCGTCGCGGAAGCCGAACGCATCTCCGGGTACGTCGCCGGCGGAATTTCCCCGCTCGGGCAACGCCGGCACCTACCGACGATCATCGATGCGAGCGCGAAGGAATGGGCCACGATCTTCGTCTCCGGGGGGCGGCGCGGGCTGGATATCGAACTCTCCCCACTCGACCTCGCCGAGCTCATCGGGGCACGGTTCGCGCCGATCACCGAGAGATAAATGTCACTGTTTCTCTCCTGACCAGCGGCCATGCCGCGCGCGAAGTTCCCAGGTTGGTTGACTACGATAAACCCATGGTTAGGTCGGGCCCTGAAACTACACGTGCGGAACTCCTTTACGCAGCAGCACTTGAGATCGCCGAACGCGGGTATAGCGGCGCGTCGTTCTCCTCGGTAGCTGCGCGCCTGGGATTGACGAAGGGGGCATTCGCGTACCACTTTCCAACGAAGCAAGCCCTCGCCGTCGCCCTCATGGAAGAGTTCGATGAAACCTTCAACGACGCGGTGGCGCACGCGCGGGAGGATTTCCCCAGCGACGATCTGCGCACCGCGCTGTTCGCCCTGCGGGAGATCGAGGCAAAAGCCGACACCGAACCGGTCGTCGCCGCCGCGTTCATCCTCATGTGCGACCCCCAGCCCCCGGTGGAGGAGATCCACGAAACCTTCCGGCGCTGGATCGCCACGTTCATCGAGTTCCTGCAGAACGCGAAAGCCAGCGGGCAGGTAGAGCTTCCCGTACCCCTGGAAGATGCCGCGGACTTCCTCGTCATCTCCCTCCTCGGGCTCACCAACCTCAGCCACCGCACCTTCGCCCGCTCCAGCGCGAAGGATCAGATGCACCTGCGGTTGCTGTTCTCCGCGCTCGGGGTGGCCAACACCGAAGCGCTCATCACCGAAGTACTGGGAGTGCCTCAGCCCTGAGAGGCAATTTCGTTCCTCTCCACATTCCCTGCCAGACTGAAGGTAGCTGCATCGCCATCGCCCCCGGCAGGGGCGGGACTGAGGGAGGAAAATGCCGATCAGAATCGGAATCGTCGGTTACGGAAATCTCGGCCGCGGCGTCGAGTTAGCGATCGCGGAGCAACCCGATCTCGCGCTGGCGGGAATCTACACCCGCCGCCCGCCTGAGACTCTCGCGCCTGCCACGCAAGCCCCGGTCCGGCCCTACGAGGATCTCCTCGCCGGCGAGCTCGCCGCCACAGAGCGGGAACTCGACGTGCTCATCCTGTGCGGTGGCTCCCGCACCGACCTCCCCGAACAAACCCCCGAACTCGCCGCGCGGTTCACGGTCGTCGACTCCTTCGACACCCATGCGCGCATCCCCGACCACTACGAGGCGGTGGGAGCGCAGATCTCCTCGACGACGGCGATCATCTCCACCGGGTGGGACCCGGGCCTGTTCTCCATCAACCGGGTCTACGCCGAGGCGGTACTGCCCACGGGGCAGACCTCCACCTTCTGGGGTAAGGGCCTCAGCCAGGGCCACTCCGATGCCGTGCGCCGCGTACCGGGAGTCGCCGGCGGGGTGCAATACACGATTCCCGCGCCGGAGGCGATGGAAGAGGCGCGGGCGGGTCGGGGAGGGGAGGCACCGGCGTCGTCGAAACACAAACGCCACTGCTATGTGGTGCCCGCGGACGGCGCCGACCCGGACGCGATCCGGGAAGCGATCGTGACGATGCCGGACTACTTCGCGGATTACGACACGACCGTGGAATTCATCACCGCCGAGGAGCTGGAAACCAACCACCAGGCGATGCCGCACGGGGGTTTCGTCATCCGTTCCGGGCTCACGAGCGCCGAATCCCGGCAGGTCATCGAATACTCCCTCACGCTCGGCTCCAACCCTGAATTCACCGCGAGCGTGCTCGTTGCCTACGCCCGCGCCGCCCACCGCCTGCACACCCGCGGCGAGCACGGGGTCTTTACCCCATTCGACATCGCTCCCGGGTTGTTGCACCCGGCTGATCCGGCTCACTTACGAGCCACGATGCTGTAGGAGGAGAACGTGGCCACCATCGCCGAAATCACCGGCTACCTCAACGAGCTCTACCCACAAGACACGGCCGAGGCGTGGGACGCAGTCGGACTCACCGTCGGTGAACCGGACGCGCGGGTGAACACGGTGCTGTTCGCCGTCGACATTGATCCCATCGTCGTCGCCGAAGCGATCGACCTCGGGGCGAACCTCCTCGTCACCCACCACCCGCTGTTCCTCTCCGGCACGATCACCGTCGCGGCGAACACGCCGAAGGGACGGATGGTGCACGACCTCATCACCCACGGAATCGGTCTCTACACGGCGCACACGAACGCCGATATCGCCCCGAGTGGCGTGAACGATTCCCTCGCCCGCCTCCTTGGGATGCAGGACTGCGAGCCGCTCGCGCCCTCCACCCACCCCGCGGCGCATCCGGGCAGCGGGCTCGGCCGGGTGGGGATGCTCCCCGCACCGATCCCGCTCCGGGAATTCGCCGATCGGGTTGCGGAGAAACTACCGGCGACGGCGCACGGGGTGCGCGTGAGCGGGGACCTCGATCGCCGGGTCCACCGGGTAGCGGTATGCGGAGGCTCGGGCGACTCCTACCTCGACGCCGCCCACGCGGCCGGGGCGGACGTGTACCTCACCGCCGACCTGCGCCACCACCGTGCGAGCGAGGCGAGCCACAAGACCGGCGCACCCGCCCTCATCGACGTCGCCCACTTCGCTTCCGAATGGCCCTGGCTGCCGGCCGTGAGCGCGAAGGTCGCCGACAGGTTCGACGTCGTTGCTCGCGTGAGTACCCTCAACACCGACCCGTGGACGACTAGGCTGGCAAGTGTCAACGAAGGAGGCACGTGGTGACCACTGCACCACCGGCGGATCAGCGCCGGCTACTGGACATTCAGGAACTCGACACTCGCCTTGCGCAACTTGCCCACCAGCGGCGTACGCACCCGACCCTCGCGACGCTCACGGAGCTGCACGACCGTGCCGGGGACCTCGAACGCGCCCGCACCCAAGCCGGTGTCACGCTCGGCGACGCCCGCAAAGAACTCCTCAAGGCCGAAACCGACGTGGAACAGGTGCGCACCCGCGCCGAACGCGGGCAGGCCCGGTTGAACTCCGGCCAGGGCACCCCGAAGGAACTGCAGAACCTCACGGCGGAACTGGAGGCGTTGGCGCGGCGGCAGAACGTGCTCGAGGAGGCGCAGCTGGAGCAGATGGAAGCCGTTGAGCAAGCAGAATCCGACATTGCGGCGATCGACACGCAACTCGAAGCGTTGAACACCCAGATCGACGAGGTGACGGCCGAGCGGGACGAGGTGTTCGCCCAGATCGACGGCGAAACGGAGACGGTCTCGGCGTCCCGGGGGCGGCTCACAGAGGGGATTTCCGAGGAACTGCTGAGCCTGTACGAAGAGGTCCGGGAACGAACGGGCGGCCTCGCGGCCGTCGCGTTGCGCGGGGAGAGCACCGTGGGCGTGCAGGTACCGCTGAGCCTCACCGAAAAAGCCGCAATCAAATCGGCACCTCCGGAGCAGGTGATTCAATCCGAGGATTACGAGTACCTGCTCATCCGCGTCGAGGACTAACTCCGCAAGGTGAGTTCCAACACGTGAGTACCGGGCTTACCTTTCGCAAGGGTGACCTCGGCGTACTCGGTGCCCAACAGTTCGCGGGCCGCCTGAGCTACCTCGTCCACCGTCGCGGGTAACTCCGCGGCGCGAGTGAGGAGGTGGCGGGTGAGCACGCCGCGGTGGTGTTTGGCGAAATGAGAGACGACCACGGGCTTACCACCGCGGATCTCGATCGCTTTGACGTGGACCCACGGGCAAGTCGGGCGCCAGAGCCGCACGTACGGCCCGGACCGGCAATCGAGCACGAGGCGAGGCGCCTGGGCGTCCATCACCTCGCCCACCGCCGGGCTGAGGTAGGGGATTGGCGCGCCGATCTCGGGGAGCTTCGCTGCCGGTGGAAGCCGATAGGCAGGAATTTCATCGCTCGGGGCGAGGAAGCCGAAGACAGTCGAGGCGATCCGCACGTGTCCCCGGGCCCGCTCGGCCGCGGGTCCCGCGAGGTCGGCGAGCCCGGCCGCCGCGTACAGAACCCCGGTATAGACCTCGCTCGCGGGAGCCGCGGGCGCCTGCAACAAGTGGATGTTCGCCTCCACCTCAGCCGCGGTGCTGGGCGGGGCATTGATCGCTTCGGGCCCGCCCGCGGAGGCAGCGGTGAGAGCCTCGATGACGTGGGTCCGGGCCGTGGTGAGTTCGGGGTAGGAGAGGGCGGGGAGGTCCACCGGTTTCCCCGAGGTAGGAGTGGTCTTGCCTTCAGATGGGGGAAGCAGGATGAACACCACGCCAGGCTAGCGTAAACTAGGAGGCGGGTGAGCCGGCTGGGCGATCGCGTCGCAGTAATGCGCCGAGGAACGTCCGGGCTCCACGGAGCACGGTGGTGGGTAACGCCCACCCGGGGTGACCCGCGGGAAAGTGCCACAGAAAACAAACCGCCACGCGAGTGGTAAGGGTGAAAAGGTGGTGTAAGAGACCACCAGCGTTTTAGGTGACTAGAGCGGCTTGGTAAACCCCACCGGGAGCAAGATCAGACAGCACGCGGTTTCGGGCTGCTCGTCCGATGCGTGCGGGTGGATCGCTTGAGGGGCAGGGTAACTTGCCTCCTAGATGGATGATCGCCGCCAGCCTCGCAGCTGGTCACAGAACCCGGCGTATAGGCCGGCTCACCCCCGCTGATGGACCGCGAATGATCCGGCACCGACGATGCCCGCGTGGTTGCGGAGTTCGGCGGGGATCATTTTTGCGCGGGTCTTGATGAGCGGCATGAACTTCTTGTGGTCCTTCGATACTCCGCCGCCGACGATGAACAGATCGGGGGAGAACAGGAACTCCACCACCTCGAAATACCGCTGCAGGCGCACCGCCCATTCCTCGTAGCTCAGCCCTTCCCGATCCTTGATGGAGGCGGCGGCTCGAGATTCGGCGTCGTGGCCGTCAATTTCCAGGTGCCCCAGTTCGAGGTTGGGTACGAGGCGGCCGTCGTTGACGAGGGCGGAGCCGATTCCCGTGCCCAGCGTGATCGTCAGGACCATTCCGTCGATGTTCTGGCCGGCGCCGTACAAGGTTTCCGCGTAACCGGCGGCGTCGGCGTCGTTCATCACGGTCGCCTCGATCCCCACGTGTTCGCGGAGCAACTCCACGAGGTCGCGGTCGACCCAATCGCCGTCCATATTCACCGCCGAACGGCACACCCCGTGCTGGATGATGCCGGGGAAGGTCACCCCGACCGTCGCATGCGCGGGAACCTCGAAATGGGCGAGGATCTGACGAATAACCTCAGCAACAGCCTCCGGCGTCGCGGGACGGGGGGTGGGGATGCGATACCTGTCATCAAGAAGAACGCCCGTCTTCACGTTGACGGGCGCTCCTTTGATTCCTGAACCGCCGATGTCGATGCCGAAAGCGATATCCGAGTTGTTGTAGTCCATGCTGACAAGTCTATGGCGAGCTCTGCGGCAAAGGTGAGAGACTTGAGCCGTGAGGCAGGAGGATGATCATGAGTAGTGCAAAGAAGAGCCCGGACGCGGAGCACGCGTATTACTACAACACCGAGACCGGTGAGGTGGAGCACGGCATGCTAAGTTCATTCACCTACCGACTCGGCCCCTATCCCACCCGGGCAGCCGCCGAGCATGCGCGTGAGATCGCCCGTGCCCGCAATGAGGCCTGGGAATTGGAGGATCGGGAGTGGAACGATGATCTCGACGGTGAAGACGACGAACTCTAGGAGTGCGCCCACCATTTGATCTCGCCTCGATCGGCGAAGGGCTCGCCTTCGCGTCCCACCTGACGCAACTGCGGTCATCACTCGCGGGTGGAACCTGCGTGATCCAGGCACCGCCGGGGTCGGGGAAGACCACCCTCGCCCCTCCCGCGGTGGCGAATCACCTCACGGAAGCGGGCGGGGCTCGACGCGTACTCGTGACCGCGCCTCGGCGGATGGCAGTGCGGGCGGCAGCGAACCGGCTCGCGTACCTCGACGGCTCGCCCGTGGGCGAGCGGGCTGGTTTCACCATCCGCGGGGAGCGCGCGCGAAGTGCGGAGACCATTGTCGAGTTCCTCACCCCCGGGGTCTTGTTGCGGCGCCTACTCTCCGAACCTGAACTCGCCGGCGTGGGCGCAGTCATCCTCGACGAGGTCCACGAACGCAGCCTCGACACCGACCTGCTGCTCGGGATGCTCTCCGAACTCCGGCTACTGCGCGAGGACCTCTTCCTCGTGGCGATGTCCGCGACGCTCGACGCCGAACGGTTCGCGCACCTGCTCGAGGGAGCACCGATCGTGCGCAGCCGCGGTGAGCAGCACCCGGTAGCGATTCGCTACGCCCCGTTTCCCGGCGCCAGACTCACCGAGCGCGGGGTGTCTCGGGAGTTCCTCAACCATGTGGCTGCGACGACGTCGGCGGCCCTCGAAGGCGGCGGCGAGAGTGACGTGCTCGTGTTCCTGCCCGGCCGCAGCGAAATCGGTTACGTCACCGACGCGCTCACCCGCGCTCACCCAGCCCTGGAGGTGCTGCCGTTGTTCTCCGGGGTGGGCGGCAGGGCCCAACAGCGGGTCCTCGCCGGGCGCAAGCCGGGGGAGCCGCGCCGGATCGTCGTCGCCACATCGGCGGCTGAATCCTCCCTTACCGTCCCCGGCGTGCACATCGTGGTGGATTCGGGGCTTGCGCGGGAACCACGCCGCGATACCCGGCGGGGGATGACCGGCCTCGTCACAATCACGGCCTCGCGGGCCGCGAGCGAGCAACGCGCGGGCCGGGCGGGGCGGCTCGGACCCGGTACTGCGTTCCGCTGTACCGACGAGACCGCCTTCGCGGCCGCGCCCGCGGCACCCACGCCGGAGGTGGCAACAGTGGATCTCACCCCCGCAGCCCTCATTCTCGCGTGCTGGGGCACTCCAAGTGGTGAGGGAATGGCATTGCCCGATCCCCTGCCCGCGCGCGCCCTGTCTGATGCCCATTCCGAGCTTCGCGAGCTCGGTGCACTCGACGCGGAACTGCGCCCCACCTCCCTCGGCCGCCAACTCGCACGCCTGCCGGTGGACCCGCGCCTCGGGCGCGCGCTCCTTGAGGGTGCGGCGACCGTAGGGGCGGAAGTAGCTGCGGAGATCGTCGCGCTCCTGGCAAGTGACGCCCGGGCGGAGCAAGCGGACCTGCCCGGTCTGTGGCAGGCGATGCGCTCGGGGCACCACCCCGGTGTAGAGCAGTGGCGCCGCGAGACGCAGCGACTGCGGCGGCTACTCCCGAACGGACCGAAGGGCACCACGTCCGGCAACCGGATCCCCCCGCGCCAGCGGCTAGGGTACGTCGCCGCGCTCGGCATGGGCCGCCTCGCCCGCCTCGATGGCCACAGTTATCTTCTGAGTTCGGGCACCCGCGCGAGCCTGCCCGACGTGAGCCCGCTCGCAGGCGAACCGTGGCTCGTCGTCACTGACGCGACACGAAGCAGTTCCCGCCAGGCCGCCGGAACCGGGGCGCTCATCCGGGCAGCAGCGCCAATCACACGGGACCTGCTCGACCTGCTCATCACTCCGGATACGTCACGGGAATTGCAGGTCGAGGGCGGGCAGGTCCGCGCTCGGGAGGTTGCGCGGTTCGGGGCGATCATTGATTCCTCGACGCCAGTGCCGAGCACGTCCGCCGAGAACGCCGCGATGCTCGCCGAACACGTTCGTTCCCGCGGATTGGACGCGCTACCGTGGACGCCGGAGGGGCGCCACCTGCGGGGCCGGCTCGCCGCCGCGCGGGAATACCTCGGGCAGGACTGGCCGGATGTGTCGGATGAGGCGCTGCTAAGTGACCTGCAGTGGCTGCAGGCATATATCACCGCACCGCAGTTGACCAACGTGCCGGTGGGAGAGGCGCTTGGGAACCTCGCCTGGGATCGGCTGCACGAATTGGACCGGCTCGCGCCGTCGAGCCTCGAGGTTCCCTCCGGCCGGCGCGTGCGGCTGCGCTACCCGGATCCGGGCGCCAGCGGCGCTATCACCGCTGCGGTGAAGTTGCAGGAGTGCTTCGGCCTACGGGAAACCCCGAGGATACTCGCCGGGCAGGTGCCGATCACCTTCGAACTCCTCTCGCCGGCCGGTCGGCCGCTTGCGGTCACCGCGGATCTCGCCTCGTTCTGGGAACAGGCCTATCCGCAGGTGCGCGCGGAAAACCGGGCGCGGTACGCCAAGCACCCGTGGCCCGAAGACCCGTGGGCGCACCACGCCACCTCCGCCACGAACCGGCAGCTGCAGCGGCGCAAATAGCGCGGGAGGCGAGAGGAGCTACTGCTCGAACGTGTGCGCCTCGGACGGGAACGTCCCGGAGCGGACTTCCTCCGCGTAGTGGCTCGCGGCCTTGCGAAGTTCCTGGCCCAGTTCGGCATACCGCTTGGCGAAGCGGGGAGACCAATCGCCCATCCCCGCCATATCCAACCACACGAGTACCTGACCGTCGCACGCGGGGCCGGCGCCGATCCCGATCGTGGGGATCTCCAGAATCTCTGTGACCCGCGCGGCCACCGGGCCGGGCACCATTTCTAGCACCACCGCGACGGCGCCCTCATCCTGCAAGGCGACCGCGTCCGCACACAGCTGTTCGGCCGCGTCATCCCCGCGGCCCTGCACTCGCTTGCCCCCGAGCACGTTTTCCGACTGCGGGGTGAACCCGAGGTGCCCGACGACCGGGATCCCTGAATGGGTGAGCAGCTCCACGTGCGGAGCGACCCGGCTGCCACCCTCGATCTTCACCGCGTGGGCATGCCCCTCCTTGAGCATCCGCACCGCATTAGTCACCGCGAGCTCCGGGGACATCTCATAGCTCCCGAACGGCAGGTCAGCGACGACCATCGCGCGTTTCGTTCCCCGACTCACCGCCCGGACGGCGGGAAGAAGCTCCTCCATCGTCGTTGGGAGGGTGGTCTCGTGACCGAGCATGTTATCGCCATAGGAATCCCCGACGAGAAGCATATCCACGCCTGCCTCGTCGAAGATCCGTGCCGTCGGCGTGTCATAGGCCGTGAGCATCGACAGGCGTTCCCCGCGTTCCTTCGCGGCCCGTAGGTGGTGCACGCGAACCCGGCGGGGCCGTTCAGCGTTGACGGGCGGAAGCGCGGATTCGGAGGGAGTGGATGGCATGGGTGAGTACCTCTTACGTTGTTACCGGCCCCGCATGGCGCGGCGGTCCGGCCGGACCTTAGTCGGATCGATTCCTTTGGGGATCGGCAGCCGACTCTGTTGCAGCGCCCGCATCCGGCGGGAGATTTCCCCGACCTGGTGTTTGGTGAGTTGAGGTTTGAGCCGTTGGACGTGGCGGACGAGTTTCGGCAGGGGGACCTGACCCTCATCCCGCCCGCACTGGATCTCCACCACGGGCACGTTGGGAATCACGCGGTTCACCTTGCGGGCTTCGGTGGAAAGGAGGCGTTGGACCCGGCCTGCGGGCCCTTCGGAGATGAGCACGACGCCGGGGCGTCCGACGATTCGGAACACCATGTCCCGCGTGCGCGGATCTACACCTACCGGTTCACTTTCGATAGACCAACCGCGGCGGATCGTTCCCAGTGCCGCGGATACCGCGCCAGGTTCCCCCTCGATCCGGGCGTAGGCGAGGCGTTCGGCTCGCCGCCCGAGGAACCACGTGGCGATCGGGAACGCGAGCACCAGGCCGGTGATTCCAGTGAGGATCGGGTGGCCGGTCCAGAAACCGATACCGACCCCGAGGCCGACGGTGCCCACGACGATCGCAAGAATGATCCAAACCGTATTCGGTTCTTGCCGTTGGACATCGACGAAGATATCCCGCACCTGGTGATACCACCGGCGCTTCTTGACTTTCGGGCGCTTTGCTTCAGCCGATTTTTTTCTAGCCATGATGTTCCGATCTTACCCGGCATTTCCACCCCGACGGGCACCGCGTAAGGTGGGTAGATGGATCTGCAATGCCCCACCATCGTAGTTTGCCTCCACCCGGGCGAGGCCGCGCCGAGGGAGGCGGGCGGAAGCCGGGTGGAAGTGGGCTACCTCTATCGGGTGGGGGAGTCGGACGTGGCAACGGACCTGCCGCTGCGCCCCGCGCCGACGGGAAAGTTCTGGGAGATATTGGCTGAGATCGCGGACGACCACCGGGGTGAAGGGGTTGCGTTGTTCGCCCCCGCCGAACTGCTCGCGCAGGTCGGGGCGACCGGGGCGGCCTTCAGCGTTGATTCCCGAGGGCCGGTCCGGGTGTGATCCCGCGAGCGGGGGCTGTGGATAACTCCCAAAGCGAGGTGGACTGCGTTTAGCTAAGGGCATGTCCCACACGGCCACCAGCATTCCCGGTCTCACGATCACGGGGATCGCGGGGTACAGCGCGCACGGCCCGATCCATCAGGGCGTGTGGAACGGCGCCGAGGTTTCCGTTCGGCGCACGGGAGCCGGTTCGGTTCCGCTCGCGACCCGGCGTTCGAGGCTCGAGCGGTTGACGACGATCGACTCTCCGCACGTGGCGAAGGTCCTCCACGTCGAACGCACCGAGACGGGGCTGACCATCCTCAGCGAGCACGTGCCCGGGCCGACCCTCTCGACGCTGCGCGCGGGCGGCAGGGGACTCGACCTGCGCCAGGGGTGGCGCCTGCTCGCGGACCTGTGCGCGGCGCTCACGACGTTGCATGAACGGGGGATCATCCACGCGGACGTCTCCCCGTCGAACATTCTCGTACGCGGTGAGCAGCCGCACCGGGGCCGGGCGGTGCTCGTCGATGTCGGGGGAGAAGAGGATTGGGAACTGGGCACGGTGGGGTTTCGTGCACCGGAGATTGCGACGGGTACGCCCGCCTCCCCGGCCGGGGATGTCTGGTCCGCCGCCCGGGTTGCCGTGTGGTCGGTACAGGACGTCCACCGGCTCTATTTCCACGAGATCCTCGCGAACGCGTTACAGGAGGATCCCCAGCGGCGTCCCAGCGCGAGGGAACTCGCCGAGCGCGCTGAGGTGGAGGCGGCCCCGCAGCTGCAACTGCCGGATGAGGCCGAGCTCGCCAGTGCCCACCTGCGGGCGAAGGCCAGCAGCCAGCCCACGACCCGGGCCGGGCGCCGGCGCCGCGCCCGACCCCGGGATCATCGAAAGAAGCTGCTCGGAGCGGCCGTGTTCCTCACCTTCCTCCTCGGCGGATACCTGCTCGCCTCGGGCATCTTTGATACCGGCAGCGGGCACAAACGGCACTCGGAGACGGCCCTCCCCACCGCCGCGGCTGCCACCTACCCGGGCCTGGACGACGCGGTACAAACCCTCACGGATATGCGGGATCGCGCCCTTGCCACCCACGATGAAGATCTTCTCGCCCAGGTGAGCCTCCCCGACTCGAAAGCCGCCGAGGCGGATCGGGAGCTGCTTGGGAGCTTCGGAGGTTCACGCCCCGTCGGGTTGACGACGCGCGTAGAAATCCGCGAGGTTTCCGAAAGCGGGGCAGGGCCGGTTGTGACGGCGATGCTCACGCAAGCCGGGTTCACGTGGGAAGACGGGGCAAACGATGGGATAGCGGTGGCGCCGCTACCGGCGCGGTGCACCCGGATCCATTTGAGCGAGCTGGACGGCGAGTGGTTCGTTCACGAGACCAGCGCGTGCGCGGCGGCGGAAATCTCCGGGTAGGTAAACGTGAAACCGCTGTCGAGCAGCGCCCGGGGAACCACCCGCTGCGATCGGAGAATCTCTTCGGCGAACCCGCCGAGCGCGAGGCGCAGCGCCGGGGCAGGCGCGGGAAGTAACGCGGGGCGGCGGTAGGCCTGCGCGATCTGCTGGGTGATCTCCCGGTTGGTCGCGGGATGCGGCGCGGTGAGATTCACCGGCCCTTCCAGTTCACGCTCGAGGAGGAAGACGGCGGCGCGCACCCAGTCCTCTAGGTGGATCCATGGCCACCATTGGCGCCCGTTGCCCAGCGGCCCGCCGAGGCCGAGTTTGATGAGGCGCAGCAGCGGTGTGAGGGCCCCGCCTGCCGGGGTGAGCACGATTCCGGTGCGCAGGAACGCCGTCGGATGCCCGGCGCTGAGGGCCGGGGTGGCAGCGGATTCCCAGTCGCGGCAAATTCCCGCGAGCACGGTGGTGCCGCTGGGAGCGTGCTCGTCGGTGAGCGCGTCACCGGTATCGCCGTAATAACCCACGGCGCTGGCCTGCAAGTACCGGATCGGCCGGCGGATCTGCGCGAGTGCGTGAGCGAACGCGTGCGTCGGCCCTGTGCGGGAGGAGCGGATCACCTGCAACCGGCGCCGAGTCCACCGCTCATCACCGACCCCGGCGCCACCAAGATTGATCACCGCACTCACGTCGTCAAAAACGGACAGCGGCGGCGGAGCCGGTGGTGACCACTGCGCGGTCTCGACCGTGTCGTCCGGGCGCGGTGGGCGGCGCACCAGTTGCCGAACCTGGCGGTGGGAGAGAGCATCCCGCAACGCGCCGCCGAGGAGGCCGGAGGCTCCGACGAGAAGAATCACCATGCCGCCAGTCTTGCAGAAGGCATCAGAAAGCACTGCGGGGCCCAGCCGGTGTGGCTGGACCCCGCAGGAATCTCGGGAAACGCTTAGAGTCCGAGGTCTGCTTCGAAAGCACCTTCTTCGATCCGGTTCTTCACCTGGGAGAGGAACCGGGACGCGTCGGCGCCGTCCACGAGCCGGTGGTCGTAGGAGATCGACAGGTAGACCATGTCGCGGATCGCGATGTTCTCGAAACCATCGGCGTCCTTAACCACCACGGGGCGGCGGACGATCGTTCCGACCCCCATGATGCCCACCTGGGGCTGGAGGAGGATCGGCGTGTCGAACAGTGCACCACCCGAACCGGTGTTGGTGATCGTGAACGTCCCACCCGAGAGCTCGTCGGGCGTGGCCTTGTTATCCCGGGTGCGGGTTGCGAGGTCAGCGATCTTCCGTGCGAAGCCGGCGATGTTGAGGTCGCCCGCGTCCTTGAGTACCGGCACGACGAGTCCGCGTTCGGTGTCGACGGCGATCCCGATGTTCTCCGAGCCGTGGTAGACGATGTCGTCGCCTTCGATGGAGGCGTTGAGTTTCGGGTAGGCCTTGAGCGCTTCCGTCGCCGCGAGGGCGAAGAACGGGAGGTAGGTAAGATTGACTCCCTCCCGTGCCCGGAATTCGTCCTTCGCCGATCGGCGCAGGCGAGCCACCTTCGTCACGTCCACCTCGAGCACCGTGGTGAGCTGGGCGCTCACCTGTAGCGATTCGACCATCCGGGCGGCAACGATCTTGCGCAGACGGGTCATCGGCTCCCGGGTGCCACGCAGGGGCGATACCTCGGGGGTCGTCGCGGGCTTCGCCGGGGCAGCGGTCTCGGTGGGCGCTGCAGGCGCGGCCTGTTGCTGGGCCGATTCCGCGGCAGCAGCGGCGTCGAGTACGTCCTGCTTGCGGATTCTTCCACCGACTCCCGTGCCGCTCACGGTGGAGAGGTCGACACCCTTCTCCGATGCGAGCTTGCGCACGAGCGGCGTGACGTATCCGCCGCCGGTTGCGGGCGCTGCCGGGGCTGGTTGTTCCTGCTTCGGCGCGGGCGCGGGTTCTTCCTTCGGCTCCGGTGCCGCTGGGGCTTCCTGTGCCGGAGCGGCTGGAGCGGGTTGTTCGGCGGGCTCTTCCGCCTGGGCGGGGGCAGGTGCCGGTTCTGGCTCGGCGGGGGCCTCTTGTGCCGGAGCAGCGGGGGCGCCTGAGCCGACGTAGGCGAGGGTCTCGCCGACCTCGACGGTTTCATCCTCGCCGACGACGATCTCTACCAGCGTGCCAGCGACGGGGGAAGGCACCTCGGTGTCCACCTTGTCCGTCGCGACCTCAAGGAGAGGTTCGTCCATCTCGACTTCTTCGCCAATCTCCTTCAGCCACCGGGTGACGGTGCCTTCGGTGACCGACTCGCCGAGCGCGGGCATGGTAAT
>Ga0079225_10000700_pt1 | contig 18302 bp, 14 predicted proteins | sample Poulit2012_FD_76344 | JGI IMG/M metagenome (GOLD analysis project Ga0079225, IMG submission 76344) | Agricultural soil microbial communities from Georgia to study Nitrogen management - Poultry litter 2012 | ecosystem: Environmental > Terrestrial > Soil > Agricultural land | place: USA: Georgia... | reverse complement strand
CTGGAGGGGCAATCCCCACAGTTTGTCTGCCACCAGGTTGAGCACCCCGTCGGCCTGCTCGATGACGCCACGCACGACGAGGGCCGCGCTGCCGCGCGCCACGCGCCGGTAGCGCTGCCACAGGCCCGGACTGCACACCACGTTGAGCAGCCCCGTTTCGTCCTCCAGGGACAGGAAGGTGACGCCAGCCGCGGTAGAGGGTCGCTGCCGGTGGGTGACGACCCCCGCCACCCGCACGCGGGTCCCGCTGCCACGCTCGGGGAGATCGGCGATGCGCACGATGCCTTTGGCATCGAGATCGGGCCGCAGGAACTGGGTCGGGAAGGAATCGGGGGACACCCCCGTCGCCCACACATCGCCAACCGCGACCTCGACATCCTCCAGGCCTGGCAGCATCGGCGCGGTCTCCCCCACCGCGGTATGGGGCAGCACGCGGTGCTCCTCGGCCAAGACTCCGGCCGCCCACAGCGCCTCGCGGCGGCCCATCCCCAACCCTGCAAGGGCGCCGCCGGTGGCCAGGGTTTCCAACTGGGCGGCAGTGAGCCTGGTGCGGCGCGCCAGATCCGCCATGTCGCGAAACGGCCCGCCGTTGTCGCGGGCGGCGACGATCCGTTCCGCGGCGTCCTCGCCCAGGCCCCGCATGGGAGCCAGCCCCAACCGGAGGGCTAACCCCGGGTCGGCGTCCACGAGCCGTTGCCCTCCCCCACCGACGGTGGGGTCGGCTTCAGCGCCCCCGCTCAACGCCTCCACCGTGGCGTGAACCTGGGAATACTGCACGTCGGCCCGCAGCACTTTCACGCCGTGGCGCCGGGCATCGGCGACCAACGACTGCGGGGAGTAAAAGCCCATGGGCTGGGAACTCAGCAGCGCGGCATAGAAGGCTTCGGGGTGGTGCACCTTGAGCCACGCGCTGGCGTACACGAGGTAGGCGAAGGAGAAGGCGTGGGACTCGGGGAAACCAAAATCGGCGAAGGCCTTGAGCTTGTCGTAGATCTGCTCCGCCACGGGTTGGGTGACTCCCCGCGCCGTCATCCCCGTCATGAGCCGCTGCCGCAGCGCCGCCATGCGTTCCTCGGATCGCTTGGCTCCCATGGCCTTACGCAGTTCGTCGGCTTCGGAGGCGGTGAAGCCAGCGACATCGATGGCGATCTGCATGAGCTGCTCTTGGAAGAGGGGAACCCCGAGAGTCTTGGCTAATGCGGGCTCGAGCAGCGGGTGGAGGTAGGTCACCGGTTCCCGGCCGCGGCGGCGGTTGATGTAGGGGTTGACCGATTGGCCCTGGATCGGCCCGGGCCGAATGAGCGCCACCTCGACGACGATGTCGTAGAACGTGCGGGGTCGCAGGCGCGGCAGCGTGGCCATCTGCGCCCGGGACTCCACCTGGAAAACCCCGACGGTTTCGGCCGCACACAGGAGGTCGAACACCCGCGGATCCTCCTGCGGCAGGCTGTGCAACCCGAGCGGCGCCTCCGCCGGGCGGGATTCGTTGATGGTGTCGAAGGCGATCCGCAGGGCGGTGAGCATGCCCAACCCCAGCAGGTCGAACTTCACGAGCCCGGCCTCGGCGCAGTCGTCCTTGTCCCACTGCAGCACCGTGCGCCCCGGGGTGGCCGCCCACTGCACCGGGCACACCTCGATGACGGGGCGATCACACAGCACCATGCCCCCCGGGTGCAGTCCCAGGTGCCGGGGCAACCGAAGGAGCTGGTCGGCGACCTCGACGACGAGTTCCGGCACGTCGCTCGCATCCGAACGGCTGAACCCGCTCCATCGTTCGATGCTCTTGGCCCAGGCATCCTGTTGGCCCACGTCGTAGCCCAGGGCGCGCGCGGCGTCGCGCACCGCCGAGCGGGGCCGGTAGCTGATGACGTTGGCGACCTGGGCGGCGTGTTCCCGGCCGTAACGGGAGTACACGAACTGAATGACCTCCTCGCGGCGGTGGGACTCGATGTCGAGGTCGATGTCGGGCGGACCGCTGCGGCCCGGGGAGAGGAACCGCTCGAACAGCAGTCGGTGCTGCACCGCATCGACTGCGGTGATTCCCAGGGCGAAGCACACGGCCGAGTTCGCCGCCGAACCCCGCCCTTGGCACAGGATGTGTTGCCGTCGGCAGAAGTCGACGATCTCGTGGACGATGAGGAAGTAACCGGGAAACCCCAGCTCGGTGATGACATCGAGTTCGTGGGCCAACTGTTCATAGGCACCCGGCTGCCGCTCGGCCTCTGGCGGGCCATATCGCTCGTGAGCCCCGCGCCAGGTGAGTTCCCGCAGCCAGCTGGCTTCCGTGTGCCCCGGCGGCACGGGATGGGGCGGCAGTTGCGGGGCGACGAGCCGCAGGTCGAAGGCGCATTCCTCGGCGAGACGCACGGAGGCGTCCACGGCGTGCGGGTAGCGGTGATGCCGAGCGCGCATCTCCGCCGCGGATCGCAGGTGGGCCGCAGCGGGTGGCAGCCACCCCGCCATTTCCTCCAGGGTGCTGCGCGCCCGGGTGGCGGCAAGGACGTCGGCGAGGCGTTGATCCTGCGGGCGGGCGCAATGCACGGCTCCGGTGGCCACCAGCGGCAATCCGGCGTCGCGAGCCAGGCCGGCGAGAGCCGCGTGGCGGGCGTCGTCCGCGGCGGTGCCGTGATGGGTGATCTCGACAGCGACGTTGTCCCGCCCGAACAGGGAGGTGAGCCTGTCGAGTTCCCGTGCGGCGGCCGCTTCCCCGCCGGAGGTGAGGGCTTGTTGCACGCCGCCCTTACGGCATCCGGTCAACAGCAGCCAGCTCCCGGCGGCCTGCTCGGCCAGCTCCGCCAGGTCGTAAGCGGGTTGGCCTTTGCTGCCCCGCAGGTGGGCCCGGGCGATGGCCGCCGAGAGCCGGCGGTAACCGGCAGGGTCGCGCGCCAGCACCACAAGGTGTTCGCCGTCGGGATCCTTGGTGGCACCCACTCCGTTTCCCGTGCCCCCGCTCGGTGTCGCCCGCCCGTTGGTGCCGAGGTTGAGTTCTGCCCCGAGCACGGTGGGCAGCCCGACGCTGCGGGCGGCCTGGGCCAGTTGCACCACCCCGTACAGCCCGTCGTGGTCAGTGAGGGCGAGCGCTGACAGGCCGAGGCGATGGGCCTCCGCCACCAGCTCAGCGGGGTGATTCGCGCCGTCCAGGAAGCTGAAGGCCGAGTGAGCGTGTAGTTCCGCATAGCCACTCATCGTTGTCCTCCACTGCGGTCAATCCACGTTCTTCGAACTCATGTTCGATGCTAATGGGTGGGGGTGACACTCAGTCGTAGGCGGCCTCCACGCGCCACGCCCCCGCCACCTGTGCCAGGAGCACCGCGGGCCCTTCTGCCGGCAGCACCTGCAAGAAGGTGCGATAGCTCTGCTCGGCGATAGCGCCCTGAACTCGCCACCACTCTTCGGCCATGAGCCACGGCCCCGACCAGGCGCGCACCGCAACGAGTTCTCGAGGAGCACGGGGGTCGGTCGCCGCTGGAATGCGAATGGCGGCCGGCGATGCGCTTACCGCGCCGCGCTCACTGCAGGTCACGGGGCGACCTTGCGCGTCGAGCAGCTCGGCGGCGGGCGGCTCGGCGAACACGGTTGCCGGTTCGGGGGCAAGGAGGCGCCCAGGCCAGGGCGCCTCCGGTGAGCGCAGCGCAACCGGCTCATCCCCCCAGGCCACGAGCCGGGTGCGCTGCCGCGGATGTCGGCCGCCCTGCAGCACCGGGATGAGCACCTGTTCGACCCCCAGCAGGCTTTGGACGCGCAGCGCCGCACGCTGGGCCTGCACCCCTCCCTTCGGCGCCCGCCCCCACAGCCCCTCGCTATGGGCGCCTGCGGGGCCCACCTCTTCGGCGGTGAGCTCCAGCCGCAGCAGCGGCGCGCTCGGCGGGCGGGCACTGCGCCCGGTGAGCCACCCCTCGAGCTGCCACCGCACGCGATCGGTGAGCTCGGCCGCCGTAGGAGAGGCATCGAGCCGCCAGGTGCGGGTCAGCCTCTCCCCGTTCTCGGTGCCCGCCTCGATGCGCAACCGAGCACACAGCAGGCCACGGCGGAGCAGCCGGTCGGCGAGCTTTTCGGCCAGCCCGCGCGCGGCAAACGCGGCAACGTCGACCCGGGCGATGGGCGGATCAAGATCGGCCTGCACCGTGATATCGGGCTCTGGACGGCGCGGGTGGCCCACCCGGAGCTCGCCGCCGCCGGCCAAGGCGTGAGCCCACAGCCCCCGCGCACCAAAGCGGGCGGCCACGTCACCGGCGGGCAGCGCTGCGAAGGCGCCGAGCGTGCGCAGCCCGAGCCGATGCAACACCCCCGCCAACTCACTCAACTCTTGCCGCCGCTGCCCCACCCCCACGCCGAGCTCGAGCGTCTCAATGCGATGGGGAGCGAGGAAGGCGGCCGCCTCACCGACCGGCACCGCCTGCTGCAGCTGGGCGGCCAGCAGGGGGGCGAGCAAGCCTTCGCTGATCCCCACCTGACACTCCGCGCCGCTGTGCTCAGCGACCTCACCGACGATAAGTTCGGCCAAGCGCTCCTCGCTGCCGGCGTGGCGAACGGCGCCTCGCGCGGGGAGGAGGACGACGCCGGGCCGCAATACCTGTACGCCGGCAGCCACCTCCTCGACCCCTTGCGCCACGGCCTCAAAGTTTCGCGCGTCGCGGTCCTCATCGGCTGCCACCAACACGAGCTCGGGGCACACTCCCTGGGCGCTGCGGCGCCGCATTCCGCGGCGCACTCCCTGGCGACGCGCGGCGGCCGAACAGACGAGAACCTCTCGGCCGTCGTGGACGGCCACCGGCTCGTGGGCTGCCGCGAGCCCCTGGATGACGGCGGCGGCAACGGGCCAATCGGGCACCCACACGGCCACGCGGCGCGCCGTCATGACATCGCCTCGCATCACGACACCGCCCGCAATCGTGGCCGACCCTCGTCGCCTGGCGAGACCGCGCCGCCATCGTCGTGGAGGCCTGCGCCGTCGAAACGCAAGACCAGCCGGTGCTCCTGGCCCCCGAGGAGCCGACCGCCGGCGAGGAGCTCGACGCGGCGCTCGGCCACGGCTCCCCAGCCCTGCCCGAGCCCGGTGGTGTGCTGGGTGTGGGCAACCAGCTGGAGGTCGCTGCCCGGCCAATTGGTGCTCAGCAGCACCGCCCCTCGGCTCCGCAGCCGAGCAAGAACGAGACGCCGATCGCGATCCCGAAGCTGCCGGCCCGCGCCCAGCACCAACACGTCGAAGCCCTCGATGAGGGCCGCCACGACCTCCGCGGCTCGCGCTCCCGGGGAAGGCACCACCACGGTGCGCTGCAGGGCCACCCCGGCCTCGGCGGCCGCCGGAACACCGAGATGGGGCAACCCCACCAGAGCGATCCAGCGTTCGTGCGCCATCGCCGCGGCCCCCATCGCCAGCAGCAACGAGTTCGACCCTCGCACCTCCACCGTGCTGCCCGGCCGCAACCCCGCGGGCAGCACCTGTTGCAGGGCGGCCGGCAGCCCGAAGTGCTCGGCGTCGTGCCGCACGGAGCCGTGACGCTCGCCAGTCCCCTGCGGCGGGGTCGTCGCCTGCTGGACGGGCAGGCGTTGATGCAGCCCCACGGCTGTTTCGGCCTGCAGCAACGCTTGCCGAGCGCGCGCTATGCGCTGCTGTTTCTCCACACCATTCACAACACCACCCACGACCACACCCCCTCGAACGTGTGTTCGATAGTGTACCGCCGCCCCCCGACACTCGACATCACGGCGTAGGTTGGTGGCACCACACACCTGGACCACCGAGGAGGAATTTGTGGATCTCAGTCAGCGTCCGCTAGCCCCGGAGCCGTACAGCATGCTCCCGCCAGTGCCGTCGTTCACGGTGACGAGCAATGACGTCGTCGAGGGTGAGCAGCTTGACGACACTTTCATCAAGAGCGGCGCCAACCTCTCCCCCCACTTGACCTGGTCGGGCTTCCCCGAGGAGACCAAGAGCTTTCTCGTCACCTGCTTCGACCCCGACGCGCCCACGCCGTCCGGATTTTGGCACTGGACCGTCGTCAACCTTGCCCCCGACGTCACCGAACTCCAGCAAGGCTGGGGGGCGAGCGATGACAAGCTGCCAGGGGGCGCCTTCCACGTCCGCAACGACGCAGGCACCTTCGCCTACTCCGGCTCCGCCCCGCCCGCCGGGGACCGCCCCCACCGTTACATTTTCGCCGTCCACGCTCTCGGCGTAGAAAACCTGGACGCCGATCGGGACACCAGCGCGACGAAGGTCGCCTTCCTCGGCCTGTTCCAGACTCTCGCCCGGGCAACGATCGCCCCGACCTATCAGAATCGCGGCTGACCCAACCATCGCACGTGACGGATCTCTCGCTGCGCACCCCGCCCTGCGGCTTGACGACTTGATAGAATCATCAAGTCAGCAATCGCCGAGCGAGGATCCGTCACGTGCCCACCTCCCCATCCGCGCCGTCGTCCGATAAGGCCATCGAGACGCCGGTCTATGTACTCAAGGCCCAGCTGTTCAAAGCGCTCGGGCATCCCGTGCGCATCCGCACGTTGGAGCTGCTGTGCCAAGGGGATCAGACGGTCAGCGCCTTGCTGGCCGACATAGGCATCGAGGCCTCCCACCTGTCCCAGCACCTCGCTGTGTTGCGCCGCGCCGGCGTCGTGCGTACCGCGCGCCGCGGAAACACGGTGACCTACTCGCTGGCCGATGCGGCCATGGCCGACATGCTCACCGTCGCTCGCCGCTTCCTGCTCGGCTCCCTGAGCGAAGCGACCGATGCCCTGCACGCCGCCGCCCCGTACGAGGCGGAGCGCCCGTGAGCCAACTGTCCCCCCTCGTCCGGCGCGGGGGCTGGCGCGGCCTCGCGCGCCACCTCGCCACGCTCACCCTGCCCCAGCGCGAGGACTACGACCGTCTCGGCCGCACCTGGCGCGGCGACCTCATCGCCGGGGTCACCGTCGGCATCGTGGCCCTCCCCCTTGCTCTCGGCTTCGGCGTCGCCTCCGGGGTGGGAGCGGCAGCCGGACTGGTGACGGCGATCGTCGCGGGATTCGTTGCCGCCGTCTTCGGCGGTTCTCACCTGCAGGTCTCGGGCCCCACCGGCGCGATGACGGTGGTTCTCATCCCCGTGGTCGCGCGCTACGGCGTCGATGCCGTCTTCGCGCTCGCGGTCCTCGCCGGGGTGCTCGTCATCATCATGGGGCTCGTGGGGATGGGCCGGCTGGTGTCGATCATCCCCTGGCCGGTCGTCGAGGGCTTCACCCTCGGCATCGGCGTCATCATCTTCCTCCAGCAGGTGCCGCTGGCCCTGGACACGGCACGCCCCGAGGTGGAGAACGCGGCCGTCGCCGCGCTGCAGACCCTGCAGATCACCGACTGGCAGCAGGCGCGGCTTCCGTTGCTCGTCACCCTCGGCGTCATCGTCACGATGATCGTGCTCAACCGCGTGCGCCGCTCCCTGCCCTCCTCCCTCATCGCGGTGGCCCTCGCCACGCTCGTGGCGGAGATTTTCGCGTTGGACATCGATCGCATCGGCGCGCTACCCGATTCGCTGCCGAGCTTCAGCATCCCGGAATGGGACCTCGCCGCCATGTCGGCCATGTTCCCCTCGGCGCTGGCCATCGCCGCGCTCGCGGCGCTGGAGAGCCTCCTGGCGGCCCGCGTGTCGGACGGGATGGTCGACGAGGTGCCCAACACGAACTCCGATCGCGAGCTCGTGGGCCAGGGCTTCGCCAACGTCGCCAGCGGTCTCTTCGGCGGGATGCCGGCCACCGGGGCGATCGTGCGTACCGCCGTCAACGTGCGAGCCGGCGGCCGCACCCGCGTGGCATCGGCATCCCATGCCCTGGTGCTCGTCGCCATCGTGCTCGTCGCCACGCCCATCGTGTCGCTCATCCCGATGTCGGCTCTCGCCGGAGTCCTCATCGTCACCGCGATCCGCATGATCGACCTGGCCACGGCCCGGGCGATCATGCGCGCCACCCGCGCCGATGCCACCGTGTACCTCGCCACGATCGCCGTCACCATCGTCTTCGACCTCGTCGTGGCCGTGCAGGTGGGGGTCGCGGTGGCTGCCCTGCTCGCGTTGCGCGCGATGGCCCGGGTCTCCGGCCTGCGCCGCCACGACGTGCCCGACGAGCTTGCCGGGGAGGCCGAAGCCGACCTCCTGCGGGAGCACGTCGCCGTCTACCGGTTCCACGGGGCGATGTTCTTCGGCGGCACCAAGCAGTTCCTCGACGAGATGACGACAGTCAAGGACGTCAAGGTCATCATTCTCACCCTCTCGGAGGTGAGGGTGATGGACGCCTCCGGGGCCCACGCCCTCAACGAGATCATCACCGACCTCAAGCGACGGGGCATCACCGTCCTCCTCAAGGGGCTCGATGCGCAGCAGCTCAAGATGGCGTCGTCGGTGGGCGTCCTCGACGCGCTGGGCACCCGCGAGCACTACTTCACCGACCTCGCGGCGGCGATCGCCCATGCGCGCAACCACGTGCACTACGAACTCGACGGCACGGCGCGCCTCGACTGCAGCGTCGCCTAGCAGCGGCGGAGACTCGGGCAGCTCGCGGCGGTGGCACGATGGCTGTCGTGTTTCATATCGTGCTCCACGAGCCGCTCATCCCGCCCAACACCGGCAACGTCATCCGGATGGCAGCCTGCACCGGCTCCCAGCTCCACCTCGTCGAGCCGCTGGGCTACACCCTCAGTGACGCTCAGCTGCGCCGCGCGGGGCTTGACTACCACGACATGACCCAGGTGCACGTGCACGCCGGCTTCGACGAGGCGCTGGCGGCCTGCGGGGCGGCGCGCGTGTTCGCCTTCACCGGCGCGGCCGCGCGGACCTTCACCGAGATCGCCTACCGGCCGGGCGATGCGTTGCTGTTCGGGAAGGAGACGACGGGGCTGCCGCCTGCGGTTCTCGCCCATCCGCTCGTCACCGCTCGCGTGCGCCTGCCGATGGTGCCCGGTGCGCGGTCCATGAACCTGTCGAATTCGGCGGCGATCGCGACGTATGAGGCCTGGCGGCAGCAGGGGTTCGCCGGCGCCGGTTAGTCGCGGGAGGCGGCAGGCCCGGGCGTGCGCGGTCGCGTGGCGTAGAAGGCCACCGCCGACGCGGCGGCGACATTAAGGGAGTCCACACCGTTCATCATCGGGATCGTCACGTGCCAGTCGACTCCCCGCTCGGCTGCCCGGCTCAGGCCGTGCCCCTCGGCCCCAAAGATGAGGGCGAGCTTGGCCGGATCTCGCGCAACCAGCTCGTCAAGGGTGATGGCTCCCTCGCCCAGCGTCATGCCGGCCACCGTGTAGCCCGCCCCGCGCAGCTCATCGATGCCGCCGGGCCACGCCTCGATGCGCGTCCACGGCACCTGGAACACCGTTCCCATCGAGACCCGCACCGAGCGCCGGTAGAAGGGGTCCGCGCAGCCCGGTGTGACGAGCACGGCGTCCACGCCCATGGCCGCTGCCGCGCGAAATGCCGCGCCGACATTGGTGTGGTCCACGAGGTTTTCCAGCACCGCCACGCGCGAGGCGCTGGTCGTCTCTTGTGGCGGCTGCGCCGCCAGTAGCTCAGTGACGCTCGGCAGCCGGGGGCGGTGCATCGCGGCCAGGGCCCCGCGGTGCACGTGGTAGCCGGTGACCTCCCGCAGCACCGCTTCAGAGGCGAGGTACACCGGCACTGGGCCGCCGTGGGGATCTCCCGCCGCGCCGCGGGCCGTGGCGATAATCGGCTCCATCAGCGGCAGCCAGCGTCGCGCCATGAGGAGCGATCGCGGCCGGTGCCCGGCGTCGATGGCGCGTTCGATGACATTGCCGCTCTCGGCGATGTAGAGCCCGGCCTCCGGCTCGAAGCGGCGGCGCAGCCCGACGTCGGTGAGGTCGCGGTAGTCGCTCAGCCGCTCGTCACCGGCGTCGAGAATCGGAATCAGCACGAGGCATGCACCCTCAGGCCGGTTCGCTGCCAGCACCCGCGAACTGGCTCGCGTACAGCTGCGCATACGTGCCCTCGGCCGCGAGCAGGTCGTCATGGCTACCGCGTTCCACGATCCGGCCCTGCGACATGACGATGATGACGTCGGCCCCGCGGATGGTCGACAGGCGGTGAGCGATGACGAAGGAGGTGCGGCCCTGCCGGAGTCGGTTCATGGCCTCCTGCACGAGCACCTCGGTGCGGGTGTCGACGGACGAGGTGGCCTCGTCGAGGATGAGCAGCGCGCGGTCGGCGAGGAAGGCCCGGGCGATCGTGATGAGCTGCCTCTCCCCCGCCGAGACGCCGCCGCCCTCCTCATCGATGACGGTGTCGTAGCCATCGGGCAGGCGGTGGACGAAGCGCTCCACGCCCGCCGCTCGCGCCGCCGCCCGCACCTCCTCGGCGGTCGCATCCGCGCGACCGAAGGCAATGTTCTCAGCGATCGTTCCCTGGAAGAGCCACGAATCCTGCAGCACCATGCCGAAGTGACTGCGCAGCCGGTCGCGCGACATGTCACGGATGTCGACGCCGTCCAGCAGGATCGCGCCCCCGTCGATCTCGTAGAAGCGCTCGAGCAGGTTGACCAGCGTCGTCTTTCCCGCGCCGGTGGGGCCGACGATCGCCACGGTCTCGCCCGGCTTCACGTGCAGGTCGAGGCCGCTGATCAAGGGCTCCTCGGCCACGTAGCTGAAGTCGACGTCGTCGAAGACGACCTCGCCGCGCACCGGCGAGCCGCTCTTCGCGTCCGGCAGCGGGTCGGGCGCCTCTTCACGGGCGTCGAGCACGTCGAAGACCCGTTCCGCCGAAGCCACCCCGGACTGCACCAGCCCGGCCATGGAGGCGAGTTGGCCCAGCGGCTGGCTGAACTGGCGCGAGTACTGGATGAAGGCCTGCACCGACCCCAGGCTGAGGTGTCCCGAGGCGACCCGCAGCCCCCCGACCACCGCGATGAGCACGAAGTTGAGGTTTCCGACGAACATCGTCATCGGCATGATCGTGCCGGAGATGAACTGGGAGCGGAAGCTCGTGCGGAACAGTTCGCCGTTCACCTCGTCGAACTCCTCGCGCAACCGGCCCTGGGCGTTGAATGCCGTCGCCAGTTCGTGGCCGGTGAACGCCTCTTCGACGTGCCCCCCGAGGTCGCCGGTGGCCCGCCACTGGCGCTGGAAGTGAGGCTGCGCACGCTTGGCGATGAGCATCGTCGCCCACGCCGTCAGCGGCACGGTCACCACGGCGATGAGCGCGAGGCGCCACGACAGCACGAACATCATGACCAGCACGCCGAGGATGGTCGCCACCGAGGTGATGAGCTGCGACATCGTCTGCTGCAAGCTCTGCGCGAGGTTGTCGATGTCGTTGGTCACCCGGGAGAGCAGGTCGCCGCGCGCCCGGGAGTCGATCTCCGACAGGGGCATCCGGTCGATCTTCGCTTGCACGTCACGCCGCAGATTGAAGGCCGTGCGTTGCACGACTCCGGCCAGGATCCGCCCCTGCACCCACAGCAGCATGGCGGCCCCGAGGTAGACGGCCAGCGTGAGCAGGAGGATGGCGGCCAGGTGGGCGAAGTCGATGCCCTCCCCCGGGACGACGGCCATGCCGGCGACCATGTCGGCGAGCTGATCCTCGCCGCTGGCCCGCATGGCGGCCACCGCCGCCTCGCGGCTGATTCCGGCGGGCAGCATGAGGCCGACGACGCCGTTGAAGATGACATCGGTCGCCCGGCCCAGCAGGCTCGGGCCGATGACCTGCAGGGTGACGCCGGCCAACGCCAAGGCGGTGACCGCGATGAGCCGGGCCCGTTCCGGCCGCATCGCCGACAGTAGGCGGCGCACCGATGCGCCGAAGTTGCGGACCTTCTGCTCCGGCGCGGTCGGCCGGGGACCCGGCCCCCTCACGCCGCCTCCGCCGCGCTGAGCTGCGACAGGACGATCTCGCGGTACGTGGCGTTGCCCTCGAGGAGATCCTCATGTCGGCCCCGACCAACGATCTGGCCTTCGTCGAGCACGACGATCTCCTCGGCATGCTTAATCGTCGCGACCCGCTGGGCGACGATGAGGACGGCAGCATCCCCGGTCGCCCGTGGCAGGGCGGCGCGCAGGCGGGCATCGGTGCCGTAGTCGAGGGCGGAGAACGAGTCGTCGAAGATGTACAGATCGGCCGGCTTCAGCAGCGCCCGGGCGATCGCCAATCGTTGCCGCTGGCCTCCGGAGAAGTTGGTGCCGCCCTGGGCGACCTCGGCCTCCAGGCCCCGCCGGTCGACGAAATCGCCCGCCTGCGCTATTTCCAGCACCCGCAGTAACTCCTCGTCGCTCGCCTCCGGCCGGGCGAAACGCAGGGTGCTGGCGATCGTGCCCGAGAACAGGAAGGACCGCTGCGGCACGAGCGCGATCCGGTGCCGCAGCTGTGCCGGATCGAGGTCGCGCACATCGATCCCGCCGGCGCGCACGGCCCCGCCCGTGACGTCGATGAGCCGTGGGAGAAGGTTGACGAGCGTCGTCTTACCGGCCCCGGTGGCGCCGATGATCCCCGTGGTCGTTCCCGCCCGCAGGGTGAGGTCGATGTCGCGCAGCACGGGCGCGTCAGCTCCGGCGTAACCGAAGCTCACGTTCTCCAGCTCGAACAGCGCCTCCCCGAGTGAGCGCTCACCGACCGAGGACGACTCGGGAGGCGACGTCTGCGAGCCCGGCGGGGCGTCGTTACCGACGCGTGCCGGGGGACGGATCTGCGGATCGGTGTCCAGCACCTCGCGGATCCGCCCGGCGGATACCGATGCCCGAGGCACGATCATGAACATCATCGTGGTCATGAGCACTGCCATGAGGATCATCAGCAGGTAGTTGAGGAACGCGACGAGCGCCCCCACCTGCATGTCCCCTGCCGCGATCCGCCCGGCACCGAACCAGATGACGGCGACCGAGGAGCCGTTGATGATGAGCTGCACCGTGGGAAACACCAGCGCCATGATGTAGCCCACCGACAGGCTCGTGGACATGAGCTCGGAGTTCGCCGTGGCGAACCGCTCCCGCTCCCCGGCCTGCCGGTTGAACGCCCTGATGACCCGCACGCCGGTGATCTGTTCCCGCATGACGAGATTGATCCGGTCGATGCGGCGCTGGATCAGCCGGAAGAGCGGTCCGAGCCTGCTCGCTACAGCGCCCATGACGACGAGGAGCACGGGGACGGCCACGACGAGGAGCAGCGACAGCCCCGCATCCTGCCGCACCGCCATGACGACCCCGCCCACCATCATGATCGGGGCGGTGACGATGACCGTGAAGGAGAAGAGCAGGACCATCTGCACCTGCTGCACGTCGTTCGTCGTGCGAGTGATGAGCGAGGGCGCGCCGAACCTACCTAGTTCGGCCACGGAGAAGCGTTGGACGTGCCGGAAGGTGGCAGCTCGGATGTCGCGGCCCATGGCCATGGCGGTGCGTGCGCCGAAATACACCGCGGCGATTGCCGCACCCACCTGCACCCCGGCCACGAGCATCATGACGCCCCCGAGCTGGAGGATGCGGCCCGTGTCGCCCACGACGACGCCCTCGTCGATGACGTCGGCGTTGAGGCTCGGCAGCAGGAGGGAGGCCGCCGTCTGCACCGCCTGCAACACCACGACCGCGATGATGGCGCCCCTGTACGGGCGCGCAAAGCTGCGCAGCAGCGATAGCAGCATGGATTGGCCTCTCGACAACGACGCCGTGACGGCGCGCAGCGATCCTACGCCCCTCGACGGCCGCCGCCCCTGCCCGCTCGCCATCAGCGAACAGGCGCCCGCGCCAAGCGCGTTGGGTTAGCCCTCGGTCCCCTCGTCCTCGCGCTTGCGGCGCTCACGACGCCCGCCTCCCGGCTCTGCGGGCGGGCCCGGCTGGTTGGCGCTGGGCGGCGGAGGCGGGGGTGGGGCGAAGCGCTCTTCGCCGCTGGTCGCGCCTTCGCTCGACTGCGGTGCCCCCTCGGTCTGCGCGTCCGAGTCGTCTCTGCGCCCGGGCGCCTCCTGGGCGGGGTTCCACCGCTGGCGCGGATCCGGCGGCGGAGTACCTGTGGGCTGCTGGCCTCGTTCGACGTCACGGGAGAATCGGGATCCCGACTGCTCGCCGGCGGCCGTGGCCTCCGACGTCGCCGCATGAGCCTCGCTGCGTGCCTGGGCCAGCGCCTCGTCGGGGTCCTGGAGGTTCGTCTCGGCGAGCAGGCCGCTCGCCGGTTGCTGCCCTTCGGGGAAATCGACCTGCGGCGAGTCGCCCTCGGCGGAGTCCCCCTCGTCTCCCGGCCAGGGAGAAGTCCAGCCGCTGCCACCGCCGAAGCCCTTCGAGATGCCGCCAAGAGCAGCGGTGAGCTCGGTGGGCAGCACCCACACCTTGTCGGATTCACCCTTGGCGAGCTCGGGCAGCATCTGCAGGTACTGGTAGGCGAGCAGCTTGGAGTCCGGCTTCCCGCGGTGAATGGCGTCGAAGACCTGCAGGATCGCTCGTGATTCACCCTGAGCCTGGAGGATCGCGGACTGGGCCTGGCCCTCCGCGCGCAGGATCGCGGCCTGCTTCTCTCCCTCGGCGGTGAGGATCTGGGACTGCTTGACGCCCTCGGCGGTGAGGATCGCCGCGCGGCGGTCGCGCTCGGCGCGCATCTGCTGCTCCATCGAGCCTTGCACGCTTGCCGGCGGGTCGATCGCCTTGAGCTCGACGCGGTTGACTCGGATCCCCCAGCGGCCCGTCGCTTCGTCCAGCACTCCGCGCAGCTGCCCGTTGATCTGGTCGCGGCTCGTCAGTGTCTGTTCCAGGTCCATCGACCCGATGACGTTACGCAGCGTGGTGACGGTGAGCTGCTCGATACCGGTGATGTAGTTGGCGATCTCGTAGGTGGCGGCCTTGGGGTCGGTCACTTGGAAGTAGATGACGGTGTCGATGCTGACGACGAGGTTGTCGCTGGTGATCACCGGCTGCGGGGGGAAGGAGACGACCTGCTCGCGCAGGTCGACCCCGGCGCGCACCTTGTCGACGAAGGGAATGAGGAAGTGCAGGCCGGCGTACATCGTCGTCTGGTATTTACCCAACCGTTCGACGATGAGGGCCACGGCCTGCGGCACGATCCGCACGGCCCTGGCGATCGCCACGATGACGAAGATCGCCAACAGGATCAGGACGATCGTGGCGATCAGACTGCCCGTGTTATCCATTCAAGCCTCCTAGGTTTTGAGCGCGTGCGGGCCGCGCCGCCGGCCACGCGATCGTCAAATGACCGGCTCCTCTGCGGTCACGATCGCGGTGGCGCCCTCGATTCGCACGACGATGACCTTCGCGCCCCGGGGCAGCACCACGCTGGGTTGGGCGCTGCGGGCGCTCCAAACCTCCCCGACGAGTTTGATGCGACCGGCCCGGTCGGTCACGTCGGTGACGACCTCGGCGCGCCGGCCCACGTGGGCGGCGACGTTGGTGACCGTGTCCGGCGTCGAGCGCTTGAGGTGGGCCAGGGCCCAGGGGCGCAGCGCCCACAGGAGCAGGGCAGACACGGCGGCGAATGCGAGCACCTGAGCCCAGAACGGACCGCCCATGAGCGCCACACCACCGCCGGCCAGCGCGCCGCCGGCGAACATGAGGAAGATGAGGTCGACGGTGAGCAGCTCGATGACGCCGAGCGCCAATGCCCCGCTGAGCCACCACAACCACGCCATCGCGTTGTCTCCCGCCGTGTCGAAGTGTTGTCAGCCTAGCCGGTTGCGCGCGCGCTCCAGCGATCGCGGTGGCGCTCGACCTCCAAGTTCAGGCCGAAGGTACGCGACAAGTGCTGCGGGGTGAGCGCGTCGTGAAGCTCCCCGGCGGCCGAGACGTGCCCGTCGCGCAGCAGCAGGCAATGGCCGAAGCCCGGCGGGATCTCTTCGACGTGGTGCGTGACCAGCACGATGACCGGGGAACGCGGGTCGCCGGCGAGTTCCCCCAGCGCGGCCATGAGCTCCTCGCGGCCGCCGAGGTCGAGCCCCGCGGCGGGCTCATCGAGGAGCAGCAACTCGGGATCGGCCATGAGGGAGCGCGCAATTTGCGCGCGCTTACGCTCCCCCTCACTCAGGGTGCCGAAGCGCCGGTCGGCGAGGCCAGCGATCCCGAAGGCGCTCATGAGGTCGCCCGCACGCTCCTCGTCGTACTCGTCATAGCTTTCGCGCCACCGCCCGGTGATCCCATAGGAGGCGGTCATGACGACGTCGCGCACCCGCTCCCCGCCGGGGATTCGCTCCGCCAGGGACGCGGAGGCCAACCCGATGCGGCTGCGCATCTCGAAGACGTCGACCCGGCCGAGCCGCTCGCCCAAGACGTCGACGGTGCCGTCGGTGGGGAACATGCGCGTGGCAGCAAGCTGCAACATCGTGGTCTTGCCCGCCCCGTTCGGTCCGAGCACGACCCACCGCTGGCCGTCGGCCACCTGCCACGACACGTCGTCGAGGATGACTTTTTCGCCGCGCCGCACGGTGACGCCCTGGAAGTTGAGCACATCGGTCATGGCCTCGAGCCTAGGGCGTGTCGCCACCGCCACAGTGCACCTTGCCGCAGTGTCGGGCCAGTTACCGTGGTGGGGTGCCCGATATCGTTCTCCCGCACGCCGTGCTCGCCGCCCTGTGGATCCCGCGCATCGCAGGGGATGACCTGCCGAGGCTGGCAGAGCTGCCGCGTGCGGTCGCCGCGGTGACGGGCGCGGAAGAAAGCCACATCGTCGAACCTGGGGCACTCGGCGCGCGCGTTACCTCGCTCGCCCAACTCCTGGGGTGGTTCGCAGCGCAGGGACCGCACGAGATCGGAGCGGTGTTACCACGCCCCGGCCATGTCGCGGGCCTCCCCCAGGTCGTCCTCCACGATGCGCTGGCGGCCGAGCAATGCCTGGTGATCTCCGGCCAGCACGGGTCGTGGGCCGCGGTGCCGACCAGCGAGCCCTTCGGCTCCGCCCTCGAACCGGGCGTGCTCGTGCGATGGCGCGTGCGTGAGCTGCCGCCGACCGAGCTGCCGGCTGCAGTGCTTCTCGGCTCGCTGGGCTCTCTCGGTGAAGCCCGGCGCGACGTGGCAGCCGCCACGAGCAACGCGACCGAGGCCCTCGCCGCGCTCAGCACGCTCGACTATCCGGCCACCAGCGTCACGCTCGGCGAGCTACCCGACGACGTTCTCCCCCCGGGCCTGCCCGCGCGGCGCTTGGAACTGTTGTCGCGCTGCGCCCGACTGTTGGGCATCGTCCAGGCCGCCCAAACGGTCGAGGCAAGCCTGAGTAGCGGCGAGGCGCGCACGCGCCGCCGCGAGCTCCACGAACTCGAAACCGTCGCTCGGCGCGGGCTGAGCACCGCGAGCCTCAGCCTTGGACAGCCGTGAGCCGCCCAACCGGCTGCGGCTAAGCTGCCTGCGTGCTCGAGCACCTCATTGGCACGGTGTGGCCGCGTGACGCCGACCCGAAAGATGCCCTCGTCGCGGCGGTGACGCAGGTCTGCGACCGCTACGGCGTCACCTTGGCAACCCCGTGGCCGACGAACGGCCCCGGTTGGCAGGGCCTTGCCTGGCGCGCCGCATCTGCCCGCGACACCCCGCCCTGGCAGGAGACCTTGCGGGCAGCGGGGAACGACCTCGGTGCCGATATCGCGGTGAGCAATGGCGCATTGGCGACCTCGGGCCCGGCGCTGGTCGTGAGCGACGTCGATTCCACCTTCTTCGAGGGCGAAGTCATCGACGATCTCGCTGGCCATGCCGGTAGCCAAGATCTCGTGGCTGCCATCACGGCGCGCGCCATGAAAGGGGATCTCGATTTCCGTCAGAGTCTCTACGAGCGGGTGGCGGTCCTGCGTGGTCTCGACGTCGCGAGCCTTGACGCTGTGCGTCGCGCCGTACGCCTCGCGCCCGGGGCAGGTGAGCTCACGGAACGACTTCGCGAGCTGGGTGTGCCACTCGGGCTCGTCTCCGGGGGTTTCGGCGAAATCGTGGCGCCGCTGGCCGAGGAACTGGGTATTGGCCTCGTGCGGGCGAACGCGCTCGCACACGGCGACGGCCTCCTCACCGGGGAGCTCGCCGGCGACATCATTGACGCCGATGCGAAAGTCGCCACCGCCCGGCAATGGGCCGCCGAACTCGGAGCGGACCTGGAGCGCGTCGTCACCATCGGCGACGGCGCCAATGATCTCCCGATGCTGCGGGCAGCGGGCCTCGGCGTGGCTTACTGCGCCAAACCCATCGTTGTGGCCCGCGCCCCCAGCGCCCTGAACTTTCCCCGCCTGGACGCGTTGCTGGGCCTCCTCGGGCACAGCAGCCACTAGGTTCCAGCAGCGCCTAGCGAGTGTGGTGCACCGCTAGTTCGTAGTTGGTTCTTGGTCGCGGGGGGACCGGGCATCCTTGAGCCCGATCCCCCCGCGAACGTCTT
>Ga0079225_10000698_pt1 | contig 18322 bp, 19 predicted proteins | sample Poulit2012_FD_76344 | JGI IMG/M metagenome (GOLD analysis project Ga0079225, IMG submission 76344) | Agricultural soil microbial communities from Georgia to study Nitrogen management - Poultry litter 2012 | ecosystem: Environmental > Terrestrial > Soil > Agricultural land | place: USA: Georgia... | reverse complement strand
TCCTTATCAGTGGCTCAAATATGTTCTGGAAAACATTCTCGACACAAAGGCTTCGGAACTTGACAAGTTCTACCCACAAAACTTTAAAGAAAAATCAGACCTGTAGTTGCACGGATGGATACCTTTAAACAACTCCTCAATAAAACTAAATCTCCAACTTTGAAAAATATTTTTAAAAGAAAAAAGGATGCCGTTTCCATCCCTCACGCAAAATGATTGTTAATAAGTGAACAAAAACCTTTGAAGAGATAATTTCTCCCAAGCCGAACTTGAATGTAATTTCAAAAATTGATAAGATTATTTTTTGTTAACTCACTAATTACTAATAGAATCCGTAACCCGAACCTCACAACTCACCACTCAATACCCTTTAAGCTCTTCTTCCACCCAATCGGTTATTTGTTTTTTTTCGGCTTTGGTTAGTCTGCCTTCTGAATGAAGGATTTTATAAGAAGTTAACGGCATTTCATTTTCCTCGATCATTTCAATGATTTTTTGAAATTTTTCTTTTTGTTTTTTACGCGAATAGGTTTCAAATTCATTGAAGTTCAATGCTCTTTTAGCGTCTTTAATATTTTTTTCGAAAATCCACGAAAATGGTTGAATCCTGTCATACCAAGGATATTGTGTGTTGTTACTATGACAATCATAACAGGCGTTTTGAATTAAAGTGGTTACATGTGATGGAGCCTGTCGATGCTGTATAACATCTGTTGTAGGCACTTCGTTGCTGATGTTATCCGTAGTAGGGAAAAACTGAATGATAATAAGACTGATCAGTAAAATACCAAGAATAACGCGTAAAACCTTCATAAATTCAAAACTTGAATAAGTTCGTAAATTTAAAGAAAATTAAATTAAGAAATTAATAAAACACTACGATTGATTTTGACAGATAATTTTGAACTGGTTTTAGTTTATCCTTACACACAAAATAGATATCTCAACGAACAACCTAAATTCACCTGTTTTTATTAATTTAATCTTATGTAAAGCTCCGATTAGATATAAATCATAATAAGGACAACAATTATTCTAACTGATAAAATCACAAGAAATAATTTCTGTGTAATATTAAAGAGCTGAAAATTCATTTAATTCCTATATTAGTCATTTCATAAGGGAGTGGAGGAAACAGCGGCACTGCCAAAAAAAGATTGTTCTTGAAATAAAACTCAACTGAGTTTTATTAAAACTACAAACGAACAAGTATGAATATGTTTTTTAGAAAAAGTGTTATTGCTGTCACAGGCCTTTTTCTGTGTGTTTTTATTCATTTATCGGCAAACCTTTTATTGCTGCTTCCCGAAGCTACTGCAAGAGGATTGTACAATTCCTATTCGGCAACGCTCAGAGGAAACCCTTTGAAAACAATTGTAGCTTATCTGCTCTACTTATCAATTATTTCTCATGCGATTTATGCAGCTATTATAACTTTTAAAAATCACAGATCTAAGGAAGATCGGTATGTAATTAATCGTAAAAACGAAAACAGCACTTGGAGTTCCCAAAACATAAAAAATCTTGGGAAACTGATTTTAATTTTTATCGTTGTGCATTTAGTCAATTTTTGGGCTAAAGTGAAATTGGGAATTGGTGAAAATGTTGGTTTAGACAATGCCGGGAATGAAGATGTATATGAAATTGCCATTAAACTTTTTCAAATTGTCTATTTTGTTATTTTTTATGCTCTATTGATGTTTCCCTTGGGATTTCATCTTCACCACGGACTTAAAAGCGCTTTTAAAACATTGAGCTATTATCAAAAAAAAGAATTGAGCGTTTTGGCGAAAATATCATCATTTTATGCTATAATCATAAGTGCTGATTTTGGAATAATTCCCTTAATTCTTTACTTCAAATAACTTTATCATGAAATTAAATGCAAAAATCCCTGAAGGTAAATTAGAAGATAAATGGAGAAATTATCAGGCCAATACACGTTTGATAAACCCCGCTAACAGAAAGAAATTAAATGTGATTGTCGTAGGATCGGGGTTATCCGGTGCCGGAGCTGCCGCAACTTTGGCAGAACACGGATATAATGTGCAATGCTTTTGTTATCAAGACTCAGCGAGAAGAGCACATTCTGTGTCCGCTCAAGGCGGAATTAATGCGGCAAAAAATTATCAACACGACGGCGATAGTGTGTGGCGAATGTTTTACGATACCCTGAAAGGCGGTGATTTCAGATCGCGGGAAGCAAATACCTATCGACTTGCTGAATTATCGGCACCATTAATAGATCATTTCGTTCAACAAGGTGTTCCTTTTGCGCGGGAATACGGCGGTGTATTAGAAAATCGAAGCTTTGGTGGTGTGCAGGTACAACGCACTTTTTATGCCAGAGGACAAACCGGTCAACAGCTGGTTTTAGCCGCCAATTCACAATTGGCAAAAATGGTTAGCGCCAAAAAAGTAAAAATGTTTCCCCGACACGAAGTTTTAGATGTGGTGGTGATCAAAGGTAAAGCAAAAGGCGTGATTGTACGGGAGTTGACAACCGGCAAAATTAAACGCTTTGCTGCTGATGCTGTTGTGCTCGCTACAGGCGGATATTCCCGTGTATTTAGATTATCAACTTTAGCGATTGGCTGTAATGGAAGTGCTATCTGGAAAGCACATAAAAGAGGTGCTTATTTTGCCGCCCCTAGCTTCACTCAAATTCACCCCACAGCTTTACCACAGACCAGTAAAGCACAATCAAAACTGACTTTAATGTCTGAATCTTTGCGAAATGACGGTCGGATTTGGGTGCCTAAAAAAAAGACAGAAAAGCGGAAACCCAATGACATTCCGGAAGAAGAAAGAGATTATTATTTGGAAAGACGTTATCCCAGTTTTGGAAATTTAGCTCCCAGAGATATTTCCTCTCGTGCAGCAAAAGAACGCATCGATGCCGGTCACGGAGTGGGTAACTTAAAAAATGCGGTGTATCTCGATTTTAAACACGCGATAAATAATTTAGGAAAAGAAACCATAAAAGACAGGTATAGCAATCTGTTCACCATGTATGAAAAAATCACAGGAATAAATGCTTATGAAGAGCCGATGAAAATTTCGCCTGCAGCACACTTCTCAATGGGCGGCTTATGGGTAGATTATGAGCTGATGACTACTATTCCCGGGTTATATGCCATCGGCGAATGTAATTATTCCGATCACGGTGCCAATAGACTTGGGGCAAATTCGCTACTGCAAACCAGTATAGATGGATATTTTATTCTTCCCAACACCATCAACAATTACTTGGCGGAAGAACTTAAGGAAAATCAGCAAATAGATATCAACCATCCGGAATTCTCAAAGGTCGAAGATGAAGTTCAGTCTCAAATTGATAACTTATTACAAATAGATGGGACACGGACGGTCGATGATTTTCATCGAGACCTGGGCGAGGTGATGTGGCAAGAATGTGCGATGAGCCGAAATAAGGCAGGTTTAGAAAAAGCTATCACACAAATAAAAAATATTAAAAAAGAATTTTGGAAAGAAGTAAAAGTCACCGGCGGTAGTCAGGAGATGAATCCCGAGTTGGAAAAAGCTTTGCGACTTGCTGATTTTATTGACTTAGCCTTGTTGATGTGCACCGACGCCTTGCAACGCGATGAATCTTGTGGAGCGCATTTCAGAGAAGAATACCAAACTGAAGGAGGAGAAGCTTTGCGCAATGATGAAGATTACGCTTATGTTTCTGCTTGGGAGTACAATGAAGGAAAATTTAAACTGCACAAGGAAGAATTGACATTTGAATTTGTAAAACCAACCGTAAGGAGTTATAAATAAAAAGAATATTATGAAAATAACATTTAAAATATGGCGACAGGAAAGTTCGGATGCTGAAGGTGCCTTAAAGACCTACCAAGTCGATGGATTGTCAGAAAATATGTCTTTTTTAGAAGCTTTGGATCACCTGAACGAAATCTTGGTTTTAAAAAATGAAAAAGTCATCGCTTTTGATTACGATTGTAGAGAGGGAATTTGTGGACAGTGTGGCGTATTTATCAATGGAAGAGCACATGGCCCTCATGATAATATGGCGACTTGCCAATTACACTTGAGAAGTTTTAATGATGGTGATACCATTGTGGTGGAACCATGGCGAGCTAGTGCTTTTCCTGTGGTTAAAGATTTGGTGGTAGATCGTTCTGCTTTTGATCGAATTATAGAAGAAGGAGGATATATCACTGCTAAAACGGGAACTGCACCGGAGGCAAATGCTATTCCTGTATCCAAAAAAATAGCTGACCATGCGATGGATGTTGCTGCTTGTATTGGTTGTGGTGCTTGTGTGGCAACTTGCAAAAATGCCTCAGCAGCGTTATTTACTTCAGCAAAAATAAACCATCTCAACAAATTACCACAAGGCCAGCCGGAAGCACATCAACGCTTGCAAAATATGACAGCCCAAATGGAAGAGGAAGGATTTGGAAGCTGCTCATTTACCGGAGCTTGCGAAATAGAATGTCCGGCAGAAATCTCTATCCGTAGTATCGTAGAAATGAATGCCAGATACCTAAAAGCGAAAATATTTGGATAGCCCATCCATCTGAATTTTTCCAAACTTCTCAAATCTCCCCTTGTACTTTGGAGAAGCTGGAAGAGCCCCTTGTTGGTTTCGGTTGTGGTTTTTGGCTTAGAAGAACTTCCTTTCTAAACTTTCCAAAGACTTGAGTTTGATCTTAGCGCTGTGGAAAAACTGGAAATAAAAAAGTCAAGATGTATATCACCTTGACTTTTCATTGTAGCGAGATCGGGAGTCGAACCCGAGACCTCCGGGTTATGAATCCGACGCTCTTACCAGCTGAGCTATCTCGCCGTTGCTTTAAAAATAAAAACCGTTTGATTTACAAACGCGGTTGCAAATATATAATTAATTTGAATTTGACCAAACTCCAATCGAAATAAATTCAAGAATTTTGTTTTTAATCTCGATTGATAATACATATATTGCCGTCAATGTAATTAACCTAATATTATGAGTAATCAAAAAATAAAATATCAGCTGGAATTTCCGATTCAAGCTTCTCCTTCTTTGCTATACCAATATATCTCTAACCCTTCCGGATTAAGTGAATGGTTTGCTGATAACGTTAATTCTCGAGGGAGAATTTTCACCTTTATGTGGGAGGAAAGTGAAGAACAAGCCAAGCTGCTAACAAAGAAAAATGAAGAACGCATTAAATTACAGTGGCTTGATGATGAGGATACCAACGCTCATTTTGAATTGAGAATACAAGTGGATGATATTACTAAAGATGTCTCTTTAATCATTACAGACTTTGCCGATGATGAGGATGGGGTAGAAAGCGGGAAAATGTTGTGGGAAAGTATGATTGAAGATTTGAAACAACTCTTAGGATCTTCCTGATTTTATACCGCCGTTTTAAATTTCTTTAAGTGTTAACTTCAAATTTAAAATTACAATTTTAAATAAGTATTAATATATAAATTGAAAAGTTTAAAATATAATTCAATCCCCTTCAGTTTTAAAAGCTATTACTGAAGGTTTTTTTATGTTTTGTTTTATCAAAAAAACAAAAATTTATCCTATGAAAATAGATTATAACGGAATTTATTTTGAAGAAAAGCAACCTATTTTCTTAGCAGAAAATAGAGGATATAATTATGGGGATGGACTTTTTGAAACAATGCGCGTTATCCAAGGTAAAATTGTTTTTTGGGAGAATCACTACGCTCGGCTTATTTCAGGAATGAAATTATTGGAAATGGAAATCCCCGATTATTTCTCAAAACCGTACTTGCAATCTCGGATTTTAAATTTAATAGAGCAAAACAAATTAACAGGTCAGCCAGTACGGGTGAAAATCAATGTACATCGCGATGCTTCCGGGCTTTATAAACCCGACCTACATAAGATTAATTACCTGATAAGAACATCGGTTTTGACTGATTCTGAATATACTAAGACGGATAATGCTTATCGTATCGAGATTTTTAAAGCACATCGTATTTCTACAAGTGTTTTATCCAATTTGAAAAACACCAATAAATTAATCAATGTTTTAGGAAGTATTTACGCTGAAAGAATTGGTGTAGATAATTGTTTGTTGTTGAATGATAAGGGGAATCCGGTAGAAGCTTTAAATGGAAATCTGTTTGTTGTTAATGACAACATTATCAAAACTCCACCTTTGAGCGATGGTTGTCTCGATGGAATTACGCGGAAAATAATTATAGATATAGTAGAGAAAACGACTTATCAATTTGAGGAAGCCTCAGTTTCAATTACTGATTTAAGGAATGCTGACGAAATATGGGTTACCAATACTATTGTAGGAATCCAACCTGTAATTCAATTTGATCAAAGATTTTATGAAAATAAAATAGCTGAGCAATTCATTGATTTGTTGAACCATGAAGTTCAAAAAGATGGGACATAAGACTGAGCCGATTAACTGCTAATTATAGGATGGGTTTTCCGGTGAATTTGCCCATATTAAATAATCACCTCCTAATTTTTTTATTTCTTTTTGCCATATAGAAGAGTCTTTCTCATTAAAAATATCGAATTGTTTTTCACTTACAATCCAAGAATTTTCATCTATTTCTGATTCGAGTTGATAAGGAACCCAACCGGAATATCCCAAAAAGAATTTTATCTTATCCGATGGAATTTCTCCTTTTTTTAAAGCTGCGTATAGGGATTCAAAGTTGCCACTCCAGTACACACCTTCTGCAATAGGAACACTTCCGGGCAAGAGGTCAGGAAGCTTATGAATATAATATAAATGATCTTTATCTACCGGTCCACCATTATAAATTGGGAAGTCATTTTGAATGTCTGGCAGTAAGTCAGACAGTTGAAGATCAGTTTTTTTGTTTAAAATAAACCCGACTGTCCCTTCCGAATTATTTTCAGTTAGAAAAATGACAGAACGGCTAAAAGAAAAATCACCCGTTAGCGCCATTTCTGCAATGAGAAGTTGTCCTTTATTTGGCATGATTCTATAATTTGAGTAATGAATTATATAAATATACAATTTTTGTGATGAGGCACAAATATCTCTGTTATTTTTTAACGGTAAATGGCAATGCAACTGGCTCTACATAGTCATAATTAGATTTGCGTAAATCAACAAATAGCATTAGTGAATGCGGTGTTGTTTTGTAGAGAAATAAATGACAAAAAAAATCTTTCGGATAAACCGAAAGATTTTTTAGATTTTAAGGAAACTGTTTTAGTTAATAGCTTTCTGTAAACCAGAACCAGGTCTGAATTTAACCACATTTTTTGCTGGTATTTTAATGGTTTTTCCAGTTTGTGGATTACGTCCTTCACGAGCTGCTCTACGAGTTACTGACCAAGATCCGAAGCCTACTAAAGAAACACGGTCACCTCTGCTCAAAGCGCCTTCTACGTTTTCAAGGAAGGATTCTAAAGTCTTTTTGGCTGCTGCTTTTGTAATTCCAGCATCTTCTGCCATTGCATCAATTAAATTTGATTTGTTCATAATTAAAGGTTTTAAATTAATTGTTCAATTAATCTTAAGTTAATACATCAACAAATGTATAGGCTTTTCTTTTATATACAAGGCTTAGCGGAGGAAATGCGTTCAATTGTGGATAACTTTAACTAATTGTTAATAAAAACAGGGGTTTTTCGTGGTTTTTTGCGAATATCCCGTAGCCGCAAGTGCTTAGAACATTAAACTTTTTTCTTTTAACTCTAAACCATTTAGTACATCTCGGATGGACATTTTGCGTTTTCCCGGCATTTGCATCTTAAGAATATATATGAAACCACCATTAACAGCTACTTTTAAATCATGCTTTGTTTCAAATATTTGACCTATAGGATATTCGTGTTTGGCTTTTTCCGGCCGAACCGCAAATACCTTACACCGCATTTTTTTATCTCCATTTTTAAAATAAGTCCACGCTACAGGATAAGGATTTAATCCTCTTACCAAATTATTGATTTCTTCAGGCGTTTTTGACCAATCTATCCGTGTGTTTTTACTATCGAGTTTTGGTGCTGTTTTTCCTTCCGCAGGTGAAGATTGCGGTTGGGTTTCAATATTTTTTTCAGCAATGAGTTTTAAAGTTTGGTTTACCAAATCGGCACCTTTAATCATTAATTTATCGTGCAAACTTCCCGCATCATCATCTGATTCAATTTTCACCTCTTCTTGCAAGATTATTTTACCGGTGTCAATTTTTTCATCTAAAAAGAAAGTGGTCACTCCTGTTTTTTCTTCTCCATTTATAATCGCCCAATTAATAGGAGCAGCTCCGCGATAATCCGGAAGGAGGGAGGCATGCAAATTGAAAGTTCCGTAGGCAGGAAAATTCCAAACCATTTTTGGTAACATTCGAAAAGCAACGACTACCGCAATATCAGGATTTATGTCTTATAATTCTTTTTGAAATTCCGGTGATTTAAGGTTTGAGGGTTGATAAATCGGTAAGTTTTTCTTTTCAGCAAACTTCTTCACCGCAGAAGAATGAACGCGTTGTCCGCGACCTGCTGGTCTGTCCGGTGCAGTAACTACCCCGACAACAGTATGTTCAGCTTTTAATATTTCATCTAAAATGTACACCGCAAATTCCGGTGTACCCATAAAGAGTATTCGCAATTTTTTCATTTTTTAAATTCAAAGGTAAAAATAATTGATTATCCAAATAAAGAAAATCAAATCGACTTTAATATATAAGTATTTCGCGGAGTTCGTAAAACCTGATTATTGTCTAACATTTGTTTCAATACAAATAGAATGTCTTCCTCTTCATAATTTAAGTGGATCATCAATTGTTTGGTGTCCATTTCTCCTTGTTCTTTAAGACATAAATCAAGCGCCTGCTGAACCTGGTGATATATACTGGAACTGAATTGGTTATGTTTTGTTTTGTTTAAACAAACGCTACATTTTTGACAGTCTTCCTTTCTGTTTTCTCCAAAATAATTCAACAAAAGAACTACCTTACAGGTGGTATCGTTTTCTACAAAATAAACCACTTCATCTATTTTATGTTTTTTATTCTTGTAGTATTGTTTTACATAAGGAATCAAAGGATTTATGGTAAAATCATCTTCGCGCGGAACTAAAAACTCTACAGTTGAGTCTTGATCAGCTAAAGTCAGATCTATCACTTCTAAATCTGCTAATTTCCTGAGCTGTTGATTTATCTCTGTTCGAGACATGCCGGCTTTAACTTCCAAAGTTTTAAGATCTATGGTGGTCTTGTAAGTGAAAAAACCTCCTTGCATTCGAAGTAAAGTACTTGTTAATCGTTTAAAATGTCTGTGATTATCTAAAAAAGCGTACAACTCTCGGTTTGGAATTTTAAAAAAAACTTCTGTACGCTGTTTAAATTCTCTGGAAAGTTTAAGAACTTCAAGTCTATCTAAAAACTGTAATACATTATAAGTGAGATATGTGTTTAAATTGTAGGTATGACAAAAATCCAAAAAATTAAAATTATATTCTTTTTCAACACCTTCACCATAAGCGATAGAAAAATATGTGTTTAATTTCTTATAAACCAATTTAGTAGTTTTTGGAGTAGGGGCATTTTTTAAAAATTGATCCTTGAGCCTTAAAATATCTGCATTGTCATAAACCAAAAAAGCATTCGATTCTTGTTGATTTCTACCCGCGCGACCCGCTTCTTGATAGTAACTCTCCAAGCTGTCGGGCAACTGATAGTGAATCACATTTTTCACATTGGCCTTGTCAATTCCCATCCCGAAAGCAGTTGTAGCAACCATGACATTAAATTTTTCCCTTTGCCAATCGTTTAAAAGCTTCTTTTTTTGATCAGCATTCATTCCTCCGTGAAATGCTGCTGCAGAAATATCATGATGATTAAAAAAGTTTTTCAGGTTGATAGTCAATTTTCTACTCCGTACATAAACGATGGAAACTCCAGGGTTTTTCTTTAGAAATTTTTGAATTTCGTAATTTTTATCATCTGTTTTGCGAATGAGTAAACTGATATTAGGTCGGGCAAAGCTCTTTCTGACAATCGTCGCTTTCTCCAAAGATAAATTTTCCCTGATATCCTGTAAAACTCTTTCAGTAGCAGTAGCAGTTACCGCAATAAAAGGAACTTCGGGCTGTAAGTCTCTCAAAATATTTATCTCCCTATAAGCCGGTCTGAAATCATGTCCCCATTCTGAAATACAATGCGCTTCATCAATAGCAATCAGGTTTACATCCATTTCACGAATATATTCCATAACTATTTCCTGTTGAAGTCGTTCAGGGGAGAGATATAAGAATTTAAAATTGCCGTATAAAGAATTGTCCAGTTTTCGAGTGAGCTCTTTAAAAGGCATAGAACCACTGATGCTCATCGCTTTTATGTTCTTATTACGCAAGGTTTCAACTTGATCTTGCATCAAAGAAATCAGAGGGGAGATTACAATACAAATTCCGCTTCTCATCAGTGCTGGCAATTGAAAACAAATAGATTTTCCTGCTCCTGTCGGTAAAAGTGCAATTACATCTTTTTTATCAAGAGTGTTTTTCACCGCTTCGAGTTGGGCAGGTCTTAATCCATCATAGCCCCAATATTTTTTTAAAACTTCATTTGGAGAAAGCATAATTGATGTGATTCAGGATGAAATCTATTCTGGCCTCTACGCCTGCGTGCGGTACTTCAACAAGGTTATATCCAAGATTTTTATAAGATTTTCGAATAAATAGATCTATTTTTTTTGCTTCTCCCAAAGTCTCATATCGCTCATTGTCAGAAGTATATATTTTATCCCAAATGGGAAAAATGAAAACTTGATCATATCGATGTTCAAGATTGGCCTCTATAAATCTATCAGGGACCGCTTCATTTTGAAATTCCATATAAGCACTTATTTCAGGAATACCACGATCGAAAAAACAAACTTCTCCAGAGAGTTTTTCTGCTGTTCGATATTGTTGAATTCTTCCTTTCAACAATTTTTGACTAAACAATAAGGGATCTTTCAAAAATAGCTGACTTATTCCTTCGGTTTGAGCTTCCAATATAATTTGTCTGGAAATTTCATGAAGACAGTGCCAACCTTGGCGCCCCAAGGCTCTAATAGTTTCCGATTTCCCTGTTCCCGGTCCTCCCGCAAATACGATTTTACGAATTTCCACCATTTATAGTTGTAAAATTTAGAAAAGCAATTTACTAAAATAAGAGAATAAGCCTATATTTGTAACTATAAAGTATTATCTAATTTATGAAAGACGATATAAATCACGACGAGTTTTACGATAATTTAGAAAAACAGCTGGCAGAAGCCGAGACTTGGCCTTCAGAATATCTATATAAATTTATTGTACCGGCCTCTATTAAAAAAATAGCAAAAATTGAAAAGATTTTTGATCATACTGGTGGAGAAATCACAACAAAAGATTCTTCCGGAGGAAAATATACCAGTGTTACCATTCGTGTAGAAATGGATTCCCCCGAATCGGTTATTGATAAATATAAAGAAGTAGGGGAGCAAGTAGAGGGAGTAATTTCACTTTAGGAATTATTTTTCCTCCATTTTTATAGTTTTGCTGAAAATAATCGCTGAAAAACAGAATAATTCTCCTTGAAATTTTGGATTAAGAAATTTAACCATATCTTTGTCAGTCCGTATAAAGTTTCCGGTTGTTCTTCTTTATTTGTAACCGAGAATCTGACTTAAATATAATTACACTTACTTAATCAACAATTTTGATAAATAACTTAGAATATAATTCAGAACGCAACAAGCTCATCATTCCTGAATATGGCCGACATATTCAAAAAATGGTCGAAATAACTACGGAAGTAGAGGACGATGAAAAAAGAAACGAAATGGCTCATGCCATCATTAAAGTGATGGGGAATTTGTCTCCGCATTTAAGAGACGTACCTGAGTTTCAGGAACAACTATGGGATCAGCTATTTATGATGAGTGATTATAAATTGGAAGTAGACTCGCCTTTTCCTAAACCAACAGCGGCTGAGAAAGCTGTTAAACCGGATCCTTTACCTTATCCGGAAAATAATCCGAAATACAGATTCTATGGCAACAATATTAAAAAAATGATCGATGCTGTATCAAAGTGGGAAGACGGACCTAAAAAAGAAGGTTTGATTTTAACTATTGCCAACCATATGAAAAAAAGTTATCTGAACTGGAATAAAGATGTGGTGGAAGACAATGTTATTTTTAAGCATTTGTATGATTTAAGTGATGGAAGAATAGATCTTAATCCGAAAGACGAAGATTTAAGAAAAGCATCCAACTTAGTTAAAGGTCGAAAGGGAGGACATCATAAAAGAAGAAGACCAAAAAGACATTCCAGAGGAAGAAAACGAAATTAGAATTTGTTTAAATCAAATGAGAAAACAGGCATTCATTGTGAATAGCCTGTTTTTTTATTGGATAAAGAGAGGCCTTCTAAAAATATTACTTGGGACTTAACGATAAATTATCACCATAAAACTGACCAAAAGTTTTATCTTCTAATATTAATTGTATTTTTAGGCTTCTTAAATTTACACATAGTAATATCTATATCTACTTTAAAATATGGCAACATTTCAAATTGAGGGCGGTCGTCAGCTTAAGGGTGAAATAAATGCGCAAGGAGCTAAAAATGAAGCGTTACAAGTTCTCTGTGCAGTTTTGCTTACTCCTGATAAAATCACAATTCATAATATACCCGATATCCGTGATGTTAATAAACTGATTGAAATTCTTCAGAATATCGGGGTGAAGGTAAAGGAGTTAAAAAAAGGAAGTTTTAGTTTTCAAAGTGACGATCTGGATTTTGATTATTTATACAGTCCGGATTTCAGAGAAGATGGCGGAAAAATAAGGGGGTCGATTATGATTGTTGGTCCTTTGTTAGCAAGATTTGGAAGGGGTTTTATTCCTCGTCCGGGAGGAGATAAAATCGGAAGACGAAGGTTGGATACTCACTTTGAAGGGTTTGTTAAATTAGGAGCAGAGTTTAAATACGATCGCGTAAATCGGTGTTATAGTGTAGAGGCTCCCAACGGACTTCAAGGAAAATATATGTTGTTGGAAGAAGCTTCGGTAACCGGAACAGCAAATATAATTATGGCAGCCAGTTTGGCAGAAGGAGAAACTACTATCTACAATGCGGCTTGCGAACCTTATATTCAGCAATTGTGTGATATGTTGGTTGGTATGGGCGCGAAAATTCAAGGAATTGGATCTAATCTGCTAAAAATAACCGGTGTAAAAAACCTGAAAGGTTGTGAACATACCATAGGTCCGGATATGATTGAAGTGGGGTCTTGGATTGGATTGGCAGCGATGACTAAAAGTGAAATCACCATTAAAAATGTCGGCTGGGATAAACTCGGTCTTATTCCCGGAGCATTTAAAAAACTGGGAATAACCCTTGAGAAAAGAGGAGATGATATTTATATTCCCGCCCATCAAGATGGTTATGAAATCCAAAGTTTTATAGACGGATCTATTATGACAATCAGCGATGCTCCATGGCCGGGATTGACGCCGGATTTGATCAGTATTCTGCTGGTGGTAGCTATTCAAGCTCGCGGAGAAGTTCTAATTCATCAAAAAATGTTTGAAAGTCGTCTGTTTTTTGTCGATAAACTAATCGATATGGGAGCAAAGATTATTCTTTGTGATCCACATAGAGCAACGGTAATAGGGCACGATTTTAAATCCTCTTTAAAAGCCACAACAATGTCAAGTCCGGATATTCGTGCGGGAATTGCTTTGTTAATCGCTGCTCTTTCCGCTAAAGGAACCTCCGTGATTCATAATATTGAGCAGATAGACCGAGGATATGAAAATATCGATGAAAGACTGCGGAAATTGGGTGCGAGAATTAAAAGGATATAAATTAAAACAGGAAGTTATTTGCTGTTTTAAGTTCAGCTAATAACCCAATACAAACTTCGTTCTACAACAAGAGAAGAGCAGCTTGGAAAGTTTTCAATCAGGAAATCTGACTTGTTTTATAGATGTTAATTTAAAAAAGCACCTGATAATCAATGAATTATCCGTAATTTTTGAAGCTAAAAAAGCAAAGTAAATTTCATAATCGAAATTGCTTTTTAATTTTATTTCAATTAAAGATTTGTCTTATGCAAACGAGCGCCAGTCTGAATTTTCAGCGTACTCCAATATCGGTTTAGCATCATTATAGTCGGTTAAGTTGGTCAACAGTTTTTTAATATCCATTTCCATATGTTTTAAACAATTTTCATATAGATCTTTTCTGTAACCCTTTTGCGTAATATTGAAGGCGTATTGAAGACTCACCAGTCGCGCCACAATTTTCCCTATCGTAATCGACTGTCGTTGGACGGTATCTGTTGGCAACTTAAATTGCAAATGTTTTTTAAACCTATCAATTATCAAATTGCAATAATCAGTTTTACTGAGAAAGTCATAAAAATTGATGTCTTTCATTTTCCTCATTTGCTTTCCAATCATTTCTGCAATTTGGGTATAGAGCATTTCATTAGAACCCTCAAATATCTGAAAAGGACGACTGTCCATAATTCCTCTTCCGGCAATATTTTCTATTTTATAACCACCCGCTCCGGACAATTGAGCACAGATGTTGGCAGCTTCATTCATCAGATCTGAAACCAAGGCTTTAATACTGTTGGCTTCCAAACCATAACTCGAAAGGTCATTGTCAATGCCACTGATTTCAGAACTGCGGGCACACATCCCGGAACAAATAGTGTAAGAAGCTTGTATTCGCGATAATTGATATTGAACCGAATCGAGCTCGACCAATAATTTGCCACCAACTTTTCTATTGGTGACTTGCTTAATCGCTTCATCGAGCATTCGTTTTATAAACCCCATTCCCATTCCCGGAAATTGCATTCTACTTCTATGTAAAACATCTAACATCATCTTGATGCCGGTACCTTTTGGTTTCAATTGTTGCTCTTTGGGCAAAGCAATGTCGATATGATTCAATCCGTAAGGAATCATATAAAGTCCCGGATTATTAAAATACCGGTCTACTTTTATTTCCTGTTTTATTACTTTGTTTTCAGTCACAAAAAAAGAAACATCCCGGGAGAGTTTTCCTGATTTCAATTTTTCTCTGGCTACAACAAGCCAAAAATCCGCCATTCCGGTAAGTCCTTGCCAGTGTTTTTGACCTTTAATTTGAATTTCACTTTCTTTTTCCTCATAAAAAGTGGCCATATTTAAGGCATCACTTCCAAAGTCGGGTTCTGTAATCATCAATCCACCCATTACTTTTTCATTGAGGAATCTGTCAAATATTTTTCTCTTCACCTTTTGATCACCATATTTAGCTAAAGGTTCTAAAAACAAACCAATGTTGATTCCCAAAGCCAAGGATAGTGGTAATGACTCATAAGATGCAGCTGATAAAACGCTAAGACATTCTTTTACCTTAGCTCCTCTACCACCAAATTCTTCCGGGATGGCAACCGTAAAAGGCTCAAGATCAAGAATTTCAGACCACACCTTTTTTGGCAGTCCACGTTCAAGAGAAAGTTCATTAATATTTGTTTCTACGCGAAATAAATTGTGTAAGCTTTTAGAAAAATGGCTGATAAATGCATTGAAATCTGTAGTCATTGGGTGGATTTTGAAGTGGTAAAGATAGTATTTTAAAAATGTAAAGCTCCAAAAAGGAGCCTTACAATTATTAAAAATATTTGAATGTTTTTATTAGTCTACTAATCTAACATTCACTGCATTGGGTCCTTTTTACCTTCTTGCACTTCATATTCAACTCGGTCGTCTTCTCTGATCTCATCTTCCAATCCACTCACGTGTACAAATACATCGTTGGTTTCATTGTCAGGTTTGATAAATCCGAATCCTTTTGTTTCGTTGAAAAATTTTACTGTTCCTGTTTCCATGGTAATTAATTATTAAGTGTTAAAAATTTAATTTTAACGGTGTTTATTATTATTTAAATTGATTTGCAGTCGGAGATTAGTCTTCTAATCTTACGTTTACTGCATTAGGTCCTTTTTTACCTTCTTGTACTTCATATACAACTCGGTCGTCTTCTCTGATTTCGTCTTGTAGTCCACTAACGTGTACAAATACATCTTTTGACTCGTTATCAGGCTTGATAAATCCGAACCCTTTTGTTTCGTTGAAAAATTTTACTGTTCCAGTTTCCATGATATTTAATTATTAATTGTTTGTAAATTTATTTTAAAGGAATAATTTATTTTTAGTTGATATTCCTTTTTCTTGTTAATTTGCTCTTTCCAAAAAAGGTTGGAGCGTCTTTGATTTCTGTATCTAATTTAGGTTTTATTCTTGAATTTTTGTTTGATTTTTAAAGGTTATTAATTGTTTAATTCGCACGGTGTGCGTGTTTTATCGGTATATTAAAACCGATAAGTTTTTGAATGTCTTTAAAATGTTTTCTTTCATCTTGATCACAAAAAGAAATAGCGGTTCCCTTTTTCCCGGCTCTTCCTGTTCGTCCAATGCGATGAACATAAGTTTCGGCAATATTGGGTATTTCATAATTTACCACATGTGGTAATTCTTCAATATCCAGCCCCCGAGAAGCAATGTCTGTTGCCACCAAAACTCTTATTTTGTGTTTTTTAAAATCTCCCAAAGTGCGTTGCCTTGCATTTTGAGACTTATTGCCGTGAATTGCAGCTGCGAATATTCCTTTTTTAGCCAGTTTCTTAACTAACTTGTCCGCCCCGTATTTAGTTCGAGTAAATACTAAAGATTGTGCTATGGATTTGTCTTTGAACAATTCAATCAGCAATCCTGTTTTATTTTTCTTTTCAATGAAATATACCGATTGATCAATAGTTTTGGTTGTAGAAGAAACCGAAGCTACCGATACTTCTATAGGGTTTTTTAGAATCGAATTGGCAAATTTCCGAATGCTCTTAGGCATAGTTGCCGAAAATAACAGAGTCTGATGTTTTGAAGGAGCGTAAGAAATAATTTTTCTCACATCTTTTATAAAACCCATATCCAGCATACGATCTGCTTCATCTAAAACCAGGATTTCTAATTTGGATAAATCGATATAACCTTGTTGAATTAAATCTAATAATCGTCCGGGAGTAGCGATAAGCACATCAACACCTTTTTTTAGTCCCCTTATTTGAGGATTTGCCGAAACTCCTCCAAGCACGGAGAGGTAACGCAAAGGCAGGTGTTTGCCATAACTTTTAAAACTACTCTCAATTTGTAGTGCTAATTCTCGGGTAGGGGTTAGTACCAATGCACGAATACCGGAATGTTGTTGTTTTTTACTTTGTAAATTCTGTAGAATCGGAATTGCAAAAGCGGCTGTTTTCCCTGTGCCTGTTTGGGCACATCCTAAAACGTCTCTACCTTTCAATATGGAAGGAATTGCTTTATACTGAATTTCTGTTGCCGTAGTATAACCAACCTGAGATATGGCACGGACCAAAGGTGGTATTAATTTTAACTCTTTAAATTGCATTAACTGTAATAATTAACCGATTTCACCCGGTTTTTAAACTGTCTTATTGCCTTAAAAATCTAAAGCCAGTTCGTAATAAATAGGAAAGGAGAAATGATTAAATGACGATTACTCTTTTCCAAAACTTTTATCCTAATTCAACGTTACTTAAAAATTTATTTCAAAACATGAAAAGGAAGTCCTACAAGTGCACCGAAGTGCATTTAATATTTTAAGCTGTAGGGCGCTTATTAATCATAAAATATTGTTTTTGATAATTGGCTGCTGAAATTAGCGATAACTGAAAGAAAGAATTAAGCGTTCTATACAAAGTAAAAAGCAATTAGGCAGAAGCCTGTATTATATTTAATGTACAAATGTATAACATTAAATCGATTAAAAACAAATTTATTTATTTGTTTTATATAATTATTTTGAAGCAGACGTTTAATCACCTCTTTAAACACTATAAATCAGCTCAATACAATTAAATATTTCCAATGAATATCTGCTGATAATATTTAGTTATTATTATCAGACTCTCTTCTTTTCGATAAATATATATTGACAAACCCCATTATTATGCCGAATCCTACGCCTGTCAGGATTAAATTGAGTAAACCCGTTTCAGGAATTCCTCTGTCCAATAGCATTTTAATGGCAATAAATGCCAGACTGTAAATTAAAAAACTATTAAAAAATGTCTTTTTCTGTTTTGGAGTTATTTTCAAATTAATTGTTGTTTAGGCAAGTTGATAAAATTGTATTTTAACCGTGAATTGCTTTCCCGTCGCTAAAGCCTTGCATGATTTTGGCTTCATACTCCAATAAATCCTGCCATTTTTTATTCACCTCTTCAGGATCGCCATACTTTCTGGCAAGATTTATAAATAGCGTATAATGTCCCGCCTCACTTA
>Ga0079225_10000697_pt1 | contig 18327 bp, 15 predicted proteins | sample Poulit2012_FD_76344 | JGI IMG/M metagenome (GOLD analysis project Ga0079225, IMG submission 76344) | Agricultural soil microbial communities from Georgia to study Nitrogen management - Poultry litter 2012 | ecosystem: Environmental > Terrestrial > Soil > Agricultural land | place: USA: Georgia... | reverse complement strand
TCGAGCACCTCGGCGATCTGGGGGTCGAGTTGAGATAGGGGCTGCTGCGCCACGGGCGTGGTGGCTGAGTGGCTGGGCACGCATTCCTCCGACTGCTGGTGTCACTCCGCGACGCGGGGTGGTCATGTGCCCCTTGGCCCAGGCGGGCGACCTCGGAGTCTGACACGGTGTCGCTCCCCGGTGGTGATCCACCTCAGGCGCCAGTCGCGACGACGACAGCCTAGCAAGGGTGCTACCGACGAGTACCGTTCCGCGCTTGCGACGTCACCCACACCCGTCGTGCCCGCCGCACTCCCTGCCGACACCGACGAAGTGAGCGCTTCCTTGGGCGGTGGCTGTCAGCCACCGTCTCCCAAGATCCGGCGCAAGTAGGCGTAGGTGAGGTCGCCGGTGTGCTGGTCGTATTGGTGCTCGTAGCCGTGCTTGGTGTACATCGCGAGGTTCTGCTTGGAGTCCTGCCCGGTGAAGACCCACACTTCCTTCGTCTGGTCGGGCAGGTACTCCAGCACAGCCATGAGGAGTTGGGTGCCGATGCCCATCCCCTGCTTGTCCGGCACGACGGCCAGCCGCCCGAGGTTGGCTCGCTCGGCCTCCAGTTCGACGCGGATCGAGCCCACGAGCCGCGGCCCGATCCAGGCACCGAGCGTGACGACGTTGGCTCGAGCGAGGTCGAGTTCCAGTTCCTCAAGCGTCTGGGTGAGGGCGGGAATGTTGGGGTCCCCATACACCTGCGCTTCGGTCACGAATGCCGCCCGGCGCACGGTGAGCAGCTCCCCGGCGTCATCGGGGCCGTCGATGACGTCGATGCGCACGTCGGCCAAGACCTCGTCGTTCTCCATGACGCCATCTTTCCATCCCCCGCCCCCACCGCAGACCACGCCGCGGGGCGAGTCAGCGAAGCTCGTCGACCGCGACGAAGGTGTAGCCCATCTCGGTGATTCCGTCGACGAGCTCCTCGAGGTAGCCGATATCGAGGAACGGGTGGAAGTAGAAGCTCGCGGTGGATTCGCGCACCACGAGGTTCGCCTCCGCCCGGGCCAGCAGCGTTTCGGGGGTGCGAATGGCGTGGTTGTTCTGCTCGCGTTCCGTGACGTTTTGCAGGTTCTCGGGGTAGACGGTCGACCCGTAGATGTCGTGCACCGAGTAGGGAAATATCTGAGCGAAGGTTTTCACCGGATGCACCGTCGGGCTCGACAGCATCCCGGAGAAGTACTCCACCTGTTCGTACCGGGCGTCGTAAACATCGGCCATCGCCGAGTATGCGTTGGGCGAGGCCGTGTAGTGCGGGGTCTCGAAGATCGCCGGCTCGCCGAGACCCGCGTCGACCATGATCTGGCGACCGTGGGCCATCCGTGCGGTGTGGTCGGCGATCGTGTCCTGCGCGACCGGCCCCATCTTGCTGACGAAGGAGTCCTGCTCGCATTCCTCCCATTCGAACGGCGGTAGCGCCTCCCGAGAGCAGCCGTAACCGTAGAACTCGTAGTCCTCCCCGCTGCGGCCGCTATACGGGTTGTCGAGATACCCGTACTGGTGGGTGGTGCCGTGCTGGATCAGCGTGCCACCGCGCTCCTGCATGTATTGCAGGGCCTCGACGACCTCCGGGGCGTCCAGCAGGCTCAGCCCGTACCAGTTGTTCCCACTCGGGGTGCGGTCGAGGTGAATCGGGATGACCGCCACCTGGAAGGGCACATCGCGGGACGACAGGAAGTCGGCGACCGCCCGCAGGTCCTCCGGGTCGGATTCCGGGCCCACATCCTCCAGCCGCACGGCGGCCTGCCGGATCGGTTCGATCGTGGAATCCAGGAGTTCGTAGTACAGGTCGGCGTAGACGAGGTAAAGCTCGTTGTCGTCGATGAAGTCCAGCGGGAGGTCGGCGACGAAGGTGAGGTTGCCGGAGCGGACGACGAGCGGGGCTTGAGGAATGTTGTGCCCCTCGGTGGTTGCGCAGCCGCGGGCCGCGCCGGCGCACTCGCCGACGGCGATGACCTCGACGTCGCTGTCCTCGTCGATCCGCGGAACCGACACGTCCCGGGTGCCGAGGGTGTTGCGCGACAGGGAGGCCCCCTTATATTCCACGATGCCCATGTCGCTGCTGGCGATGACGTCGAGGTTGCCGGGGTCCCAGCCGTACTGATCGACGAAGCGCTGCCCCACGGCCTCGTCCACCTCCGCGAGCGCGCCGATGTTCTGGCTCACCCACATGACTGAGGTGTCGCCGCGGCGCACGTCGAGGACGAAGGCCTCGGTGGGTGGCGTGCGGTAGTCGGTGCCCACGTAGATCGCCGCGTCGAAGCTGTCGATGAGGCCGGGGGTGTAGTCGGCGACGTCACGGATTTCGACCTTGCCGAAGTGGGTGGCGAGGTTCGCGGTGGCAACGGCGTAGAGCTCCGCGTCGGCGGCGAAGTCGCTGTGGTCGCCGTAGAGCACGAGCGTCGTCGTGCCCTCGCTGCGGCCGTACCTGATGTCGAAGGGCGCCCGTTCGGCTGGCACGCCGTCCTCCAGGCCTGCCAGGTCGGCGAGGCCGGCCTGGGTGTAGGACTGCGCAAGGTCGGAGTTCTGGTGGTTGACGAGGTCGTCGTCCACGAGCCCGAAGGTGAGAACCGCCGAGGCCAGGGGCACGAGCACGACCACGGCTGCCCAGCCGAGACGGCCGCGGGTGGTGAGGGTGTAGGGATCGCTCATCATGCGGCTCCTTCAGAAACCGCCGTGGCGGCGGGGGTGATGTCATGGAATTCGTCGACGTCGGCGCCCACCCCGAAGTAGCGAGCGATGGCCTGGACGGTGCGAGGGGCGGCTCGCCCGTCGCCGTAGGGGTTGACGGCGCGGGCCATGCGCTCGTAGGCCTTGTCGTCGTCGAGCAGCGTCGTCACGGCATCGACGATGCGCTCCTCGTCGGTGCCGACGAGCCGGACCGTACCGGCGGCGACCGCCTCGGGGCGTTCGGTGGTATCGCGCATGACGAGCACCGGCTTGCCCAGGGAGGGGCCCTCCTCCTGCACTCCCCCGCTATCGCTGAGGATGAGATGGGAGCGCTCCAACAGCGCGCAGAACTCGGGGTAGGGCAGCGGCTCGGTGACGAGGACGTTGGGGCAGTGGGCCACCGCGGGGACGATGGCTTCACGGACCAGCGGGTTGCGGTGGGCCGGGAAAATGAAATCGTCGTCCGGGTAGCGCGCCGCCAGCCGTGCCAGGGCGCTTCCGATGCGCCGCAACGGTTGTCCCCAAGATTCTCGGCGGTGGGCGGTGACCAGCACGGCGCGACGCCCCCGTGCCAGCATCGCCGCCAGGCGCTCGTCGGTGATCTTCGGGTGGGTGCTCACCGTGAAGTGGAGGGCGTCGATGACGGAGTTGCCCGTGACGAAGATCGTGGCGGGTGCGACGTTCTCCCGCTCGAGGTTGTCGCGGCTGGCCCGAGTGGGCGCGAGGTGCAGGGCCGCGAGTTGGCTCGTGAGCCGGCGGTTGATCTCCTCGGGGAAGGGGGAATAGATGTCCCCGGTGCGCAGGCCGGCCTCCGTGTGGATGACGGGGATGCCGGCGTAGAACGCCGACAGGGCCGCCACGAACGTCGTGCTCGTGTCCCCTTGAACGAGGACGGCGTCGGGGGCGAACTCCTCCAGCGCGCCCGAGAGCCCTCGCAGGGTGCGCAGGGTGATGTCGGTGAGCGTCTGGCCGGCCACGTGCACGTCGAGATCGTGGTGGGGCACGATGCCGAAGGTGGCATTGACCTGGTCGAGCATCTCGCGGTGCTGGCCGGTGACGACGACCTGGACGTCGAAGCGGTCGTCGGCGTCCAGCGCAAGGACGAGGGGGGCCATCTTGATGGCTTCCGGGCGGGTGCCGTAGACCACCATGACGGTGATCGGCGGGCGCGAATTGGTGGGCATGTTGAGCTCCTCAACGGGGGCATGACGAATGCGTCATGGCAGATGGGGGTAGCTGGGGCCTAGTCCTGAGGGGACGGGCAGTCGTGCAGGGTGACGTCGGTGAAGCGCACGCGGGCGTCCTCGGTGTAGAGGCCGATGGCTCCGCCCCGATAGGGGCGTTCGTCGTCGACGACGGTGACGAGGTGTTCACCGTCGACGGCCACGGACATCTCGGGCCAGTCGTGGGTGATGCGCACCGTGTAGTCGTGACCGATGGGGAATCGTGGTTCGTCGCCGGTGGCGAGGAAGCGCTGGTCGCCGGGGTAGGCCGGGTCCTGCTTCGACACTTCCCAGCCGTTGGGCTTCAGGGCGACGGCGTGGAAGTGGGTGTCGTCGCGGAAGTTCCACAGCACCCACCCCACTTCCCACGGGTTCGCCGGGTCATTGCGGCGCAGCTGTTCTTCGGTGTGCACGGTGAGTTCGACGTCGGGGTCGAGGCACGAGTCGGTCGTATGGACGAGCGCTGCGTGGGTCACGTCGGGGGCTTGGGCCGCCCGTGGTTGCAGGACGATGCCCGCAGGCCCGCCCGTGAGCGGGCCGTAGCCGGCGTAGAGCACCGTCCACTGCCCGTGCTGCTCGCCGTCGGCCCACAGTTCGTCGTCCGGTTGGGCGTGGCTGGACCAGACGAGCAGGGACGCCGTGGCCAGCAGGCCGAGGACGAGTGCCGGGGCTGCCATCGGTCTCATCACGCGGCGCGTGCCGTCACCTGCGGGTCAGGCTCGGCGTGGCGTTCAGTTTTCGCCCAGCCCTGGCGCCCGGTGAGAGAGCGCGCTACTGCCCGCCATCCCGCGATGTACCACAGCGTGGCGTAGAGCACGAAGACGTGGAGGAGCGCCACGGCGCCCACGGCCCCGATGTCGCCCCGGCGTTCGATGCGCCAATACCGGACCCCGAAGGCCAGCGCGAGGCCGAAGGCGATGATGTAGGCCGACAGCCACCACCACGAGGGGGCAAGCGTGCCGGTGACCAGGGCGACGCCGAGCCCGAAGATCCAGGATCCGAAGGCCAGCAGCAGAAAGGAACCGACGAGCAGCAGGAAGGGGCTCGTGAGGTGGTAGAGCAGGTCGGCGCGTCTGGTACCGGTGAGGTCACGAAGCACCCACGGGATGAGCGGCCAGGATTGCAGGTGGCCCTGGAACCAACGGGTGCGTTGCCGCAGCCAGCGCCGCAGGTCGGTGAGACCCTGCTGGTGCACGGCGGTGGCCGACCTGAACTCCGTCGTCCAGCCCCGCAGCATCAGCCGCACGCCGAGGTCGAGGTCCTCGGTGAGCGAGCGCGTCCACGGCGCGGGACCGAGCGTGCGCAGCGCGGCGAGGCGGACGAACTGGCCGTTGCCGCCGAGCCCGACACTGCCCAAGTGGCGCCGTCCCCGCTGAAACACGTGGGTGTAGAGGACGAACTCGATGTCCTGCATTCGCGCGAGCAGGTTTTGGGCGCGGTTGCTGATGCGCACGCCGATCTGGACGGCGCCCAGCGTCTCGGCTGCGAAGCACGGCAGGACCTCCTCCAGCACATTCGGTTCGAGGCGCCCGTCGGCGTCGACGACGCAGACGATGACGTTGAACGGGTCGACGTCGCTGGGGAGGATGTTGCCGGGAATGTGGGCGATGGCGGCGTTGAGCGCTTCTCCCTTGCCCTGGCGGGCCTGGGGCAGTGTGCGTTGCAGCAGGTGAACGCGGGGGTCCGAGTAGCCGCGCACGATATCGGCCGTGTCGTCGTCGGAACCGTCGTCGACAACGAGAATGCGGATGCGGCCGTGATCCAGGGCGATGAGACGCTCGAGACTTGCGGCAATGACGCGGCCTTCGTTGAGGCACGGCAGGACGAAGACGATCCACGCCTCGCTCTCGCCGACCCAGCGGGCGGGGCTTGGCAGTTCCCAGCCCCGGCTGGCGTCGGCGTCGTGGCGGCGCCGCGGCTCCCAGCGGGACAGTAGGAGGTGCATGAGGCCGTAGACGACGCTGCTGACGACCAGCGTGACGGCCATGATGACGATGAGGTCGTGCCGATAACCGGAGATGAGGATCATGACGCTCCCCCGGGAACGGTGGATTCCCCCGCGGCCGCGGTGGCCACGGGCGAATTCATGCGTTGCGGCGACGATGGTGCCGTTGCTCTGCGGCGGGCCTCCCGGCGACGTGCGCGCAGCCGGCTCGTCGCCGCGCTCGCGGTGACGGCGCCGATGACGAAAACGACGTAGGACAGGAACATGGCCATGGCCAGAGTCAGAAGGAATCTGGCGACACCGTGGAGTTCACTCGTGACGGCGTGCGGGGGTTGGGGTGCTGCTAGGACGAGGAGTGTGGCTGCGTGACCAGACATAGTTCTGGTACCTCACTGCGAGGGGATTGGGACGAATAAGCGGCGAAGGCGCCTACGTCGCTCGCAGCAATTATTTGCAGCGCCGTTCGTGGGATATAGCCCCTGGGCCAGACGATCGACGGATAGTTGCCCCTCCGTGGCAGGGCGATAGGGGGTGAGTCCGGCCTCACCCTCACCCTCCTCCTCGGCGCCACCCGCGGGCTCGCCGCGCAACAGAGACACGAACGGGCCGGCCCCCATTCATGAGGACCGGCCCGCTTAGTGGTGGAGGTGAGTTAGATGAGCCCGAGCTCGCTCACCGCGTCGCGTTCTTCGATGAGCTCCGCGACGGATGCGTCGATCCGGGGGCGGGAGAACTCCGTGATCTCCAGGCCCTGTTCGATGATCCATTTCCCGCCCTCGGCGCGCACCGGGAAGGACGAGATGAGGCCCTCCGGCACGCCGTAGGAGCCGTCGGAGTAGATGGCCGCTGACGTCCAGGAGTCCTGCGGGGTGCCGTGGACCCAGTCGTGGATGTGGTCGATCGCGGCGTTGGCCGCAGAGGCGGCCGAGGAGAGCCCTCGGGCCTCGATGATCGCGGCCCCCCGCTTGGCGACCGTGGGGATGAAGGTGTCCGCAAGCCAGGCCTGGTCCAGCAGGTCGCGGGCAGGCTTGCCGTCGATGGTCGCGTGGGTGATGTCGGGGTACTGGGTGGCCGAGTGGTTGCCCCACACGGTGACGTTCTTGATGCTGTCGACGGGGGCGCCCGTCTTCGTCGCCAGCTGGCTCAGCGCCCGGTTGTGGTCCAGTCGCGTCATCGCCGTGAAGCGCTCGGCCGGTACGTCGGGCGCGTGGCGCTGGGCGATGAGGGCGTTGGTGTTGGCCGGGTTGCCGACTACGAGCACCCGGACGTCGGAGGCCGCGTGGGCGTTGATCGCCGCGCCCTGCGGAGCGAAGATCCCGCCGTTGGCTTCGAGCAGGTCCCCGCGCTCCATGCCCGCGCCACGGGGGCGGGCGCCGACGAGGAGTGCGACACTCGCGCCGTCGAAGGCCACGTTCGCGTCGTCGGTGATATCGATACCGCGCAACAGGGGGAAGGCACAGTCATCCAGCTCCATGGCGGTACCTTCCGCCGCGGCGAGCCCCTGGGGGATCTCGAGAAGCCGGAGCCGCACCGGGGTGTCGGCGCCCAACATCTGGCCCGAGGCGATCCGGAACAGTAGTGCGTAACCGATCTGGCCTGCCGCACCGGTAACCGTCACCGTGACCGGCGTCTGGGACTGAGCCATAACAGAGATCTCCTTTTGTGTACGCGTCGCGCAGTTAGCGTCCAAGGTATACCGCGCTCGCCGAGTCAGGCGCCATCGCGCATCAGTCCAGCAGGCCGGCGGGAGCCAGCAGCGCCAGCGCCACCGCCATCACGAGCAGCAGGGTGACGTCGAAGGCTCGGGAGCGGGCCCCGAGGACCGCCGCGGCGGAGGGCAGGAGGCGTAGCGCCGCGAGGCCTGCGAGCAGGCCCGCGAGCGCCCATGTCGCCACGGGCACGTTGACGACGAGCGCCAACCCGCACACCGCCGCCAATCCGGCCAGGACGAGGACGACGGACCCGCGGCGGACCCGTGCCTCCCGGGCGACGTCGGAACGTGTAGCTGCCACGCCATTCAGGCTAGCGTGGCGGCGTGCCCACCACGGACTCACCCGCCTCTGGCGAGGCTTCAGCCCCGCGCAGCATCGTCGTCGTGGGCGGGGGGCTGGCTGCGTTACGTACCGTCGCCGAGCTGCGCCAACGGGGCTACGACGGCCACGTCACCGTGGTCGCCGCCGAGGAAGGTGAGCCGTATGACCGGCCGCCGCTGTCGACGGGCCTGCTGACGTCGCCCGCTCCCGTGTGGCTCGCCGACGAGGGGTACGGCTCCTTCGGCGAGCTTGCCGATGAGGTGCTTTTCGGCCACCGCGCGAGGTCCCTCGACGCCTCCCCGGGTGGGGGCCCAGGAGTGCGGCTGACGGCCGCGAGCGCGGCCGGCACGGTCGAGGTGCGCGCGGACGCCGCCATCATCGCCACCGGCGCCGAACCGGTGGTGCCGACCGGCTGGCGGGGGGCCAGGACGCTGCACGACCTCGGTGACGCCGACGCCCTGCGGCACGCGTTGGCCTCGTCGACGAGTTTCGTCATCGTGGGGGCGGGGTGGATCGGCGCCGAAGTCGCGACGGTGGCCGCCGACCATGGCGTTTCCGTCACCGTGCTGGAACGCGGCCCGGCGCCGCTGTGGCAGGCGGTGGGGGCCGACGTCGGTTCGCTCCTGCTCCCCGCTTACGAGCGTGCCGGCATCGACCTGCGCTGCGAGCAGCGGGTGCGGCACGTGAGCCCGGGCCGCGTCGAGACGATCGATCACTCCGGTGAGGTGAGCGTGCTGGCGGCCGACGTCACCCTGGCGGCCGTGGGGGTGCGTCCGGCAACCGGGTGGCTGGCGGGCGCCCTGCCGCTGACCGTTCGCGGCGCGCTGCCCGTGGACACCTACGGTCGCGTGCTGGACGGGCCATCGCATGTGCGGGCAGTCGGGGACTGCGCGGACCGTCACTCCCCGCGCGACGGGATCATTCCGGGGGCCCACTGGGATGCGGCGCTGCAGGCGCCGGCCCGGCTGGCCGCCGACCTGCTCGGCGAGGAGGCGAGCGGGCCGGTGGACCCGCCGTCGTATGTGTTCTCCACCCAGCTCGGGCACAACCTCGCCCTCCTCGGTACCCCGCCGCCCCTCGGCGAGCGGGAGGTCGTGCTGCGCGGCGACCCCGGCGCCGGGCCCTGGGCAGCCCTGTACGTGCGCGACGGAACCCTGCGGGCGGCTCTCACGGTGGATCGGCCCCGGGACGTGGGGGCGCTGCGGAAGGCGCTTGCCGCCCCGGCCTATCCGAATGTCGATCTCGCGGGCGCGCGGGACGTCGAGGTGCCGCTGCGCCGGGCGTTGCGCGCGGGCTAATTATCCGCCCCGGTTACTCGCCCTCGTAGCGAACCGGCTCGCCTCGCGCCACCCGCTCACGCTGGGGCACGACCGTGTACTTCGGGTCCTTCGCCGAGGTCATGCCCGCCTCGAACACCCCCATGCGGGTGCAGAAGGAGCCGGCCATGAGCGCGAGCCCGCTGGCTACCGACAGCCATCGGCGGCGGCCCGACACCAACGCGCCGACTCCGCCCGCCACCGTCAGTGCCTTGGCCGCCCGCATCCACCGACCGCCCGTGCCGGTCTGCAAGGGTTCCGCGGTGATGCCCATCCGTTCCTCCATCACCCGCTCGGCGAGCAGTTCGACGGCGGCGCCGCCCGCGGCGAGCCGGCGCGCCGGGCCCGCTTCGTCGACGGGCACGAGCACCATCGCCAGGCCGCCCGAGGCGGCAGCGGCGGAGGCGGTGAAGACGAAGGGAAGCTGGCGGTATGCCTCGTGCCACGACGGCGTGGAGGTGTTGCTCAGCAGGACGGCGGTGTAGGCGGCCACCGGTGGGGCCGTGATGCCGGCGGCGACGCCGCCGACCTTGCCGGCCTGGCGCAGCAGCTGCCGCAGGCGCGGGGTCGTCGCGTCGGGGAGCAGGCCGGCGATCTCGTCGAGCGCGGCGATGCTGGCGGGCGCGGCGTACAGGGAGAGCAGCCACGTGCCCACCGACATCGGGGAGGTGAGCTTGACGGTGCGCAGCATGTTGAGGAACCGCGATGGTTTGCCGAGGTCGCTGATGAGGGCGACGAGGCTGACGGTGAGCCCGCTCACCGCTGCGAGGCGCCCGACGCGGCGCATCGTCGTGCGCCCGGTGAGCTGGGCGCCGGCGGCGAGCAGTGATGATCCGGCCGCCAACCCGCCGGCGAAGATGTAGATGGGGATCTCGATGGTCCACGGCGCCGGTTTGACGATCTGGCGGCCGTAGTAGGAGGAGAACTCCGCCTCGGGCACCACCTCGGGTTCCCCGCTCCCCCCGCCCCGGCGGCGGCGCCCGCCGGACGCCGTCATCGCTTTCTCACAAACGCGGCGACCACCGCCGCCATCAACCCGAGCCCGGCGATGCCGGCCCGGTTGAACATCCGCGGCAAGTCGCGAGTGGTGACCACCGGGTCGGGCGGCAGCCCGTAGACCTCTGGCTCATCCAGTAGCAGGAAGAACGCCCCGGTTCCGCCGACACCGTCGTTGGGGTCGTGGCCATACAGCCGCGCTTCGCTCACGCCTGCCTCCTGCAGGGTGGCGCGGCGCTGCTCGGCTCGTTCCCTCAGCTCCTCGACGTCACCGAACTGGATCGAGTCGGTGTGGCACGCCTGAGCGCACGCCGGCTGCATCCCCGCGCCGAGGCGGTCGTAGCACAGCGTGCACTTCTGGGCGATCCCGACGTTCTGGGCGCCCTCCGGCTCCCTGCGGCGTTCGATGACGCCGTAGGGGCAGGCGGCGACGCAGTAGCCGCACCCGTTGCACACGTCGTCCTGGACGACGACCGTGCCGAACTCGGTGCGAAACAGCGCGCCGGTGGGGCACACGTCGAGGCAGGCAGCGTGGGTGCAGTGCTTGCAGACGTCGGACGACATGAGCCAGCGGAAGTTCGGCAACGGGGCGCCGTGAGCCGTGTCCCCCTCCTCCGCCTCGGCCTCGATGGGGGGCCCAAGCGGGCTGCCCGGGGGGCCCAGGCTCGGCATCCCGAGATCCACCTTGGGGGCCCCGGCGGTGGCGGTGGGCATGGGCTGTTCGATGAAGGCAACGTGGCGCCAGCTGTTGGAACCCAGTGCCCCAGTGTTGTCGAAGGACATGCCCAGCAGGTCGAATTCCTCGGTGCTGGGCAGCAGGTTCCATTCCTTGCAGGCCACCTCGCACGCCTTGCAACCGATGCACACACTCGTGTCGGTGAAGAATCCCTTGCGCGGCGGCGGGTCGCTGTATCCCGCGTCGACCGCGGGGTCGATGGGGCCGAAGAGGCTGTTCTTACTGACCATCGGTGTCTCCCTCCTCGGGCCTCGGCGCGGCACGGTCCCCGGTGAGAATCGGGTTGCCGCGCGCGCCGTCCGCTCCGGCCCGCTGGCGGTATTCGGCTACGTATGTCAAGAGTTCTGGCCCTCGAGGCCGGCGCCCGGGCCGCACGTCGCACGTGCCGACCTTCGTTTCTTGGATGTAGACGTTGGCGTCGAGCGTGATGCCGAAGAGGTCATTCGCGGAATCGCCCACGACCAGGCCGGAGGTGCCCCAGTGGTAGGGCAGCCACACCTGGTGGACGGTGCGCCCCGCGACCCTCAACGGGCGCATGCGATCGGTGACGATGACGCGGGCCTCGATGGCGGCGCGCGCGGTGATGATGTGGGACCAACCGAGGTGTTCCAGGCCGCGTTCCTCGGCCAACTGCGGCGACACCTCGATGAACATCTCGGGCTGCAGCTCGGAGAGGTAGGCGAGCGTGCGGCTCATCGCGCCGGCGGTGTGATGCTCCGTCAACCGGCTCGTGGTGAAGATGATCGGGTAGGGATCCTCCTCCTGCTGCGGCGGGCTGGGGTGGATGGGGTTGGTCCGATCGCGGTACTCCACGCGGGTGGGGTTGGCCTGCTGGCCGTACAACGGGTTGGCGAACGGGGACTCCACCGGCTCGTAATGCGTGGGCAGAGGCCCGTCGACCAGTCCCGCGGTGGCGAAGAGTGCCCCCTTGCCGTCCCCCTGCATGATGAAGGCGTCGTCCCCGTCGAGGCCGGCGACTCCCTCCGCGCCCGGCGCGCTGCGGTGGTGGGGCGGCTTGTCCGCCGGGAAGTCCGGCACGTCGAGTCCCGTCCATCGCTGGGCGTCCTCGTCCCACCACACATAGGCCTTGCGTTCGCTCCACGGCCGCCCCTCGGGGTCGGCCGAGGCGCGGTTGTACAGGATGCGGCGGTTGGCGGGCCAGGCCCAGCCCCATTCCGGGGCCACGAGGGACTGTTCGCTGCCGGGCTTGCGGCGGGCTGCCTGGTTGACGCCGCCGGCGAAGACGCCGGAATAGATCCAACAGCCGCCGACCGTAGAACCGTCGTCGCGCAACTCGTTGAAGGAGTCGACAAGGCGACCGGTGTCGACCTCGTAGCCGTTGATCTCCTTGAGCACGGCCTCCGCCGAGGGCTCCTCGTTGGGGTCGTGGGTGGGGTAATCCCATGCCAGGTCGAGGATCGGCCTGTCGCGCTCGAGGGTGGAGGCCGCCAGTCGCTGCCGGATCTTGCGGCCCAGGTGGTAGAAGAACCACAGCTCGGAGCGGCGGTCCCCCGAGGGGTCCACGGCCTTGTCGCGCCACTGCAACATGCGCTGGGTCTGGGTGAACGTGCCTTCCTTCTCCACGTGGGAGGCGGCCGGCAGCAGGAACACCTCGGTGCGACACTCCTCGGTGACGATCTCCCCGGTTTCGATTTCCGGGGAGTCCTTCCAGAAGTTGGCGCTTTCGATCTCGTACAGGTCGCGCACGACGAGCCAGTCGAGATTGGCCATCCCCAGGCGTTGCGCGCGGCCGTGGGCGGAGCCGACGGCCGGGTTCTGCCCCAGCAGGAAGTAGCCGTTGACCTTGCCCTCGATCATGTCGAGCACCGTGCGGTAGGTGCCGTGGTCTCCGCTGAGGCGGGGCAGGTAGTCGTAGCAGTAGTCGTTCTCTGCCGTGGCGGCATCGCCCCAATAGGCCTTGAGGAGGCTGATGGCGTAGGACCGGGCGTTACCCCAGAAGCCCTTGCGCCCGGGCAGGCTCATCGCCGCCACCCACGAGTCGAGGTCGGGGTGCTTGTCGGCGTGCGGCATGATCAGGTAGCCGGGCAGCAGGTTGAACAGCGTGGGGATGTCGGTGGAGCCCTGAATGCTCGCGTGCCCGCGCAGCGCGAGGACCCCGCCTCCCGGCCGCCCCATGTTGCCCAGCAGGAGCTGCAGGATCGACCCCGTGCGGATGTACTGCGCTCCCACGCTGTGCTGCGTCCAGCCCACGCTGTAGACGAGCGCGGTCGTGCGATCGCGGCCCGAGTTCTCCACCCACGCCTGGGCCAGGGAGTAGAACTGCTCCTCGGTGATGCCGCAGGTGTCGACGACGAGCTGCGGGGTGTAGCGCGCGAAGTGGCGCTTGAGGATCTGGTAGACGGTGCGCGGGTGCTGCAGCGTTTCGTCGCGCTCGGTGCCACCGGCCCGGGTCGTGCCACCGGCACCGGTTTGCTCGGCCGTCGGAGGCTCGCGCCGCGCATGGTGGTCCTCTCCGGAGTTCTCGCGCCCGGCGTACTGCCACGACCGCGGGTCATACGTGCGCGTCTCGGGATCGAATCCCGAGAACAGTCCGTCGAGGTCCTCGGTGTCGGCGAACTCCTCCGACACGATCGTGGCGGCGTTCGTGTAGGCCAGCACGTACTCGCGGAAATCGAGCTCGTTGGACAACACGTAGTTGATGATCGCCCCGAGCAGGACGATGTCGCTTCCGACGCGCAGCTGAATGAAGTCATCGGCCAGCGCACTCGTACGCGTGAACCGGGGGTCGACGTGGAACACGCGCGCGCCGCGTGCCTTCGCCTCGGTCACCCATTGGAAGCCCACCGGGTGGGCCTCGGCCATGTTCGAGCCCTGGATGATGATGCAGTCCGCGTTAACGAGGTCCTGCTGGTAGTTCGTGGCACCACCACGGCCAAAGCTGGCCCCCAGACCGGGGACCGTGGCGGAGTGTCATATGCGCGCCTGGTTCTCGATCTGGATGGCGCCGAGTGCGGTGAAGAGCTTCTTGATGAGGTAGTTCTCTTCGTTGTCGAGCGTCGCTCCGCCGAGGCTCGCGATGCCCATGGCCCGACGTACCGGCCGGCCCTGGTCGTCGGTGTCCTGCCAGCTTGCTTCGCGGGCGGCCACGACGCGGTCCGCGATCATGTCCATCGCGGTCTCGAGGTCGAGCTCTTCCCATTCGGTGCCGTAGGGGCGGCGGTAGCGGATCTTGTCGAGCCGCCCCGGCCCCGTGACGAGGCTCTTGGACGCCGAACCCTTCGGGCACAGCCGGCCCCGGGAGATCGGGCTGTCGGGGTCGCCCTCGATCTGGATGATCTTCTCGTCCTTGACGAAGACCCGCTGCCCGCAGCCGACGGCGCAGTAGGGGCAGACGCTGCGGGTCACGCGGTCGACATCGAGGGTGCGCGCGGCGATCTGGTCGGTCTTGCGCGAGCGGGCGGCCTTGCCGCGGCCGAGCGGGTCGATGCCGCGCAGCTGGCGCACCACGGGCCAGCCCAAGAACGCGTTGGTCACCGTCGCCCTCCTCTCGCTTGCTCCCACACCCTAGCCCGCCACCCGCGAGCGACGCGCGCGAACCGCCCGTCGTTCTGTTGAACGAGTTCTATCGGACGATGATCGCGTGTTCCTGGCGGGGCACGAGCTCGCCGATGACGGGGTGGCCGGGCAGTTCGCCCGCGACGAGCAGCCCGCCGGACGTCTGCGCGTCGGCCAGCAGGATGAGCTCATCGTCGTCCACCGCGGCCGACAGATTCGGTCGCACCCAGTCGAGGTTGCGGCGGCTGCCGCCCGGCACGAATCCCTGGGCCAACGACGCCCGAGCGCCGTCGACGTAGGGCACGGCCGCGGCGTCGATGACCGCGCTGACGCCGCTGGCCCGCGCCATCTTGTACAGGTGGCCGAGCAGGCCGAAGCCGGTGATGTCGGTGGCGCAGCGATGCCCCGCGGCCACCGCCGCCAGCGAGGCCTCCCGATTGAGAGTGGTCATCACGGTGATGGCCTCCTCGAACCGTTCGCCCGTGGCCTTGTGGCGGTTGTTGAGGACGCCGAGGCCCAACGGCTTGGTCAGCGTGAGGGGGATTCCCGGGGCGCCGGTGTCGTTTCGCAGCAGCTTGGCGGCGTCCGCGAGCCCCGTGACGGCTTGGCCGTACTTGGGTTCCGGATCGTCGATGCTGTGGCCGCCGCCGACGATGACGCCGGCCTCGGCGCAGATGTCTGCTCCGCCGCGCAGCACTTCCGCGGCGATGTCGAAGGGGATGCGATCACGGGGCCAGGCGAGCAGGTTGATGGCCACGACCGGGCTCCCGCCCATCGCGTAGACGTCGGAGATGGCGTTGGCAGCGGCGATCCGGCCGAAGTCGTAGGCGTCGTCGACGACGGGGGTGAAGAAGTCTGCGGTGGCGATGACCGCCTGGGTGCCGTCGATCCGCACCGCCGCGGCGTCGTCGCCGTGCTCCACGCCGACAAGAAGATCCGCGTGCTCCGATGCGGGAAGAGAACCCAGTACCCGTTCGAGTTCGCCTGGGGGGACCTTGCAGGCGCACCCGCCCCCACTTGCGAACTGCGTCAACCTCAACTCTGCGTCGGTAGTCACCATTCGATTGTAGGTGGGCCTTTCGATCGTCGGTGGGCCCGCGCAGGCGCCAGGAAGTCTCGCCGGGTCGTTAAGCTGGCCTGCGGAGGCGTACCTCGTCTGGTGACGGGCGCGGTCTTCAAAACCGTTGTGGTCGGGCATCCCGGCCAGGCGGGTTCGATTCCCGTCCGCCTCCGCCATCGACCCAGGAGGAGCCGCAGGTGACAGATCCGCGTCGCGCCACGCCGTCCACCGACGCCGTGCTCGGCGCACCGGAGCTGCGGGAGGCCGCCCTGCGCCTCGGGCGCGAGCGGGTGCGGGCGGCCGCCCGGAAGGCACTGCAGCGTTGCCGCGACGGTGAGGTCGATGCCGCCGATGTCGTCGCCACCACGCTCGCCTCCTTGCCACCGACCGCGGCGTCGTTGCGCCCGGTCATCAACGCCACCGGCATCCTCGTTCACACGAACCTCGGCCGTGCCCCCCTGTCAGCGGCCGCGGTGACGGCCATGACGGCCGCGGCCGGCACGACCGACGTCGAGCTCGACCTCGCGACCGGGCGCCGGGGCCCGCGGGGGCGCGGCGCGCTCGCAGCACTGAGCGCGGCCGTGCCCGAGGCGGGTGGCGTGCACGTCGTCAACAACGGGGCCGCCGCCTTGGCCCTCGCCGCCGTAGGGATGGCGGCCGGTCGCAGCATCGTCATTGCCCGCGGGGAGCTCGTGGAGATCGGCGATGGCTTCCGCATCCCGGAGTTGCTCCAATCGGTCGGCGCGCGCCTGCGGGAGGTGGGCACGACCAACCGGGTTCATCTCGACGACTACCTCGATGCCATCGACGACGACGTCGCCTTCGTCCTCAAGGTGCACCCCTCGAACTTCGCGATCACCGGTTTCACCTCCACCGTTGCCGTGCGCGAGCTCGCGACCCTGCCGGTTCCCACGGTGGTGGATATCGGCTCGGGCCTCCTACGCGACCATCCTCGGCTGCCCGCCGAGCCCTCGGCCGCGACCGCCCTGCGCGACGGTGCCACCGTCGTCACGGCCTCGGGGGACAAGCTGCTCGGTGGCCCGCAGTGCGGATTGCTGCTGGGTGAGGCCACCACGGTGCAGGCGTTGCGGCGCCACCCCGTCGCCCGCGCGCTGCGCGTCGACAAGCTCACCCTCGCCGCCCTGGAGGCGAGCATCGCCGGCCCGGCGACGGTCGTGGCCGAGGCCTTAGCCCGCTCACCGCGCGAGCTGCGCGCACGCGCCGAGGCCGCGGCTGACGCCCTGGCCGGGACTCTCGACGTCGAGGTCGTCACCACGGCGGGCGCCGTGGGCGGCGGTGGCGCCCCCGGGGTGGAACTGCCCAGTGCCGCCATCGCGGTGCCCGACGTGCTCGCCGCCGCGCTGCGGGCCGGCGATCCGGCGGTGATGGGCCGGTCCCACCGCGGCCGGCTGCTGCTGGACCTGCTCGCCGTGCCGCCGCAGGAGGACGCCTTCCTCATCGCGGCCCTGCGAGCCGCCGCCGAGCGACGTGGCGGGGAGGGCGATTAGTGCACGTCGTTGCGACCGCCGGGCACGTAGACCACGGCAAGTCCGCGCTCGTGCGTGCCCTCACCGGCCGCGAGCCCGACCGGTTGGCCCAGGAACGCGAACGAGGCTTGAGCATCGAGTTGGGGTACGTGTGGACGACGTTGCCCGCCGCCGGCGATGTCGCCTTCGTCGATGTCCCCGGGCACGAGCGTTTCATCTCCACGACCTTGGCGGGGCTGGGCCCCGTGCCCGTCGTCCTCTTTGTCGTCGCTGCCGATGATCCGTGGATGCCGCAGGCCGCCGAGCACCTCGCGGCTCTCGACGCCCTCGGCGTGCGGCGCGGCCTCCTGATCATCACCCGAGCGGACCTCGCCGACCCCGCCGAGGCACGCGCCGCCGCTGCGGCGGAGCTCGCCCGCACGTCCTTGCGGGGCGTGCCCGCCCTCGCGGTGAGCTCGCGCACGGGCGAGGGCATCCCCGCCGTGCGCGAGGCGCTCGACGCGCTGTTGGCCGACACCCCGCCGGGGGACGCCGACGCGCCCGCGCGCCTGTGGGTGGATCGATCGTTCAGCGCCAAGGGAGCGGGCACGGTCGTCACCGGCACCCTGCAGTCCGGCACCATCCGCGCCGGGGACGACCTCGCCCACGGTGCCATCACGGTGCGGGTGCGCAGCGTGGAAACCCTGGGCCGTCGCGTGCCCCAGGCCGCGGCGCCGGCCCGCGTGGCACTCAACGTCACGGGTGCAGTCGAGCGCGGGGACGTGCTGGTCCAGCCGGGTGCCTGGCACCACAGCTCGCTGCTCGATGTCCGGCTGCATCCCTCGGCCCTCGCCGAGGACGCCGCTCCCCCGCGGCAGCCATTACTGCACATCGGCGCGAGCACGATGGCGGTGCAGCTGCGGCGGCTCGGCGAGCACCACGCCCGGCTCCAGATGCCCACCCCGCTGCCGCTGCGCATCGGGGACCGGGGCCTCATCCGTGATCCGGGCACCCGACGCCTGTGGGGCCTCACCGTGCTCGACCCGGTGCCCCCGGGGCTGGGGCGGCGCGGGGCCGCAGCCAGGCGTGGGGCCGCGTTGCGCGACGCCGACGGGAGCGCCGACCTCGCTACCGAGGTCGCTCGCCGCGGGATCGTTGCCCGCCTCCTGCTGCGACAGCTCGGTGTGGATGGCGCCGAAACGGCGCAGCCCCCCGCGGGCGTCATCGAGGCCGGGGAGTGGCTGTTGAGCAGCGAGCACGCCGCTGAGCTGTCGCGCCACGCCCTGCGCGCGGTGCGCGACCACTCCCGGGCGGGGCCGCTGCAGCCGGCCCTAAC
>Ga0079225_10000696_pt1 | contig 18356 bp, 17 predicted proteins | sample Poulit2012_FD_76344 | JGI IMG/M metagenome (GOLD analysis project Ga0079225, IMG submission 76344) | Agricultural soil microbial communities from Georgia to study Nitrogen management - Poultry litter 2012 | ecosystem: Environmental > Terrestrial > Soil > Agricultural land | place: USA: Georgia... | reverse complement strand
TTCAGGGGGATGAATGAGCTTTACGGACTCGGACGTCCGCTTGAGGAACTGGCGGACTTGAGTGCAGAGTTGGGTTCGGACATTCCTTTCTGCGTTTATGGAAGAACGGCATTGTGCACCGGACGGGGAGAAAAAATCGAGCTTCTGCCAAAGCCGGCGAACGCGTGGGTCATTCTTGCCAAGCCGTCGGTCGGTGTTTCCACAAAAGTCATCTATTCACATTTAAAGCCGGGGAAACATGACCCTGCTTCAGGAAAAGTCGTTGAAGCGGCGGTCGACGGCGACTATAACGGTGTTGTTAAAAATATGAAGAACGATCTGGAGGAAGTGACGATTGAACATTATCCTGAAGTGAAGAAGCTGATCGACAACATGGAAGCGTCAGGAGCGGACAAGGCGATGATGAGCGGCAGCGGGCCGACAGTGTTCGGTCTCGTTCAAAAAGAGCGTCAGGCGATTCATCTGTACAACTCCATGCGTGGCTGCTGTGACGAAGTTTACCGGGTGAGACTGCTCGGTTGATTGCCTAAAGGCGAACGTTTGTGATAATATCGTACATAATAATACGGAACTGGAGAGTTATAATGAAATACAAACGCAGTGAACGTCTAGTATTTATGACGCAATATTTAGTTTCACATCCGAACGAGCTTATCCCGCTGACTTATTTTGTAGATCAGTTCAATCAGGCAAAGTCTTCGATCAGTGAAGATATCCGCATTATAAAACATGTATTTGAAGATGATGGCATCGGGACTATCCGGACGACGGCCGGTGCCGGGGGCGGAATCACTTACCATCCTGAAATCGGCACGGAAAGGGCGAAGGAAATCGTAGCAAATTTTAAAGGGGTACTGGAGACGAATAACCGTCTGTTGCCAGGCGGCTATTTATACATGTCCGATATTATGGGGGATCCGTCTCTGATGAATGATATCGGCGAACTGATTGCGACGATGTACAAGGACGAAGAGATAGATGCGGTCGTCACCATCGCAACAAAAGGCATCTCACTCGCGAATGCCGTCGCAAGGAAGCTGAACGCCCCCGTCGCCATCATCCGGAAGGATAACAAAGTGACTGAAGGGTCTACTGTCTCGGTGAACTATGTTTCCGGCTCTACACGTAAAATAGAGACGATGGTATTATCCAAGCGCACATTGAAAGAAGGGTCGAGTGTACTTGTCGTTGATGATTTCCTGCGTGCCGGCGGTTCGATTTCCGGCGTGATGAACCTCATGGAAGAATTCAGTGCGTAGATCGTCGGGGTCAGCGTACTTGTGGAAGCGAAAGAAGTCGCAAACAGGAAGTTCAAGGATTATACTTCACTATTGAAAGTTTCGGATATAGATGAATATAATCAATCCTTCGTAGTAGAAGAAGGCAACTGTATACAGTATATTGAAGATAACAACTAAACGAGGAGTGTCAGTTATGAAACCAATCAATTCAGAAAAAGCACCGGAAGCATTAGGGCCGTACAGCCACGGCGTAAAAGTGGGCAGCCTGTTCTTTTCATCGGGCCAGATTCCATTGACGAAAGAAGGAGAAATCATTTCCGAAGATGTCAAAGAACAGACGGACCAGGTCATGAAGAACGTTCAGCATGTCCTTGAAGCAGCCGGCATGAACTTTGACAATGTAGTAAAAACGACGATTTTCATATCTGATATGAATAACTTCCCACATATCAACGAGGTTTATGGTTCTTATTTTACGGGTAAATTACCAGCAAGGTCATGTGTGGAAGTCAGTCGTCTACCTAAAGATGTTCAGGTAGAAATTGAAGTTGTTGCATCGGAAGAGTAAGATGGAAACGCAATAACCAATTTAATATTATTAGACTGCAGCAGTAACACATTTGATCCAACAATATCAACTTATTGGGGGAACTGGATATGCAAATTACAGATGTTAGGCTGCGTAAAGTTAATAATCAGGATACAAGAATGAAAGCGTTAGTGTCGATTACATTTGAAGATTCTTTTGTCATTCATGATTTAAGAGTTATTGAAGGAAATAACGGGCTTTTCGTAGCTATGCCAAGCAAAAGGACTCCGGACGGTGAATTCAGAGACATAGCACATCCTATCAATTCAGAGATGAGACAGCATGTGCAGGAAGAAATCATGAAAGTCTATGATGAAACCGAAGATGTTGCAGAGACACCGAAAACGGACGACAGCGATGAAAGTGAAAGCACAGAAGCGGAAGCTGCAGATGAAGCGGCAGAAGATGATGATGATGAAAACCAGAATGCTTAAAACTTAGAATAGAGTATAAAATCTGCCAACAGGTTTTATACTCTTTTTATTTTGTGTAAAATGTTTGTGCTGCAGTAAGAAAAGGGTAACTGAATTAAAATTGCCAGTATTCCCTGCTGAACGATTTACAATCTCTTAACGTTCGTCTTGAAAGTATTTATAGAGTAAAATATAATTGATGTATCGAATAATTGGAGGGTAACTATGCAAACTAGAGCGATAATCTTAGCTGCTGGCAGAGGTACACGCATGAAATCAAAAAAGGCAAAAGTTTTACATGAATTATGTGGACTGCCGATGATTCAGCATGTCATCAACAATGTTAAAGAGGCCGGATTTGATGAAGTGCATGCCGTCATCGGTCCCGGCAGTGACGACGTCAGTGATTACCTGGGTGACAGTGTTAAAAAAACAGTTCAGGAAGAACGGCTCGGCACTGCACACGCAGTGAACCAGCTCAGTGATCTGCTGGCTGATGAGGAAGGGAATACTTTGGTCATCTGCGGGGATACGCCGCTCATCTCATCTCATACGATTCAAAATCTGCTGGAGTTCCATAATGAAAGAAAATCTCTGGCGACAATCCTTTCTGCAGAAGCGGATGTGCCGACCGGCTACGGCAGGATTGTCAGAAATTATGATGGTTCGGTGAAACGGATTGTTGAGGAGAAGGACGCCACTTCTGAAATCAGGGAATTGCATGAAATCAGTACAGGCACATTCATCTTTGACAATGAGACGCTTTTTAAAGCTTTGGATAAGGTCACTAATGATAACGCTCAAAATGAATATTATTTGCCTGATGCAGTCAATATTCTTTTCAGGGAACATAAGCTGATCGATGCTTATGAAACGATGGAATTTGAAGAGACGCTGGGCATCAATGACAGAGTTGCCCTCAGTCAGGCGGAAAGTCTGCTGCGAGAGCAGATCAATATCCGTCATATGCAGAACGGCGTGACGCTCATCGACCCTAAAAATACTTATATCGATGCCGGGGTGAAAATCGGCATGGACACAATAATTTATCCGGGTGTCGTGCTCAGCGGTAACACAATCATCGGTGAAAATGTTACAATAACTTCTTCATCCCATATCACTGATTCGGAGATAGAGGAGGATGCTGTCATCAAGCAGTCTGTAATTACCGGTTCAAAAGTGGGCAGGGGCACCAATGTCGGACCATTTGCCCAGCTGAGGCCGGGATCGAAGCTCGGTGAAGAAGTGAAGATCGGGAACTTTGTTGAAGTTAAGAAATCAGAACTTGAAAGTGAAGCAAAAGTTTCTCATTTGAGTTATATTGGAGATGCACATATAGGTGCACGTGCCAATATCGGATGCGGAGCAATCACAGTGAATTATGACGGTAAAAACAAACATAAGACTGAAGTCGGAAAAGACTCGTTCATCGGATGCAACTCCAATCTGGTTGCGCCTGTTAAAGTTGGTGAACGTTCATTCATCGCAGCGGGGTCCACTGTGACGGACAAAGTGCCCGATGACAGCTTGGCAATTGCAAGGAACAGACAGACGACTAAAGAAGGCTATTATAAAAACTAAAAATAATGGAGGCAAATCATGTCAGCTACTCACGTAACTAATTCCAACCTAAGACTTTTTTCTTTAAACGGTAACGAACCACTTGCAGAGGAGATTTCCCGTCATATCGGTATTCCATTGGGTGAATGTGAAGTCAAACGCTTTTCGGATGAGGAAGTATCAATCAGTATTGAAGAAAGTGTGCGGGGGTGTGATGTCTTCGTCATCCAGCCGACATCCCAGCCGGTCAATGAACATTTGATGGAACTGCTCATCATGGTGGACGCGCTGAAACGTGCATCTGCCAAGACAATCAACCTGGTCATCCCTTATTATGGTTACGCGAGACAGGACCGTAAGAGTCGCTCACGTGAGCCGATTACGGCTAAATTAGTGGCGAACCTTCTGGAAACAGCAGGTGCCAACAGAGTGATTTCCCTGGATTTGCACGCACCTCAAATACAAGGTTTCTTTGATATTCCAATCGATCATTTAATGGGTGTACCTTTGCTGAGTGATTATTTCTCAGAAAAAGAAGATCTGGACTTTGAAGAAGTGGTAGTGGTATCGCCCGACCATGGCGGTGTGACCCGTGCACGTAAAATGGCTGACCGTCTCAAGACGCCAATTGCCATCATCGATAAAAGACGTCCCAAGCCGAACGTGGCGGAAGTGATGAACATCGTCGGTGAGATTGAAGGCAAAACGGCAATCATCATCGATGATATCATCGATACAGGCGGTACGATAAAACTTGCAGCACAGGCACTGGTGGATAAAGGTGCCAAAGAAGTTTATGCATGCTGCACACACCCGGTATTATCAGGGCCGGCTATTGAAAGAATAGAAAGTTCAATTATAAAAGAGCTGGTAGTGACAAACTCTATTCAGCTTGCTGAAGACAAAAAGATTGATAAAATCAAGGAGCTGTCAGTGGGAGCACTGATTGCACAGGCGATCGTGCGTGTCTACAAAGAGGAATCCGTGAGCACTTTATTTGATAATTAAAAGTTTCTTTTACAAACAAGCGGGTAATATGTTATTATTGTTTGTGCTATGTGTTAAATTGGACATAATACATTGTCTGTTATATGAAAGGTGGAATTATTACCATGGCAAAATTGGCCTCGGCAAATAGAGAAACAAAAACTCGTTCAGCGATTAACCAGCTGCGTAATACTGGTCAGGTACCAGCAGTGGTTTATGGCTATCAAGTTGAAAACACAGCAGTTGCAGTTGATGAAATTGAATTCATCAAAGTGATCCGCGAAGTGGGTCGTAACGGTGTTATCGATTTGGAACTCGGTGGGAAACCTACAAAAGTGATGGTTACGGACTACCAGTTCGATTCATTGAAAAACCAGATCACTCATATCGACTTCGTTGCAATCAACATGAAAACTGAAGTTACAGTGGATGTTACTATCGAACTTACTGGTGAAGCGAAAGGTGTCGACGAAGGCGGCATCGTAGAGCAGCCGATATTCGAAGTACAGGTTACTGCAACACCGGATAATATTCCTGAATCGTTGGAGCTGGATGTTACTGAACTTGAAATCGGAGATACACTTTATGTATCCGACGTTTCAACTACAGGTAACTTCACTATCGAAAACGAAGAAGACGAAGCACTTGTTACAGTTGTTCCTCCACAAAAAGAGGAAGAACCTGAAGATGAAGAAGAGGGCGGAGAAGACGAAGAGTCTGCAGAAGGTGAAGAATCAGCTGACGCTCCTGAAGAATCAGAAGAAGAGTAATGATTTGAACAATCGGCGGTGGGCAACCATCGCCTTTTTTAGCGTTGTATGAGGTGAGAAGATGAAGTGTATTATTGGACTTGGAAATCCAGGGAAAAAATATGAACAGACACGTCATAACGTTGGATTCATGGTTATTGACAAACTCGCAGAAGAATTGAACATTGAGGTTACAGACCAGAAGTTCAAATGTGATTACGGCATCGGTATTCATGACGGCCAGAAAGTCATGCTAGTCAAACCGCAGACTTTTATGAATTTATCAGGCGAAGGCGTACGTCCTCTGACCGATTATTATAATATAGAGCTGGAAGATATCATCGTGCTGTATGATGATCTGGATTTACCTTTGGGTAAATTGAGATTGAGAGGAAAAGGCACCGGCGGCGGACACAATGGCATGAAGTCGCTCAATCAGCACCTGGGCAGTGAAAAATATAAGCGCATCCGTATCGGTATCGACCGTCCTGATGCAGGTATGACAGTGGTCAAATATGTGCTCAGCAAATTCCGTAAAGACGAGCAGCCGTTACTTGAAAAAGTGATCGGCAGAACGAGTGATGCATCGTCAAGCTTTATCACTGAACCATTCGAAGAAGTGATGACGCAGTTTAACGGTGATGTGGATGGATGATAAAATATTTAAACGGATTCAGGAAGATGAACGATTTCTCGAAGTTGCAAGACATGATAAAACAGAAAACCTTCTGGTGACCGGTGTGAATGAGGACTTCAAGGCAACGCTTTTATCTCAGCTTTATGAAATGAATAAAAGACCTTATGTCGTCTTTGTACAAAATAACCACCAGATGGAGAAACTCGCTTCTGCTTTAATGGACCTTATGGAGGACAATGTATATACGTTCCCGGTCGGCGATATCATGATTGAGAACCATTCAAAACAAAGTCCTGACTTTATAAAATCAAGAATGACTGCAGGCTATGCTCTAGCACACAATGTGCCAGGGCTATTTATCGTGCCTGTACATGCACTTATGAAGCCTCTCATGACTAAAGAAAAACTGCTGGATTATCAGCAGTCATTTGAAATCGGCGGGAAGGTGGATTACGAAGCGCTGATCGGCGACCTGGTGAGCCTGGGCTATAAAAGGATGACGAAAGCGCAAAATGTCGGGGAATTTGCAGTGCGCGGCGACATATTTGATATTTATACATCGGATGCACTGTACCGCATGGAGCTTTTTGACGATGAGATTGATTCACTCAGAACGATTGATCCTGAGTCACAGCGTTCGATTGAGAATATCGGATCATTCACTTTAAACCCGTATGCCGAATATATATTGGATGAAAACGACAGAGAAGTGCTTCTCGATAAAGTCCAGAAACTTTATGAGGACTCAGAAGAGGCGGCAGGCGGTGCAGTGAAAGAGACGCTGGATGAACACTACGCGGAAGTGACGCATCCTGATCTGACTTTTGAGCATCTTGTCCAGTACAGCCATCTCCTGCATGAGAAAGGCAATTCACTCATTGACTACATTACAGAAGACCATCATGTCCTTGTCGATGAGGTGACGAATATCACCTCCGCCTATGAAACGGAATTTGAAGCGGTAAGTGAATTTTACAGCTCGATGGTGGGAGCGGGAAAAATGTTCAAGGGCGGCGGTAATTATCTTGAAGGCCAGCTGGACCGGCTGCTTTCCCTGCAGGGCAGCACTTATTTCACATTGTTCACAAAGAGCATGCCGGTGGAAATCGGCAAGATTGTCAAAATCTCGGTCCGTCCAACGGAAATCTACTACGGGCAGTATGACATTCTCGCGTCAAATCTGAACAGGATGCTCCGGGACGGGTATCTCGTCAATATCATTCTGAGAAATGAAGAAGAGCTGCAGAAGACGAAGCAGCTGCTTGAAGACCTGAACATCACAAGCTACATTCATAATATCCCTGTGGAAAGTGGGATTGTCCTGACGACAGGCGGAATGCCGAAAGGGTTCATACTGCCGTTTATGAAAGTGGCGATGCTCACTTCAAAAGAACTTTACAATAAGACGGCCAAACGGAAACAGCGGCGCCAGAAACTTTCCAATGCCGAGAAAATAAAGTCCTACCAGGATTTGAATGTCGGAGATTACGTCGTCCATGTCCATCATGGTGTCGGACGTTATCTGGGCATTGAAACGATGGAAATCAGCGGCATTCATAATGACTATATGAAACTGCAGTATAAAGGGACCGACCAGCTGTATATTCCTGTGGACCAGATGGACCTTGTCCAAAAATTCGTCTCGAATGAAGACAGCACGCCTAAAATGCACAAGCTCGGCGGAACGGAATGGAAAAAGACGAAAGCCAAAGTGGAGGCCAGCGTCAATGAGATTGCCGACGAATTGATGAAACTGTACCAGGAACGTGCACAGGCGCAGGGCTTCAGGTATGGACCCGATACAGATATGCAGCAGTCCTTCGAAGAGCGGTTCCCGTATGAACCGACTCCGGACCAGCTCGCCTCGATCCATGAAATTAAAAACGACATGGAAGAAATAAAGCCGATGGACCGCCTGCTGTGCGGCGACGTCGGTTACGGCAAGACGGAAGTGGCTATCAGAGCCGCTTTCAAAGCTGTACAGGACAATAAGCAGGTTGCATTTCTGGTACCGACGACGATTCTTGCCTCCCAGCACTTTGAAAGCCTGATTGAGAGAATCGAAGATTATCCTGTCAATGTGGAAGTGATGAGCCGCTTCAGAACAGCCGCCCAAAACAAAAAGACGCGGGAGGGCCTGAAGAAGGGCACAGTCGATATCGTAGTCGGTACGCATAAAATATTGAGCAAGGATGTTGAATTCAAAGATCTGGGATTACTGATCGTCGATGAAGAACAGCGCTTTGGCGTGCGCCATAAAGAACGCATCAAGCAGTTGAAAACCAATGTGGACGTTTTGACATTGACGGCAACTCCTATTCCGAGAACGCTGCATATGAGTCTGTCCGGAGTGAGAGATCTGTCTGTCATTGAAACACCGCCTGAAAACAGATTCCCTGTACAGACTTATGTTCTGGAATATAACGGCAATTTTGTGCGTGAAGCGATTGAACGGGAACTTGCCCGCGACGGACAAGTGTTTTATCTGCATAACAGGGTAGATACAATCTATCAGAAGAAAGCGCATATTGAGTCGCTTGTTCCTGATGCGGAAGTCGGTGTCATGCATGCGCAGATGACGGAGAAGGAAGTCGAGGAAACGATGCTTGCCTTCGTCAATAATGAATTCGATGTCATCGTCACGACAACCATCATCGAAACGGGTGTCGATGTGCCGAACGCCAACACTTTGATCATTGAAGATGCGGACCGTTTCGGACTCAGCCAGCTCTACCAGCTGCGCGGACGCGTCGGGAGGAGCAACCGGATCAGTTATGCCTACTTGTTCCATCAGCCGAATAAAGTGCTGACTGAAGTTGCAGAAAAAAGGCTTGAAGCAATCAAAGAATATACTGAGCTCGGCAGCGGTTTTAAAATCGCGATGAGAGACCTGAATATACGCGGAGCCGGGAACCTGCTCGGTAAACACCAGTCCGGCTTCATCGATTCGGTGGGTTATGAACTGTACTCCGAAATGCTTGAATCTGCAGTGAAGGAAAAGCAGGGCATCAAAGAAGAAGAGCAGCCGGTGAATATACCGATAGACATCACTTTGGACGCCTATATACCCGGCACTTACATTACACATGAACAGTCCAAAATCGACATTTATAAACGTCTGAGAAGTGCGGACTCGATTGAAGCGGTCGAGGATATCGAGGATGAGCTGATCGACCGTTTCGGCGAATATCCGGAAGAGGTCGACAACCTGATACAGCTGGTCCGTGTGAAAGTCTACGCATTAATGTACGGCATATACCAGGTGAAGGAAGACGGCCGTAAAGTCCATCTGCAGGTTTCCAAGCCGGCGACCGCACAGGTGGACGGGGAAAAACTGTTCATGGATACAAGGGATTATGGAAGAATGATACAAGTGGCAGTGCAGGACAGTGAACTGAAAATCACTGTCGGCACCAAGGATATAAAGAAACTGGTCAGCATCATGGAAGATATTCAAGACAGCAGAATGGAGGTTGCCTGATGAATACAATCAATATTATCGGACTGGGAAGTTCGGATATTGACAGCATGCCCTTGGGCATATTTAAAAGAATAAAATCATCTGAAAACTTATTTTTACGGACGGAAGACCACCCGGTCGTCGGCACTTTGAGAGAAGAGAATCTCGAATGGACCGCTTTTGATGATGTGTACGAAAGCAGCGAAACGTTTGAGTCGACATATGAGGAGATATGCCGCCGGCTCACGGAAGCGGTACAGTCGGCTGATGTGGACTATGCCGTGCCGGGGCATCCTTTATTTTACGAAACGACGACCGAGCTTTTAATGGACCGTGCGGAAAATGCCGGCTACAGGGTGAATATAGTCGGCGGACAGAGTTTCATCGACGCAGTCATCAGTGCAGTTGAAGTGCCTGTCAATGACGGTTTCCAGCTTCTTGATGCTTCAACTTTGAAAATTGAAGACTTATCCCATAAGAAGCATACGATCATTACCCAGGTGTATGACCTGTTCAGCCTGAGCGATGTCAAAGTGACGCTGCTCGATTACTATCCGCCTGAAATGAACGTCAAAATTGTCACTGCTGCAGGCGGCAGCGATGAAATGGTGTATGAGACGCCGCTCCATGAATTGGACCATATGCAGATAACAAGCAACCTGATGGCGCTGTTTATTCCAAAAGCGGAACTTGAGACCCAGGATGTCAGATCAATCCATTACATGATGGATATTTTCGATACGCTCGTCGGCGAGGAAGGGTGTCCATGGGATAAAAAACAGACCCACGAGTCACTCGAGAAATATCTGATCGAAGAGGCTTATGAAGTCATCGAGGCGATCGAACGGCAGGATGATGAAGCGATTGTTGAAGAGCTTGGAGACATTCTTCTTCAGGTGGCGCTGCATTCAGCAATAGGAAATAAGGACGGCTACTTCAATTTCCTTGATGTTCTTTCAAGTATGAACCAAAAAGTCGTGAGACGTCATCCACATGTGTTCTCCGATGCGGTGGTTGAAGATATGGAAGATCTGGACCGTGTGTGGAAGCAGGCCAAAAAAGATGAAGGTAAAAAAGAAAAGATAAAATATGAAAAAGAGTATGCGGATAAAGTTCTGAAGTGGATGAAGAATACAATTCATGATCAGAATCCCTTATCGGCACAAGTGGAAGAAAAGGGTGATAATAATGAGGCTCGATAAATATTTGAAAGTATCACGCATTATAAAGAGACGTACGCTTGCGAAGGAAGTCAGTGATGAAGGACGCATCACAATTAACGGCAGCACCGCTAAAGCGGGCACGATACTCAATGTCGGCGATATCGTCAAAATCAGATTCGGCAATAAGATCGTGACTTTTGAAGTTCTGATGCTGGGTGCCCATGCAAAAAAAGAAGAAGAGGAAAGAATGTATAAAATTATAAGCGAAGAAAGACTCGAGAAAAATGAAAATCAAGATGAAATAGATGAATTTCTGTAGAAATTTGAGCGCGAATGGTGTATTTTAGGAGTGAGGGTTAACGTAAAGAAATGGATGTGGTGCTGTGAATAAAAAAGTTGTTAAATTACTCAACAGCTACACGAAGAAAAAAGAGACTGAGAAAAAAGTATTAAGTGATGAAAGTCGGGTGAGTAGAAAACGGACGCTGCTTTTCGGCAGTATCATGCTGGTCATTGCAGGTATTCTGCTCGCGATTGCACTGCACCAAAATCATCAGAACTCCTATTTAGAAGAAGAATTGGCTGTCAATGAAGAGCAGCTTGATAATAAAATCACCGAAGCGAAAGATTTAGAACAGAAGATAAAGCAACTTAATGATGATGACTATATTATGCGCATCGCACGAAGCGAATTTTTCTTATCGGAAGAAGGGGAGATCGTATTCAATCTGTCCGATGATAATAATGACGAGCCTGTTACGGAAGAAAGCGGGGCTGGGGAATAATCATTACATATGTAATGATTATTTTTCATTTTTATAGTATTATAAATAGAGATAACAGTAATTGGGAGGATAATATATAAACATGTCAGTTGAAGTGGGCAGTAAAATCATAGGGAAAGTCACAGGTATTAAACATTTTGGTGCTTTTGTCGAATTGCCGGAGAGAAAGAACGGGCTCGTACACATCAGTGAGGTGGCAGATCAATATGTAGAAGACATTAATGATCATCTGAGTATTGGCCAGGAAGTAGAGGTTAAAGTACTGTCTGTCGGTGATGACGGCAAAATAAGCCTGTCGATTAAAAAGGCAAAGGAGCAAAAGCCGAAACCAAGACAACGCAAAGAACCATCTCCGGAAGATTTTGAGAAAAAACTATCGTCTTTCCTTAAAGATAGTGAAGATCGACTTTCCACGATTAAGAGACAAGCAGAATCTCGCCGCGGCGGACGCGGGCGCAGATAAAAAATTAAGGCGATTCTTGTAATCGTCTTATTTTATTTTAAGATAAAAGTTGGAGATCTGAAATGCTAGAAGACGGACTTAAACTTGCAGATGTAAAATGGCGGACTTCCGACACGGTTGCCCTGGCCATTTCAGGCGGTATAGATTCAATGGTCCTGTATCATCAGTTGACACATGAGTACAGGGACACTTACAAAAAGCTCATTCTTTTCCATGTGAATCATGGTGTGCGCAGGGAATCCGGAGAAGAAGAGCAGTATATAAGGGAGCTGGGCACTTCGAACAATCACATCATTGAAGTGGATCATCTGTCCATGGGCGGTGATTTTTCACAGGGACAGGCAAGAGAGCTGCGCTACCGTTTTTTTGCAGACAGATGCAAAGCGCATGGTGTAGATGTGCTGCTGACTGCGCATCATAAAGATGATCATTTTGAAACCATTCTCCACCAGCTGCTGACGAACAGGCACCTCAATCAGACCCTCGGCATAAAGAAGGACAATGTCATTAACGGCATGACGGTGGCGAGACCGCTGCTTTCATTGCTGAAGGATGACATCAGGCGTTACCAGCAGCATCACAATGTGCACTACTTTGAAGATGCTACAAATGAAGAGGATGATTACACCCGGAATTACATCAGACATCATATCGTAAAAGACATTAAAAGGAATGAAAACCTTCATGAAGAAAGCCTTTCCCAGGTCGCGGCAGATTTTGACGGGCTGAAAGCTCTGGCGGACATCAGGGCGGCGGAATTTTTGGACGATGTCTCCGGCGGTGTAATTTCCAGACACGCATTCATGCAGCAGGCGCATATCATCAAAGTGCTTATACTTCAGAAGTGGATGAACCGCCACAATATATCCGCGGGGCGTAAATTCATCGAAGAAACAATCAATCTGATACAGAGTGATCTGTCTCAAGGCCGTCTTCCCATCAGTGATAAAATAATCAAGCTGAGATATGATGATGTATATATTGATAATACAGGGGCATATGGTGTAAAGTCGGAAGATAAAAGCTTTTTAATTGAGAGCAGCGGACGGTATTTATTCAACGGGTACAGGGTGGATGTGGGTCTCCCTGATGATATGTTCCCTTTGACTGTAAGAACAAGGTCGGACGGTGATGTCATACATCTTCCGAATCTCGGAACGAAAAAAATATCGAGAATTTTCATCGATGAAAAAATCCCGCATGAAGAACGCGATAAAACCCCTTTAATTATAAATAACAGCAATGAAGTTATTGCACTCGGAACAATATATAATATAATTAAACCACGAGAAAATTATAAAGGCTTAATAATTTCAAAGGAGAAAACTCATGAGTTTGAAAAATGATATTAGTGAAGTGGTCTTATCAGAAGAAGATATCGACCGGATCGTCACGGATCTCGGTGAGACCATAAAAAAAGATTATGAAGGAAAAACGCCTATATTAGTCGGCCTGTTGAAAGGATCTGTCCTTTTTATGGGTGATCTGATCAAGAAGATCGATACACATCTTGAAATTGACTTTATGGATGTATCCAGCTATGTAGGGACAAAATCCACAGGGGAAGTCCAGATTTTAAAAGACTTATCCGGTTCGGTGGATGGAAGACACATCTTAATAGTGGAAGATATCATTGAAACGGGAACGACTTTGAACTCGATCATCAATCTGATTAAATCCCGTAATGCAGCATCCATTGAAATTGTGACTTTACTGGACAAGCCGGTAAACAGAAAGCTGCATGTCGATGTCAAATACATAGGAACTGAAATTCCTGATGGTTTCGTAGTCGGTTACGGATTGGATTTCGATGAAAAATACAGGAACCTGCCGTATATCGGGTTGCTTAAACCGGAATTATATTCGTAAACATATCAGTGGAACTGGATGGAGAAATTATGATATTATCTCTTTTAGTGTATTAGAAATGGAGGAGTATGAATGCCGAAGAATACAGGCCGCAATATGATACTGATACTCGTATTAGTAGTCATCATGTTTGGTATATTTTCACAGTTTAATGGTTCTTCAGAACTTGAAGAAGAACTTCAATATAATGAATTCATTGAACAATTGGAAGCCGGCAATGTTGAAGAATTGAACATACAGCCGGATCGTAACGTTTACTTGATCGAAGGTCGCCTGAGCGGCCAGGAAGAGCAGGAGTCCTTTACATCAGTGATTCCTTACAACAGTACAAATGATCTGGACAGCATCCTGGATACTGCACGTGCTCAGGATGGATTGAACTTTGCAGTACAGCCTGCAGACGAACAGAGTCCTTGGACAACAATGCTGTTTACATTCATACCGTTACTGATCATTTTGTTCCTGTTCTTATTCTTAATGAGTCAGGCACAAGGCGGCGGCGGTGGCGGCGGCAAAATGATGAATTTTGGCAAGTCTAAAGCGAAGCTTTATGACCAGAACAAGAAAAAAGTTCATTTTGACGATGTTGCCGGCGCGGATGAGGAAAAGCAGGAATTGATAGAAGTAGTAGACTTCCTGAAAGATCACCGCCGTTTTGACAGAATCGGTGCACGTATTCCTAAAGGTGTTCTCCTCGTGGGACCGCCTGGTACCGGTAAGACATTGATTGCGAGAGCTGTTGCAGGTGAAGCGGGCGTTCCGTTCTTTTCCATCAGTGGTTCTGATTTCGTCGAGATGTTCGTCGGTGTCGGTGCGTCGCGTGTACGTGACTTATTTGAAAACGCTAAAAAGAACGCACCTTGTATCATTTTCATAGATGAGATTGATGCTGTAGGACGTCAGCGTGGTGCCGGTGTCGGCGGCGGGCATGATGAGCGTGAACAGACATTGAACCAGCTGCTTGTAGAAATGGATGGTTTCGGTGAAAACGAAGGTATCATCATGATTGCTGCAACGAACAGACCGGATATCCTCGACCCCGCATTACTGCGACCGGGCCGTTTTGACAGACAGATACAAGTGGGCAGACCGGATGTAAGAGGCCGTGAAGCCGTACTTAAAGTGCATGCGCGCAATAAACCGCTTGATGACACTGTCGATTTGAAAGCAATTGCCCAGCGTACTCCAGGATTTACAGGTGCTGACCTTGAGAACCTGTTGAACGAAGCAGCTCTTGTTGCGGCAAGACATAACAAGACGAAGATAGATATGCGCGATGTCGATGAAGCGACAGACAGAGTAATTGCCGGACCGGCTAAGAAGAGTAAGATCATTTCTGAAAAAGAAAGAAATATCGTTGCATTCCACGAAGCGGGGCATACAATAATCGGTATGGTGCTTGATGATGCCGATATGGTGCACAAAGTGACCATCGTTCCACGCGGACAGGCAGGCGGTTATGCCGTTATGCTGCCACGTGAAGACCGTTACTTCATGACGAAGCCGGAGCTTGAAGATAAGATCGTCGGTCTTCTTGGAGGACGTGTTTCCGAAGAGATCAACTTCGGTGAAGTGTCCACAGGTGCCCACAACGACTTCCAGCGTTCGACGAGCATTGCACGTAAGATGGTAACGGAATACGGTATGAGTGACAAGCTCGGACCGCTGCAGTTCGGTGAATCGAACGGCCAGGTGTTCCTTGGTAAAGATATGCAGTCAGATCCGAACTACTCTGACAAGATTGCATATGAGATCGATCAGGAAATGCAAAATATCGTCAAGACCCAGTATGAGCGCTGCCGTCAAATACTGACTGATCATAAAGAACAGCTGGTATTGATTGCAGAAACACTGCTCGAAGTGGAAACATTGGATCGTGAACAGATCGAAGGTTTATTCTACGATGGTAAATTGCCTGAGAGAAATTTTGAGGACCATACAGCGGATGATTCTGAAGATGAAAAAATCGGCAAGTCATACGATGAAGTGAAAAAAGAAGTCGATGACAGAGACACTGCTCATGACAGTGAAGGCCATGAAGAAAACAACCGTCAGCTTGAAGAGCGTCCAGACATGGCCGGAGAACCGGAACAGCGTGAAGATAACGCACGTGTCGAAGAACAAAAGAGACGTGAAGAAGACTGGGAAAACAATAATCGAAGAGATTAATCAATTTAAAAGTCGCCGCAAGGCGACTTTTAATAATTCAGGAGGATAAATATGAGTGATTATTTAGTCAGAGGACTTGGTTTGAATGATGAGATCCGCATACTGGCTGTAGATACAACGGAAACTATAAATGAAGCTGTGAGACGCCACGGGGCATACCCGACAGCTGCGGCAGCCCTCGGACGTACAATGACCGCATCTGTACTGATGGGTGCAATGCTCAAAAATGAAGAGAAGGTGACTACAACTATTGAAGGCGGCGGACCAATCGGTGCGATTGTCACCGACAGTGATGCAAAAGGCCATGTCAGAGGCTACCTTGGCAACCCTCAGGTCCACTTTGACCTGAATGAGTCAGGCAAGCTGGACGTCAGAAGAGCTGTTGGAACAGACGGCTATTTGAGAGTAGTGAAAGATATCGGATTAAAAGAGCACTTTACGGGTTCGACAGAAATCGTCTCGGGTGAAATAGGCGAAGATTTTGCATACTATTTCTATACGAGTGAGCAGGTGCCTTCCATCGTCGGCCTTGGAGTGCTTGTGAACCCTGACAACACCATCAAGGCTTCCGGCGGTTTCATCATACAGGTACTGCCTGGTGCAAGTGAAGAAACATTTGAATTCCTCGATGAAATATCAAAAGAAATGACACCTGTGTCCAAACAGATTGACGATGGACTCAGTCCGCGTGAGATTATAAATGCGGCAATTGGGGAAAAGAACTGGAGAGAGCTGAGCGAAATGCCGGTATCGTTCGAATGTAACTGTTCGAAAGACCGCTTCCTGAATGCAATTTCGGCTCTGGACCCTGCAGAAATCATGACGATGATCAAAGAAGACGGCGGCGCGGAAGCGGACTGTCATTTCTGCCGCAAAAAAGTATGGATTGAGGAAGAAGAGCTGAAAGAATTGATCACACACTGACATTGATAAGGTGTCATTTTCATGCTATATTATTCATAGCAGCATACTAGGAAAAGGAGTGCTTACTTTGAGCAAAGTTTACAATAACATTTCAGAAACAATCGGCAACACACCTCTAGTAAAATTGAACAGCCTTACTGATGAGAACAGCGCAGATGTATATGTAAAATTGGAATTTATGAACCCGGGAAGTTCTGTGAAAGACAGAATTGCCCTGGCGATGATTGAAGCGGCAGAAAAAGCAGGGCATCTCACTAAAGATACGACAATTGTGGAACCCACAAGCGGTAACACGGGAATCGGTCTTGCGATGGTCGCAGCAAGCAAAGGGTATAAAGCAACTTTGGTAATGCCGGACACGATGAGTAAAGAAAGACGCAACCTGCTTCGTGCATATGGTTCAGAACTTGTACTGACACCTGGTGCGGACGGAATGAAAGGTGCAATCAAGAAGGCCGGAGAACTTGCGGAAAAAGAAAACTATTTCATGCCGCAGCAGTTTGAAAATATGGCAAACCCTGAAATCCATGAGAAAACAACAGGTGTTGAACTTGTGAATCAGATGGAAGGACTGTCAATTGACGGCTTTGTTTCCGGTATCGGTACGGGCGGCACTGTTTCCGGTGCAGGAAAAGTGTTGAAAGAGCATCATCCTGATGTGAAAATCTATGCGGTTGAACCGACAGACTCTGCAATTTTAAGCGGCAAAGAACCGGGCCCGCATAAAATTCAGGGAATTGGTGCCGGTTTTGTTCCGAAAACTTTAAATACTGAAATTTATGATGAAGTTTCAGTAGTTTCAAATGACGAAGCGATGGAAGTCGGACGTGAACTTGCGGCGAAAGAAGGCATACTGGGCGGGATTTCATCCGGTGCAGCAGTCAAAGCAGGACTGGACGCTGCGAAGGAACTGGGTAAAGGTAAAAACGTCATCGTGATTCTGCCGTCAAACGGCGAAAGATATTTATCAACTGCGTTATTCAACTTTGATGACTAGATCATCGTAAATAATTTAGCGAGACTGCAGGCAGATCTTATGATCTGTCTGCAGTTTTTTACGGATGTTTTCACCTGTGGATTCATATCATGGATTTGAACTTTTGAAGTGTGGAACCGTCTGTCTCAAACATGTTATAATGTGTCTATTCAAATTCTACAAGAGTAAGAGGTATATGTTATGAATAAATTGAAAATCATGGGAATACTCAACATCACTCCTGATTCTTTCAGCGATGGCGGTAAATACCGGGATACTGAAAGTGCTGTTGCCCGTGCACGTGAAATGGTCGATGAAGGTGTGGACATCATTGATGTGGGCGGTTATTCGACACGTCCGGGGGGATATAC
>Ga0079225_10000695_pt1 | contig 18368 bp, 18 predicted proteins | sample Poulit2012_FD_76344 | JGI IMG/M metagenome (GOLD analysis project Ga0079225, IMG submission 76344) | Agricultural soil microbial communities from Georgia to study Nitrogen management - Poultry litter 2012 | ecosystem: Environmental > Terrestrial > Soil > Agricultural land | place: USA: Georgia... | reverse complement strand
AAAGGTGTAGGAGTACATCCGCATAGAGGATTTGAAACAGTAACTATTGCATATAAAGGTGCTGTACAGCATGCTGATAGCAGTGGAGGAGGGGGAATTATTAAAGAGGGAGATGTGCAATGGATGACCGCAGCAAGTGGTATTTTGCATAAGGAATTTCATGAAGAGGAGTGGAGTAAAAAAGGAGGAATCTTTCAAATGGTGCAATTATGGGTGAATTTACCTAAAAAATATAAAATGTCTCCACCTAAATATCAAGCTATTACTGCTGACAAAATGGGAAAATATTTTTTAGAAGATAAAGAAAGTTATATTGAAGTAATTGCAGGAAATTATAAGGAAATTAAGGGAGCAGCTTCCACTTTTACACCTATACATTTAATGAATGCAAAATTAAAAGTGGATGCAATAGCAAGCTTTAATTTTCCAGATCATTATACAACTGCAATTTTGGTGATTGAAGGAAACGTTAAAGTAGAAGATAAAGAAATTCCAACAGATCATTTTGTTTTAATGGCTAAAGACGGAGAAACGTTCACGATAAAAGCTTCTGAAGATGCAATAGTATTAGTGATGAGTGGCGAACCTATAAATGAACCTATTGTTTCTCATGGACCATTTGTAATGAACAGTTCTGAAGAATTGATAGAAGCTTTTAATGATTTTAATAATGGTAAGTTTGGTCATTTAGAGTAATATATTTTTTTATAATTAGTACTATAGTTTAAAGCCAATTGCTATTTTAGTGATTGGCTTTGTTTAAAGATTTTAAGCAAAGAATAAATGCTAATGAAATCATTTGTTAATACTTTTTTCCCTGATTTTTCTATAACATTTTATACTAATTGCTATTTATTTATTTTTTTCTTCTATTGCTTTTCTTTGTGCTGTTTTTACTTCTTCAGGTCTATGATGAAAAACCATCATAAATTGTCCATGGGCCATTCGTCGAGCTGCTTCTTTAGCACGGTTTGCTAGATGACCTTCAAATAAACTATCTATAGTACTAAACCAAATTTGTAGCCAAATGCCGAAATGCTTGACATCCATTTTATAATCTAAATGCTCATCAACAATAATATGCTTTGCTGTTGGGCTGCCTTTAAATTTCCGAATTCCAAATAAATTAGTTTCCCAAAAATCTGCTAATTTAATTAAATGCGGTGGCCAATCTTCTGGTTTTAAATGATAATTAAATATAGGGCCTAATAAATCATCAGCTCTAATGCGATCATAGAAAGTATTTACAAGCAGTTCAATGTCAGACCTGTTTTGAATATCCTTCATATTTCCTTAATTTCTATCAAATTTAATGAATAGCTTCCACTCTTTCAATAGTATCTTGCTTAGAAATAGTTAATCGAACAATACTATCTTCCAAAGCAATCAAATCATGTTTTACTTTTCCATCTAAACTGATTAAATCGCCTTCAGCTAATTCATATCTTTTTTCAGAAACACCGAAATCTATTTTTCCTTTAAATACTTGAACAACAATTGGATAAGGAGCTATATGCTCTTTCATTTCTTGTCCTTTTTTAAAAACAAGTCTAATTTCTTTAGTAAAAGGAGTTTCTAAAATCAAAGAAGGTTGTACTCTATCTTCTCTACTAACAATATCTTTTAAAAAAGATGCGGTATAAATCATAATTTAAATATTTCAATTTAATTAAAGGTACGAGAAAAATATATTATCAATTTTTTCTTTTTTAAATACTACTATTGATATTAATGATACTTGAATTTTCTACTTCTTTTAAAACTAGTATATTTGTGAAAAAAAGATATGCATAGAAATGCACAAGTTCTGTTTTTTTTGATTGCTTTTTTCTTATCATCATTTTCCGCTTTTGCTAAAAATGTTACTGTTTTATCATGGAATATCCAACATTTTGGAAGAACAAAATCTTTAGAAACCCTTGAATTTATTGCAAAAACAGTTCAGGATTATGATATCATAGCTATTCAAGAAGTTGTAGGAAAAACGGGTGGAGTAGAAGCGGTACAAAAACTTGTTGGAATTTTAAAAACATGGGATTCAGAAGCTAATTGGTCTTATGCAATTAGTCCTATTACTAGTGGAAACCCGCATGAATCGGAACGCTATGCTTATATTTGGAAAGCAGCAGAACTGCAAAGAGTAGGTGAGGTTTTCTTATATCAAAAAAGGGCTAATGAAATAGTAAGAGAACCTTATTTTGCAAGTTTTGTATCAGAAAAAGACACCTTTACTTTGGTGAATTTTCATGCCGTACCGAAATTTAAAAACCCTGAAAGTGAAATAAAATATTTTAAATTTATGCCTGATGAGTTTCCTAATATGAATTTAATATTTTTAGGAGATTTTAATACCCCACAGAGCAATAATGTTTTTAATCCTTTAAAGAAAATGGGCTATTTACCTGCATTGATAAATCAGAAAACTACTGTTAGAATGCAATGCAAAAATGGAGATTGCTTAGCTTCAGAATACGATAATATTTTTTATCCATCTAAAAAAATAAAGAAAATACGTTCAGGAGTAATTCATTATTATAAAGAATATCCAGATGAAAAAACAGCTCGAAGTAAAGTTTCTGATCATATTCCTGTGTATTTGGAATTCAGTTTTAAATAAATATTCATGCAATTAAGTCAGAATTATTTAGAGAATTTAAAATCACAATTGGATAAACTAGTAGAACAATATAATAATTTAGATTTTATTGAAAATGATCCAATATCTATACCTCATTTATTCACAAGAAAAGAAGATATAGAAATTTCAGGTTTTCTAACAGCCACTATTTCTTGGGGCAAAAGACCAATGATATTAAAAAATGCACATCAAATGATGGAAATGCTTGATTTTGCTCCTTATGATTTTGTAATTTCTCATGAAGAATCTGATTTGGCAAAACTTCCACATTTTGTACATAGAACTTTTTCAAAAGAAGATTTTAAATATTTTTTACGTTCTTTAAAAAATATTTATTTAAATCATGATGGATTAGAAAGTATTTTTAAAACTTATCAGGGAGATGCATTTTTACATGAAGCTATCACGCAATTGCATCAAATATTTTTTACCTTAGAACACGAAAAAAGAACACAAAAACATGTTGCAAATCCAAGTAAAGGAAGTGTAGCAAAACGGATTCATATGTTTTTACGTTGGATGATTAGAAAAGATGATAAAGAAGTAGATTTTGGAATTTGGGATATTGCAGCAGCTAAACTTAGTTGTCCTTTAGATGTACATTCTGGTACTATTGCTAGAAGATTACATTTAATAACTAGGAAAAATAATGATTTAAAAGCCTTAGCAGAATTAGATAGTTATTTGAGATATTTTGATTCCGCAGATCCTGCTAAGTATGATTTTGCATTATTTGGTTTAGGAGTTAATGACGGTTTTGAAGAATGGATTACTAGAATAGGAGGGAGTTTATAAGAAAATAATAAGTATTTTTTAATATAGTTATTTGAATTATACAACATTTATTCATTAAGCTTGTAAGCCATAGTGAAAACTGTGTTTTTTTAAATTGCCTTCTGACTTATTTTTAAGGTCGCTTCTCTTTGAATTTTCCCAGAATGAGTTTCTATAAATTCATTCGCAGTGTATACTTCTTTCGGAACTTCATATTTTGATAAAACAGATTGCAATTGTGTTTTTAATATTTTCCATTCTGCTAAGGTAAATCCATTTTTTTCAAGAATTAAAATGACTTTTTCTCCTAAAATAGCATCTTCTTTACTGCTAATAAAAAACCGACAGGAGATAAGAACAGTAATTTTATTTTCAATATCTTCAGGAAATACTTTAATGCCACCAGTATTAATCACATTATCAATGCGTCCTAGCCAGATAAAAGAGTGTGGACCTTTCATTTGTACTATATCATTTGTGGTAATTTCCTCTTTTTGAAATGGCAGTTGAATGCATAAACAATTACGGGTATCAAGCCGCAGTTTAACACTTGAGAAAGCTTGGTAAATCTCACTACGTTTAGGACCATTTACTCTACGTAAAGCAATATGGCTCAAGGTTTCTGCCATTCCATAACCATGGTATATTTCTTCCTGAAAATCCTGTAATTTGTCTTCTAATTCTTTTGAGACTGGTCCACCACCAAGTAATACTTTCCTAGGAAGTTGGACGTTTTTGGGAATTATGTCCAATTGCATAGGAGTGAATGGAGCAAAATCAATTGTAATATCTAAAGGTAAATCTTGTAGAGCTTGAGTTTTAGGCTCCTGAATGTATAAGTTTAATTGACTATAAAATGCTCTTACAACCATCATTTTTCCAGCAATATAAGTAAGAGGGAGACTTAATAAAGCAGATTGCTCTTTTTGGAAATTAAAGTATTTTGCACTTTGTGATGCCGACCACAACATATGATTTTTAGCCACCTCCATTACTTTTGGTTTTCCTGTAGAGCCACTAGTCATTATACTCATATAAGGAGATGGATGCAGCCATTCTTCTACAAAATCTCTAAGTGCTAAATAAGGAGCACTTCCATTTTTTGTGCAAAATGTTAGAATTTCATTTGCATGAAGAAGATTCCCGGCTAATTTTAAAGTTGTGTAATTTCTATAGTCTAAATCAATTTTGTTAAATTCCAACCCTGGTCTTTTTTATAATGAATATGATTATTTTTTACTTCATAAGGAGAAGGGAAATTATTAGAAAATAATTGACCTGTACCTAAGCCTTGAGAAAAATCAGAAGAGTCTTTTGCTACATATTGTGCAATTGCATTTAATCCTATATTACTTTCCAAAGCAGAGGTTACAATCCAATCTCCTCCATTTTCGCGAATACGTTTTTTCCAATCCTCAGAACCTGAAAATCCACCAATTAAAGCTGGTTTTAAAATCAACAAATCTGGTTGAATAGTATCAATTAATTCTTGTCGTTCTGTTTCACTAATAATACCAATTAACTCTTCATCTAAAGCTATTTTTATAGAAGTGTTTTTAATTAATTTATGCATTGATTCCCAATCTCCTTTTGCAATTGGCTGTTCTATATAATTAATACCATACTCTTCTAAAATAGCTAATTTTTCTAAAGCTTCCTCATAGGAGTAAGCACCATTAGCATCCAAACGTATTTCTACTTCTTCTTTATTGTGTTTTTTGCGTATGTATTGAATTAATGCCAATTCTCTCTCAAAATCTAATGCGCCAATTTTTAGCTTGATGGAATTACATCCTTCTGCTAATTTTTTATCTATTTGTTCCCGCATATCCGAATCTTCGCCCATCCAAATTAGACCATTTATCGGAACAGAAAAGGCACCATTTTTAAATACTTCTGGAAATAAAATTCTCTGACTGCCATTTCTCCAATCTTTTAATAGCATTTCTACCCCAAAGTAAATAGAAGGCCATTCTGTTAACTCTGTTAAAATCGCTTCCTTTTTTTCTGGTAAATCCCTACAAACTTTATTTAAAATCTCTTCATAATTGTCTTTATCATCATAAGACAGATTTATAAAACGATTACATTCTCCAATGGCAGTTTTTCCGTTTTCCTCTAAAAATATAAAATAGGTATCTTTAGTTTTTAAAACACCACGTGAAGTTCCTCCGGGTTTTATAAAGTTTAAAGTGTATTTTTTATAATGACAATGCATATTAGATTTTGATTTTATTTTTTTAAAGTTACAATAAAATTCCTATTCCTAAACAAAGTGAAAATGCCAATGTCAATAGGGATAGATTTCTTAATTCTTTATTTAGATCTTTTCTTTCTTTATTATTCCAAACCATTTTTGCATGGAATAACATTCCTAAATAAGGAATTGCTATTAAAAACCGCCAAGTGCTTGTTGGTATTAAAAAAACATAAATTATCCCTGCTAACATTCCTATAATTAGTAAAGCAATATGGTATTTCTTAGCTTTATCAAATCCCCATTGCACAACTAATGTTCTTTTATTGTAAAGAATATCATTTTTTTCATCTCTCAAATTGTTTAAATTCAAAACGCCAGTACTGAAACAACCCATTGCTATTGCGGGTAGCCATTCGGTAAGAGAAAAACTCTGTGTATGTAAATAAAAGGTACCCATTACACCAACTAACCCAAAAAATATAAATACAAATAAATCTCCAAAGCCTGAATACCCATAAGGATTTTTACCCATAGTATATTTAATTGCTGCTAAAATTGCACCACAGCCTAATAAAAAGAAAGATAAAGAAAGCCAAGAGCTACTGTTTTTAAAAGCCTCTCCAATTAGCCAAATTCCTGAAATTAAAGAGCATAAAATACATATTATTATAGCATTTTTCATTTGCTTTTTACTAATACTTCCTTTTTGTAAACCTCTTTTTGGTCCGAGTCTTTCCTTATTATCAACTCCTGTTATCATATCTCCATAATCATTGGCTAGATTACTCAATACTTGTAAAAATAAGGTTGTTAATGTTGCACCAATAGCAATTTTCCAATGAAAATTTTGATGGTAGGCTGCCAAAAAGCTCCCACAAATAATAGTTGATAAAGCTAGTGGTAGAGTATGTAACCTAAAGCTTGTCAGCCATTCAGAGAGATTTGCCATAATTTGTTATTAAGGGAATTTAGGGAATTTACCAAAGTCGGGTTCTCGTTTTTCCAAAAATGCATCCCTACCTTCTCTTGCCTCTTCTGTAGTATATAATAAACGTGTTGCTTCACCAGCATAAACTTGTTGTCCAATTAATCCATCATCGATTAAATTCAAACCAAATTTAGCCATTTTAATAGCAGTAGGACTTTTCTTTAATATTTCTTGTGCCCATTCAAATGCTGTATCCTCCAGTTCATCGTGTGGAACGACCTCATTAACCATGCCCATTTGATAAGCTTCTTCCGCGGAATAAGATTTACCTAAAAAGAAAATTTCTCTAGCACGTTTTTGGCCAACCATTCTTGCTAAGTATGCAGATCCAAAACCTCCATCTACACTTGCTACATCAACATCTGTTTGCTTAAAAATGCCATGCTCTTTACTAGCTAAGGTTAAATCACAAACTACATGTAGACTATGTCCACCGCCAACTGCCCAACCTGGAACTACAGCGATAACTACTTTATTCATAAAGCGAATCTGACGTTGTACATCTAAAATATTAAAACGGTTTATTCCATCACCCCCTTTATAACCAGTTTGAGAACGTACTCTTTGATCACCTCCAGAACAAAATGCCCATCCTCCATCTTTTGGAGAGGGACCTTCTCCGCTAATTAGTACTACTCCAATTTCCTGTGATTCGTGACAATAAATTAATGCTTCTAAAAGTTGAGAAACAGTTTCAGGACGAAAAGCATTTCGAACTTCTGGTCTATTAAATGCAATTCGAGCTACTCCTTCAGCATATTTAAATGTTATGTCACTGTATTCTTTAATTGTTTTCCAATTTATTTTATTATTCATAATTCTAATTTTTTGATATAAATTTCCAGTAATTCTTTAATGTTTCAGGGCTTTTTTTAGCATCGGTAAAAATTTCAACTATTTGCTTCCCTTCAGATTTAAAAAAGTCTTTTAATCCTATTTGTAGTTCTTTTTCATTATTAATACTACGATAATTCCATCCATGCATAATAGCAATTTCTTTTGCCGTATTTGTCATTTTGGCCTCTAAGAATTTTTCCGTTTCTTCAAGATTGTCTGGACCAGGTATTATATTGAAAATACTTCCACCGCCATTGTTTATAACTATGATTTTAAGATTATTAATATCCTCTTCATTCCAAAATGCATTTTTATCATAATGAAAAGACATGTCTCCCGTAATTAATATGAAATCCTTTTCAGTCGCACTACTTGCAGCTCCCATCGCTGTGCTTGTACATCCATCAATACCGCTAACTCCTCTGTTGCTCCAATTGTTGGCTGTTTTTCTATTTTCAAATAACTGTGCATAACGAATCACGGAACTGTTTGCTAAATGAAGATTTATATTGTCTGGTAATTCTTTATATATAGTTTCAAAAACTTTCAAATCGCTATACTTGCAATTGCTCATGAATTTTACATGCGCATCTTCTCTTCTTTCCTTTATATTTTCCCAATTTTCTTTATAAGAACTTTCTACGTTACTTAAATCATTAATTACTTGTTCAAGAAAATCCTCTGCCTCCATGGCGACAGCATTACTAAGAGATTGATAGGTATCCATATAAGCATCAAAATTATGAATATTCCAATGCTTCTCTGTTTTATTCTTTCTGAGTAATAATTTGATTCTCTTCGAAATAATAGCTCCTCCTATTGTGATTAACATTTCTGGCATAATTTTATTTATTTCTTCCTCATCCAGAAATGAAATACATCGATCAATGTGATGAACAAACTCTAAAGACTGTAAATTAGAAGTGGATTCACATAATATTATAACATTTTTATGTGTGGCAATTCTTTCTAAAAGCGAATTTAATTTCTTGCTTTTAGGATATTGACCCACAAGAATTAAAACCTTTTTACTTTTATTAAAATCTTTTAAAAATTGTTCTTTTGTTGCTGCACTTAATGATTTTACAACTGGTTCTTCTTTAAATATTTTAATTGTATCATTATTAAAATCACTTGTTTCGTATAAAGGTTCTGCTAATCTGAAATTGATATGTACCGGTCCTTTATTCTTATAAATAGCTGTGTGAAAAGCTTCACTAATACATCTTCTATTATACCATAAATTAACTTGAGAGTTATCATCACCATCCAAGGAGAAGGATTTTCTAATATAATTTTGGTAAACATTCTCTTGATTCATTGTTTGCCCATCACCCTGATGCACCCATTCTTTTGTTCTATCTGCAGTTAAAATTATTAAGGGAATTCTCTGATAATATGCTTCTACTATAGCAGGAGCAAAGTTTAATATTGCAGAGCCACTAGTTGAAATTAATACAGTTGGTTTTGAGGATTCTATTGCTTTCCATAATGCGAAAAAACCAGCACTTCTCTCATCACGAATACTTATGCAGTTAAAATTGGGATGTCTTGCGAAAGAAAAGATTAAAGGTGCATTTCTAGAGCCAGGACAAAGAATAATATCTTTAATTCCTAAAGCTGCAAAAGAAGCCACTACTTCTTGAACTCCTAATTTGTTTGAAAGTTTCATGAATTTTATTTTTCTATTGATTGGATGCTATCAAGCATAGTATTACTTTTTAGTTTCGTTTCATCCCATTCCTCTTCTTCCTTTGATAAAGCTGTTAATCCTCCTCCAATATATATTGCTATGCTTTTTTCGCCAATCTGCATGCATCGCAAATTTACGTATAATTCAGAGATCTTTTTAAAATCTGTTTCTCCAATTATTCCACAATAATATTTTCTGTTATACTGTTCATGATTAGAAATACAATTTAATGCTTTTTTAATAGGCAATCCTCCTACTGCTGGAGTAGGGTGTAAATCATTAATAAAAGCCATTAAATCAATATTTCCTTCCTCTAATAATGCATAATCTGTTCTTAGATGTTGCAATTTCTTTAAATGCCAAGTATAAGGACCTTCCTTTTTTAAGATTTGAATACCATGCTTTTTAACTATCTCTTCTATATGTTCACCAACCATATTATGCTCATCGATTTCTTTTTTTCTCCATGGAGTTTCTTTCTCTTCATGTTTTTTAGTTCCTGCTAAGGACATGATAGAAAATTTCCTATCTTTCTTGTCTAATAATAACTCAGGACTTGCGCCAAGCCACATTCCAGAAATAGGATGTGAGCTAAGATGAACAAAAGTATTGGGATATAATTGGATTAAATTAATAAATGTGCCAAGAGCATCGAAGTCATCTGGTTTCTTTTCGACAATTACTCGAGATAAAATAGCTTTACCAATATTTTCTTCTTTAATGGTTTTTAAAAAGTTTTGAAATTGTGTTTTATAAGATTCTCTAGTAGTGGAATTTTCTATTTTTTGATAAACAATATCTCTTTCTTTTAACTTGGTAATATATTCTAAAAAGCGATCGTCAATATACTCCTCCATTAAAACGGCCCATTGCACATTTTTGGAATTCTTAGCAGGTAGAAAATGTGTCATCCAAAAAAACTTTTGGACTGGATGTGGTAATAGTTCTTTTTCTATTGCTAAATGAATATCCTTTTTATTTGGAAAACGATAAATAGCAAAAGGAATGTTTTTAGATAACAATTGATTTGCTATTTTTAATTTTATTGCATTCAAAATTTTAAAATTTTATACTATCTTATAAATATTCTTTCCTTAAAATTTCAGGGCTATGTATGCTAAGATATCCTATAGGAATATCAAAAATAGTTTTTGTTCCATGCAAACCCTCTCTTCCCATTTTTCCGATTGCACGTGCATAGGCTAATAAAACACTTGCTGTAAAATTAGGATTGCTCTCAAGTGCTAAAGAAAATTCTAATCTTTGCTGTTCACCAAGCGCAGATTTTCCTGTTCGAATTACAGTACCTCCATGAGGCATTGCTTGATGATCTGCTTCTAATTCCTCTTCTGAAATAAAATAAACTGTTGTGGTATAAGGTTGAAAATAATGAGGCATTGATTTTATATTTCTTTCGATTTCTGCTTTATCCGCACCATTTTCAGCAACTACATAACAAATTCTATCATGCATATCGGAAGCATCAAATATAACTTTATTCCCATTTCTTACTGCTTCTAAAGCTGATGGTTTAGGAATAGTATATTGTACACCATTTTTAACCCCTCTAACTTTTCGCAAAGCATCGCTATGTCCTTGACTTAAACCTTTGCCCCAAAAAGTAAAACTATCACCCTCTGGTAAAACCGCTTTTCCTAAAACTCGCATTAATGAAAATAAACCTGGATCCCAACCTGTAGAAATTAGAGAAAGTGTTTTATGTTTATTATTTATTGCTTCCACATTAGCAAAATATTCTGGGATCTTTGCATGCGTGTCAAAACTATCTACAGTATGAAAATAAGGAGCCATTTCGATAATTTGTTCTGGTAAATCTTGTAAACTCCCTCCACAAAGTACTAATACTTCTATTTTTTCTTGAAAATCTAAAATGTTATCTGTGGAATAAACAGGGTAGTCTGCTGCTATTTGCCTGGGATCTCTTCTAGTAAAAATTCCTATTAATTCCATATCTGGACTTTGCTTTACAGCTAAAGCCAAGCCTTTTCCTAAATTACCGTAACCTAAAATGCCTATTTTTATCTTCTTGGAATTTATATGCATTAAATTTCTTTTTTTAATATTGTAATTGTTCAAAAATACAAGAAAATACATTTAGAAAGGTACAATAACAGAAGAATTTCCTGTTTACTAAACTAAATTGTTATTATAATGGCTATAATAAATATAAGAAATTAAAATCAAGAATTTAGAGAGGGGTAGGCGGATTAGATAATGAATTGTAAAAGTGGTGAAAATTTTGCATTTATATCATGTTATTTAAAAAATCTCTTGTATTTTTAACAAATAAAGAAAATTGGATAAAAACTGAATTTATAAAAAATTATGGAAGAATATAATTTAGTCTCCTCATCAATTGATATTCAAGAACTAAGTCAACAAATTAAAATTAAAAGTGCATTTGTAGATGTGCTTTTATTGGAAATGAATAAAGTATTAGTAGGACAAAAACATATGAGTGAACGTCTACTAATAGGATTATTAACACAAGGACATATTTTACTGGAAGGGGTGCCTGGATTAGCAAAGACTTTAGCAATAAAATCATTAGCTAGTGCTATTGATGGAGCCTTTAGCAGAATTCAGTTTACGCCAGATTTATTGCCTGCTGATATTATTGGTACTCAAATATATAATCCTAAAGAACATAGTTTTGAGGTTCGAAAAGGACCCATATTTGCCAATTTTGTTTTAGCAGATGAAATTAATCGTGCTCCAGCAAAAGTGCAAAGTGCATTATTAGAAGCCATGCAAGAGAGACAAATCACTATTGGCTTAGAGACTTTTAAATTAGAAGAACCATTTTTAGTATTAGCAACGCAAAATCCTATAGAACAGGAAGGGACCTATACTTTGCCAGAAGCGCAAGTGGATCGATTTATTCTTAAAGTCGTAATAGATTACCCAACACCAGAAGAAGAAAAATTAATTATTCAATACAATTTACGACCTGAAGGCAATCCTAAAATCAATCCTGTAGTAAGTAAATCTGATATTTTAGAAGCAAGAACCCTAGTGAAAAATATCTATATGGATGAAAAAATTGAGCAATATATAGTAGATATTGTATTTGCTACGCGTTATCCTGAGCAATACAAACTAGAAAAGTTAAAACCTTATATTTCTTACGGAGCCTCTCCACGTGCAAGTATTGCTTTAGCACATACTGCTAAAGCTTATGCATTTTTAAAACATAGAGCTTATGTTATTCCTGAAGATGTTCGTGCAGTCTGCTTGGATGTATTGCGTCATAGGGTTGGTGTAACTTTTGAAGCAGAAGCTGAAGAAATTACTTCTGAAAACATAGTACATGAAATTATTAATGCAGTTCAAGTTCCTTAATGTGAAAAAGAGACCTAGGTTTTATGGATAAAGAAAGTTTATTAAAAAAAGTTCGTTCTATTGAAATTAAAGCAAGAGGATTGAGCAACCATATATTCGCAGGGGCCTATCAAACTCTTTTTAAAGGCAAAGGAATGACCTTTAGTGAAGTTAGAGAATATATTCCTGGAGATGATATTAGGGATATAGAATGGAATGTAACAGCACGATTCTCGAATCCTTATGTTAAGGTTTATGAAGAAGATAGGGCAATTAATCTAATGCTTTTAATTGACATTTCAAATAGTATTCAAAATGCAATGCATCAAAATCCCAAAAGAGAAATTATAGCTGAATTGGCTGCTGTTCTAGCATTTTCTGCACTGAAAAATAATGATAATGTAGGTGCTATATTCTTTGCTGGAAATATTGAATATTATATTCCTCCCAAAAAAGGAAAACAGCATATATTATCCATTATCCGTAGTATATTAACGGTTGAACCTAAAGATCATAACACAAGTAATTTTAAAGAAGCAATACATTTTATGAATAAAACTTCCAAAAGGAAAAATATTGTTTTTTTAATTAGCGATTTGTGGGGTGAAATACCAGATAAGGAATTACGCATGGCAGCTATAAAACATGATTTTATAGCTCTGCAAATTTTAGATAAAACAGATAATGAACTTTTAGATTTAGGTTTGATAAGAGCTAAAGATAGTGAATCGGGACGCATGTTGTGGTTATCTACAAATCAAAGAAAAAATCGTAAACGTTATACACATGTTTTTGAAGAGCGACAAAAGGAATTAAAAAATAAATTTTTAAAATATAAAGCAGATTTAGTATGCTTCCCAAGTAATGAGGATTATTATAAAAATTTAAAGTTGTTTTTTAAAAGAAGATAGTTGTTTAAGATCTATGAAGTTAATTTTTCGATATATATTTTTACTAATTCTAATAAATGCAAAAAATTTTGCTGGAGAAATTACTATTCCAACAAATAAGGTGGAAATTGGAGATACTTTTCTTGTGGAGTTACGCGTACCTTTAAAAGACTTTGTAAATAATTGGGATTGGGAAAAGGAAATACAAGAGCCATTAGAGCTTTATAAAGTTCTTAATAATGATACTATTAATGAGGATTTGATTCTCAAGGCAGTTTTAATTGCTTTTGAAGAAGGAAATATAGCTGTAGGCCCATTTGAACAAGTGGGGAAATGGAAGGCAGATGCAAAATCGGTGGAGGTAGCTTTGCTTGATGTGGATACAACTAAAGCTTTTATGGATATTCAGGAGGTGGAAAAATTGGAATTTTGGTGGGGAGATTATTTATATGTGGTGTTTTTTATCATAGCTTTAATTATACTTTTAATTCTTTGGGTATTATGGAAAAAGTATAAGAAAAAGAGAGAGGAAGCAATGATTATTAATAAAGCAAATGCGCATGTATGGGCCTTAAATGAATTGGAGAAAATTAAAAAGTTAATAATAGAAAATAAGGAAGAAAATGCTTTAAAAAGTTATTTTGAACAATTGTCGCATATATTTAAACAGTATTTATCATATAGATATAATTGGAATAGTCTAGAAGAAACTTCTGAAGAAGTGCTTTCGAAAATTAAAAAAGAAAATGATTTTAGAAGATTTAGAAAAGAAACGAAGAGTTTATTAAATACTTCAGATTTAGTCAAATTTGCTAAAGCTAATGTTATTGAGGAAGAATTGCAAAGACAATGGAATAATTTGAAAGAAATTGTAGAATCTACTAAATTTAAAGAAGAAGAATATTAATATAATGATAGAATTACTAGGTCATACAATTCATTTTCAGTACCCATGGGCGTTTTTACTTTTATTGCTGCTTCCATTGATTGCTTTTTTACATATTAAGGATAAGAAAAAGCAAAAAAGTGCCTTTGTGTTTAGTTATATTAAAACTGAAAAATTTGAAGAACAAAACTCCATTCTTATTTTACTGAGAAGAATCCTACCGGCATTATTTTTATCGTCTTTATTTTTCTTAATTCTATCTTTAACAAGACCGCAAATTCGAAATGCCGAAGAAATGATTATGGGTGAAGGAATTGATATTATGATGAGTATTGATTTGTCTGGCTCTATGTTAGCAGAAGATTTTACCCCAAATAGGATGGAAGCTGCGAAAGAAAAAGCTATTGAATTTGTAAAGCAAAGAACGCAAGATAGGATTGGATTGGTGATTTTTGCAGGAGAAAGCTTTACTTTAAGTCCTTTAACAACGGATAAAATGCATATTCTAGATCAAATTGCTTATCTGAAAAGTGGAATGTTAGAAGATGGAACTGCAATTGGTATGGGCCTAGCAACAGCTGTAGATCGATTACGAAATTCTGAAGCAAAAAGTAAGGTATTGATTCTGATGACTGATGGCGTAAATAATATGGGTAGAATTGATCCTATTACCGCTTTGGAATTAGCCAAAACTTTCGATATTAAAGTTTATACTGTTGGAATAGGAACTATTGGTGAGGCCTTGTTTCCAGTGCCTACTCCTCAAGGAGTGCGTAAAGAAATGATGCCTGTTGAAATTGATGAGGAATTATTAAAGAAAATTTCCAAGGAAACTGGTGGGAAATATTTTCGTGCGGTAGATAATAAAAGTTTGGAACAAATATATAAAGAAATTGATCAGTTAGAAAAATCTGAAATAGAATCAAAAGAGTTTGTGACCATTAAAGAATTATTTTATTATCCATTAATGGTTTCTATTTTCATATTTGGATTATTTATTTTAATACAATGGGTAATTAGTCCAAGTTTAACTGATGATTAAATTGCTTTTTTGTTTCAAAATAAGAAAATTTTATCAGCAGTATAACAATAAAAAATTAAGATTTATAGAAATAGTGTATTTTTGAGAAGTGGAAATTATTTTAACCACTTGCCATTAAATTCGCTTTTATAAATGCATCTAGTTCTCCATCCATAACTGCTTGTACATTTCCAGTTTCAAAATCTGTTCTATGATCCTTTATCATTTTGTAAGGATGAAAAACATAGGAGCGAATTTGCGAACCCCATTCAATTTTCTTTTTACTGGCATTCTTTTCATCCATTATAGCTTGTCTTTTTCTTAATTCTTCTTCGTATAATCGACTTTTAAGCATTTGCATAGCGATTTCCCTATTTGCTAATTGACTTCTTTCTGTTTGACAAGTAACAACTATTCCAGTAGGAATATGTGTTAAAATAACTTTAGTTTCTACTTTGTTTACATGTTGTCCTCCAGCTCCACCAGAACGTGCAGTATCCATCTTTACATCAGCTTCTTTTAAATCAATTTCAATAGAATCATCGATTAAGGGATAAACATCTACGGAAGCAAATGAAGTGTGTCTTCTAGCATTACTGTCAAAAGGGGAAATTCGAACTAATCGATGTACCCCTGATTCACCTTTTAAAAAGCCATAAGCAAAGGCGCCTTCTATTTGGTAAGTGCAAGTTTTAATTCCTGCAGTATCTCCATCTTGCATATCAATAACTTTAACTGTCCAGCCTTGTTTTTGTGCATACATTCTGTACATTCTTGCGAGCATTTGCGCCCAGTCTTGACTTTCTGTACCTCCAGCTCCTGAATTTATAGTGATTAAAGCCGTTAATTCATCTTCTTCTTGATCCAAAGTACTTTTAAATTCGACTTCTTCAATTTTTTCTACTAAATGATCATAATTTTCCTGTAATTCATTTTCATCTATTTCTCCTTCTTTAAAAAACTCATAAAGTACTTCTAAATCATCAATATCCTTCAATAAATCCTGGTATATATCTGTCCAATATTTATTAGAGTTCATTTCTTTAATGATTTGAGTGGCTTGTTTTTGGTCATCCCAAAAACCATCAGAAATAGTTAACTGTTTTAATTCTTCTATTTTAGCTATTTTGATCTCTATGTGAAGATAGTTTTTTAAATGTTCTGCTCGATCTTTTAATTGCTTTAATTGCTCAGAAGTCATAGTTGGTTTTTGTTGTTTATAAACAATAGGGGTATGTAAAAAAGAAGCTCATTTACTTCTTTAATTAAATGAAATAAATGAGCTTATAAAATTATTCCACGATTTACCATTCAGGGTATAGTGGGAATTGCTTCATATATTCATTAATTTCAGCTTTAACCTTTTGGATATTGGACTCTTCATTATTCATTAAAATGCTATCAATCCATTTAACTACATACTTAAAGTCCTCTTCTTTAAATCCTCTAGTAGTTAAAGCGGGGCTTCCTACACGAATACCTGAGGTAACAAAAGGAGACTTGTCATCAAAAGGAACCATGTTTTTATTTATAGTAATGTCAGCTAATTCTAAAATGTTTTCTGCATGACGGCCTGTTATATCTTTATTTCTTAAATCGATTAACAAAAGATGATTGTCCGTTCCTCCGGAAACAATCTCATAGCCTTTTTCTTCAAAATACCTACCCATTGCTTGTGCATTATTGCGCATTTGAAGAGCATAATCTTTATATTCTTTTTGAAGAATTTCGTGGAATGCAACAGCTTTAGCAGCAATTACATGCTCTAAAGGTCCACCTTGAATTCCAGGAAAAACAGCTAAATCTAATAATTGACTCATCATTCTAATATCACCTTTGGGACCTTTTATTCCCATAGGATTCTCAAAATCTTTACGCATCATAATGATACCACCACGAGGACCGCGTAAAGTTTTATGAGTAGTAGAAGTTACAAAATGACAATGCTCAAAGGGATCATTTAATAAACCAGCTGCAATTAAACCAGCGGGATGAGCAATATCTGCTAATACAAAAGCATTAATTTTATCTGCAACAGCACGAATTCTAGCATAATCCCAATCTCTACTATAAGCAGAAGCACCGCAAATAATCATTTTTGGTTTAACTTCTAAAGCTTTTTGTTCTAATGCATCGTAATCAACTTTTCCATCTTCTCTTTTAACACCGTAATGATGTGCTTCAAAGTTTTTACCTGAAAAGGTAACTGGCGAGCCGTGAGTTAAATGCCCTCCCATGCTTAAATCCAATCCTAGGATTTTATCTCCATGCTCTAAAACTGCGAATTGTACTGCAGTATTTGCCTGCGCACCACTATGCGGTTGTACATTTACATACGCAACATTAAAAATTTCCTTTGCTCTATTTATAGCTAAATTTTCACTTTCATCTACATGTTCACACCCGCCATAATATCTTCTACCGGGATAGCCTTCTGCATATTTATTGGTCATTACATTTCCCATCGCTTGCATCACTTGTAAGCTGGTGAAATTTTCAGATGCAATTAGCTCTAAGCCTCTTCTTTGACGTTCAAGTTCTTTCGAAATTATATCAAAAATTTGTGTATCTCTTTGCATGTTTATTAATTATTTAAAATAAGGGGTTAATAATTTATTTAATACTTCTGGCATTGGTACAGTTTTCTTAATATTTGGATCAAAAAATACAAGATGTACCAGACCTTTATTGACTAATTTGTTTTTTTCATTGAATATTTGTGTATGGAAAATTAAATCACAAGTCTCTGGTTGAAACTCCAAAATGCTACTTTCAATTAATAGTAAATCATCATAAAGAGCGGGTCGAATATAAGACATTTCCATTTTTTTAACGGGCATAATTATTCCAGAAGCTTCTAAAGATTTATAACTCATTCCTAAACTTCTAATTGCTTCTGTTCTACCTTCTTCATAAAAAAGAGGGTAATTTCCATAATATAAATAGCCCATCTGGTCTGTTTGACCATATTTTACACGAGATTTCCATTGATGTACAAACATAAAATAGCTTGATTGAAATTAGGAATGTTCTAATTATTATTTTTATCTAATTGAACACAAATTTAAGAAAAATAAAGGACATTAAGAAGCTATTTTT
>Ga0079225_10000694_pt1 | contig 18370 bp, 15 predicted proteins | sample Poulit2012_FD_76344 | JGI IMG/M metagenome (GOLD analysis project Ga0079225, IMG submission 76344) | Agricultural soil microbial communities from Georgia to study Nitrogen management - Poultry litter 2012 | ecosystem: Environmental > Terrestrial > Soil > Agricultural land | place: USA: Georgia... | reverse complement strand
TTAGCAATTAAGCGTTGGGGTCTTTGGCAAAACGCAGATAAGGGAATTTAATATCAATTTCGCCGTATTTTTCCCGTGCCTGGTCATCATCTAGCGTTAAGGCGACGATGACATCTTCACCTGGGTTCCAATCAGCTGGGGTAGCCAAGGGTACACCATCGGTTGCCTGAACAGCATCCAGAGCGCGTACGATTTCGGCAAAATTACGCCCAACTGACATGGGGTAGTTCATGGTAAGCCGTATTTTTTTGTCAGGGCCGATAATAAATACGGTACGCACCGTGGCACTGTCTGCTGCCGTGCGGCCATCGGGCAAATAAGCATCTGCAGGCAACATGCCATAAAGCTTGGCAACCTCGAGCGCAGTATCATCAATAATGGGGAAATCGGCCTGGGTGCCTGCAAAGGCTTCGATGTCGCGTATCCATTTCTGATGATCATCGACATCGTCTACGGAAACCCCTATGACCTTGGTATTGCGCTTTTTAAATTCAGGCACCAAGCGGGCTACCGCACCAAACTCTGTGGTGCATACGGGAGTGAAGTCTTTGGGGTGAGAAAACAAGATAGCATAGCTATCGCCAATCCATTCGTGGAAATCAATTTTTCCAGCTGTTGTTTCTGCTGTGAAATTTGGGGCCTCGTCGTTCAATCTTAGTGCCATATCAACCTCTCTTTAACAAGAATATATATGCTGCTTTAACGCTGTGCCAAGCAGCTACATCAACAATATCATGCTAGCACAAAGCCAAAATTAATTTACTGGTATCCCGGTTATATGCTTTTAACCAAAGCATCGTTAGCCAGCCAGCGCCCATGGACCAGGCGCTGGCCCAGAAAAGGGCAAGAAGCCTATCGGAGCCACTGCTCTGCGGATTGATTTAGAACACCCCGCGTGTCCATCAGATCCCAGGCGAACTTCATCACACGAATGTAATCCGCATCATCAGTGGGTAGCATAAAGCCAAGCTCATGTTGTGGGGTTAGCGGCTCATCAACGAACAGGGCTGCCAGTCTTTGATCTTCATTGCTATAATGCAACGCTTCGAAGGTTTCAGTTATCATGACATCGCCCTCGCCAGCGGCTATCAGGCCAGGAATCTCGGCATTGCTGTCGTGCGTAGAGACCTTGGCATCAGTGAGATACTGCAGCACAAACTCTTCGTTGGTACCGCCTGGGTTCTTGATGACATGAACCTCGGGTTGATTTAAATCCTCAAGGGTTTTGTATTGGTCGGCCTCATCTTTGCGTACCAGAGCCACCTTGCCAAAGGGTGCATAGCCGGGCAGCATGTCTACCTGTGCTAAACGGGCAGCATTGCGTGTAATGCCCCCCACGGCGATATCAAATTTGTCTGCTTGGATGTCAGCCAACAAATCGGGCCAAGAGGTCTGTACGTATTCGATCTCCCAACCCAGTTCGTCAGCCATGGCAGCAATAACATCAATATCATGACCCTCGTACGAGCCATTATCGGTTTGTATGGCAAAGGGGCGATAGTCACCAGGTGTACCTACCCGGATTGTTTGCGTTTCCATGATTTGATCCAAGCGCGGGCCTGCGTGAACGCTAGCCGCTAGTGCTACGGTTAACGCAGCTGCACCTGCCAAACCAAACACTTTTTTCATTTGCTTTTTCATTTGTTGTCTCTAAGTTTTAGTAAAAATATTAATGAAAAACTCCTGAGGAAAGCACCCTAAAGCAAAAATGCCAAACACGTTACAATGTCGCCACGCTTAATATCGATAAGAATAGCAAATTAAACTGTTGAATTCCCCCCAGTTAAACCATCATGCCCAACCCTCTGTCTGCAAAAAATCATACTCAAGCGGCAACACCTAAAAGCAGATGGCAAGCTGCTTTCCACTACAGCCTTCCTATCGCCATGGGTTATATCCCAGCCGCCATTGCCTTTGGTGTGTTAATGCGCGCTGCGGACTTTCCATTTTGGTGGGCATTGGCACTTAGCCTGTTTTTATATTCGGGCGCCGCCCAATTCGCCTTGATTCCCATGTTGGCTCAAGCAGCCCACCCCCTTTCCATGTGGGTCAATATCAGCATCATCAATTTGCGCCATATTTTCTATGCTTTGCCCTTGCTCAAGGTATTACCGCGTGGGCGGATAAAAAAATATTACTGCCTATTTGGCTTAACTGATGAAAGCTTCTCCACCCTGATGACCCTAAGAAAAACTGAGCAGCGGCGTATCATCGTGCCTTTTATCTTTTTAAACCAATGCTCTTGGTTGCTGGGTACGGTGCTCGGTCTGGTCCTGGGCGGCGAACTTATCGAGGTGATCCCCAATCTGGATTTTGCCTTGACGGCCTTGTTCATGATTCTAGCTTATGAGCAATTCCGTACTCATCGAAAAACCTGGCCTGTGTTCCTGGCCATTGTTACTTTTGCCCTCTTTCATTGGTGGCTGCCGTCTTATGCTTTGCTGTTAAGCATCAGTGGCTGTGCCCTAATCATTATGGGATTGGCAAAACCAAAAAAACAATAGAAACAACTGGCTTTAATCATGAACCAAAATACTGTTTTTATCCTGGTACTGCTGCTAACTGCCCTGACCACCTTTATTTTACGCGCAGCCCCCACCCTCATACCGCGCCGGTGGTTGGCCGCCCCCTTGCTGCAAACCCTAAACCGTTTTCTACCCTTATGTGTCATGGTGGCTCTGATCCTAACCACCTTCACCAAATATCAGCTGACGGATGGGCCCGCAATTTCTGCGCAGGGTTTGGCCTTGGTAGTAGTCCTGTTTAGCTATATCCGATTTAAAAATGTGCTTCTGTCCATGATTGTTGGTGTTGGCAGCCTAAATGGGCTACTTTATCTATTTGGCGCTCTTTGATATCCCCGTCCACTCGCTATTTTTCCAACTGCGTAAACTTTGAGCCGGGCCTAAAACATCAAGCCTGAAACCAAAGCCAGGTACCGCCTAAAGTACAAAAGCAAATACCCATGGTTTGGCATGACCGCAAAACCGAATAATAAGGAGATTTACATGACACAGCCGATCTGGCAGCAAATCCACCATTTCTGGTTCCATGAATGCACCGCTGACGATTGGTTTGGCAAGGCTCCGGCCTTTGACCAACTGATTTGGGAACGCTTTGGCCACTGGTGCACAGCTGCTGCCCGCGGCGAATGTTACTCTTGGCGGCAAGATATTCGTGGCCGGGTGGCTGAGATTGTCGTTTTAGATCAATTTTCGCGCAATGTCTGGCGCGATACACCGCGCGCTTTTAGTCAAGACGGTATGGCTCTGGTCTTGGCACAAGAAGCAGTGCACCACCCCCACTATCCGCAATTATCCCAAGATGAACAACGATTTGTTCTTATGCCCTACATGCATTCAGAGTCAAAGCAGATTCACGAGGTCGCCGTGACCCTGTTTAAGGCATTGGGCAATGAACAAACCCTTGAATACGAGTACCGCCATAAAGTGATCATTGATCGCTTTGGTCGCTACCCCCATCGAAATGTCATTTTAGGCCGCCCCTCAACCAAAGAAGAGCTCGAATTTTTACAGCAACCTGGCTCTTCTTTCTAAGACACCTACAACCAAAGTCGCGTATAAGAAAAAACGTTCTCCACGTATATTAGACAAGAGCTCAAAAAAACCTTGAACCCACTCTCAAGGTAAATAAACCATCTAAAAAGAGCACCACAACTTGCCTTTGGATGCAAAAGGAGACAACCCATGAGTTCTACACGCGACTTGGTACGCGAAATTAGCGCGAACCCCAAATACAGGGAGCTACTTCGGCGAAGAGGCCGTATCAGCATCGCTTTTTTCGTGATTACCTTCATTATTTATTCCGGTTTTATTCTCACACTTGCTTTCGATCCCGAGCTTTTTGGCCGTCCCGTTGGTGATGCCACCATCAGTATTGGGGTGCTCACTGCAACGATTGTTCTAATCAGTGCCAGTGTGCTCATCGGCATCTATGTTTATATTTCCAACAAAATTTTTGATCCCCTGATTCAATCTGTGCTTGATGAGGTGCGCCATGACTAAAAAAACCTCACTTATCCTTGGCTTATTGAGCATGGCATTAGGGCTGAGCCCCTTACAGGCCCATGCAGAAAGCGGCACGGGCTCAAGTAACACCTCGGCCATCATCATGTTTTTAGTTTTCATCGTAGCAACGATGTTTATTACCTGGTGGGCAGCGCGGCGTACACAAACCACATCTGACTTTTACACAGCAGGGGGTGGCATCACAGGCTTTCAAAATGGTTTGGCCATAGCCGGCGACTACCTTTCTGCAGCCTCTTTCCTAGGGATTGCAGGCATGGTGTATGTCAGTGGTTTTGATGGCATGATTTACGCCATTGGCTTCATGTTTGGCTGGCCTACGGTCATGTTCCTAATTGCCGAACGCTTGCGCAATTTGGGACGCTACAATTTTGCAGATGTCACCTCGTACCGACTAAAGCAAACCCCGATGCGGGTTCTCGCTGCTAGCGCCTCGCTGCTTATTATTGCTTTGTATCTGATTGCGCAAATGGTTGGCGCAGGAAAGCTGATCGTGCTGCTTTTTGGTATTCAGTACAAAATTGCTGTGGTGATCGTCGGCGCCTTGATGATGGTGTACGTCGCCTTCGGCGGCATGACGGCCACGACATGGGTACAGATTATCAAAGCCGTACTCATGCTGGCGGGTGCTACCTTGATGTGCATTTTGGTGTTGTTACTCTTTAATTTTAATATAGACACCATGCTGGCTGATGCCGTAGCAGTACACCCCGATCACCGCAAAATCCTGGCCCCAGGTTCATCGGTCAGCGGCAATCCGCTTAATGCGTTGTCATTGGGTATTGCCTTGGCCTTTGGTACTGCGGGTTTGCCACATATATTGATGCGTTTCTTTACGGTTTCTAATGCTAAAGAAGCCCGCAAGTCGGTTATTTGGGCCAGTTCTTTTATCGGCTATTTCTACATTTTGACCTTTATCATTGGTTTTGCTGCCATCTCGTTATTGGTCAAACACCCCGAGTACTTCTACAGCGAAGACGGCAAATTCAATATGCTTTCCAATCTGATTGGGGGCACTAACATGGTTGCCGTCCATTTAGCCAACGCCGTGGGCGGCGATCTGTTACTGGGCTTTCTGGCTGCGGTAACTTTTGCCACCATCGTAGCCGTGGTCGCTGGTTTGGCCCTGGCTGGCGCAGCGGCAATTTCACATGACCTCTATGCTAACGTCATTCGCAAAGGGGATGTATCCGAGGCCCAACAAATGCGTATTTCTCGCCTCTCGACGGTTGTGCTGGGGGTACTTGCCATCCTGCTGGGCATTATCTTTGAAAATCAAAACGTGGCTTTTATGGTCGGTCTGGCCTTTGCCATTGCAGCCAGCGCCAACTTCCCCGTACTGGTGTTGTCCATTTCATGGCGTGGTTGCACGACACGTGGCGCTACCATAGGTGGTTTCCTAGGGTTAATTACCGCCACCGTTTGGGTTATGCTTAGTTCCACGGTATGGGTTGATGTATTCGGTTTTGCCGAGCCCATCACCCCCTTCCCCAACCCCGGTATTCTCTCGATACCATTAGCATTTGGTGCTATCTGGCTTTTCTCTGTACTCGATAAAAGCACCTCTTCTAGTACAGAAAAAGCAGCCTTCGACGCGCTTACCGTCAGAAGTCAGACCGGTTTTGGCGCCACCCAGGCTTCGGCACATTAAACGCACCAAGTACATAACCGCAAACAACAAGGGGGCAGTTATTGCCCCTTTTTTTTCATTTGCCCACGATGCACGAACTACTCATTGCCGACGATCACCCTTTATTCCGCGAGGCCCTCAAAGACTTTTTCCATAAAAACTATCCGACTGCCAAAATTTACGAGGCCGAGCGCGCAAACCAACTTTACCAACTTGTCGAGCAGCACGCCAATGCCGATCTTTTGCTGCTCGATCTAAACATGCCAGATACAGTAGGTTTTAATGCTTTAATTTATCTGCGCAACCAATATCCAAGCCTGCCAGTCGTGGTGATTTCTGCGCACGAAGACCCCCCTTTAATGCGCCGTGCCATAGAACATGGGGCGGTTGGTTTTATTCCCAAATCTGCATCCCAAGAAACACTAACCAATGCCATTGAAAGCATTTTGCAAGGCCTGCCATGGATACCTGAGGCCGCCCAAACTGCCCCACCCATTAGCCCAGAAGAGCGCCAGGCAGCCCAAGCCTTGCGCAGCCTTACGCCGCAGCAATTACGAGTTTTACAGATGGTCTGCACTGGACTGCTGAATAAACAAATCGCCCACGAGCTCGAGGTTTCCGAGGCCACCGTAAAAACCCATATGACCGCTATATTGCGCAAGCTGGGGGCCAATAATCGAACCCAGGCAGTGCTGATTGCCAACCAATTACAGATACACCCCAACACGCCACCATTTGATTAGCAGCCGCTGGTTGATCGCAGGTTAATGTTTATACTGAGCAGCCAAAAAGGAACGCAGTGATGCTGGTTTAACCGGCTTAGTAAGAACCAGATAGCCTCTTTGACGTGCATCCAGTTTTAGTTGATCGCTACCATCTGCCGTAAACAGCGCGCCATGGATATGCTTTGCATCCTGGCGGAGCAAATCCAGCCCATCTAAGCCATTTAACCTGTCGTGCAAATGATAATCTACCAGCAAGACATGCGGCTGGAATTGCATGCTTGCCAAAGCCTCGTCAATAGTGGTGGCTGTGATTACTTCCACCCCCCACTGGCCTAACAAAGCTTTGACACCTTCAAGGATTTCAACATCATTGTCCAGGCATAGAACCCGCAACCCTTCAAGCTGCCCTGGCAAACTGCCACCGCTGGCAGCACCTGCCTGTACCGCTGGCCACTCGGGACGCTCTTCGGCCAAAGGCACTGTAATGCTGAACATGCTGCCCCGGCCCACCTCGGAACGCGCTGATAGGCGATGCCCCAATAAGGTAGAAATTCGCTGACAAATGGAAAGCCCCAACCCCAGGCCACGCTCTCCCCAATCATAACGCTGCTCATAGCGCCTGAATTCGGCAAAAATTTGCTCTAAATGATGTTTGGGAATGCCTTGGCCGCTATCCCAGACCTGAAATTCCACCTCTTGCCCGCCCCGAATGCGCGCACCAACGATAATCCGGCCCTGAGTAGTGTAACGCAGCGCATTGGAGACAAAATTCTGCAAAACTCGACGCAATAAGCGTTCATCACTTTGAACAAAAGTTTGGGGTTGGGGGCTATAAATTTTCAACTGTAAATCGCGACGGCGAGCAATAGGCTCATACTGTTCTTTGATCTTTTCTAAAAAGGGCCCTATTTCAAAGGTTGTTATTTCAGGCTTTAAAGCGCCGGTATCCAATTGGGAAATATCGAGTAAACCATCCAAAAGCTCTTCGGCTGCACGCAATGAGGTATCAACCCGCTCGGCCAGACGGCGCATTTCCTTGGGGTCTTCGGCGTTATGCAGGGCAGCGGCAAATAACCGTGCTGCATTAATGGGCTGTAATACATCGTGACTGACGGCCGTTAAAAATAAAGTTCGTGCTTCTTGCGCCTGCCGAGCCTCTTTGGTGCGGGCTGCCACACGTTGTTCAAGGGTTTCATTGATTTCCAGCAATTCGCTTTCTACACGTTTAAATTCGGTAATATCGTTATAGCTGGTAACATAGCCACCCCCGGGCAAAGGGCGTCCCCTTAATTCAATCACCTGGCTATTATCCTTAAAGGTACGTTGGAAAATATGGGATGTACCGGCACGCATATAGTCAATGCGTTTTTGCACCGCATCTTCAATATCTTGCTTGCTTTCATAAGGTATTTTGCCCCGCTGGGCATTAAAACGGATCAGGTCCGCCACATGCCTGCCCACATAAAGCATGCCGGCCGGATAGTTAAACAGTTGTTGATAGCGCTGATTCCATGCCACCAAACGCATGTCAGCATCAACAACACTAATGCCTTGATCCAAATTATCCAGGGTGGCCAGCAAAATCTCGCGGTTAAAACGTAATTCTGGCCCTGCCTGATCCAGCAAAGACACGATGGCAGCTACCTCAAGCCCCGAACCCCTTAAGGCACTGGTCAACACCAACCGCGCTGAAGCCGCCCCAACGGCTGCAGCCAAAAGTAATTCCGTAAATTGCAGCCATTGTGGATCGGCGCGCAGCTCTTGATTTAAATCGACCCCAATGGTTTTGGCTTGCTGGGCAAAGGCCCGCTGCGCTTTGGATGTACCAACCACACGCCCTGATAATGCCAGCAGGTCATTCACATAAACCTCATCCTGCTTGTACATGGAGGCGCTGGTACGACGCTTGGTATAGGGAGTCAGAAAGGGCTCGGCATGCAACAATTCACCCAAACTGGGGCGCCGCCATGCCGAAACCGTCAGGAAGGTCAATACATTGAGTAATAGAGACCAAAAAGTACCATGGGTTAAGGGATCCCAGTCCTTTAAACCAAATAGCTGATAGGGTCGCAACTCGGCAATGCCCCACGGACCGTAGGTAATCCAATCGGTGCTAAACCAGCTGGCTTCGGACAGGGTTGGTAATAACAAGGTATAAATCCAAACAACAAACCCTACCCACAACCCAGCCTCAACCCCGTGCCGGCTTGCCCCTTGCCAATACAGCCCACCTATCAGGCCCGGGGCAAATTGTGCCACGGCTACAAATGCCATCAGACCATAAGCTGCCAGCGCCGTATCGCTGCGACTGCCAAAATAATAACCATAGGCCACTGCGGCTACCACCAAAATGGCTATCCGGCGTACCCACAAGACCGTCGTAGAAACGCTGCCTTGCTGATGCGCCCAACCACGACGCAAAAACCAGGGCATCACCAAGTCATTACTGACCATGGTCGATAAAGCTACGCTGGTGACGATCACCATGCCCGTGGCCGCGGAAAAGCCGCCAATATATGCAGCCAATGCCAAAGCAATCTGGCCTTGTGAAAGGGGCAAAGCGAGCACATAACTATCAGCTGCCGTATCTGCCTGCCCCGAGAAAACAGCTTGACCGACTACAGCAATCGGCAGCACCATCACCGAGATAATGACCAGATACAAGCCAAACAACCAGCGCGCTCGGCGAATATCACTGACATCGCCACATTCCACCACTGCCACATGGAATTGGCGTGGCAAGCAGACAATGGCCGTAAAAGCCAAGAGCGTTTGGGTCAAAAATCCAGCCATTGGCATCGTACCCGCTAGCTCTTGTGTCGCTGCGACCACTGAAAAGCTATTTTTATTGGCCCAAATGAAAGCAAAAACACCCACGGCAACCAGTGCCCAAAGCTTGATAAAGGACTCGAAGGCCACCGCCAGCATCAGGCCCGGTCGATGCTCTGTTGCGTCTACTTGGCGGGTACCAAACAAAATGGAGAACAAAGCCATAATAACTGCAACATATAAGGCTGGGTCCCCAAATAACCCCTGTTGCAACTCACGCCCGGTTAAAACGTTTAAACTAAGGGTAACGGCTTTGTATTGCAGTGCCAGATAAGGCACTCCGGCAATGACCGCAATTAAGGCTACCAAACTGGCAAGCCCGCGAGAACGGCCATAGCGTCTCGACATAAAGTCAGCAATCGATACGGTATTCTGTGATTGGGCCACCAAAGCCATGCGTTCTATCAAACGCCAAAAAAACACAAATAGGATCAGTGGCCCCACATAAATGGGCAAATAGCCCCAGCCCGAGCGTACTGCAGTGCCCACAGCACCATAAAAAGTCCACGAAGAACAATAAACCGCCAAGGCAAAGCTATAAACTACCGGGCGCAACCAGGGTTGCTGTACGTACAGTGGTCGCCTGTCGCCATACCAGGCGATGGCAAATAAGATCGCGGCATAAGCAAATGATGCCAGCACCACCCAGGCGGCAAACATGGCAGTCTCCTACTTTGGTATAGCTTTTTTCTTATGCAATAACGAGTATATTTAGTTAAGATATGTTTTACTCTAAGCAACTATACCAAAAAGCAAAAGACTTCTTACCCGGAGGGTTTAATGGAACATGTAAAACTCAACTTTGATCTTCTACCGCAGCAACCACACGGTGGTGTGCTGGTTAATCAAGTCGTCCCAGAACATCTACGTGCCCAGGAAATCGAACGCGCCAAGACACTGCCTTCTATTCGTGTCGACCTCGAGGCTGTTATTACCATTGAAATGATCGCCACTGGGGTCTTGTCCCCCAACAAAGGCTTTATGAAACAAGATGACTACATGTCTGTGCTGGCCAATGGGCGCCTAAGCGACGGTACAATCTGGCCCGTGCCCCTAAGCTTTGCCCCCATTGGTGAGCGCAACAAGGAAATCATCAACGATCTCAAGGTGGGCGATCAAGTTACCCTGACAGATTACAAAAATGAGCCCATCGCCATCTTGGATATCGAGGATATCTTTCCTTACGACAAAGCGCATCGGGCCCAGCATCTTTTTGGCACCACCGACCGAAACCATCCGGGTGTTGATTCTATTTTTCGCCGCATGGGCGATACCTCACTAGGTGGCACCCTCCATCTGCTCAATCGTGCCGACTGGGGGCCCTTTGAAAAACTTCGCCGCGAGCCCATTGACACGTGGCGCCTGTTTTACGAAGAGAAAAAATTCCGTTCAGTGGCCGGCTTCATCACAGGGGCCAACCCGCTCCATCGGGGACACGAATACATCCATCGCAATGCCCTCGAAGAAATCGACGGGGTTTTCCTGCAGCCGCTGGTTGAAATGGCCAAGCGAGAATATATTCGTCACGAACACCGGATGTTAGCTTATCGTAATGTTCTCGATACCTACTATCCCAAAGACCGCGCTATCCTATCACCATTGCGGGTCACTTATATTTTTGCGGGCCCACGCGAAACAGTGCTGCATGCGCTGATCATGAAAAACTACGGCTGTACCCATGCCCTTATTGGCCGAGACCATGCAGGCATTGGTAGCTATTATGACAAATACGCCAGCCATTCAATTTTTGATGAATTCACCCCAGAAGAGCTCGGCATCGATGTCCGTCTCTTTTACGAGGTGTTTTACTGCACGCGTTGCGCCTCACATGCAACTACGCAGACCTGCCCACATGACGAGCGCTACCGCCTCAACATCTCTGGCACGGGCATCCGGGAAATGCTGCGCCATGGCATCCTGCCACCTAAAGAGGTGGTACGCCCCGAGTCGGCCCTGGCCGCCATACAAGGGGTGCAACCCAAAGGGGTTGATGAACACAACGAGGCCATACAGCCAGCGGGTAATGTCGTTAAAAGCATGTTCCCCTACTACCTCGAATACAATCGTTTAGGCGGCACCAAGCGAGCTACCCCGTTGAAACCCGAAGAACTCACATTAAGCGACCTTGAAAGGGCCAGCTTCGATGCACGGGATTTTGCCGGTACCATCTACGATGATATTTACAAAGAGTACTGGTCCTTGCTGGATCACAATAATACCCTGCGCCCGGTCTGGAAAGATGATGCGCGCAAAGCTCTGGAAAGCCAACAAAAACGCATCATTAACGACCTTAAAGAAAAATTGCAATCGGCCCCTGAAGAGGCTTCCGATGAGTTCATGTACCAAGACCAAGCCGAGGTGCAGCGAGAGCTCTCTGCAGCCGAGCGCCTACTTGGCGAGATCCCTCCTCGCCTAAGTCCGGAAGATTTAAGCGAGCGTACTTGGAATGTGCTCCCTTACAAACGTTATCGGGGTGCAGATCAAGATGACTAGCTGTCACCGCTTTTAATAGGCTAAACCTCCAGGCCAAGTTGACCACCCCTTTTGGGGTGGTTTTTTTCTGTAATAGACTGTTCTACAATCAAAACACGGCCGTGCTCCGGCTAGACTGTTTTAAATCGCAACCAGGCATTACAGTATAAGGGCCTATTGCTCATTCGAAAACGAGAACAAATATAATCCATGACGCCCAAGCCTCAACTCTGCCACCGCCGTTTGTCTGACGGTTTTATTTCCGTTACTAGACTAACCTTGGTTGTTAGCCTGCTTGCCTTGACAGCCTGTGCCCACCAGACCGCACCATACAGCAGCCATAACGGTCATAGCACCCATAGTAGCAACCCAACCAATGGCCATAGCAACAACCCAGCTAATGCTGCGCAGGCACCTGCCCCCGGCGACCCCCTATCAACCAACGCCACCCTAAATCAGCCAGAGCCAGAGAAGGCCGATTTGGCAGCGCCTGAGCGCCTCGATACTAATCATGGCATCCAGGGCTATCAGGCACCGGAAATCGATCCTCAGCAAGCCTACACACTGCCCGAGCTCATCGATTTGGCGCAGCGCACTAATCCCATCACCCGCACTGCTTGGCTACATGCTGAGCAAGCCGCTACTGCCGCAGGCATGACTCGTAGCGCTTATCTGCCCTTTATTTCCGCCGTGGCCATTGCGGGCTATCAAAAGCATCATAGTAAAAACCGATTTACCGTCTGGGATCACGAGCTGCAGCTCGATACCCGCAGCAGCGTGAGCGGTGTTGTCCCTGCTCTGGTACTCGAATGGCTATTGTTTGATTTTGGCAAACGCAAAGCTGTCAGCAAAATTGCTGAAGAAATGGCATTGGCAAGCAAATTTGCGTTAGGGGCTGCGCACCAGGCGGTAATTTTTGCCGTGACCAAAAACTATTTCCAGTTAACTAATGCCTTACAACAACTAACTTTAAGCAAGGAAAACCTAAAGAACACCCAGTATATTTTGGAGGCAGCCAAAGCCAAATACCAATCAGGTATCGGCACTTCAATAGAGGTAGCGCAAGCAGAGCAACTCCATGCCCAGGCGCAGCTCGCCATCGTTCAACAGCAAGGGGCCGTCCATAGCAGCAAGCAACAATTACTTTCCGCAATAGGGCTATCGCCAACGGAAGACTTACAAGTAGACGCCCAACAACACCCCTTGCCGACAGTAGCAGATCTACCCTCAGAACAAATATTACAAGAAGCGGTACACAGCCGCCCCGATGTGCAAGCCAGCCAGGCAACGCTACGCGCAGCCCAGGCCGAGATAGAATCAGCCAAAGCCAACTACTATCCCAAAATTGCCCTGATGGGCATCACAGCGGGGGGCAGCGGCCGGCTAAACCTGCAGGGGCTGCCCACTTTGACCCCTCGAGGGGCAAGCAGCGCCATCATGCTGGGCATGAACATCCCGATTTTTGACGGTGGGTTGCGCCGTGAGCAACTCAGACAGGCCCAGCTAGAGGCCCAGGCTGCACAGGAAACCCATCAGAAAAGCGAGCACGATGCGCTCAAGGAAATGTATTTGGCGGGCGATGCTTTGCGTACCGCCCTCGAGGCCTATCATGCCGCGCAAACCTTGTTAACAGCAGCAGAAACAACCTATGATGCTGCGCTTGAAGGTTTTCAAGCAGGCCTAATTAGTATGACGGTACTTAGTGAGGCTGCTACCGGGTTGGCTACCGCCAAAGAAGCCCATCATGCCGCTTATACTGCAGCACAGATAGCTTCGGCGACCCTGGCCTTTGCCATGGGCGAATTAAACCGCTTCGAGCCAAACACTTAATCGAACGACCGGCATCCCAGCCAGTCACTGCTGCGGCCCAGGATCAATTTACTTTGACCCGGTTTGCTTCTGCCATTTTGTTTTTGCCTGACGGCCTAACGGTTACTGGGCAGATAACGGCTCTTCAAGTTGCATGCGCAAACGGCTCAAACGGCGTTCCAATTCTTGTTTCATGGCTGGCTTAGGGCGAATGTTTTTTAATTCGAACAAGGTCATCTCTAGCCCGTTACGCGCTGCCTCGAGTTTAACAGCGGCCCGCGCATAGAGTTGGACCCGCTGCTCAACTGATAGACTAGCGGCATCACTCAGCTGCTCTAAAAGCTGTTGTGCCTGCTGCAAATTGGTTTCGATAAAAGGCTGCTGCCCAACAGGCCATAGCCTTGTGAAAAACAAGTACATCATGATATTACCCATGAGCACGCCAACGATACGATCCCAGGCCGCATCGAAATCGTAGCTTGGGCCAAAGCCATGCAGCAATACCAGGTAAAAAGCAAAAGCTATTTGGATCCCAGCATAAGAGATACGCTCTGGACCGGTAAATACCCAGGCGCTAACCCAAGATACGACAAAAACCACGAATAATAGGCTGCCAATATCATTGATGTGCACCATCAGGAATAACAGACACAACATCCCCAAAAAAGCACCAATCAGGCAACCAATGATGCGCAAAGTAAGCTTATGTAGTGTTTCAGCCGTTGTGCCCAAAGAAGCAACATAGCAAGTAATCATCGCGGTATGGATGCCTTGCCAATCAGCTATGCTGTAAAGCATATAGCAAATAGTCGCTGCCGCAGTACCCTTAATTGCATGATGCTTGTAGCTGGGATTCGTCCAAATGTCAGGCTGGGCAAGGGGTTCTTTTTCTGCCTCAATACGACTCAACTCCTTGTCTTGACACAATGCAGCCAAAGTCGATTCTATCTCTGCTAAATAATTTTGTTGTTCGGCGTTGACATTAGCGGGCAAAAAACCCTTCGGAATGCTGGTCTCTATGGCTGGCACTTCGCCTTTGCTCAAGGCTTGGGCTGCCAATGTTAACTGCTGTGCCAACCAACGATTGAAATCTTCATAAGCCCCGAGCTGAAGTGCCCCACTACGCTGCCAGGCCAATATGGCCAGCATCAAACGATAGATCTGTAAAGTCGCATGCTCAACCCATTTAATTTCTGCCTTTGGGGCCAGATAAAAAAGCTTCAACCAGCTGATACGCTTTTGCTGGGCTTCGATACCTTGTGCAATAAAACCACGCACAGAATCAAGCTCATGCTCACCTTGCACCAAAGCGGCACAGCATTTCAGGCGCTGAGTTAGCTCAAAATATAAAACAGCCTTGGGCCGTCGGCCCCAAAACCAGTTGGCCAGCAGCACAATACCCATGGGCGTAGCGGCCATTAGCCAAGCATATAGAGTGCCACGAACAGCAATTTCTGGTACCTCGACATAATTCAGCATGGAAAGTACAAAAGTAATAACCAACGCTATGATGCCCCCCAAAGGGCCCAATTGTGTCGAGACACCAAAAAAAAGCAGGAAATAAGAGGTGACGAGTAATACAGCCAGTCGTATAGCCGGGCTGGGCAATGTAATTTCTATAATTAACAACAAAAGCCCAACAACGATGGTGGCAAGAACAATCAGCGCTGCAGCTAAAATGTTGCTCTCTGCGCTATCTGAGCGCATGACAAAAAAAATGACAAATAAACTAACAGCAACAAATGGAATCTTGTAAATCATGGCCACACAGACCATCATTGCGCAAATGAGCGCAATACGCCAGCTCAGGTCGATACGTTCTTGGTTGGGCCTGAGATCATGGCACACCTGGGTCCAGATGGTTTTCCAGAAGCTAGTCACACTGCTCCTCGTTGTGGATCACAACATTGGCCGAAGCCCCAGCCCGCAACAAATCGACAGGTGCTTCTTTTAATTTGATACGCACAGGGAAACGCTGCGCAATATGTACCCAATCTAGTGTTTTTTGCACATAAGGGAGCTTAAAGGGAAGATCAATTTGTTCTGTGCTAGTAACCCCCCAGCCTATTTCATCAACCACCCCTTTTGCAGGGCGAGAGCTGTCTGCCAAGATATAAACCGTAGCGCAATTACCTTTTTTAAAACCTTGCAGGTCGGTTTCTTTGAAATACGCAGTGGCATAAGCATTTTCAACATCTACCAAAGAAAACAGGGCCACCCCAGGAGCAACCTGCTCGCCATTGCGGGTGTTAAGGCCAACAATTCGGCCACTGAATGGTGCCTTAACCTTGGTCTTAGAAAGCTCATACTCGGCGATGGCTACAGCGGCCCGCGCGGTAGCCACCATGGCCTGCTCTGCATCGGTATTATTGACCAAAGCCTGAGCAGCAGCTTGTTGTTCTAGTGCCTGGTTCAGAGAAATCTCTGCATCATTCATCAAGGTACGTGCTTCATCCAATTGCTGTTTGGGCACATAACCTTTGGGGGCCAATTCCTGCAAACGTTGATAAGTCTGAGTGGCCAGTTTCAAATTGACCTGGGCTCGCTGGACTTGTTCCTGCGCAATTTTTAAATTGTGCTCTTGGGCCTGAATCACCTGTTTTTTTGTATCTAAGGTTGCTTGAGCTAATGCCAGATCGGCCTGTGCCTTTTCCAGAGTCAACTCAAAAAAAGTGGGCTCAAGGTCAAATAAAAGCTCGTCTTGTTCTACCAGCGCCCCATCTTGTATGTGCATGGTTTTTATTTTTCCAGGTACACCGGCGCTGACATTGACGATGGGCGCATTAAGCACTGCTGATTCTGACAATGGATTAGAAATCCGCTTGGCCCACTGGGCAAAGGCGAAAACAAAAAAAACAGCAAATATAACGATGGCAAATAATATGGCCAGTGTTTTTTTGGTTTTTTTGGAACGGGGTGTTTTTACCGAAGACATTTTTAATCAAAAATTAGCCATAAAGCAGCCAAACTGATTGCTAAAGAAAAGCACACATAAGTGAGCAAGCGCAAAGGCAAATACTGATCAAGCCCCGCAAAGATTAGAACAACACGTAATAAAATGGTAATGGGGATTGATACTGCCACACATACCAACCAAGCAGGGAAATAAGAACCCGCAATATAAATAGAGGGCGAGTAATTACAACCAGAAAGCAACAACCAAAAGGGCAGAATTAGTAGCCTAGCCATGCCGCCTATCAATGTATTTTAGAATGGCCCACCCCAACATCTACGACACCATATACCTCTATCGAGCTTGTTGATGAATGGGGATCACTGGAATGGTGTCGAGCTGCGCAAGCTGAGAACATCAGAGCCGCCAACAGCAACAAAGTTATTTTAACCATGCTGCGCATAACTACACCTCTTAAAACGGTTCATCATGAATAAATCATAACACCTCGCGGTACATAAACCCACGCTAATGACTTAAGCATTATGCCCTGATAAGAGAGAGCGGCCAGATCGTCAAACCGCTTGGCCCTCCATAAGAAAAGAACAAACGTGATGACCTGATCCTGCCTTAATAACTAATTTTTAAATTTGAGACAAGTAATGAATAGCTGTTCAGAGGCAGGTATAAGGCAAAAAAAAGCGAGTATAAGACAAAGCTACCAAAGCTACATATGTCAAATTGTTATAAGCTTATAAGTTCTAAGAGCTATAGAATTAGTATAAGTTTAAAATACTGTGTATAGTTGATACTGCTAACCCTCATGATCATAATCAAACCCTTATCGCTGCCACGCTGTCTAGGGTGCAGACGATATTAAAGCACCCTTTGGGTGCTTTTTTTTATTTTGTCAGAATACCTAATTGACGTGTAGAGCGTGTAAAGCCAATACTGCGAAAGTTGAACCCATTAACGCACTAACGCATTAGCGATTAAAACGAAGAAAATAGCCTTTTAAGGGACTCACTGTTCCATTTAAGACGTAGCCCTCTTCATTATCAACCAACAGATGTTCACTTAGCATAAAACCATAGGCTTCTAAAGCGCGGATAAAGCGGTTCTTATACCCCCTATTGGGATCAACCACCCACACTTCTGCATTTGGTTTAGCTACGCGATTAATATATTCAGCGACATAAGCAGCGCTATCGGGCTCATAAAGCAAATCGCTGCCAATAACCAGATCGTAGCGCGTAGAGATAGGGGCTGCACCAGCATCAACAACTGAGTAATTTAAAGCGTCAGCCCCCCACCGCCCATACCTGAAAGGTAACATTGGCAAACCATTGAGCCGAACATTTTGACTAAGAAAATCAGGTACCGCTGGATGATAATCACTGGCAGTAATTTGCAGTGCACGTTGGTGTCCTACCAGGCTTGCCAATCCTAACCCGCAGCCAATTTCCAAAATGCGGTGATCGGCGGCAATATCTCGCTTGGCTAGTTTACTTGCTAATAAGACACCTGCTGGCCAAATAAGGCCAAATAAAGGCCACAGCGCCGAAGTGATACCCAGACGCTCAGCGCGGCCACAAGGATCATGGTATTGGTTACGATCTTTAAGACTCAATAGTTTTAAATGAACCGTACCACCAATGATAATGGAATTTAATTTGGTCAAATCATTGCTTTATAAAATTAGTCATTGACCTGTATATTATCATAGACTATCAACACCCTCCGCTGAGATTAATTTTATTAATTGAAGTCAGCCTGTAACGAGGGCAGCCAATAAGAGAATCCAGCGCAGTCAATACAACCCCAACCCGCCGGATAGCATATAACTAGTTATTTCAGGCAATAAAAAACCCCGCACCATTGCTGATGCGGGGTTTTGGTATATGTGCTTGACGATGACCTACTTTCACAGGCGCGCAGCCCACTATCATCGGCGCTAAGGCGTTTC
>Ga0079225_10000693_pt1 | contig 18379 bp, 22 predicted proteins | sample Poulit2012_FD_76344 | JGI IMG/M metagenome (GOLD analysis project Ga0079225, IMG submission 76344) | Agricultural soil microbial communities from Georgia to study Nitrogen management - Poultry litter 2012 | ecosystem: Environmental > Terrestrial > Soil > Agricultural land | place: USA: Georgia... | reverse complement strand
CCTCATCCTTAACATCTTCAGTAATCCATTTAGCTGGTAAACCGAAGGCAGGCTCTGTAGTATCTATACCTTCTATCATATCATTCTCTAGGTCTGGAGTCATGGCCAGATAATGGTCCAATAGTAACTCTCCAAAGGCTACTTCATTACCTTTAATTTTCAAACGGTATTCGTTCGGGTTGAGTTGGATATTATCCCTTATTCTAACTACTGGTATCACTAAGCCTAACTCTAAAGCTAATTGTCTTCTTATCATGACAACCCGATCAAGTAAATCTCCACCTTGACTTGCATCAACTAAGGGAATTAAGGCATAACCAAATTCAAACTCTATCGGATCCATACTAATAAGCTCAACAACATTTTCAGGAGATTTTAGTGCTGAACTTTCTGCTAACTCCTCCTCTTCTTCGGTGATTTCTTCTATATGTTCTGTTTGTTGTGTTAATAAATACCCACTAATAGCAAGAAAACCCGCTATAACTGTTGTTAAGAAGAAATTAATAGGCGTTAAACCTAGTAAGAAGATAGCTCCTGCTGCAATAAATAATAGTTTAGGATATTGCAAGAGTTGATCCGTAACGTCACTACCTAAATTACCCGTAGTCGTTACTCTAGTGACTACAATTCCTGTAGCTGTTGCGATTAATAGAGCCGGAATTTGACTTACTAATCCATCCCCTACTGTTAACTGTGTATATGTATTTACCGACTCTTGGAAGGAGAAACCCATTTGGACCATACCAATAATTATTCCAAATAGAATGTTCACAAGCACAATAATTATTCCCGCAATGGCATCACCTTTAACAAACTTGCTCGCACCGTCCATTGCCCCGTAAAAATCCGCTTCTCTTTCTACTTTTTCCCTACGCTCTCTAGCTTCATGCTCTGTAATTAAACCGGCATTTAAATCTGCATCGATACTCATTTGTTTCCCAGGCATAGCATCTAAGGTAAAGCGAGCCGCTACTTCAGAAACCCGCTCAGCACCTTTTGTAATAACAATAAACTGAATAACGACTAGTATGGTAAAGACAACAAACCCCACGAGAGGATTGTTTCCAATAACGAAGGTTCCAAAAGTATCTACAACATCTCCCGCATCAGCTTTTGATAAAATCGACCTCGTAGTTGAAACGTTTAAAGCTAGTCGAAACAATGTTAACAATAACAATAAAGAAGGGAAGATAGAAAATTGTAAGGCTTCTTTCGTGTTCATTGAAACTAAAATCACGACTAAAGCTAAAGATATATTAATTAAGATTAATATGCTCAATAACCATCCTGGTAAAGGTATAACTAACATTATGATGATTAGGATAACACCTAACAGGACTGATAAATCTCTTGCTTTCATGTTCTATTCCCCTCATGACTTAAACTTTATTTTCTATTCGGTAAACGTAGGCTAATATTTCCGCTACAGCCTGATAAAATTCCTCAGGTATGATATCGCCAATTTCAAGGGAGTCATATAAGTCCCTCGCAAGTTTACGATTTTCAACGGTCATTACCCCGTGGGCTTCCGCTATTTCCCTAATTTTTAATGCTATGTCATCAATACCTAGGGCAACAACGTAAGGGGCACTCGCCTTTTCCTCATTATAAGTGATTGCAACTGCATAATGGGTTGGGTTTGTAATAACAACATCCGCATGTGGTACTTCACTCATCATTCTTCTCATAGCAATTTCTCGTTGTTTTTGTTTAATCTTTGATTGAATCAAAGGATCCCCTTCAATGTTTTTATGTTCATCCTTTATATCCTGTTTAGACATTCGAATGTTTTTTTCAAAATCATACCTTTGATAAGCATAATCAAACACCGATAAAAACAAGAGAGCTAAAGTTGCGGAAATACCTATCGTTATTGTCACTCTACCAAAAAAGGAAATCGCACTTTCTGTATTCTTTAAGGCAATCATCATCATTTCATCTTTATAAATCCAAATAACTGTAAAAGCTGTCGTTCCAATAAAAATAATTTTTAGCATTGATTTAAGTAATTCAACTAAGGCTCTTAGCGAAAATATTCTTTTAGCGCCCGAAATTGGATCAATCTTTTTCAAATCAAATTTAAGTGGTTCCGTTGTAAACAAAAATCCTACTTGAAGTAAATTTCCGGCGATGGCTGCTATTAACACTACACCCATAATAGGAGTTATAACTTTAGCAATTTCAAAAAAAGCTTCTCGTAATACTTGCATAACAGAATCAGGAGTGACATTCCAATGAATATATTCCGTAAAAGATTGAAAGTAAAGAGAGGACATTGTTTCCTTCATAAATGAACCCATTACAGCTAAAATAATAAAGGCAAACAATAATAAAATCGCCGTATTAATTTCCTGGCTTTTAGCTACCCTACCCTTTTCCCGCTCATCTTCCCGCTTTTTTGGAGTCGCTTTTTCAGTTTTTTCTCCGGCGAAATATTGTAAATCAAGTTTTACAAACATTCTCTCATCCTCCAAATAGCGACATCAGACTGTGGATAGTTTCAAACATGGTTGTAAACAATGTACGAATTAGTATTATATATAAACTTAAAAAAAGTAAAATAACAAGAAAGCTAACGAAGATTTTAATCGGTAATCCTACAACGAACACATTCAGTTGTGGCACAGTTCTAGCGATCATTCCTAAAGCGATGTCTACTAAAAATAAACATCCGACTATTGGGATTGCAATTTGAAAAGCAATAATAAACATTTTGTTAAAAGTAAAGAGGACAAATTTTATAATTGATCCTTCTTCAATGGGAATATATTCATCAATGGCCACAAATTGAAAGCTGTTATATATACCATCGATGATTAAATAATGTCCATTCACTGACAGGAGAAATAACAAAGCAATAATATAAAAATATTGACCTAATAGAGGGCTCTGAGCTCCTGTTTGAGGGTCAATGACATTAGCAATGGCAAAGCCCATCTGAAAGTCTATAAATCCTCCGGCAATTTGCACGGCTGATATAACTATATAGGCTACTAAACCAATTAATAGGCCAATGATCGCTTCCTTGATTAACAAAATGATATAATTGTCCAAAACAATATTTTCAAAATTCATTGTAGTAAAAACAATTAACGCTAAAAAGAAACTGATACCTATTTTAAAAATGTTTGGCACCGTCCTATAAGAAAACAAGGGCATGGTAACAAAAAAGGCTGTTATTCTAACCAGTATTAATAGAAAAACTGGTATAATTGCTAAATCAATATATTCAAGCATGGTTTATCCTATATACAAATTTATATTTTGATATAAATCTACAGTAAACTCTATCATCTTCGTTAACATCCATGGACCAAAAAAGACAACTCCAATTAAGACAGCGACAATTTTTGGGATAAAGGCTAAGGTCTGTTCCTGAATTTGCGTTGTAGCTTGAAAAATGCTTACAAATAAACCGACAGCTAGTGCCAAGATTAGTAATGGTCCTACTACAAGTAACACCGTATATATTCCCCGTTCCGCTAAGGATAAAACAAACTCACTGCTCAAGAAAATCCCTTCCTTTCAGAATTAATCCCTAAAAACTGTCCAAAATCGAATGAGTAATTAAATGCCAACCATCAACTAATACAAAAAGTAAAATCTTAAAGGGTAACGATATCATGACAGGTGGGAGCATCATCATACCCATAGACATTAAAACACTAGCAACAGCCATATCAATGATTAAAAAGGGAACAAAAATCATAAAACCCATTTGAAAGGCTGTTTTTAGCTCACTAATTGCGAAGGCCGGTACGAGAGTCGTTAATGGAATATCATCAATCGTTTCTACAGCTTCAATCCTTGAGTAATTCATAAATAAAGCTAGGTCTTTTTGTCTTGTATGCTTCGCCATAAATTCTTTCATCGGTTTGCCAGCCCGGTCATAAGCCTCTTCTAGTGTTATTTCTTCATCAAACAAAGGTTGTAATGCCTCTTCGTACACCTCACTAAAGGTGGGTGCCATAATAAAGAAAGTAAGAAAAAGAGCAATTCCTATTAGTACTTGATTGGGTGGCATTTGCTGTGTAGCTAAAGATGTTCTGACAAAGGACAAAACAATTATGGTCCGCGTAAAACTAGTCATTAAAATTAAAATGCCTGGTGCTAAGGACAGGACGGTTAATAATAGTAATAATTTCACCGATGTTGCAACAGAAGAAGGATCTGAACTAGAAAACATTTCAATAAATTCATTCATTTCGATCGTCCCTACTCTTTTGTTCTTCGATAATCTGTGCTCGTTTTTCTTTCATTTTATCTAATTCATTTGTAAACAATTGTTCAAATTCCTTTGATTGATTTTCCTTCTCTCTGCTACTTTCGAATTTGTCTGTTAAAAACTGAAGGAAGTTATTAGGCATTGTTTGGATTTGCTCATTTTCATGAATAAGTTCTATTGTCTTTTCATCAGTTAGTTCAAAAAGTAATTCAATGTTTTCCCCAACACCGATTACCAGGATTTGATCCCCAATCCGAACGAGTTGAATAGATTTATTTTGACCTAAGGGGATTCCACCTAAATTTTCAATAACCTTAGATTGTTGCAAAGTATGATTTTTTCTTCCTAAAATTTTTACTATTACGTAAATCAACCCTAAAATTAGCAGTAATGCAAATATCATTTTAATAAAGTTTCTTATAAAGGAAAAACTGGAATTATTTACACTTTGTCTATCCTCAATCTGTACTGGATCCTCATTTGTATTTTCATTTTGTTGTAAACAATCATTAATAGGTGTATTATCTTCACAATCTGATAATGTTTTTGCATTTACCGAAATAGGCCAATTAAAAAATAGTAAACTAATACTTAATATAGCAATAAGGATTAGTCTCTTCTTGTTTTTTTCATCCAAACCTTTCACCTTATTCTAAAGCTTTTTTTACTGCCTCAATAACTCTTTCCGCTTGGAAGGGTTTTACAATAAAATCTTTTGCTCCTGCTTGAATGGCGTCGATTACCATTGCTTGCTGCCCCATAGCTGAACACATAATAACAGTCGCATCAGAATTAGATTCACGAATCTTCTTCAAGGCTTCAATACCATCCATTTCCGGCATTGTAATATCCATTGTTACTAAATCTGGGTTTAATTCACCGTATTTTTCTACGGCTTCTAAACCGTTTTGAGCCTCTCCTACTACTTCATAACCATTTTTCTCTAAAATATCTTTAATCATCATTCGCATAAATGCTGCATCATCAACGATTAAAACTCTATTACCCATTATAAGTCCTCCCGGTTTGTATATATATATATTATTTTAAATTCATTAATCGATCTGTTTGGTTAACGATATCTGTAACCCTTACTCCAAAGTTTTCATCAATAACGACTACTTCCCCTTGAGCAATTAATTTATTATTAACTAAAATATCGACTGGCTCACCCGCTAGTTTATCAAGTTCTATAATAGAGCCGGAAGATAAATTTAATATATCTTCGACAGTACGATTTGTACGTCCTAATTCTACAGTAACTTTTAATGGAATATCTAATAACATATCCAAATTACGATGACTTCTATTATCTACTTGAACTTGATCAAATTCTGAAAAGGACGCTGGTTGGATAGATTCATTCACGCCGCTCACCTTTCCTCCGACTACCCTTGGTTCGTCTTTATAATTATTCATATCCATTGATTTTTGCTCATTTAAAATTAATTGTTCCTGATCACCATTGAAGTCCAAGGATTCCTCTTGGACTGGAACTTCCTCTGCCACCGTAGCTGCCACTTCCTCGATTGCTTCATCAGTTTGCATCAATTCTGCAACAAGTTCATGTGCGAAGGGAAATGGAATAATTTGCATTATCTTTGAATCAATTAAATTCCCTACTTTTAATTGAAAAGAAACTTTTACGAATATCTCTTCTTCGATTTCCTTCGTTAAGTCTGGTTCCCCCGTCTCATCAATTAATTCTATCGATGGTGGAGAAATATTGACCCGCTTATCAAAGATGGTTGACATACTCGTCGCCGCAGCCCCCATCATTTGATTCATTGCCTCCTGTATAGCACTTAAATGAATGTCTGTTAAAGTTTGTTCTGGATTACTGCCATCTCCACCTAACATAATATCTGAAATAATTGCTGCATCCTGGGACTTTAAAACAAACATACTTTCTCCAATAAATCCTTCTAAATAATTTACTTGAATGTTTACATGTTCAAAGGGAAGTTGGTCCATTAAGTGTTTCTTCTTTACTACAGATATAGTTGGGGTAGTAATTTCTACCTTTTCATTTAATAAAGTCGATAAGGTTGTTGCGGAACTACCTATGGAGATATTTCCTATTTCCCCTAACGTATCGGCTTCAATTTCAGTTAAATAATTTTCAACTGATAGATCCTCCTTATTTTCATTATCCTCTGTACCTGTACTCACATTTAATAGAGCATCAATTTCATCTTGAGAAAGCATCCCATCATCCATTACATTCACTCCCTCTTCCTTATTTCATCTAGTACTTGGACTGAAACATTATCTTTTACCTTTCCCGCTTGTACATAAAATTTTGGTTCTTCATTTATTTCTAATATGATTGGTTCATCAATTTTTTTATTTAATTTAATTACATCTTCCACTTTTAAATGGAGCAGATCTTTCATATTTATATTAGCATGGCCTAATATAGCCTTTGCCTCTACCACCATTGTTTTAATATTTCTTGTTAGTTTTTCATAGGTATGTGGATCTCTTTTCTTATCCGCTTCTTGCATCCAGTAATGTACGGATAGTTTTGGGATGATTGGTTCTAGAACAATATGTGGGATACAAATATTGATCATACCACTAGCATTTCCTACTTCCGTATTAAGCGAAACAACTACAACTGTTTCATTAGGAGAGACCATTTGTAAAAATTGAGGGTTAACTTCAAGTTCCTCTAAGTAGGGATCTATTTCTACAATGGATGACCATGCTTCCCGCAAACTGTCCGTTGCCTTCTCAAATAATTGGGACAAAAGTAATGTCTCAATCTCTGTTAAGGTGTCTACCTTACTAATATTATTACTTTTTCCTCCTAGCAATCTATCTAATAAACCAAAGGCTATATTAGGGTTAACTTCCATAACAACTCTACCTTCTAAAGGCTCTAAACTATAGAGGTTTAAAAGAGTCATTCTTGGAATTGACCTTATAAATTCTTCATAGGGAATTTGATCAACGGATGCGACACTTATATCTACGTAAGTTCGTAACTGGGCTGAAAAGAATGTTGTTAATAATCGGGCAAAGTTTTCATGAATTCGGGATATACTTCGAATTTGATCCTTTGAAAATCGAAGAGCTCTTTTAAAATCGTAAACTCTTATTCTTTTTTCCTCTTCCTCAGTTTTTAATTCTTCCGCATCCATTTCCCCAGATGATATTGCTGAAAGTAATGCATCTATTTCGTGTTGGGATAATACCTCTTCTACCAAATGTTCTCACCCCCATTAATTTTGTAAAATCTTATTTGTAGTAAAGACTTTTAACACTTGCCCTTTTTCCATCACTTCATTAATTTTATCCACTAAGACATTTTCTAATTGTGCCAAATTGGCTTTAAAATCATCTTCCTCCATTTTTGCCAATTCTTTTATTAAAATGTTTTTTAATTGAAATTCCCTTTGAACGATTTCCTTTTGAGCTTGTTTGCTATTTGTCACTAGCTGAAACTGAATTCGAACAAAACTTCCATCCTTTAGGTCTGTTGTTATCTCTGGTGTTTGATAGGAATATTGGTCCATCTTATTAATAGGTACGTCATCTATGTGATTAATTACGTCATCCTTTTGTTTATAAAAAACTACTAAAGCGATAATAACTAATAATAATAAAATTATTAAAGATGTTAGCATAACCTTTACTAATCTACTCATTTACATCACCTTTTCCTGCGCGAGAGCCGATTATTCCTATCTTTTGATAAAATTCATTAATTAATTGTACAACTTCTTTTTCTTTGTTTTTTACAATGATCTTCTTGCCATTTACCAAGGTAATTGTAGTATCGGGAAAAGATTGGATTTGTTCGATTAATGGGACATTTAGCGAAAACTTTTCTCCATTTAAGCGCATTAGTTCAATCATTATGTATTTGGCGGAAGTGTCATTTAAGGAAAATAACACTTCCTACCTCCTTACTATCGTTTTAAATTAACTAATTCTTGTAAAATTTCATCCGAAGTTGTAATTATTCGTGTGTTCGCCTGAAATCCTCGTTGAGAAACAATCATTTCTGTAAACTCTTCCGCTAAGTCAACGTTAGACATTTCTAAAGAACCTGGGGCTAATTTACCTAACCCATCATTTCCAGGTAAGCCTGTTTGTGGATCTCCCGAGTTATTCGAAGGAATATATAAATTGCTCCCGATTTTTTCCATCCCTTCTGGGTTAGCGAAATTTACGAGACGAATCGTTCCGGCGGATTGAGCGTCACCGTTTTGATCAACAAACGTTACTTCTCCATTTTCCGAAATGCTGTAGCTACGTGCATCTGTTGGGATGTTTATCGGATTGCCATCCACATCACGTAAATAGTTTCCATTAGGGTCAACAATATTTCCATCATCATCTAAATAGAAGTTTCCAGCTCGTGTATAATAAGTTTCGCCATCTACAGCAGATGTACCCACTTCAAAGAATCCATCTCCCTCAATAGCTAGATCAAGTATACGACCTGTAGGCTGTAAAAATCCTTGAGTATGAACGTTATCTATAGAGCCAACCTTAGAACCGAGTCCGACTTGCATAGGGTTAATTCCACCTCGGCCTCCTTCCGCTCTTTGAGCCCCTTGCTCTGTTTGTGACATGAGATCCTGAAAGGTTACACGTCCCTTTTTAAAACCTGGTGTGTTTACGTTTGCAATATTGTTACCAATAACATCTAATTTAGTTTGAAAACCTCGCATTCCTGAGATTCCTGCATACATTGAACGTAACATAGTATCCTTCTCCTTTTTTATATTAGCTGTATCAATCGGTCAACAGCTACATAAGCTTCCTCGAAAAGGGCCAGCTTATTTATTTATTAAAATTGTTCCATTAATGTTTGTAAAAATTCTAGATGTTGATTCTTCCCGGTCAAGGGCTGTAATTACGGTGTTGTTTTTCGCACTAACTAAAAGGGTTGCATTGTTTAATATAACTAAGGATTCTTGCACTCCTTTTTTCTTCGCTTCTTGAATCTTTGCATAAATTTCATTCCATTGTCTTTCATCAATATGAATATTTCTTTCATCGATTCTCTCTTTAGCGTGTTTACTTATAGTTAGTTGATTTGAAACCTGTTGAAAAACGTCTTTAAAATCAATTTTACTAGAAGATTTCTTGTTCTGAATCTGCTTGGCTTGTAAAAGATGATGCGGATGAATAGAATTTATCTTGTTTGGCATATTATTCACTTTCCTCTTTTACAATTGGATCCTTTACCTGCGTAACTGCATCGGCATACACTTCTTCGCCATTTTCTAATTTCAAAATAGCCCATCCTTCTTTTTGTGTAACAGCTACAACTATACTAGATTTTTCCCCAAGTTTTTGTCCCGTTTCTGCATCAAATTCATAGTAAGTCACTTCCTTGCCAATCATATGGCTGTACTGAATCACTGGGGACATTAATTGATTACTAACTAATGTATCGATTGATTTAGTCATTTGCATCATTTGCTCTAGGGATGAGAAGGTCGCCATTTGTGAAATGAATTCTCTGTCATCCATAGGGCTTAAAGGATCTTGGTTTTGCAGTTGGACCATTAATATCTTTAAAAATTCGTCCTTTCCCAACGTGGGACTAGGTGTTCGATTGTTAATATTTTCTGGCAAATAATAATCCGAATTAATTTTAGGCATCTTTTCACCTACACTTTTCCTATTAAAATATCTTTAAAGGATATATTTTCATTACTGTTTCCTTTGGCCGATTGTTCTTCTTGTTCTTTGTAAAATCGCTCTTGTCCCTCATGCTCTTCCTTCATTTGTTCACCTTTATCCTCTGTTTGTTGAATAACAATTTCCTCTTGTTTTTCAATAACGACTTGGTGAGGGGAAAACATCGTTTTTAACTGATGGATATTTGACTGTAAAGCTTTTCTCGTCGTTTCTGAAGTAACAATAATTTTCGCAGTCATTTCGCCATTTACTTCTATTAATCTAACTGTCATTTCACCAAGATTTTCCGGCTTAAGATGGAAAATCAATTGGTTGGGTCCATTGTTCGCCCGTAAAAATTGACTCGTCCTTATAGCTTGTTCAAACTTTTGTAGAAGTTCTTGTTTAAAGGTTGTTGATGTCGTTGCTTCTTGATTGTGGAAATAAATCACAAATTGTTCTACCTTCGTCATTGGCATTGATAAATGAAGGTTTCCCTGTGGATTACCATTTACTAGATTTGCTTGTTCGTGATTGGAACCGCTTTGTTTTAATAGCTTATTAATCCATTGGGTTAAAGTTTTTTGGTCAACAATTGACTCCTTTGCATATTTACCGGTTTCATTGAAGTTTATTCTTCTTTCAAGGGCTGTGATAAGTTTTTCAAAAAGTGTTTTCATTTCTGGGTTTGAAAACTTCACTGGTTGTAAAGGAATGTGCAGTTTATCGTTTAATTTCTTCATATGAACGTATTCTTTCAATAAGCCTAATAGCCTTGTTTTATCAATGTTTTTATCTTTGCCATTATGAATTTCTTGCAATAAGTGGAGTATGTCTTTACTTAAATTAGCTATTCTTTCTGGTATGTCTTTTAAAATGCTTTCTGGAACAGATTCAGTTATCTCGCTCCGATTCAGGTTAACCTCTTCCTTCAGGGAGTTCTTTACAGATATACTCTCCTCGTTCGTTAGAGGTTCTTTTACTTCAATAGGAATCGCGACCCCTAAATAATTTAAAGGTGTAAAATCCTCAGAGTTTTTATCGTCATGCTCAGAAGTTGGCTTTAAATTTTGCATGATTTCAATTGGAATTACATTTTCACTTCCCAATTTACTCGCAAAAACATTCATAAAGCTAAGGGCAGTAGGAGGATTACCTTCTTTAATATGAAAGGGAATCTGCTCCGATGTCATATTAGATTGGGAAAAAAGCCTTGCAACGTCCACTTTGTCACCTCCTTTCAAGTATGATTTATCTATTTATTAATTCATAAATAGCTTAGTAAGATCTGCAGCTTTTTCAGGATCCATCGCTTCGAGTATTTTTCCACGGGTATCATCAGGTAGTTGCTTTAAAATTTCTAAAGCGATATCATCACCAACCTTCTCTAATACTGAGGCAGCCTGTTTACTCTTCATATTTTCGTAAGAAGCCGCAATTTGTTTGATTTCATTTTCTTTTATTTCGTCTTTCTCCTGTTCTTCCATGGATAGCTGCTCGTTACTTTTAATTTCATTTTTAAGCTTTAAAATATCCTGATTTAATCTTGATATTATTGCTTCATTTTCTTCATTTAGAGATTGCAATCTGGCTATTTCTAACTCTTTTTCATGGATTTTCTCATTCATTAGCTGTTTAATTTCCTCAACTGTTTCCTCTTCTTCTGTTTTTACAAAGGTCGAAAGGATGGGAACCTTGTTAGCCGTATCCTTTGCCCATCCTGTTACATTTACCCCTGCAATTGACAAAATTAATATTGTTAATGAAGAAACGATAAGTAAAGGTATGACAATTGCAAAAACAAACCACAAAAATGGATTAATTGATTTTTTGTTTGATTCTTTCATATTCTCACCCATTTTTCGCCATGAATTGTTGGATGGAAATTTCATCCATAAGATTGTTTTCGATTTTGTTTAATTGTATTTGCATTTCTTCTTTGCGTAATTCTATCATTTTTTCAATTTTGCGTGCTTCTATGTGAGCATCGGTTAAGTTAGTTCTTGCTTCTTCCATGATATTTCGGGCATTATTTACTTCATTTTGTAGAAGTAATGCTTGTTCAATTAATCTGTCTAAATAAGTTGATTTACTTTGTATTTCTCCAATTGTTATTGCTTGGGAGCCTTTTAATGAGAGCTCACTTTCTAATTTTTCCTTTTTTTTCAGTAAGGTGTAGAGTTTCTCAGCCAAATTTTCAAAGAACTCGACAGACTTTGCATGTGCAATTTGTGCTTCTTGCTTTTCGTTATCCCGTATTTGATGGATTTTTATTAAGGTATTGATATTGTTCATCATTTAGCGCCTCCATTCAATAGATCCTTCATTTGGATTATTGATTCTTCGAAGGTTGTATGTTCAGTAATGTCCTGTTTTAAAAAGCTTTGTATTTTGGGGTAAAAAATAATTGCCCGGTCAATATCGCGATCTGTTCCCCTTTTATAAGCACCTATTTGAATTAATTCACTATTTTCCTCGTAGGTTGCGAGTAAAGTCCTTATCTCTTGGGCTAGTTGTAAGTGTTCTTCATCAACTATTCCATTCATTACACGGCTTATAGATCTTAACACATTTATAGCAGGATACTGTCCTTGTTCAGCTAGCTTGCGGTCTAACACAAAATGTCCATCTAATATCCCTCGTACCGTATCAGCTATAGGCTCATTCATATCATCGCCATCCACGAGGACGGTGTAAAAGGCAGTAATTGTTCCCTTGGAATTATTTCCAGTTCTTTCTAACAGTTTAGGCAAGAGCGCAAAAACTGAAGGTGTATAACCCTTAGTTGTTGGGGGTTCGCCTGTCGCTAAACCTATTTCCCTTTGGGCGATGGCTACTCTTGTGACTGAATCCATGAGCAAGTTAACATTGTAGCCAAGTTCTCTAAAATATTCGCAAATCGCTGTAGCCGTATATGCACCTTTAATACGCATTAGCGCGGGTTGATCGGAGGTTGCGACAACGACAATGGAATTTCTTAGCCCTTCTTCGCCTAAATCATTTTCGATAAACTCCCGAACCTCACGACCTCGTTCGCCTATTAATGCTATGACATTAATATCAGCATTACTATTTCGTGCAATCATTCCTAATAATGTACTTTTTCCTACACCACTTCCAGCAAACAAGCCAATTCGTTGACCTAAACCCGTTGTCAGTAACGAATCGATTACTTTGACGCCACTTTGAATGGGTTGATTAATTGGCATTCTTTCCATGGGATTTGGTGGGTTTCTGTCTGTTGTATAAGAAGACAATCCCTTCGGTAATGGGGACTGGTCTAAAGGGTGCCCAAGGGAATCGATTACTTTCCCGATAAGTCCTTGGCCAATTTTAATTTTGAGAGGTTTTCCCGTCGATTCCACAAGACAACCAGGACCTACTTGGCTTACTTCGCCGTAGGGCATTAAAATAACTTTCTCGTTATTAAAACCGACAACTTCAGAAAGTATTGGTTGTTTATTAGCATGAATGTGAATTAAACATACTTCTCCAATGTTTGCCTCTTGTCCCTCTGATTCAATCATTAACCCAATAACTCGCGATATTTTGCCGTACCTCTTATAGGGATCTGATTGTTTAATTGCGGAAACAAATTGTTTAACTCTCACTTCCATCTTTTCATTCCCCATTATTTATATTTTGTAATATTTTATGTATCTGCTTTAATTGTGTATCTACACTTGCATCAATTTGTCCAAAGGGATGTTCAATAATACAACCTTCTTCATGCAATTCATTATTAATGAAAATTTGCACCCTTGCTTGACCATCTACATTTTTCTGAAGTTGATCTTTTTGTTGTATTAATAGCTCATACTTACTTGGATGAACGTAAATGGTTATTAAATCATCCGTCTTTACTGTTTTTAATACCGCTTCTACAATGGAATTAAAACTTGAAGCATCGTCCTTAATTTTTTCATTTAATATTTTTTCAGCTGTATGAATGGCTAATTTTAAAATTGTTTCTGTACTACTTTGAACTGTTGACTCATAATCTTTGTAGGCTAATTTTGCCAATCTGTTAATTTCATCTATTTTTTGTCGGTATTGATTTAAGCTTTCTTCCTTCCCATGCATAAACCCATCCTTGTAACCTGTTTCTTTCGCCTCTGCTATATATTGATCCCTTTCTTCTTGCCAAGCGTTTCTCTGTTCTTCTATTTTCTGATGTAGTTCTATCTGTTTCTGGGCGTATGTTTGCTCTAAATTTCTTAATTCATTTGTTTTTAGTTCGATTTTTCCTTCAAGCTCCCTAAGATAACTTTCTGCTGACTGTTCATCTTGTACTTGAATTTTTGTTTTATTAATTTGAACTGGCTTTAATTCAATAACCTTTTCTTTTTTAATATATTTATAATGCTTTTGATTAGACAATGATATCATCTCCCCCACCACGGGCGATGACAATTTCACCTATATCCTCTAGTCGACGGATGGTACCAACAATCCGAGTTTGTGCCTCCTCAACGTCTCGTAATCTAACAGGACCAAGGTACTCCATCTCCTCTTTAAAGGTTTCGGCCATTCTTTGAGACATGTTTTGGAAAATAACCTCTTTCACCTCATCACTTGCAACCTTTAAGGATAATAATAAGTCCTCATTATCCACTTCTCGAATAACCCTTTGAATGGCACGATTATCTAAGATAACGATATCTTCAAACACAAACATACGCTTCTTAATTTCATCGGCAAGTTCAGGCTCTTGGATCTCTAAGGTATCAAGAATTGTTCGCTCTGTACTGCGGTCAACACTGTTTAAGACTTCTACTACCGATTCGATTCCACCCGTTTGAGTGTAATCTTCGGTTAAAGATGTTGCAATATTTTTTTCTAGGACTTGTTCTACCTGACTTATAATTTCAGGTGATGTCGAATCCATTACTGCTATTCGTTTAGCGATTTCAGCTTGTGTGTCTTGAGGTAATTCAGACAAAATTTGTCCAGCCTGTTCCGGATCTAAGTAAGATAATATAAGTGCAATCGTTTGCGGATGCTCATTTTGAATAAAGTTTAATAATTGATTAGGATCCGCTTTTCTAGCAAAATCAAAGGGTCTTACTTGCAAAGAGGATGTGAGCCGATTAATTATATTTGCTGCTTCTTGTTTACCAAAGGCTTTTTCTAAAACTGATTTAGCATAGCCTACACCACCTTGGGTAATGTAATCTTGAGCTAAAACGATTTGATGAAATTGTTCAATGACTTCTTCCTTTAATTCGGGTTCAACCTTTTGGACCGAAGAAATTTCTAAACTTAATTGTTCTACTTCTTCATCTGTTAAATGTTTATATATTTGTGCGGAAACATCCGGCCCAAGGGATATTAATAAAATAGCTGCTTTTTGTTTTCCTGTTAAGCCTCGTCTCTGTCTCATCTCGCAAACACCCCCTTAGTCATCTACCATCCAACTTCTTAAAAGCTTTACAAAATCCTCGGAATTATCCTTGGCCATTAATTCTAATTGTTTTCTTCTAATTTCCGATTCAGTTTCCGGTTGTTCTTCTAAGTCTGGAATTGATCTTTCCTCTTCTACAATAATTTCTCTATTTAATAATTTCTCTTTTTTACTTTTTCTGTTAAACATAATAAAAATTAGGCCGATAATTATAATAATTAATCCTATTCCTAAAGCATAAAGCCAAGTAGATATAGATTGGGCTTGAGAAGATGGAAATAGTTCTTCCGAGCTACTACTAAACTCTTGAAAAACTATTGAAATTTTTTCATCAGTATTTACTTCACCGTAATCTTTATCAATGGAAGTAGAAATAATAGAATTAAGTATAGATTCTATTCCTTCCTCTACAGATAATTGATCTTGGGGACTTAAGTACTGAACCTCGCCATCTTCTATAGCTTGCACCCTATCTACAGCTATTTGTATTCCCAAGTCCCTTATTTTATAGGGACTTTCGACAATATTTTTTCTGATGCGATTAAATTCGTTATTAATCATTTCCTTAACGAGTTCGTATTCACCGTCAGCACCCTGATCTAATGCGGGATAATTCGGGATATCATCTTCGCCTGAACCAACAATCCCTTCACCAAGGGAACCGCCGGAATATGTTTCGTGAATCGTTTCTATACTAACTGGTAATCCTTCCATATTTTCTAAATCGACAGGCTCTACTAATTCCTCTACTCGGTTTTCTGCGGTAAAGTCCACATCTGCTGTAACTGAAACGATTACCTTACCTAATCCAATCATTGTATCTAGCATTTGCTGTAAGCGCTGGCGAATATCTCTTTCAATGTCATTTTTAATCGATTGTTGATAAGCATATTCATCCGTTGGTCTCCCCGCCGATGCTAAATCAAAGAATTCTAAATATTGATTTCGAATAACGATATTTTCTGGAGATAAATTAGGAATAGCCTTTGAAACTAGATGATAAAGTGACTCTATTTGATTTTCCTTAAACTCATAACCAATATCTGTATGTAAAATAATTGAAGCACTCGCCTCATCCTGGGCTTGGCTTACAAAAATAGATTCCTTAGGCAGATTAATTAAAACCTTGGCATCATTTATTCCTTCGATGCCTTTAATTAAATTCGCTAACTCTGTTTGCATAGCATCGAGTTTCATCATATTAAACTCATTATCGGTAATTCCCCAGGAGGAATTCTCACTAAAAAAAGAATAATCAATCCCACCACTTTTGGGTAATCCCTCACCAGCTAAATCTACTAATAAATTATTTACTTGATCCTTCGGTACCGAAATGGATGTACCGTTTGCCGTTATTTCATAGGGTACCCCTCTAGTTTCCAATTCTTGCTTAATTTGACTCACTTCTTGCATAGACAAATTATTATATAAGGGGGTGTAATTTGGTCTAAAAACTAAAAAGGATAAAAGCGTTATAAGACCTATACCAATTATGACTGAGCCTATCAGCATTCCCTTTTGACCCGGCGTTCGCTCCGACCAATAATTTTGTGTTTTCTCCATATATTCCTTAAATTTCACCTTCATAAATTCCCCACCAAATTCTCATTTGTTCGAATCACTTTTTTAAATTTGCATTCGCATTACTTCATTGTATGCTTCGATAACTTTCTTCTGTATTTGAACTGTAGTTTCTAAGGTTAAACTTGCTTTTTGGGCTGTAATCATAACATCATGTAAATCGATTTTTTCACCTACAGCAAAGGCTTCCGTTTTTCGATCGGAAATGATTTGATGAGCGTTTACATTTTCAATAGCACCTTTTAGTAGCTCGGCAAAATTTGTCTGTTCATAGTTAGAGGTTTTATTTATCGTTGGATTTAAGTTAGTAAGTGGAATACCGCTAATGATTTTTGCATTCAATTAAAACACTCCTTTTACTTACCTATTTCTAAAGCTTTTAATAACATGTTTTTCGTAGCATTTAAAGATGTTACATTCGCTTCATAGGACCTTGTAGCACTCATAATATCAACCATTTCTTTTAATGGATCAACGTTGGGCAATCTTACATATCCTTCCTCGTTTGAATCTGGATGCAGGGGATTATATTCTAATTTAAAAGGAGTCTGATCTTCTACAATACGAGATACTCTGACTCCTTCTGTTTTCCCCTGTTGATTATGTATTTCCTTATTTAAATAAGAGCGGAAATTTTGCCGACTTGTTTGAAGTGCTACCATTTTTCTGCGATAAGGCTCATACTCTCCGTTTGCATTTACGGTAGCCCGCGTTGACTGAGCATTAGCAATATTTGAAGAAGCTACATCTATCCTTAACCTTTGTGCGGTTAGTCCACTCGCACTAATATTCATTGCATTAAATATACCCAAAATTAGCTACCTCCCCTTAATACTGTTTGTATTTTTCCAAATTTACCGTTAATACGATCAACTACTCCTTGATAATAAATTTGGTTTTTTGCTAACTCCGACATTTCCCGATCAATATCAACGTTATTACCGTTATGATTGTACATTGTATTATTTCTTTCAAAGACTACAAAAGCTTTATTATTTAAGCTTGAAAAATCTAAATGTTTATCATGAGTTTTTTTAGCTATCATATTTTTGTTTATTTCTTTTGTTAATAGATTCTTAAAGCTAACATCTTTAGTTTTATAATTAGGAGTATCAACATTAGAAATATTATTTGCTATAAGCTTGTTTCGCATCATTGAATAATTTAAAGACCTTTCTAAAGTTGAAAATGTTGAATCAAACAATTTCAAGTGCTTTCCTCCTTCCTACTAAAGTCACAAAACGTATTACATCTATAAGCAATTATAATTTAAAACTTACTAAATGTCTAACAAATCTCGACATTTTTTTGCAAATTCCATATAATTGTAAGAGTTTTGTACAACTTTATTCACATAATCATACCGTGACTTTTTAAGGACATTTTAAGGTTAAATTTAGTGATTTTTTCCCATTAAAAAAAGGCATGGATTATTCCCAAAAATAATCCATGCCTTATTCTCTTAAATTATCTAATTCGTTGCTTTTCGAGTTCATTTAAAAATTTATCGTTAAGCACCCTTATAT
>Ga0079225_10000692_pt1 | contig 18380 bp, 17 predicted proteins | sample Poulit2012_FD_76344 | JGI IMG/M metagenome (GOLD analysis project Ga0079225, IMG submission 76344) | Agricultural soil microbial communities from Georgia to study Nitrogen management - Poultry litter 2012 | ecosystem: Environmental > Terrestrial > Soil > Agricultural land | place: USA: Georgia... | reverse complement strand
CACGGCTTCCAGTTCCCCGGTGAGTTCGAGATCACCGCGATGGGGCCGTCCGACGCGGGCCTTGAAAACGAGATGCCCGGGCTGCTGGCCTCGGCCGGCGTGCGGGTGGTGGAGGGATCGCTCGCGCTGCGGGCCTCGCGCGCGGGCAACTACGTGTCGGTGCGGATGTCGTTCCGCGCGGCCTCGCGCGAACAGTACGAGGCCGCGCACGAGGCGGTCCGCCAGCATCCGCAGGTGAAGTGGACGCTGTGAGCGGGGCGCTGGAAGCGGCGCTGCCGCCTGCGCGGGTGCGCGACCTGGGCCGCCAACCGTATGAGCCGGTATGGCGCGCCATGCAGCGCTTCACCGATGGACGCGATGGCGACTGCCCGGATGAGATCTGGCTGGTCGAGCACGATCCGGTGTTCACCCTCGGCCAGTCCGGCCGCACTGAACACATCCTCGGCGCGGGGGACATTCCCGTCCTGCACGTGGACCGTGGCGGCCAGGTCACCTACCACGGGCCGGGCCAGCTGGTCGCCTATCCGCTGCTGGACCTGCGCCGGCTGAAGATCGGCGTGCGCGAATACGTGCACTGCATCGAGCAGGCGGTGATCGACGCGCTGGCCGAGTGGAACATCGAGGCCGCCCGCCGCGACGGCGCCCCCGGGGTGTACGTGGCGGGGGCCAAGGTGGCGGCGCTGGGCATCCGCGTGCGTCGCGGCTGCACCTTCCATGGGCTGGCCTTCAACGTCGCCATGGACCTGGAGCCCTTCGCGCGCATCAACCCCTGCGGCTATGCCGGCATGGCGGTGGCGTCGGTGGCCGACCTGGGCGGGCCGTCGGGCCTGGACGCGGCCAAGCCGGTGCTGATGGAGCAGATGGCGCGCCAGCTCGGCCTCACGCTGCAGCCCGGGGACGGGCTGCCGGATCTCGCCGACGCCGCCTGAGCCGCCGGCGTTGCGGCCAGCGCCCCGGGCTGTTCCATCGAAGGGGCGGGCGCCGCCAGGCGCTGGTCTACAATGGCGGGCCTGCTCGACGTACGGTTCCAGGCCATGAAGTCCCCCGCTGACAAGTCCATTCCCATGCAGGTGATTGCGCCCGAGGCGCCCGCCGGAAGCCTGCGGCCGGGAGCGCGGCAGGTGGCGGCGGACAAGATCGCGCGCTCGCCGGTGGAGTTCGTCGATGCCCCGGTGCTGCGCAAGCCGTCGTGGATCCGGGTGCGGATTCCCTCCAACGGGGCGGTGGCCGCGCTCAAGTCCAAGCTGCGCGAAAACCGCCTGGTCACGGTGTGCGAGGACGCGAGCTGCCCCAACATCCATGAGTGCTTCGGCCACGGCACGGCGACCCTCATGATCCTGGGCGACGTGTGCACCCGCCGCTGCAGCTTCTGCGACGTGGCCCACGGCCGGCCCATGCCGCCCGACGCGGACGAGCCGCGGCGCCTGGCCGAAACCGTCGCCGACATGGACCTGAAGTACGTGGTGGTGACCAGCGTGGACCGCGACGACCTGCGCGACGGCGGTGCCCAGCACTTCGTCGATTGCATCGGCGCGATCCGGGAGAAGACCCCGGGCACCAAGGTCGAGATCCTGACCCCGGACTTCCGCGGCCGCGGGCGCATGGACCGCGCGCTGGAGATCCTGGCGACCAATCCGCCGGACGTGTTCAACCACAACCTGGAAACCGTGCCGGACCTGTACCGCAACGTTCGGCCGGGCGCCGATTACCAGTGGTCGCTGACCCTGCTGCAGAAGTTCAAGGCGCAGCACCCGCACCTGCCCACCAAGTCCGGCATCATGCTCGGCCTGGGCGAGACCATGGAGCAGGTGCAGCAGACCCTGCGCGACCTGCGCGCCCACGACGTGGACATGGTCACCATCGGCCAGTACCTGCAGCCCAGCGCGCACCACCACCCGGTGCTGCGCTACTGGACGCCCGAGGAGTTCAAGGCGCTCGAGGAATACGGGATGGCGCTGGGCTTCACCCACGTTGCCTCCGGGCCGCTGGTGCGCTCGTCCTACCACGCCGACCGGCAGGCGATCGAAGCCGGCGTGGCCGCATAACCACGCGCCTGGTGGCCGGAACGGCATGCAAGCACCGTTCACGTCAGGGCCACGGGGCGCGGTTAGAGTGGATCTCGAGCATCAATTCCGCGTCCGGTTGCCGGGGTGAAACTTTCGGCACTGTGACGGGGTCCACGACCTTCCATACTCGCTTGGCACGCCGGGTCTCCCGGCCCGGCCTTTCCAGGTAACGACACCACGCATGAAAGCCTCCCGCCTGATCTCCGCCGCGCTGGTTGCCCTGGCCCTTTCGGTGCCGCTGGCGCTGATGGCCCGTTCCAGCGGCGAAGACGCCATCCCGGCATCGGCCACCCAGGACCAGGTCCGCACTTCGCGGCTGGTCTACGGCCTGCTGTCGGACAGCCGGTTCGTCTACCGGCCGCGGGCCATGGATGCGCAGATGTCCTCGGACATCTTCGACAACTACCTGGAAGCGCTCGACGGCAACAAGATGTTCTTCACCGCCCGCGACCTGGAGCAGTTCGAGCAGTATCGCGACCGGATGGGCCCGGCGGTGCGCGAGGGCGACCTGGAGCCGGCCTACACCATCTACGCGCTCTACAAGGAGCGCGTGCAGGACCGGGTGGAGCACGCGCGCGGCCTGCTGGACGAGGACATCTTCGATTTCACCGGCGATGACCGCTGGGAATATGACCGCGAGGACGCGGAGTGGGCGAGCACCAGCGAGCTGGATGCCATCTGGCGCCAGTCGGTGCGCAATGACTGGCTGCGCCTGAAGCTCGCCGGCCGCGAGGCCGACGAGATCCGGGCCACGCTGGATCGCCGCTACCAGAACCTGGCCAACAACGTGGGCCAGCTCAAGGGCGAGGACGCCTTCCAGACGTTCCTCAACGCCTACACGGCGTCGATCGACCCGCACACCGATTACTTCAACCCGCGCAGCACCGAGCTGTTCAACCAGAACATGTCGCTGTCGCTGGAAGGCATTGGCGCCCAGCTGCAGAAGCAGGACGACGTGGTGGTGATCCGCGAGCTGATCCCCGGTGGCCCGGCGGCCATGAGCGGCAAGTTCCGGCCCGGCGACCGCATCACCGGGGTGGGCCAGGGCGAGGACGGCCCGATCGAGGACGTGGTGGGCTGGCGCATCGACGACGTGGTCGAGAAGATCAAGGGTCCCAAGGGCACCCAGGTGCGGCTGGAAGTCGTGCCCGCCGGATCGGGGATGGACAGCGAGCCGGTCGAGATCGTGCTGACCCGGGCGCGCGTGCAGCTCGAGGAGCAGGCCGCCAAGTCCGAGGTCATCGAGATCCCCGGCGAGGGCGAAGCTGCCGACAAGCGCATCGGCGTGATCGAGCTGCCGGCGTTCTACCAGGATTTCCAGGGCCGCAGGAACCGCGACGGCGAGTACACCTCGGCCACCCGTGACGTGGCGAAGCTGCTGGAGCAGTTCAAGGCCGACGGGGTGGATGGCGTGGTGCTGGACCTGCGCCAGAACGGCGGCGGATCGCTCAACGAGGCGGTCGAGCTCACCGGGCTGTTCATCGACACCGGACCGGTGGTGCAGGTGCGCGAGTCGGGCGGCCGGGTGAACGTGGAGGGCGTGCGCACGCCGGGCGTGGCTTGGGAGGGCCCGCTGGCGGTGCTGGTCAATCGCGGATCGGCCTCCGCCTCGGAGATTTTCGCCGGCGCCATCCAGGACTACGGGCGCGGCCTGGTGATCGGCGAGACCACCTTCGGCAAGGGCACCGTGCAGAACCTGATCGACCTGGACCGCATGCCGGCCGGCGAGGGCAAGCGCTACGGTTCGGTCAAGCTCACCGTCGCCCAGTTCTACCTGCCGGGCGGCAGCAGCACGCAGAACAAGGGCGTGGTGCCGGACATCCTGTTCCCGGTCACGGTGGATGCAGATGAGTTTGGCGAGAGCACCTATGACAACGCGCTGCCGTGGAATCGCATCGCCGAGGTGAGGCACACAAACTATGGCGATTTCACGCCGATCCTGCCCCGCCTGACCGCGCTGCACGAGGCGCGGGTGGCCGAGGACCACGAGTTCCAGTGGTTCCTGGAGGACGTGGAGGAGATGCGCGCCGAGCGGGCCAAGAAGTACGTGGTGCTCAACGAGGCCGAGCGCCGGGCCCAGCGCGACCGCGAGGATCGCAAGCGCCGGGAGCGCCAGGAGATCCGCCGCGAGCTGGGTCTGCCGCTGGATCCGCTGGCCGAGGAGCGCGATGACGGGCTCAACGCCAGCGAGCGCGACGTCACCGTGGATACCGCGCTGGAGAAGGCGGCGGAGGAGCGGCCTGACCCGCAGCTGCATGAGTCGGCGGCGATCCTGGCCGATGCCATGCGCCTGCTGGAGGGCGATCGCCAGCTGTCGGCGCAGGTGCTGCCCGAATCCACCCGGCCCGGCAGCTGGGCCCGCTGACGCCCACGGCCTGACCATCGCCCGCGCGGGCGTGCCGGATGGAGATGCGGAGCAGCGACAGCGTTGACCGGCTTGGCCTGTGGACCGCGGTCGCGGCATTCGTGCTGTGGGGGCTGATGCCCCTGTACTGGCACCTGCTCAAGGTCGTGCCATCGCTGCAGATCGTCCTGCACCGGGTCATCTGGGGCGCGCTGCTGGTGGCCGCGTGGCTCTTCTTCAAGTACGGCCGCGGCTGGCTGCGCGAAACCCTCTCGCTGCCTGGCGCAGCGTGGATGCTGGCATTGAGCGGCGCGCTGATCGCCTTCAATTGGGGCCTGTACATCTGGGCGGTCAACGCCGGCCACGTGGTCGAGACCAGCCTGGGCTATTTCATCAATCCGCTGCTCAACGTGCTGATCGGCGTTCTGCTGCTGCGCGAGCGGCTGAACGCGGTGCAGTGGACATCGGTGGCCATTGCCGGGGCAGGCGTGCTGTGGCTGACGTTCAACTACGGCAGCTTCCCGTGGATCGCCCTGGCGCTGGCGTGCTCGTTCGGGCTCTATGGGCTGGTCCGGCGCCAGCTGGGGGTGGGGCCGGTGCGCGGGCTCGGGGTGGAAAGCATGTACATGCTGCCGGTGGCGCTGGTACTGCTGGCCTGGACCGCGGGTACGCCCCAGGGCGGCGGCCTGTTTGCCTGGGGCGTTCCGGTGGCCGCGCTGCTGGTACTGGCCGGCGCCCTGACCGCGCTTCCGCTGATCGGGTTTGCGTTCGCGGTCAGGCGCATCCCGTTCACGCTGATCGGGCTGCTGCAGTACATCGCGCCCACGCTGCAGCTGCTGTGCGGGGTGTTCTTCTTCGGCGAGCCGTTCGGGACCGACCGCGCGATCGGCTTCGGATTCATCTGGGTGGCGCTGGCCATCTTTGCCGGTGACGGGCTGCTTCGCGCGCGGCGCCGCGCCGTCGCGCCCGTGGCCTGACCGTCCCGTTGCTCAGCGCAGGGCGAGCCAGGCAATCCCGGCGCTGCCGGCCACCGCCACCACCACCGTGGCGATCCACCAGCCGCGGGCGCGCAGGCGCAGCCGCCTGACCCGTTCCTGGTGCACCGCGCGAGCCTGCTCGATCAGCGGCTCGGCGCGCCTGCGCGCCGCGGCCTGCGCAGCTTCGCGGCGCGACGCGGGAAGCTTATCAATGCCGTCGTAGAACGCGAACACCCGGCGGTGGAAGTCCTCGTACAGGGCTTCAAGTTCCTTTCCGGACATCCGCCGCAGCGTCTCCGAAGAGGTGTCCACCCGCTTGCGCGACTGGCCGCTCATGCCGCGCGCAGCGCCGTGGTGACCGGCAGCCGGGCCGCGCGCACGGCCGGGAACAGGCCGCCCACGAAGCCGATCGCCAATGCCCACTTCAGGCCGTTCCACAGCAACGCCGGCGTGACCTGGAACTGGAACGTGAGCTGGCCGACCCCGCCCGCAAGCGTGGATGCGGTGTAGCCGTTGAAGATCAGCCAAGACAGCAGCCCGCCCAGGACCCCGCCGATGGCCGCCAGCAGCATGGTTTCCAGCATCACCGCCACCACCACCGGGAGCCCCCGGAAGCCGATGGCACGCAGCGTGGCGATCTCACGCGCCCGCGAGGCGACGGTGGCGAACATGGTGTTGAGCGCGCCGAACACCGCGCCGATGGCCATGATCGACCCCACCACGATGCCGATCACGCGCAGCACCGTGGTCATCGTCTCCGACTGGCGGGCGAAGTAGTCGGCGGTGGGTTCCACTTCCACCTCCAGGCGCGGGTCATCCCGGATCGCGGATTCGAAAGCGTCGAAGGCCTCCGGGCCGGTGAGGCGGGCAGTGAGGGAGTTGCGGCTGCTGCCGCGGCGGTAGGTGGTGGCGACGATCCCGGCGTCGCCCCAGATCTCCGATTCCATGGCATCTCCGGATTCGAATACCCCCACCACGCGCCACCGGTCCGGGCCCAGGCGGATCTCGCCGCCCGGCTCCAGCCCGGCGAACTGCTGGCGCGCGCCGCGCCCCACCACCAGCTCGCGGCGGCCGGACTGCAGCGCCCGGCCTTCGATGATGCGCATGCGCGGGCGCACCTCCCAGGCGATCGGGTCCACCCCGCGCAGCTGCACGCTGCCGTCCTCGGCCTGCGGCCCGCGCCGGGTCAGGCTGGCCGCCACCACCAGTTCCGCCGAGGCCAGCGGCACGTTGTCGGCGTTGCGCGCGACCTGCGGCGCCTGGGCAATGGTGACCACGGTCTCGCGCGAGAGCACGGATAGCACCTCGGCCCCCGAGCCCCCGCGCAGCACGATCGCGGTGCGCTCGTCGCCGGTGGAGGCCACGGTCTGGCGGTAGCCCTCGGCCATGGCCAGCAGCGCCACCAGCACCGCCACCACGCCGGCGATGCCCACCACCACCACCGAGGATGCCCCGACGCGCTGCGGCAGGGTGCTGACGCCGACCCGGGTGACCGAGGCGGCCTGGCGGCCGCTGCGCGTGCCAAGCATCCAGCCGGCGAATGCCAGCGCCAGGACCAGGGCCACCGGCCATGGCAGCACGATCCACGCGGCCAGGCCCAGGACCACCACGGCGCCCAGGCCCAGGCCGGAGAAGAGGGATCCGGTTCTCATGCCATCGCCTCCTCAGCGCCCGGCCAACGCATCGACGATGGGCAGGCGCATGCCGCGCCAGGCGGGAAGCAGGCCGATGACGATCCCGATGCCCACCATCAGCGCCAGCCCCAGCAGCCAGCTGTCCAGGCCCACCGGGGGCAGGGTGATCATGCCGCCGCTGGCCCGGCCCACCGCTGGCCCTGCCACCATCGCCAGCCCAAGGCCGGCGACGCCGCCGATCACCACCAGCAGCACCGATTCGGCCAGCACCATCAGCAGCACGCTGGTGCTGGTGAAGCCCAGGGTCTTGAGCACGCCGATTTCGGAGGTCCGCTCGCGCACCGCCTGGGCCATGGTGTTGCCGGTCAGCAGCAGCAGGGTGAAGAACACCGCCCCCATGATCGAGCCCACGATCAGGCCCACATCCGCCAGCTGCCGCACCTGCGAGGCCATGGCCGCCTGCTCGCTCATGGTCCGGGTTTCATGCCGGGAGTTGGCCGACAGGGCGTCGATGTCGCGCGCGATGCGGTCGGACTGGCGCAGGTCGGCCACCCGCGAGATGTACCAGCCCACATCGCCGTTGACGTAGGGCGTGGCTTCCTCGAAATAGTCATAGCGCATCAGGATGACCACGTTGGCGAGCGGATAGTCCGCCCCCTCGGCTTCGCTGAGGATCCCGACCACGTCGAACTCCCAGTCCATGCTGCCGTCGCTGTTGGGATAGATCGAGGACAGCAGGGGGACCCGGTCGCCCACTTCCCAGTCGAACCGGCGCGCGGTGTCCTGCCCGACCAGGATCCCGGTGCGGGTACGCGCGAAGCCGGCGCGCGCCTCGTCGCTCACCCCGTATTCCGGGTACAGGTCCAGGTAGTTGCCGGCCACGGCGAAGGCGAAGATCTGGTTGCGGTCGTTCTGGTAGGTGGCCAGGAACCAGTTCGCCCAGGTAACGTCGGCGACGCCGTCGACCAGCGCAATGCGCGAGCGCAGCGCCAGCGGCAGGGTGTCCATGAACGACAGCCGGGAACTGGTCTGCAGGCGCTGGGCGCCCTGCGCGGTCTGGCCGATCTGCACGAACGCGGTGCGGATGCCGTCGAGCAGCCCGAACAGAAGGAACGCGGCCATGATCGAGGCCAGGGTGAGGAAGGTGCGCGCCTTGCGCCGGAACAGGGCGGCCCAGACCAGGTGCAGGTACTTCATGCCGGCCTCCCGCTCACACCGCGTGCGCGGGCTGCTCGACCAGCACGCCCTTGTCCAGGTGCAGGGTGTGCGTCGCGCTTTCGGCCGCCTTCGGGTCGTGGGTGACCATCACGATGGTCTTGCCGTACTCGTGGTTGAGCTCCTGCAGCAGGCCCAGGATTTCCTCGGCCGAGTGCCGGTCCAGGTCGCCCGTGGGCTCGTCGCAGATGAGCAAGGTGGGATCGGAGACGATCGCGCGGGCGATCGCCGCCCGCTGCTGCTGGCCGCCCGACAGCTCGTTGGGCTTGTGCCGGGTGCGGTCCGCCAGATCCACCAGGGCCAGGGCGATCTCCGCGTTGCGGCGGCGCCGGGCGGCGCTGAGTCCGGTCAGCAGGAGCGGCAGTTCCACGTTCTTCTGCGCGCTCAGCACGGGCATCAGGTTGTAGAACTGGAAGATGTAGCCCACATGGCGGCTGCGCCAGGAGGCGAGTTCGCCCGGGCTCATCCGGTCGATGCGCTCGCCGGCCACCTCGATCTCGCCCGCGGTCGGCGTGTCCAGCCCGCCGATCAGGTTGAGCAGGGTGGATTTGCCCGAGCCCGACGGGCCCATCAGGGCCAGGAACTCGCCCTCGGCGATTTCCAGGTCCAGGCCGTGCAGCACCTCGACCTTCTCCGGACCACGCTGGTAGGACTTGGCCAGGTTGCGGACCGAGACCAGCGGGCGCGCGGTGCCGCTCACTGCGTCACCCGGACCCGGTCGCCGTCGGCCAGGCCTTCGGGCGGATCGAGCACCACGCGCTCGCCGGCGGCCAGGCCGGAGCGGACCTCCCGCTGCCCGCCGGTGCCCTGGGCGACCTCGATCGCGCGCTGCTCGACCACGCCTTCGCCATCCACGGCGAACGCCACCGTTGCTCCGTCGCGCTCGGCCACCGCGGCTGCGGGAATCCGCAGCACGGGGTCGCCGTCCGCCGCCGCGCGCGGCTGTTCAAGGAAGCTGACCGAGGCACCCATGTCAGGCACGATCCGCGGGTCCTTTTCCTTGAGCGCGATGCGTACTTTCACCGTGGCCTTGCCGCGGTCGGCGGCCGGGACGATTGCGATCACCTCGGCCGGGATCTTCCAGTCCGGATAGGCGTTGAGCGCGGCTTCCACTTCCATCCCCGGGTTGACCCGGCCGATGTAGGCCTCCCCCACGTCCACCTCGATCTCCAGCGAATCCATGTCCACCACGGTGCCGATGCCGGTGCGGGTGAAGCCGCCGCCCGCCGACAGCGGCGAAACGATCTCGCCCGGCTGCGCCGCCTTGGCGATCACCACGCCGTCGAACGGCGCCCGGACGATGGTGTTGTCCACGCCAATGTCGGCGATATCCAGCTGGTCGGCGGCCACGTCCACTTGGCGCCGGGCCGCATCAAGCTGGGCGCGCAGGGAGTCGCGCTGGGCCACGGCCTGGTCGTGCTGCGCCTGCGACACCAGCTGCTGGCCCACCAGCGACTGCAGCCGGCGGGCATTGGCTTCTGCCTCGGTCAGCTGCGCCTGCACGTTGGCCACCTGGGTGCGCGCCGCCGCGAGCTGAGCCGCGGCCAGGCTGCGCTGGGCGTCGGCGTCCACCGGGTCCAGCGTGGCCATCACCTGGCCCTCGGTGACTTCCATGCCTTCCTCGATCAGCACCTCGCGCACCCGGCCGGTGATCTTTGCCGACACCGTGGCCATGCGCCGGGCCACTACGTAGCCGCTGGCGTCGAGCACCGAGGCCGGTGCCGCGCCCGCGCCCGCCGCTTCCACCGGTGCCACCTGGACCTCGGCCGCATCGCCGCCGGAGAGCATCGACCCCACCAGCACCAGCAGGAGCAGGCCCGCCAGCACGCCCAGGGCGATCCAGGGCCAGCGTCGCCTCGGCGGCGGAGCGGCGTTGCGGTCGATACGCAGTTCTTTGAGCAGGTCCGCTTTGGTCGTCATCGGTTCGGCAGGCTGGGATACGGGGCGATTGTGACAGGGCGCCGGTGCAGCCGCAGGGGCCGGGGTACGGCAGGACCAGCCTAGCCAGCCGCCTGGAGCAGGTCACCTGACAGCTGTCACCTGCGATGGCTGATGGCGGTGACTGCCCGGCGCCCCAGTGCGGGCGCAGGATGGCGCCATGGACATCATCGCCCGGAGCACCACCACCACCACCCCGCCCGCGGGCAGCCCGCTTGCGAGCCTGCAGGGCGCCGGCAAGCGCTACGGGGCGGTGGCGGCGCTGGAAGGCGTGGACCTGGCGGTGCGGGCAGGCGAAGTGGTTTCGCTGCTGGGGGCGAACGGCGCCGGCAAGACGACCGCCATCGGCCTCATGCTGGGCCTGCTGCAACCGGGAGCGGGATCGGCCGCGCTTTTCGGCCAGCCCCCGGGCACGCTGGACGCGCGCCGGCGCACGGGGGTGATGCTGCAGGACGGCGGGCTGCACGGGGACCTCCGGGTGGAGGAGCTGCTCCGGCTGACCTGCAGCTACTACCCCCGGCCGCGCAGCTTCGACGAGTGCGTGCAGCTGGCGGGGCTGGAAGGACTGCGCGGCCGGCGCTACGACAGGCTGTCGGGCGGACAGCAGCGCCGGGTCCAATTTGCCCTGGCGGTGTGCGGCCGCCCGGAACTGCTGTTCCTGGACGAGCCGACCACGGGCCTGGACATCCAGGCACGCCAGCAGCTGTGGCGGGCGGTGCGCGAGCTGGTGGCCGAAGGCTGCGGCGTGCTCCTGACCACGCACTACCTGGAAGAGGCGGAAGCCCTGTCGGACCGGGTGGTGGTGCTGGACCGCGGGCGGGTCGTGGCCGAAGGCAGCGTGTCCGCGATCCGCGCCCACGTCGCCCAGCGCCGGATCCGCTGCGCGACATCGATTGAGCCGGAACGGGTGCGCGCCTGGCCACAGGTGCTGTCCGCCAGCCGCGACAGCGACCGGCTGGAGGTGGTGGCGGTCACGGCCGAGCCGGTGGTCCGCCGCTTGCTCCACGCCGATCCGCAGCTGAGCGACCTGGAAGTGCTGCGTGCGGGGCTGGCCGACGCCTTCATCCACCTGACCCGCGAACAGGACCCCGCCTGATGGCCACCTTCGCCGTACATCGCTCCTTCCCTTCCTGGCGCTGCTACCTGCTTGAAGCCAGGTACGAGCTGCTGCGCCAGCTGCGCGAGCCTGCGTTCGCGCTGCCCACGCTGCTGTTTCCCACCGCGTTCTACCTGCTGTTCGGGGTGATGCTCTCGCGCAGCGCCGCCGACGCGGAATACATGCTGGCCGGCTATGGCGTGTTCGGGATCATGGGCGCGGCCCTGTTCGGCTTCGGCGCCGGCATTGCCCATGAGCGCGAGCGCGGGCTGCTGCGCCTCAAGCGCGCGCTGCCGGCCCCGCCCGGCGCGTGGCTGCTGGCAAAGATGGCGGCGGCGATGGCGTTCGCGGCGGTGATCTCCCTGTCGCTGGCCGGGCTGGCGCACCTGGCCGGCGGCGTGGTGCTGCAGCCTTGGCAGTGGGCGGCGCTGTTCGTCATCAACGTGCTGGGCATGCTGCCCTTCTGCGCCATCGGCCTGTACGTCGGCAGCCTGGTGGGCGGCAATGCCGCGGTGGCGCTGGTCAACATCCTGTTCCTGCCCATGGCCTTCCTGTCCGGCCTGTGGATGCCGCTGTCGATCCTGCCGGACATCTTCAGCCGCCTGGCCCCGGCGTGGCCGGCGTACCATCTGGGCCAGCTGGCCATGAAGGTGGTCGGCCACGATGCAGGGGGCGGGCTGTGGCTGCACCTGGCCGTGCTGGGGGTGGTGACGGCCGTGTTCTTCATGCTCGCGCGCCGGCGGCTGGCCGCGGCGGCCTGAGCGGTGGTGACAAGCATGGGAGGGATCGGATCATGAAACGACTGCCGGAAATCCTCGGCTTCAGCATCTTGGCCGCTGTGCTCGGGCTCGCGGTGGCGGTGCAGGGCAATGCCAACGAGCCTGGCAGCGCGGGTGCGGATGCGGCCGCGGACGGCCGCGGCAACAGCTTCGTCGTCCGCAATGCGCGCGTGTTCGATGGGGAGCAGGGCATTGGCGTTGCCACCGTGGTGGTGCGCGAGGGGCTGGTGGAGTCCGTCGGCGCGGATGTTGCGGTGCCCGACGGGCTGCCGGTGGTGGATGGCACCGGCAAGACCCTGCTGCCGGGGCTGATCGACGCCCATGTGCATGCCTGGGGGGATGCCCGGCGTGATGCGGCACGCTTCGGCGTCACCACCGCGTTCGACATGCACGGCATGGCCGATCGCCTGCCGCAGCTGCGCGAGCAGCGCGAATCGCTCGCAGATACCGGCCAGGCCGACCTGTGGGCCGCGGGCTACGCCATCACCGCGCCGGGTGGGCACGGGACCCAATACGGATTCCCGGTCCCGGCGATTGACGTGCACACCGACATCCAGGCCTTCGTCGGCGAGCGCCTCGGCGAGGGCGCGGACTTCATCAAGCTGATCGTGGAGGACATGAGTGCCTATCCCGGCGCGCCGCCGCTGCCCACCCTGGCACCGGAGCAGGTGTCGGCGGTGATCGAGGCGGCCCACGCCGGCGGGCGCCTTGCCGTGGTGCACGCCTCCACGCTGGGCGACGCGCGCCATGCGATCGAGGCGGGCGCCGACGGCCTGGTGCATGTCTTCGCCGACCAGCCGGCCGACCCCGCGTTCATCGATGCGGCGCTGGCAAATGACGCCTTCGTGGTGCCCACGCTGGCGGTCATCGCATCGCTCTCCGGCACCGGCGAAGGGGCCCGGCTGGCGGAAGATCCGCGGCTGGCGACCGCTCTGGGCGGCGAGCAGCGTGCCGCGCTGGGCACGGTCATCCCCGGTGTCGGGCGCAATGACCGGATCGAACGGGCGATTGCCAGCGTGCGCGCCATGCACGCGGCGGGGGTGCCGATCCTCGCCGGCAGCGATGCGCCCAACCCGGGGACCGCGCACGGGGTGACCATGCACGGCGAGCTGGCGTTGCTGGTGCGCGCCGGCCTGTCACCGGCCCAGGCGCTGGCCGCCGCAACTGCGCTGCCGGCCAGGCACTTCGGCATCACCGATCGCGGCCGCATCGCGCCGGGCATGCGCGCGGACCTGCTGCTGGTGGAGGGCGACCCGCTCGAAGACATCACCGCGACCCGCGCGATCATCGGCGTGTGGAAGAACGGCTACGGGATCGAACGCGACCCGATGGCCGGCGTCCCGCCCGCGCAGGCGGCGCCCGCCGACACCCTGGTGAGCGATTTCGACGGCAGCACGCCCAGCGCCGCGTTTGGCAGCTGGCAGCCCACCACCGACCAGATGGCCGGTGGCAAGTCCACCGTCTCGCATCGGCTGATCGAAGGAGGCGCCGGCGGTTCGGCGGGTGCGCTCGCGGTGGCGGGGGAAATCCGCCCGGGCTTTCCGTTCCCGTGGGCCGGGATGATGTACTACCCCGGCGCCGGGCCGATGCAGCCGGTGGATCTGTCCGGCCGCGAAGCGCTCGTGTTCCAGGTGCGCGGCGATGGCCGCAGCTACAACGCAATGCTGTTCTCCGGACCGTCGGTCCAGGGCATGCCGGCCACGCTGGCATTCCAGGCCGGGCCGGAGTGGACGCAGGTCCGGCTTGCGCTTTCGGATTTCCCCGGCGCGGACCTCTCGCTGGTGCGTGGCATCGCGTTCACCGCGGGCCAGCCGGCCGGGGAGTTCGAATTCGTCCTCGACCAGGTCGAACTGCGCTGACCAATGGCGATCGCCACCGCCCTGCGCCGGCGGTTCCAGCCGGCGCCCGACTCGATCACCGGCCACTGCCTGCGCCAGGGGCGGTCGCCGTGGCTGGACATGGTCCACCTGCTGTGGTCGGCGTGGGTCTTCATCACCCCGGCGTTCTCGCCAGGCGGCTACAACGCGCGCTGGGCGGCGCTGACCGCCGTTTCGTACCCGCTCTTCGTGCTCCTGTATGCGCGGGTGATGGTGGCACCGGCGCGGACCGCCTGGCGGCCCGCGGCGGCGATGATCGTGCTGTGCCTCGTGCTGCTGCCCTGGTATCCCTCGGGCATGTCGTACTTCGTGTTCGGATGCGTGTTCCTGCACGTGCACGGGCGCCGGTCGGCGTGGGTGGCGGTGGGGCAGGTGCTGCTGCTCGGCCTGGGTTTCGTCGCGTACGCGTTCCTGCTCGGCTACCCGTGGCAGGCCGTGGTCTGGATGCCGCTGGTCACGCTGATCGTCGGGGCGGTGGTGCAGGTCGACCGCATGAGCGAACGCGCGGACGCGGCGCTGAAACTGTCCCAGGAGGAGGTGCGGCGGCTGGCGGCCGCGGCCGAGCGTGAGCGCATCGGCCGCGACCTGCACGACCTGCTGGGGCACACCCTGTCGATGGTGGCGCTGAAGTCGGACCTGGCCGCCAGGCTGGTGGAGCGTGACCCGGATGCGGCCCGGCGCGAGATCGGCGAGGTTGCCAGCGGGGCGCGGCAGGCGCTGGACCAGGTGCGGCGGGCGGTGAGCGGCATCCGCGCCGCCGGGCTTGCCGGAGAGCTGGCGTCGGCGCGTTTGCTGCTTGAAACCGACGGGGTGGAGTTCGGCTATGAGCTGGGCGAGGGGGGCGACGGGTCGGCGCTGCCGGCTGCGGTGGAGTCGGTGCTCGCGCTGACGGTGCGCGAGGCGGCGACGAACATCCAGCGCCACGCCCGCGCCAGCCAGGCCCGGGTGCGCTTTGCCATCGAGGGCGGCGAGGCCGTGCTGCTGGTGGAAGACGACGGCCGCGGCGGCGCCATCGTGCCCGGCAACGGCCTGGCCGGGATGCGCGAGCGCGTGGAGGCGGCGCGCGGCACGCTCGCCATCGGCCGCGGCCCCCGCGGCGGCACGCGGATCGAGGCGCGCCTGCCGCTGGCGGCCAACGACGATGCCGCGCGCGGTTGACCTCTGGTAGCGTGCCGGCATGATCCGGATCCTGCTGGCCGAAGACCAGGCCATGGTGCGCGGCGCGCTGTCGGCGCTGCTGGGCCTGGAAACCGACATCCAGGTGCTGGGCGCCTGCGCCGATGGCGAGGCGGCCTGGCGCGAGCTGCAGCGGCTGCAGCCGGACCTGCTGGTAACCGATATCGAGATGCCCGGGCTCACCGGCCTGGAGCTGGCCCAGCGCGTCCGGCGCCATGAGCTGCCGGTGAAGGTGGTGATCGTGACCACGTTCGCCCGCCCCGGCTACCTGCGCCGGGCGCTGGATGCCGGCGTTGCCGGCTACCTGCTCAAGGATGCCCCGGCCGAGGAGCTCGCCGCCGCGCTGCGCAAGGTGCACGCCGGCGCGCGCGCGATCGATCCGCAGCTGGCGCTGGAAGCCTGGACCGAAGCGGATCCGCTCAACGACCGCGAGCGGCAGGTGCTGCGGCTTGCGGGGGCGGGCCGGTCTGCCGGCGAGATCGCGGCGCAGCTCGGGTTGTCGCAGGGCACGGTGCGCAATTACCTGTCCGAGGCGATCGGCAAGCTCGGCGTGGGCAACCGCATCGAAGCGCACCGCCTGGCACGGCAGAAGGGCTGGCTGTAGCCGCAGGCCGGCGTAGACTTGGCCGCCAAGGGACGGAGCGGGGATGGGTCGATGAAGAATTCACATGTGCCGGCGAGCCTGCGCCTGGTCGGCTGGCTGGCATTGTTCTGGAACCTGGTGGGCGTGGTGATGTTCCTCATGCAGACCGGGCTGAGCGCCGAGCAGATCGCGGCCATGCCGCCGGAGCGGCGGATGGTCTTCGAGGCGATGCCGGGGTGGCTGACCGTGGCCTACGCGGTCGGGGTATTCGGCGGCGCGCTGGGCGCGTTCGGGCTGCTGGTGCGCAGGCGGTGGGCGGTGGCGGCGTTTGGAGCGTCGTTGCTTGCGGTGGTGGCCAACATGGTTGGCATCTATGTCCACACACCGGCCTGGCAGGTGTCCGGCGCCGCCGGGCTGCCGCTGGGCATCCTGCTGATTGCGATCGCCGGCTGGCTGTTCTGGTATGCCCGGCGCGCCGCGGCGCGCGGCTGGATCCGCTGAGCCGCGCGGCGGCCGGTCACGGCATGCGGCGGAAGGGTTAAACTGGGGCCTGGTCCATCCCCGCGTATCCCGCCATGTCCGCAGTTCCCGCCCAATCCGAGCAGGCCAATGCCCGCCAGACCTACGAGGTGCGCCGCAGCGAGCTGCCGCTGAGCTGCCCGCTGCCGTCGATGGCGGTGTGGAACTCGCATCCGCGCGTTTACCTGCCGATCGAGGGCGACGGCGGCGAGACCGACTGCCCCTACTGCAGCGCGCACTTCGTCCTGGTGGACTGAAGCCGCGGCGCGCGGAAGGATCCGCCATGCCCGGCCGGAAAGGTCTGACCGTGGTCCAGCTGCTGCCGGCGCTTGAGTCCGGCGGCGTCGAGCGGTCCACGATCGAGATCTCCCAGGCGCTCGCCGCGGCCGGCCACCGCGCCATCGTCGTGTCGGCCGGGGGGCGGCTGGTGCCGGAGCTGCAGGGGACAGGCGCCGAGCACATCGCGCTCGACATCGGCCGCAAGTCCCCGCTCACCTTCCGTCATGTACCGGCGCTCCGTCGGCTGGTTGTCGGATTGCAGGCCGATATCGTCCATGCGCGCTCGCGCCTCCCGGCCTGGATCGGCTGGCGCGCGTTGCAGCGGATGTCCGCCACGCAGCGCCCGCACTTCGTTACCACCGTCCACGGGCTCAATTCGCCGTCGCGCTACAGCGCGATCATGGCGCGCGGTGAGCGGGTGGTCTGCGTTTCGGAGACGGTGCGCGCGCACGTCATGACGCATTACCCGGCCACCGATGGCGGCCTGCTGCGCGTGATCCCGCGTGGGATCGAACCGTCCGCATTTCCCCGCCGACCGCTCCCGGACCGGGACGCACGCGCCGCCGTGGCAGCGCAGTTCCCGGTGCTGGGTGGAGATGGCCCGCTGCTGCTGCTGCCCGGCCGCGGCACGCGCCTGAAGGGCCACGCCGACGCCCTGGCCCTTCTGGCAGCGATCCGGGCCGGAGGCGCGGATGCGCGGCTGTGGATGCCCGGCGCACGCGAGCAGGGCCGGGAGCGGTACCTCAAGGAACTTGAACAGCTGGCCAGCCGGCTGGGCGTCGCCGACGCGCTGGCCCTGGCGCCGCCAACCGCGCGGATCGCCGGCGCCTACGCCGCCAGCGACCTCGTGCTGCAGCTCTCGCGCAAGCCGGAGGCGTTCGGACGCACGGTGCTCGAGGCCCTGTCGGTTGGACGGCCGGTGCTGGGCTGGGACCACGGCGGCGTCGGCGAGCTGTTGCGCGAGCTGCAGCCGGCCGGCGCGGTGCCGGCATTCGATGAGGCGCTGCTGGCGGAGCGCGCGCGCGCCCTGTTGCAGGAGCCTCCCGCGCCACCGGCGCGGATCCCCTATACCCTGTCCGCCATGCAGGACGCCACGCTGGCCGTATATGACGAACTCGCCCGCAGCTGATTCCAGCGCGGCCGCGCCGGGCTGGCGCTGGTCGCCCCATTTCGTGCTTGCCTTCGTGGCGCTGTGGCCCGCGCCCGGCTACGCCGAGGGCGTGATGGTGCTTGGCGCGCTGGTGGCGATCGTGCTGCTGCTGCGCGCGCGCTTCGCCAACGGCACCGCCCTGCTCAGCGTGCAGGCGTGGGCGCTGACCACGGTGCTGTTCTGCGCATACTGGCTGCCGGAAGTGTTCTCGGTGGTGGGTGCCGTGGATGGCACCCGGGCGATGCGCGAAGCAGTCGCCGACATCCGCTACCTGCCGTTCCTGTGGCTTGTCGCTTCCTCGGTCGCCAATCCCCGCGGACAGCGCATCACCTTCATGGGCCTGGCGGTGATCGTGGCCGTGTGGACGGTGGACGCGCTGGCCGAGGCGTTCCTCGGTACCAGTCCGCTGTTCTTCGGCATCGACGCGCTCAAGCAGCTGATCAGCAGCCGGCCGATGTGTTCGGCCGAGGACATTGCCGAAGCGGATCGCCTGGGCGGCGTGCTCGGGCCGTGCAACCTCAAGATCGGGCTTGTGCTCGCGAGCCTGTCGCCGTTCGTGCTGTTCCCGGTGGCGCGGCGCTGGGGCACGGGCGGCTGGGTGGCGGCCGCGGCCGCGATCGGCGTGGTCGTGCTGCTGGCGGGCGCGCGCGCATCATGGATCACCTTTGCCCTGGTGCTGGTGTTCTCCGGCTGGGGCCTGCTGGGCTGGAAGCGGATGCTGGCCGTCTTTGCCGGCGGCGCCGTGGT